>Ga0335071_10006663_pt1 | contig 11913 bp, 7 predicted proteins | sample Lox_Sample_15_FD_206724 | JGI IMG/M metagenome (GOLD analysis project Ga0335071, IMG submission 206724) | Soil microbial communities from Loxahatchee National Wildlife Refuge, Florida, United States - Lox_Sample_1.5 | ecosystem: Environmental > Terrestrial > Soil > Wetlands | place: USA: Florida...
CTGCAAGTACACGACGCAGCAGGTGTTCGAGGGCTTGCTGTTCGGCACTGGTCCGGCTGCCTCGCTCTTCCCGGAGATGTGGCGTACATCGCCGCGGCCAGCGGCCAAGCCGGCCAAGGCCGCGGCCGAGGCGCTTCGGGAGGGGGCCGCCGCGCTGCGACGAGCTCGCCGACGAGAAGACCGCGGCCAAGCTGACCGAGCTGGCCGGCGACATCGCGAGCGGAAAGGGCACGCATCGCCGGGGTTCCGCGCGAGAAACTGGCCGCGTATGCCTGTCGTGTCATCCCACGAAGGAACCGGCGTACATCCACCTGATGCGTCTCTGCGGCGCGCACTGGCGCGTCCTCCTGCTAAAGGAAGCGGTACAACGCCGGTTTCGCCGCGGTTCATCATCGCCGGCAGTCACTGGATCCGCAGGAGTTGACGCTATTGCCTGTTCTTGGCCGGCTCTTCTTCGCAGCAAGCAGGAGAAGAAGGACGCGTCACGCGGCGACTCGCAGTTCCTGCAACTCTCGGAAACACGTCACGATCTGGTTCCACCCGGGGAGTGTCAGGTCCACCATTCGCTGGCCGGTAGCGAAATCAGCCCCAGCCCGGACGGTCCCCAGGAGCCGGGTCACGAGTTCCATGGCCCTGAGAACGTCAAAGGCGGCTCGCGACGGCGCTCGGCCATGCGCCGGGCCATGACGCTCACGTCGGCGGCGAAGCCTTCCAGGGCTGCCGACCTCGCTGATCTCGCACTCCGGATCAAGGGTCGCCGCTTTCGGCCGCCGCCGTTTCACGACGAGCCAGAGTGCGCGGCCTTCTCACGCCTTTCGGAGATCGCTTGTCCGAGCGCCCGCGCCACGCGAAGGTCAGTGCCGCAGGCGCGACGCGGCCAGCTCACGCCGCAGGTCCTCGAAGGTCACCGGCTTGGTCAACCTGCCGTCCATCCCGGCGGCGCGGCAGCGCTCGAGATCGGCCGGGTCATCTCCGGCTGTCATCGCCACGAGCCGCGGCTGATGCGAAACGGCGGCGAGCCTCCGAATGCGCCGCGCTGCCTCCAGGCCGTCCATCTCCGGCATCTGCAGGTCCATCAGCACGAGGTCATATTCCCGGCGCTCCACGGCCCCGACCGCGTCGGTGCCGCTCGAGACGCCGTCGGCCTTTTGGCCGAGCCGGTCGAGCATCAGCCGGATGACCTGGACGTTCGATGGCACGTCGTCCACCACGAGGACGACCAGGGCCGGCAGCCCTGGAGCCGGCTCCGGCCCGGGAGTCGTGCCGGCCAGGGCCGCGTCCGAACGGAGGTGGCCACGGATCTCCTCGAGCCATCGCTCCATCGGCGCCAGGTCGTCCGGACCGAGTTTCGCCTCGGCTCGCCTGAGGAACGTCTCCCACTCGGTCGCTGTCTTGCTGACGCTCGCCAGGCCGTGCGTGCCGGCAGAGCCGGCCAGGCGGTGAACAGCGGTCGCCAGGCCGGCCAGGGCGGATCGGTCGTCCGGAATGGCACGGAGACGGACGAGGAACGACTCGATCGCGGTCAGCTTCTCGGGCATGCTGGCCAGGTATTCGCGCGCGAGGCGGGATCTCCAGTCTTCTGCAGGCATGGCTCGCCGGTCGGGGCGATATCCCGAACGCTACGTTATCCTCCCGCGGGTATGCTACGGCGTCTCGCATGGCCCCCGCTCGATCCGCCACGGCGTGTCGTCGCCGCGCGCTCCGGTTCCTCTGGACCGCCGGGTGCCTCCTCATGGCGGCCCTGCCGGCGGTGGCCGAGCCGAACGCTTTCTTCGCCCGACTGAGCCGGAGAGACGGTCTGCCGCACGACACGGTCAACACCGTGCTGGCGACCCGCGACGGGTTCGTCTGGATCGGCACCTCGGACGGGCTGTGCCGCCACGACGGCCGCAGCGCCACCGTCTACCAGCACGACCCGGCCGACCCGTACAGCCTCTCCGACGACAACGTCCAGGCACTCGCCGAGCTGCCGGACGGCAGGCTCTGGGTGGCCAGCTTCGGCGGGCTGGACCTGCTGGATCCCGTGACCGCTCGCTCCGCCCGACACCCCTGGCGCGGCTCGGTGTCGCCGACGCACGGTCATCGGTTCGCGCTGCTGCGCGACTCGGGGGGCCGGCTCTGGGTGGCGCACCCCCACGGCATCGACCGCGTCGACGAGCCCGGCGGTAGCTTCGAGGCGACCGCCGTGCGCGAAGCGGCCGTCGGTCTCACCGAGGCAAGGGACGGCTCGATCTGGGTCGCCACACCGAGAGACGGGCTCATTCAGCTGGCCCCGCGCACGCGGACGGTTCTGCGGAGGCTGCGTCACGACCCCAGGCGACCGGGCAGCCTGGCCAGCAACAACCTGGCTGACGTTCGGGTGGACGGGCACGGCATGCTGTGGGTGGCGACAGCGGACGCGGGTCTCGACCGTTTCGACGCGGAAAGCGGCGGGTTCACCCACTTGCAGCGCCAGCCCGGGGCGCCGGGTGGGCTTCCGACGAACGTCCTCGTCAACCTGCTCGCTGACTCTGCAGGCGCGCTCTGGGTCGGCACCGAGAACGCCGGCCTCGTCCGCATCGCGTCCGGCGTCATCGACGTGTTCACCAACGACCCGGCACGGCCCGAGAGCCTCGCCTCGAACCTGGCCCTGCCCCTGGCAGAGGACGCCGAGGGCGGAATCTGGGTCGGGGGCCTCGCCGGCGCGAGCCGGTTCGACCCGATTGGCGCGCGGTTCGCTCGGTACCGGCGCGGCCTGCGTCCGGGCGACGGGCTCCAGAACGAGATGGTCTGGGCGCTGCTCGAGGACCGGCGCGGCGCGATCTGGGTCGGGACCTCTCAGGGACTCGAGGTCCTGGATCGGCGCTCGGGGCGGTTCAGGGCGTACGAGCACGGCGGGGGCGATCGCTGGAGCGTGCCGGCCGGGCGGGTGAGCGCTCTGCTCGAGGACGGTCGCGGTGAGCTCTGGGTCGGGACGAGTGGCGGCGGACTGGCCACCCACGACCGCAGCAGTGGACGCTTCCGCCACCTGCGGCTCGCGGACGGCCTCCACGAGGGAGACGGCAACGAGCGGATCCGGCAGCTCCTGGAGGACCGCCGCGGTCGCATCTGGGTCGCAGCCGGGCCGACCGGCCTCTGCTCGATCGCGCCGGACCGGCGCCGGGTGGAGCGCGTCCGAATCGGCGACGGTGCACCCGACGTCTTCTGTCTCGGCGAGGGCCTGGACGGCGCCCTCTGGGTCGGCACCCTCGGGGACGGGCTGTACCGAGTGGATGCGGCGACCGAACAGATCACGCACTTCCCGCACGGCCGGAGCGACGGGTCGGGGATCGCGGGCGACAACGTGCACTCGGTGCTCGCCGATTCCAGGGGCCGGCTCTGGCTGGGAACGCTGCACGGGCTGCAGCTGCTGCCGAAGGGCTCGACCCGCTTCGAGCTCTTCACCACCCGGGACGGCCTGGCCAACGACGTCGTGGTCGGAGTCGAGGAGGACGCCGGGGGGATGATCTGGGCGGCGACCAACAACGGCCTCTGCCGCCTCGATCCGGACACGCGATCGTTCTTCTGCTTCGACGCGCGCGACGGGCTGGCGTCGACGGAGTTCAACCACCACGCCCACGCGCGGACCCCGCGCGGCGAGCTGATGTTCGGGGGAACCACCGGCTTCTCCGTGTTTCGCCCCGACTCCCTCGTTCCGAGGGCGAACCCGCCGCCGCTGGCGGTCACCGAGCTGCGCGTCGGCGGCCGGGCCTTCCACGGCATCCCGCGACCGCTCGTCCTCGAGCCCTCCGAAGTTGCGATCTCGTTCCACCTGGCGGCGCTCACCCTGCACCGTCCCGACCTGGTCCAGTACTCCTTCAGGCTCGACGGCCTCGAGACCACCTGGACAGAAGGACGGACGGAGGCCGTGTACTCCAGGCTGCCGCCGGGAGCCTACGTGTTCAGGGCGCGGGCGCGAGTCCCGGAGGGCGCGGCCTCCGAGATTGCCGTCCCTTTCCACCTCCCGGCTCCGTGGTGGAGGACCCGGTGGGCGGTCCTGGCCGACGTGCTGCTGGCGGTGGGCCTGGGCTGGACCGCCTTGCGCTACCGCGACCGCGCCTCTCGCGCGCGCGAGCGGGAGCTGGAGCTGCGGGTCGAGACCAGGACCGTCGAGCTGCAGCGCGCCAACTCCGAAGCGCTCGAGGCGAAGGAGGCCGCCCTCGCCGCAGGGCGGGAGGCCGAACGCGCCGGCCGCGCGAAGGCCGAGTTCCTCGCCAACATGAGCCACGAGATCCGCACGCCGATGAACGCGGTGATCGGCATGACCGGGCTTCTGCTGGAGACGCCGCTGACGCCCGAGCAGCGCGAGTACGTGGAGACGATCCGCACCAGCGGAGACGGCCTGCTGGGCGTCATCAACGACATCCTCGACTTCTCGAAGATCGAATCCGGCAAGGTGGCCCTCGAGGCGGTGCCGTTCCCGGTGCACGAGCTGGTGGAATCGGCGCTCGACCTGGTGGCCGTCAAGGCGGCCGAGAAGCAGCTGGACCTCGGCTACCTGGTGGCCGACGACGTCCCCCGGCGGCTCCGGGCCGACATGGCCCTCGTCCGCCAGGTGCTCGTCAACCTCCTCTCGAACGCCGTGAAGTTCACCGACCGCGGACAGGTGACGGTGAAGGTGTCCGTCGCCGAGGCCCCGGACGCCTCCGGTCGAGCGACCCTGGTCTGGTTCGCGGTGGAGGACACCGGCACGGGCATCGCTCCGGACCGCCGGCACCAGCTCTTCACGCCGTTCGTGCAGCTGGAGCCGACCGTCGCCAGGCGCGCCGGCGGAACCGGCCTCGGGCTCTCGATCAGCCGCCGGCTGACCGAGCTGATGGGCGGGGAGATCCTGGTCGACAGCACTCCCGGCACGGGATCGACCTTCCGCTTTTCGGTTCCCGCGGAACCGCTGTCCGCCAGCAACCGGGACACCTCCGCCAGCGCTCCTCCCGGCACGCGCGTGCTGGTGGCCGACCCGTACCCGGTCGACTCCGCCTTCCTCGGCGCCGTGGGCCGGGAGCTCGGCGTCGAGGTGGTGACGGTCGACGCCGCGGCGGCCGCCGTCCGCCGCTTCGAGCAGGAGGGGCCGTTCGACCTCGTGCTCCTGCGCTGCGGCCGGCCGGAGGGCGAAGCGGAAGCCGCCGCGGCGCGCATCCGCGGCCTGGCCGCGGGGCGGAGGACGGCCATCCTGGCGCTGCGGCCGCTGCTGGCGCGCTCGCCGTCGTCCGTGTTCGACGGCACGCTGAGCCTCCCCCTGAAGCGCGCGGCCGTCTGCGAGGCCTGGCTCGCCGCGCTGGGGGTGACCGCTCCGGATCAGCCGACGCGCGGATCGACGGAGCCCTCCGAGCTTCCGTCGCTGCGAGTGCTGGTCGCCGAGGACCACGCGGTGAACCAGAGGGTCGCCCTGCAGATGCTGAAGCGCATCGGTTGCCCGGCGGACGCGGTCTCGAACGGGCTGGAGGTGCTCGAGGCGTTCCGCCTGCGCGACTACGACCTCGTGCTGATGGACATCCAGATGCCGGAAATGGACGGCCTGGAGGCGGCGCGGCGGCTGCGCGCTCTGCGCCCGCGGGACCGCGGACCGGTGATCACGGCGATGACCGCGGGCGCCCTGGAGGCGGACCGCGACGCCTGCCTGGCAGCCGGCATGGACGACTACGTGACCAAGCCCGTCACCCTCGACGTGCTGCGGGCCGTCATCCACTCGGCGGCGGGGCGACGCCGCCGTCCAGCCGTCGCCGCGGCGGGCGCCGGGGCCGAGGCTGCGAGCCCGCCGTCGTCACCGGCCGCGGACCTCGCCGAGCTGCGGCAGCTCGACGACGGGACCGGGCAGGTCCTCGCGGGTCTTCTCCGAGGATTCCTGGAGGATCTCCCGCCGCTGCTGCCGAGGCTGCGCCTGGCGCTCGACGCCTCGGATGCCGAGGGCGTGTGCCGGGCCGCGCACGCGCTCGAGGGAACGGCGCTGACCTGCGGCGCCGCTGGGCTGGGGGCGCAGGCCCGCCAGCTGGAGGCGGCCGCGCGCATGGGAGAGCTCGCCTCTGCCCAGGCACTGCTGCCGGGGCTCGAGGCCGAGGCCGGCCGGGTCGTCGCCGAGCTCCGACGCGAGCTCGGCAGGCTGCTCGCCCGCCGGGAGTAAAGTAGCGCTCACCCATGCGCGTGCTGGTCGTGGACGACGACCCTGACATCCTTCGCTTCGTCGAGGCCGCCCTCGCGGCGCAGGGCCACGAGGCCGTCGGCGTCGCCAGCGCCGAGCAGGCGCTCGCGCAAGTCGGGCGGGAACCGCCGGACGCCCTCCTCACCGACATCCGTCTGGAGGGCATGGACGGCCTGCAGTTGCTGGCCGAGGTCCGCCGCGGGCAGCCCGAGCTGCCCGTGATCGTGATGACCTCTCACGCCTCGGTGAAGACGGCCGTCGAGGCCATGCGCAGGGGCGCGGTGGACTTCGTCCAGAAGCCCCTCGGCGAGGAGGACCTCGCCCGCGCGATGGGCGGGCTCGCGCGGCTGCGGCGGCTGGAGAACGAGAACCGCTGGATGCGGCGGGAGCTGCAGGAGGCGTACGCGCCGGCGCGGATCGTGGCCGTGTCCGAGCCGATGCGCCGGGTGGTCGCCACCGTCGAGAAGCTCGCCCACTCGGACGTCACCGTGCTGATCACCGGGGAGTCGGGGACCGGCAAGGACCTGGTGGCCCGCGCGCTGCATTTCGGAGGCCGGCGGGCGGCCGGCCCCTTCGTGGCCCTCAGCTGCGCGGCGCTCCCGGCCGGCCTGGTCGAGGCCGAGCTGTTCGGCCACGCCAGGGGATCGTTCACCGGGGCGGTGGCGGAGCGGGCGGGCAGGCTGGAGGCCGCGCACGGCGGGACGCTCTTCCTGGACGAGGTCGGCGAGCTGCCGCTCGAGGTCCAGCCGAAGCTGCTGCGTGCCCTCGAGACCCGGGCCTTCGAGAGAATCGGCGAGAACCGCGTGCGGCAGACGGACGTGCGCCTGGTCGCCGCCACCCATCGCGACCTGCGCCAGATGGTGCGGGAGGGCCGCTTCCGGGAGGACCTCTACTTCCGCCTGGCCGTGGTCCCCATCCACATCCCCCCGCTGCGCGAGCGGCCGGACGACCTCGCCCCGCTGGTGCGCTACCTGCTCACCCGGATCAGCGAGGAGCCTCCCGCGATCACGGACGGCGCGCTGGAGGAGCTGCAGCGCCGGCCGCTTGCCGGCAACGTCCGCGAGCTGGCCAACCTGCTCGAGGCCGCCGTGGCCCTGCACGAGGGCGACGGCCCGCTGACCGAGGCCGACTTCGCCGGCCCGCCGGCCTCGTCCGCCAGCGCCGCCGAGATCGACATCCGCCTGCCTGCCGCGGGCGTCGCCCTCGACGACGTCGTCCGCGCCGTCCTCCTCCATGCGCTGGAGCGCAACGGCGGGAACAAGTCGGCGGCCGCGCGCTGGCTGCGGATCCCGCGACACCTGCTGCGGTTCCGCATGGAGAAGCTGGGGATCGACAGCTCGGATCCGGAGTCGTAGCGCCCCTCCGGCGATTGGAGTCCGCTCGCCAGCCGTTGGCGACATGTCGCCAGCCCGATCCCGACCGGCTCCTCGAGCGGTTTACCAGAGACGCCCCAAGTCACTGACCCTCCGTGCGCTTCGACGCATGCCCCGCCTCGCGCGGCCCGGCATCGGCCGTGCAGTGACCAGGGCGTCCACGAGGAGACCAGGAAGAGAGGCGACCCGTGAGCACCCCCCTCCCCGCCGCCCCAGCCGGCGAGCCCTGCCCGCCGGACCGGCCGTCGCTCGGCGCCCGGGGTCGCGCCGCCGATGCCCAGTCCTGGCCGGTGGCCGTCACCAGCCTGCAGGAGCGCCTTCGAGACGCGGTGGAGGAGGTCCAACGGCTGCGCGCTCGCCTGGGCCTCGCGCCGTCCGCAGCGGCTGAGGACCGGAGCGAGTTCGTCGGAACCAGCCGGCCGGTGGCCGAGCTGCTGGCGCTGGCGGACCAGGTCGCGGCCACGGATTGTCCGGTCCTCCTTCTCGGCGAGACGGGTTCCGGCAAGGAGCTGGTCGCCCGGCGGATCCACGACCGGAGCTACCGCGCCCACCGGCAGCTGGTGACGGTGAACTGCGCGGCGCTGCCGGCGGGGCTGGTCGAGAGCGAGCTGTTCGGCTACGAGAGGGGCGCCTTCACCGGCGCGCTCAAGACCACCCCGGGCCGCTTCGAGCTGGCGGACGGCGGGACCATCCTGCTCGACGAGATCGGCGAGCTGCCGCCCGAGACCCAGCCGAAGCTGCTACGCGTCCTGCAGAGCGGCGAGTTCCAGCGCCTGGGGGCGACGCGGATGGCCCGAGTGGATACGCGGATCATCGCCTCGACCAACCGCGACCTGGCGCGGGAGGTGTCGGAGGGCCGCTTCCGGGCGGACCTCTTCTATCGCCTGAGCGTCTTCCCGATCACGCTGCCGCCGCTGCGGCAGCGGGTGGAGGACATCCCGCTGCTGGTGTGGCACTTCATCACCCGCAAGCAGGCACAGCTCGGCAGGAACGTCACCGAGGTGCCCGAGGCCTTCATGCGAGCGCTCGCGAGCTACTCCTGGCCGGGCAACGCGCGCGAGCTGGAGAACGTCATCGAGCGGGCCCTCATCATGACCGAGGGCCCGACCCTCGCCACCGAGTGGCTGGCGCTCGGCGGCGCCGTCCCCTCGCACGCCGCCGCCTGCACCCTGGCCGAGGTGGACCGTGAGCACATCCGGGCGGTGCTGGCGGCCTGTGGCTGGAAGGTCGCGGGCAAGGGCAACGCCGCCGAGCGTCTCGGACTGAGCCGCAGCACGCTCCAGTTCCGCATGAAGAAGCTGGGAATCGAGCGGCCCGCCCAGGGCTGAACGCCGCGCCGGATCGCCGCGCTCGCGCGCTCGACGGATTGCTCCGGCCATGTTCTGGAGCGCCGGCGACGGCTGTGGTGTAGCATCGGCGCGCCCGGCCTTCGGGCGGCCAGACGCCTGCTCAGGCGCGACCAGACGAGGAGACCCAGCGATGCTGAATCGACGCCGGACGAGCGCAGCGCGGACCTGGCTGATGGCGCTCTCGATCGTGAGCCTGACCTGGGCGGCTGGCGGGTGCGGCGGCACCAAGGCGACGCCAGCGGGAGACCAGAAGACCACCCCGGCTGCGGCCTCGTCACCGGCGACGGTCGGCGACGAGGCAGAAGCGCTGCCCGCCTACGAGGCGGCGCTGCCCGAAGCCGTGCGCGCCACCCTCCTGCAGCGCTTCACCGGCGATCTCGAAGAGATGGTCGAGCGCCGCGTCATCCGCGTTGGAGTCACCTTCAACCGCACCTTCTACTTCGTGGACAAGGGCGTACAGCGCGGCGTCTCCTACGAGCTGGCGCAGGCGTTCGAGGAGCAGCTGAACAAGAAGCTCAAGACCACGAACGCGACCAGGATCCACGTCTTCTTCGTGCCGATGCCGCGCGACCTGCTGGGCGCGGCGCTCACCGAGGGCAAGGTCGACCTGGTGGCGGCCCAGGTGACGGTCCGGCCGGAGCTGCAGGCGCTCGTCGACTTCACCGAGCCGACCCGCAGCAACGTCAACGAGGTGGTGGTGACCGGCCCCGGCGCGCCGGCCATGAAGTCCGTCGACGACCTGTCCGGCAAGGACGTCTACGCCCGCAAGGACGGCAGCGCCTGGGCCAGCCTGGTGGCGCTCAACGAGCAGCTGAAGGCGAAGGGCCTGCCGCCGGTGGTGCTCGACGAAGCCCCGCCGAACCTGGAAGACGACGACCTGCTGGAAATGGCCAACGCCGGCCTCATCCCGATGGTGGTGGTGGACGACTACCTGGCGGATTTCTGGGACAAGGTGTTCCCCGACCTCACGGTCCACCACGACCTGGCCTTGCGCAAGGGCGCCAACCTGGCGGTGGCGATCCGCAAGAACAGCCCTCACCTGAAGGCCGAGCTGAACGCGTTCCTGGCCAGGTTCGGACTGGGCACCGCCTTCGGCAACATGCTCGAGAAGCGCTACCTGGTGAGCACCAGCTACGCCAAGCGGGCCACCTCGGAGGCGGAACGGAAGAAGTTCCTGACCCTGGTGGACATCTTCCGCAAGTACGGCGACAAGTACGGCGTCGACTACCTGTTGATGGCGGCGCAGGGCTACCAGGAGTCGCAGCTCAACCAGGACGCCAAGAGCCAGGTGGGCGCGATCGGCGTCATGCAGGTGATGCCCGCGACCGGGAAGGAGCTGAAGGTCGGCGACATCACCCAGCTCGACCCCAACATCCACGCCGGCGTCAAGTACATGCGCTTCATGATCGACCAGTACTACAAGGACGAGCCGATGACCCCGCTCGACAAGGGGCTGTTCACCTTCGCCTCCTACAACGCGGGGCCCGGCCGTGTCCGCCAGCTGCGCCGGGAGGCGGAGAAGCGCGGGCTCGACCCCAACGTCTGGTTCGGCAACGTGGAGCAGATCGCCTCGCAGCGCATCGGCCGCGAGACGGTCACCTACGTCTCGAATATCTACAAGTACTACGTGGCCTACAGGCTGGTGATGGAAGACCGCGCCCGGCGCGAGGCGGCCAAGGCGTCGGTGAGAACCGGATCCCGCTAGACCGACGAGCGCGTCTGCCACAGCTGCGCATGAGACTGTGGCTGACCATGCCGCGTTATCGCAGACGCGGTCGCAGTCTGGAACTCCCGATGTCGCACTCCCTGATGTTCGCCTGCGTCCGCTGGTCACCCGCGTCTCGGAGTTCCTGCAACTCCCTGAAACAGGCGACAAGCTGGTTCCAACTGGAGACTGTCAGGTCTGCCAACTCAGAGGCACGCCCCCTTCCCCGGGGCATCACCAGGGCATCACGGCCGACTCCCGACACCGCAGGTGTCGCCGTGGCCGGCCGGGACAGAGCGAGCCACTCACGATACGCACAGGGAGCATGAGCGTCGTCGATCTGTTCAGGCTTCCTGATCTTGACGCGGCGTTGACCTCGACGCAGGTAGTCTCTCGAGTTCGATGTCGGCACCGCCCCTCCCCCGCGGCCCTGTTGCGTCGACCCCTGCCGAGACCCGCAGGGCGACCACGTCTCCGGCGAAGGTCGTGGTCGCGACTTCGGTCAGGGGGCACGACAGGTGCAATCATAGAATGAGCCAGTTTCGTGCGTCGCGGAGGACAGCAGATGAGCATGAGGAGGGCAGTTCTTCTTGCCGCATCCATTGCGCTGGTCGGCTGTGCCAGTCACGGCGGGCCGCCGGCTCTGGACGTCAACCCAACACGCCACCCCAACCTTGCCGCGGCACAGAGGCTGTCCCGGCAAGCCTACGAGAGAATCCTGACCGCGCAGCAGGCCAACGAGTGGGACATGAACGGCCACGCTCAGAAGGCGAAGGAACTGCTCGTGCAGGTCAACGATGAGATCAAGCTGGCGGCCGAGGCCGCCAACCGCCACCGATGACACGGAGCCGCAACGAAGTCCCAACCACACGAAGGGAGCCGACGAAGATGAAGAGAGCCATGCTCGTTGCCGCAGCGACGGCCTTGATCGCGAGCGCTGGGCTCGCCGCCCAGCCCGCCGCCAACATCTCCCCTAAGCGCCATCCCAACCTCGCCGCGGCGCAGAGGCTTTCCCAGCAGGCCTACGAGAAGATCGCGTTGGCGCAGCGGGCCAACGAGTGGGACATGAGCGGCCACGCCCAGAAGGCGAAGGAATTGCTCGAGCGGGTGAACAACGAGCTCAAGCTGGCGGCCGAGGCGGCAAACCAGAACGCGAAGTAGATCCGCCGGGGCGTGAGGGGGACGTCCTCTCGCGCCCCGGGACTCGTCTCGGGGCTCCAGAGCCGGGGCTGCGCGTCCGGAAGGAGCGGCACGCCCAGCAGGCGGGCGTCTCTGCCAGGCGCTCCCGAGCTTCGGGGATCGGCCATGCGGCCATCGCCGCTGCTTCGCCTT
>Ga0335071_10006665_pt1 | contig 11912 bp, 11 predicted proteins | sample Lox_Sample_15_FD_206724 | JGI IMG/M metagenome (GOLD analysis project Ga0335071, IMG submission 206724) | Soil microbial communities from Loxahatchee National Wildlife Refuge, Florida, United States - Lox_Sample_1.5 | ecosystem: Environmental > Terrestrial > Soil > Wetlands | place: USA...
GTGTACTTTGTAACTTATTCTAAAAATAAACCTTTGTGTGCCTCCGTGCTCTTCGTGCCTTTGTGGTGAAAATAGTGCCCTCCGTGCCCTTATGAAGCTTAAAATACGGGAGTAATTCAACACAGCAATGATATTTAAGTTTCGCGCCCGAGCTCGAACGCCTTGAGGTTCACGGCCACCGTCTTCGGCGGCACGGACTTCGCGATGACGTCCTTCAGCGTCTCCGTGCTGATGGGCAGGTACTTCGACACGGCACCGATCATGACGACGTTGAGCGCCTGCGCGGCGCCCGCCTTTTTCGCCAGCGCCGTATAGTCCTCCATCCGGACTTCGGCGCACAGGCCCTTCATCGTATCCCGGATGACCTCTAATTCAGGATATGGGACCTTGCCCAGGTTCACGGTCACGGGCACGATCTTTTCGCTGTTAATGATGGCCGTGCCCTTCGGGTTGAGGTACTTCGCGAACCGCAGCGCCTCGAGGGGCTCCATGCTCATCAGGCAGTCGGCGCCTCCCGCCGGAATGAGGCTCCCGTACTTGCAGCCGATGCGGACGTGATTTTCTACGGCGCCGCCGCGCTGGGCCATGCCGTGGGTCTCCGCCGCGCGGACGGGCAGGCCTTCCTGGACGGCGGCTTTACCGATAATGTCCGAGGCGAGGATGACGCCCTGGCCGCCGACGCCGACAATGAGTAGATCGAACTTATCCATGCTTAAACCCCCTTCGCCTTGATGGCGCCGAACTGGCATACCTGCGTGCACATGGAACAGCCGGCACAGGTATCGTTGATGAACGCCTTGCCGTTCCGTACCTCCATGGCCGGGCAGCCGAACTTGACACAGCGCTTGCAGCCTTCGCACAGGTCCTCCACGACCTCGTACTGATGCCGGCGGATGCCCATCCGTTTTGCCGTAATGACGCACGGCTGGCGGGCGATTATGACTTTAACGCCGTCCGTATTATAGGCTTTCTTAAAGGCGGCCTTTGCGATCTCAATGTCGAATGGGTCGATCACCTGCAGTGACGGAACGCCACAGGCCTTCACGACGGACTCCAGGGATATTTCCGTCGACGGCTCCCCGAGGATCGTCTCGCCGGTCGCCGGGTGAGGCTGGTGGCCCGTCATGCCCGTGGTCCGGTTATCAAGAATAACGACGGTGATATCGGCCTTATTATAGACGGCGTTGATGAGGCCGGGAATGCCCGTGTGCAGGAACGTCGAATCGCCGATAGTGCAGGCGACCTTATTCTTAACGCCGGAAAAGCTAAGGCCTGAGGCGATAGTGATGCTCGCGCCCATGCAGAGGCACGTATCTACGGCGGCGAGCTGCGTGCCCAGGGTGTAGCAGCCGATGTCGCTGGCGAAGATGGCGTCGTCCTTGAAGACGCTCTTCAGGGCGTAGAACGTCGCCCGGTGCGGGCATCCGGCGCACATGGCAGGCGGCCGGGCGGGCAGCTCGAAGTCTAATTTAACGTCCCGGTCCTGCAGCAGCGGCTTTCCGGCGACTTTTCTTATCATATTCGATACGAGGAGCGTGTCGAACTCGCCCTCGTGGGGCACGTCGCCCGTCATCTTGCCGAGCACGGTATCGGCGTACATCCGGGCCTGCTCCTCCAGGAAGGGCGTTAATTCCTCGATGACGAGAATACGCTCGACGCTGCCGGCTAATTTTTTAATTAGTTCGGGGTCGACGGGGTAAGCTCCGATCTTAAGGTAGGAGACGGGGGTGCCTAAGGTCTCCATGGCCTCTTCTACATATGTGCTGGCCACACCGGAAGCTATGATGCCCAGCTTTGCGCCCTTCTTTATTTCAAGACGGTTCCATGGCGACTCCGCGAGCTCTTTTCGCATCGCGTCCTGTTTGGCGTTCAGCTTTTTAAGGAGTACCCGGGTATGCTTCGGCAGCACGACGAAGCGCTCGGCATCCTTCCTGAACTCGATGCTCTTCTCGCGGCCGGCGATCTCGTGGACTTCGATGTCCGACTTCGCGTGGGAGATCCGGGTCGTTGGCCGCAGCAGCACGGGTATCTGGTGCTTCTCCGAGAAGGCGTAGGCGTAGGCGATCATGTCCTTGGCCTCCTGGGGAGACTGGGGGTCTAAGCAAGGGATTTTTGCGAACTTAGAGTAAACGCGGCTGTCCTGCTCGTTCTGCGACGAGTGGCAGGCCGGGTCGTCCGCAGAAATTATGATCAAGCCTCCCACGACGCCAGTGTGCGACAGGGTCATGAACGGGTCCGCCGCGACGTTAAGGCCGACGTGCTTCATCGTACACACGGACCTGGCGCCCGCCCAGGATGCGCCGATGGCCACCTCGAGAGCGACCTTCTCGTTCACGGACCATTCGATATGAAAACGGTCTCTGGCCGACGGGGCCAGCGTCATGAGGATCTCGGAGGACGGCGTGCCGGGATAGCCCGTGGCGACGTCGACGCTGCTTTCCAGCAGTCCCCGGGCAATGGCATCATTACCCAGCATAAACTCTTTACTCATATGGCACCTTCTTCGTTGATAACTTAGAATTATACTATATAAACTTAAAGGGACGGCAGGTTGAATATCGCTGCCCCTGCAAACCTTTAACCGGAATATATTTAAAAGTACCCGTAAACTCTACTAATCTGATGGCTATTCCGAACGACATATTATCGGTGCTGCACATGGTGGCGACGCTGCTTGGCTCGATACTGCTGATCTTGCTCGCCGTCTCCCTTATCATAGTCATCATCGCGACCATCCTTCTGATCTATTCGCTAAAGACTGGCGATGTCCTTTTTCCCAACCAGCTTATCCTGGGCATCATATTTTTCGAGGGCCCCATCAAGGCGATCATGCGCCTTTTTGGCGTGGACGACTCGATCATCGACCGGCTCAGTATCGACATGCAGAATAAGGCTATGTGGTCCCCGTTCAGCAAGATACCCTGCGATAAGCGGGCGATCTTTATCCCTCAGTGCCTGCGCTCCGTCGACTGCCCGGCCCGGCTATCGCCGGAAGGCATCGTGTGCAAGGACTGCGGCCAGTGCCAGATCACCACTGCGAAAAAAGAGGCGGAAAGGCTGGGATATATGTTTTTCGTCGTCCCGGGCTCCAGCTTCATCGTCCGAATGATAAGGAAATACCGTCCGGAAGGCATCATCGGCGTCGGCTGTTTATGCGAGGTCAAGGAGGGCCTGGACCTGATGCATAAGCATAAGATACCATCCGTCGGCGTCGTGCTCGATAAGTCCGGGTGCGTGAGTACCGTGCTTGACTGGGATAAGCTCTTTGAGGTCATGCATGCGGGCGAATCGACGAGTAAGCCCTGAGTAGATGAGCCGGGGATTTCTAAGCAGAGCGGGCCTCGGGTATAAACTTTTAATTATTGTGCTCGGTGCAGTGGCAAACCTTTTAATGTTCATGCGCCAATATTTTATCAGCGTAAGGTGTCCATCATGGTCTTAGGAGTCATTCTCGGCGCCGTCTTCGGCGCGATCATCGGCTACATCATCGGATGGCTGTTAGGGTTTTTCCCGAATTTCAGCGCGGCGCTTATCAGCGGCCTGCAGGCTTTCGGCGTGCCCATGGGTGCCATGGGCGGCCTGGCACCGTTCCTGGCGGCCATCGGCTTCATTTTAGGCTTGCTGGGCGGCATCCTGAACATGATCATGAAAAGGTAGCTTAAAAAATTTCCAGTATTTGCTTTAACTTTTTAATCGCCTCGATGTCCTCAGGGCTGCCGCATTTCCTTACGAGGGCCTCGCATTCCCGTATCTTATCGATGCCCTCGCTGCCCCTATAGAACCGCAGGCGGGTGCCCACTATGGTGGCCTCGATCACGGCGGCGAAGGCCCTGTTAAAGGCGGGAAGCGTACACCTGGCTACTTTTACCGAGACCGGCTCAAGGCTTACGACATCCTTGACCTGACATTTGAAAATGATCCAGCCGGCGGCGTCTTTCAGCCTCGGTGGTACCCTGTTTTCCTCGAAGCGGAAATATCCGGGCGGCAAGTCCTGAAAAGCAGAGATGACATAGACACGCGGGTCCGAAATAAAATTGGCCGCTAAAAAGCCCGTATCCGAGACGTTGCGGAACGTCGCCGTATCGGAGTACATCCGGATAAAATACATATTTCCCTTTCGGACTATGCCCATGGGCGCAGCGTTGGGAACGCCGTCCTTAGAGACCGTCGTGACGATGACCTCGGTGATACCTTCTTTCAGGATATCGTCGACGGTTGTCACGGGCTCACACCTTCATGCCGTTCAAAAGGGCGACGAATAGGCCGGCGATGACGATGTCGGCCGTGGAGCCCGGGTTGATCTTCTCGACATAAAGCCGGTGGGATAATTCCCTGAGCGTCATACGCCTTTCGAGCGCGTCTACGGCCAGGCCCTGCACGTAGACGGCCTTCTCCAGATCGTACTTCTTCGCGATGAACGTGTCCGGCTCCTCGGCCAGGAGTTCCAGGTACGAAAGAACAATGGCGTCGTTCATGGTGCCGGCCTTGCGCCGGCCTGCGATCTTTTCGGCCGCGATGAACGTGCGCCGGAACCCTTCAATCCATTCCCGTGCCACCAGGTCATTCTTCGCCGATATCTGCATGATGTCGTACATGGTGATGCCCCGGCGGCTCAGCTCTTCCAGCGAGCTTTCGCTGCCCACGTCGAGCTCCTTCTCGCCGGAGGCGAGGCCCTCCTTATCCTTCATGCGGACATCGACCATGGAAAAAGCCCGGTAGAAATCGACCGCGTCCTCGATGGTTGTCTCCTTTACGATCTCGATGGCGTTATCCCTTAAGAGGTCGACGGGCCCGCGCATGGCGGCTTTTATTAAGGGAAAGAGGAGAATGTAGGCGCCGAAATGCGTGTTGCCCCCGCCCTGCCAGAGCACGCTCTCGCCCGACGCCTCGAGAATAAGAGAGCCAATGCCGCCTTCATTGCAGGCTTTTTCCATGACCGGGTACACGCCCACCGCCGAAGCCAGGAAATCCTCGAATTTCGTGCCCACGTAGTCGTGGTCCCGGTCGATGTTACCTGGCTTGGGGGTGCCCGAGACCTCGAGAATCATGGATAGCACGGCACAGCGGGCAATATAGGAAGGGGTAAAATGGCTGGCCATAAATACCTATAATCAAGTGACGACTTTTTCCTTATCAATATTCCTGATGATCTCTTCCGACAGTTTCTTTTTTAGGGCCGTGTATTCCTTGTAGTCGAGCTTGTTCTCGGCCATGGAGTCCTCTCTTAAATAGCAGGGCTTATTGAACTTGCAGCACCAGACCATGCTGCCGAAGCACGTCGTGCTGCCCTTTTCCAGCTTCGTGCCCTCGCCGAATTTCAATTTTATTCTGGCGAACTTCTCCGGGCTGAGGTTGGCGCGGGCGAGCGCGCCGTGGACCGGGCACTCCTTGATGGGCGGACAGCACCACGTGAGCCCCCGAAGGTCGCCGCCGCGGCAGATGTGCGACGGGGCGTTGTACCAGCCGGTCTGCTTCTGCTGATCCCCTGTATACGAGACGAGGCCCTTGATGAGCTTCGGGTTCGCCATGGCGGCCCGGGCCACCGAGATCATGTCCGCGCCGGCCGAATACATGGCCTGCGCCGTCTCATAATTCGTAATAGAGTTATTGCCGATGATAAAGAGGCTCGTGGAATCCCGCAGCTTCTTTATGACGTTCAGGTTGGCGCCCTTCACGCCCATGGCGTCGACGTGGAGTATGTCCAGGCCGGCTTTTTCCAGGATTCGGGCCAGCTTAACGTCGTCCACGATACCCGAGCGCATTTTCAGCGATATCACGGCGCCAGTCTTTTTAACTTCCGATACCAGGCGGGCCAGGGCGATGCGGTCCTTGAGCATGGCTTCGCCGGCGTTAATTGCGCCCATCTCTTCCTGCCGGCAATGGCCGTTGATCTCCAGGATAGCGCCATATTTTTTTGCCAGCTCTGCCGCCCTGATGAAAGGCTCCGGAGACGTGGCACGCACGTTAATGCCGATGGCCACACCTTTACCCGAGACTTTCTTGAGCTCGGACTCGATGAGAGCGAAGATGTCGTCGGACACGAATTCCTTCCGTCCCCGCCTGACCATTTCCCGGGACGCGTCCATCGTGGCCTCGTCCAGGCTATAGCCGCCTAAAAAGTATAAGCCCGCATCCGGAAAATTGCCGAAGAAATCGCTGTCGGTAACACCGGCCATCGATGCCACGGCCACCGGGTTCTTAAAGGTTACATACCCAACTTTCAGGTCGAAGAGATCGGACATGGAAACACCAAATATGACTAAATTAATGTACAAAGTTAAAAAAGTAGTTTTTGGTCGAAGGGCCGAGGGGTTACTTCGCCACGGCCTCATAGTACATGTTGACCTGCGCCAGGAAAGAGAGGAGCGCTTTATTGAAGGCCTCGTTCTTTTCCAGGACGGGCGCATGGCCGCATCTCTCGATCAGGATGACCTCGGAGCCCGGGATGGATTCCATGAACTTATAGGCGTCATCGACGGGCAGTATAGTATCGTCCTTTCCCCAGATAATGAGCGTCCTGGCCTTGATGCCCCGGATGAGCCCGGGAAATGCCTCGTCGACCGTCGACAGGTACTTCGAGTTCTTCGACAGTGAAGCCCGGTATGCGGGGTCCCGCATGCGTGCCCACTCCTTGTCGATAAGCTCCTCGTCGAGCGCTTTTGTATCGTAAAGCATGTTCGCCATATAATTCTTAAGCATGCTCCTGCTGTTGAACATCCGGATGTAGAGAGGAGAGCCGAGCACGGTAAGCGTGCGGATGCCCTTGATCAGCGGAGAAAAGCCGTTCGCGTCGACGATGACCAGCCGGTCCACCCGGTCCGGGTACCTCGCAGCAAAGGCCGCGGCGATCTCGCCGCCCATGGACATGCCGGCGATAAAGCACTTATGGATCTTCAGCGTGTCGGCGAACTTTTTCAGGAATTCGACATAAAAGTCAAGGCCATACGACACGTCAGGCTTATCGGAACAGCCAAACCCGGGCAGGTCTGGCGCGTATATCGTGAAAAACTTCGATGCCTGCCGGATTGTCTTATCCCAGACGTCGTGGGAGAACGCCATGCCGTGCAATAGGATTAAAGGCTCGCACTTCCCTTCGACGCGATAGCTTACGTTAATGCCGTCAATGAGTATTGTCTCTTCCATACCCATTCACTACCCATCCCTTTTTAATGAAATGGTGTGCAGGCAAGGCATATATACATTCTTGTCTATAAAAATAGAATAAATTTGGCTTATCTCTAATTATTCGAGCCTGGCGACACGGGCCACCTCCCCGATACGGGCGATGACGGGGCTTTCCCAGGAAGGCGTGAAGGCGAAGGTAAATTCGGCCTCACTATGCCCGATAATGAACCCCAGCACGTTCTCCAGCGTGGCGTCCCGGGCCTCGCATTCGAGCTCGTCGATATTCTCGGATTGCCCGATGGGATAGGTTTCGCCCAGGGCATCGGGGTAGACACCGAAGGGCACCTTCACGTAAAAGACATTGTCATAGCCGGATCGATCAATACTCCTGCTCGTCGTGATGAGCGCCTTGCCCTTGACCTGGAGATTATTGAGCAGCTCATTATGCCTGTAGACCTCGGGCCGGCGGCAGGACTCCGGGCCCAGATAAAAGAACGTGGACTTGGTTGCCGGGTCGGATTTCTCGATGTAAGGCGAGTAGTCCATCATGCGCTTGAGGCCGGACAGCATCTTCGGGTGGCTCCGGCAGCGCCGCTCGACCAGCTCCATCAGGTCGCCGTCGGCGATGCTCTGCCTGATGAGCCGCAGCTCGGCGAACGTGGCGTAGAGATTGTGCTCTGCAAGAAGCCCCGTCCTCGTCTTTTCGTCCAGCTCCATCAGCTCTTTTACCGAGTAGCCCGAGCAGACCGGACAGCTGCACGGCAGATGCTGGAGCTGGCTAAGGTGATAGGTGCCATCGACGGTCATGTACCGGCCGTCCTTCGCGTACAATGCGTAGGCGGCAGAATCGAAGAGGTCGCAGCCCAGCGCTACGGCGAGCGCCAGCATCATGGGGTGGCCGGCGCCGAAGAGATGGACGGGCGCGGCGGGCCCCAGTCCCATCTTACTGCGTATGACCACGTCGACCAAGTCTCTATACCGGTATGCCTCCATCAGGGGCACGACCGCCCCCAGCGGATAGATATCGAAATCCATGGCGTAGACCCTGCGACCCGCCTCTTCCCTCAGGTCCGGGTAGGTCGAGCCCTGCACGGGGCCGGCGAGCATCATCTTGCCCGAGTATTCCCTGGCGACAGCGAGCCGCTCCAGCGTGATATCGAGCTCATCCCTTGCACGGCCGAACGGCACGTCGGGCGGAGTGGGTATGTCCAGCGGCACGCCGATATCGGTGCCGATGTCCCGCTCGAATGAAATGATGGACTCGTTAGTGACTTCTACGGACCCGTATACCGAAAGCTGGAATGCTCCGGAGTCGGTCATGATGGGGCCGTCGAAATCGAGCATGGCGTGGAGGCCGTCCTTCAGGGCTTTGTCGTGCCAGCGCTCGCTTTTAAAAATAATATAGGAGTTCGTGATGAGCATCTGCGCCCCGTAGCGCTTCAGCTCCTTCGGCTCGATCAGCCGTAGGTTCGGGTTGATAACGGGCATGACTGTGGGCGTCTCGACCACGCCGTGCGGCGTGTATAGCCTGCCCGTTCGGCCTAAAAGGTCTTTGTTCGTTATCTCGAAAACGTCGGTCATCCGGTCACCACGACGCATATGACAAGTATGCATGCCCTATAAATCATTTATTCATTGATAGCCTTGAGCATTACGACAAACCTGCTTCCCTTTCCGAAGTCGCCGGGTATCCGGTCTTCCATCCAGATCTTACCGTTAAAGCTTTCCACGAGCATCTTTACGAGGAATAGGCCCAGCCCCATGCCCTTTGCCTTCGTCTTGCCGCGGCGGAAGCGCGTGAACAGGTTGGCCTTCATGTCGTCTGGTATACCGGGCCCGTTATCCTCGATCGTCACCGCGTAGTACCAGGCATCCCCTTCCTTCCGGGAATCCATGCGGATGTCAATGGTGAGAGCCCCCTCCGAATGCTTGATCGCATTGCCGATCAGATTCTCGAAAACATCGACGAGCAGCGTATTGGCCATGACCGGATACCGCCGGACGTGGCTGTAATGGGCATTTAAGGTGACGCTCCTCTCGGGGACCTGGGAATATCTCGCCTTCACTTCATCCAGTATTCTTCCAAGGTCGAGCACTTCCATCCTGATGTCATGGGCCCTTGCCTGCCGGAGCTTGATCACGTTATCGATAAGCCGGGAGCTATTTTTAAATGCCTCATAGGGCTTCTCGATAAAAGTCCGGTATTGCGGACCCAGGCTTCCTTCCAGCTCCAGCGCCTGGAAAGCGAGCTCAAGATAGCTCATGCCGATCAGGTTCATGTTATTGATGTCATGCCCCATGAGGTCGATATAGAGCTCAACCTGGTCCTTTGCCTCTTTTATCTCGACCTCGGCAAGCTTGCGCTCCGTGATGTCCTGGTTAATGCCGTAGACCCATTTCACTAAGCCGTCCGGGCCCCGCACGATCTTATCGGAAACGCTTGTTATATACCTTATGGAGCCGTCCGGCAGCAGTATCCGATAATCGATGCTGCCCAGCTTATTCCCGTCACGGATCATGCGTACGAACTCCTCGACCTTTTCCCTGTCTTCCGGATCGATGCGTGATAGATACCAGTCAAGCGTCAGCCGGACGGAACCCGGCTCAAACCCGAATATCCTGAACACTTCATCGGACCAGCTCATTTCATTCGACTGCGCGTTCCATGCCCAGTTGCCGACGTGGGCTATCTCCTGGGCCTTCGCCAGGATGAACTGGCTTTTGCGCAGGGCTTTTTCAGCCTGGCTCCGCTGGAGGCGATACCGCAGCGATACGATGCCATAGGCGAGGTTATTTGCCAGCTCCGATAATAGGATCACTTCGCTCGGGTCAAAGGCATCGGTCCTGTCCGAATAGATGGCGAGGGCACCGAAGGCGCGATCTTCGGACATGAGAGGTAAGCCGAGGATGGAGGCGTAGCCCCGCTTTATCGCCTCATCCCGCCAGACTACAAAGTCCTTATCCGTCAGTACGTTCCGGACGACATGGGGAGCCTTTGTACGTATAGAGGTGCCCGCCGGTCCCCGGCCGAATTCATTATCGGCCCATGTGGTCTGGACATTTTCGAGGTATCCCGACTCGTAGCCCTTCTGGGCCACCGGCTTCACTGTCTTTGCTGTGTCGTGCTCCGCATAGCCGATCCAGGCCATCCTGTAGCCGCCCGTTTCGACGATGATCTGGCAAACGTCGCTTAAAAGACTTGTCTCGTCGACCGCGTGGATAACGGCGTTGCCGCACTTCGAGAGCGCCTGCAGCGCCCGATTCGCCCTTCGTAACTCGCCCTCAGCCTGCTGGCGCTCGGTGATATCCCGGACTACAGCGACCATCACCTGGCGGCCGTCCATATACAGCCGCCGCAGGCTGATCTCCGCCGGGAAATCGGTCCCGTCCTTGCACCGGTACTTCGACTCGAACAGGCCGCCGTTGCCATAAAGCTTCCATTGCTCCCGCCGCATCTTCCGCTCCTCCGGAGTACGCAGCATGTCAATGTTCATGGCCAGAAGCTCCTCGAGCGAATACCCGTATGCATTTACAGCCGCCTGGTTAGCATCGAGGATGGCACCATCCATATCGAACACCAGTATGATATCCCGGACGCTATTGAAGATCAGATGATATTTCTCAATGACTTCGCCATGCTTTTGCCCGATGACTACCATGCCCCCTGGCTCTGGCTACATTAGATAGCCCCTGCATTATATCGTTTCCGTATAGCGTTAACATGATAAAGGGCAGCTCATTCCTTCGTCTTTTTTCTGGGGATGGCGATGAACTCCCGTATCTGCATATCGAAGAAATTGTTCGCGTGCGCCGGCAGTATGACGCAGGCCGTATCGGCGCCGGGATACGTGCCCCCCATGGCGATTATCTCCGTACTGCCGTCCACCGGAACCTGGCCCCCGTCGGCCGCCATGATGCTGCACTCGACGGCGACCTTGGCGCCCACGCTGACCAGGGTCCTCAGTGCTTCTGCAATTGCCTCGACCCGGGACACACCCCCCAGGCGCCGGGAGATGGACCGCTCCACGCCAGATAAGGCGTGCGTCTGCTCCACGATGACGGCGCCCAGCGCCTGTAGCTCTTTAATATACGGCTCCTGCAGCTCCCGGGCGCCGGGCTTTGAGAACCCGACGTGGTGGCCGACGACTACGACCTTCACGCCCGTGCCCTTGAAAGCCCTCGCCGCTTTCACGCCCGTCTCGCCGCTGACGCTTGCCACGACTACGTACTTGATCTCCAGCTCCTTCGCCCGCTTCACGGCGAACCGTATCGTATCATCGGTATTTTGAGGACCCGGTTTTTCAAAATACGCAATTTCACGAGTTATCATAATATGACTATAAGTCATAATACCAATTAAATTAACCGGTATAGAAGAACGTTTTAAATGATGGCGGACCTATTGTAGCTATAAGATGAGGATCATCGGCTACTCGTCCATAGATAAGGCCCTTTTAACGGATACCGGCACCATCGACATATCGGACGATATCGGCCTAATATTGCGAAAGCGCGGCTGCGCAGGCCTGTGGGAGGGCGATAAATACGTACATTGTGATAGCGACGCTGCCCCGTTTTGCGAGCGCTGCGGGGGCATCCTGCCTGACCCGTGCGTCATGTGCCGTGGCGAGTGCACGAAGCGAGAGAAGACCTGCACGATAGAGCATTCCGTCTATCTGGCCATTTTCTCGCCTGGCCTGATAAAGGTGGGCGTCTCGAAGACGCGGCGCCTGGAAACGCGCCTGATGGAGCAGGGAGCCGATATCGGCCTGGAGATAGCACGCTTC
>Ga0335071_10006669_pt1 | contig 11909 bp, 11 predicted proteins | sample Lox_Sample_15_FD_206724 | JGI IMG/M metagenome (GOLD analysis project Ga0335071, IMG submission 206724) | Soil microbial communities from Loxahatchee National Wildlife Refuge, Florida, United States - Lox_Sample_1.5 | ecosystem: Environmental > Terrestrial > Soil > Wetlands | place: USA...
CGACGGCGCCGCCGAGCTGGCCTTTGCCGGGCGCGGCCCGGGCAACGGCCTTCGGCACCTCTATCAGCACGATCCCTGCCGCGTGCTGTTCCCGCGCGCCGAGCCGGGCCATCCGCCGACCGCCGTGCTGCTGACGACCTCGGGCGGGCTCACGGGGGGCGATCGCCTGCGCCTGTCGTTTGCAGCGCGCGAGGGGGCGGCGGCCACGATCACCTCGCAGGCCGCCGAAAAGATCTATCGTGCGCTCGACGAGGAGTGCCGCATCGACGTCACGATCGACGTCGGCAACGCGTGGCTGGAATGGCTGCCGCAGGAGACGATCCTGTTCGACGGCGCCCGGCTGGCACGCCGCACCACCGTGGCCACGACAACGGAGAGCCGGCTGCTCGCCTCCGAGATGCTGGTCTTCGGCCGCATCGCGCGCGGCGAGAGCTTCGCGTCGGGCTTCCTGCACGATGCGTGGCGGATCACGCGTGACGGAAAGCTCGTGTGGGCCGATGCGCTGACGCTCGAGGGCGACGTCGCTGCGGCCCTGGGGCGGCCGGCCGCCTTCGATGGCGCCCGGGCCGTGGCCACGGCGGTCTATGTGGCCGCCGACGCGGCAAAGCACCTCGACGTCGCCCGCACCTTGCTGGAGACAGCTTGCAGCTGGGCGGCGGCGACCGTGGTGAACGAGATCCTGCTGGCGCGCTTCGTCGGCCGCGACGCGGCGTCGGTGCGCCGCGACTTGATCGGGTATCTGTGCGGGCTGCGCCAGGCGGCCGGCGGCTGGCCGGCGCGTCTGCCGCGCGTCTGGTATCACTGACAGAGGGCAACGGGGAGGCGAGGGTGAATCTGACACCGAGGGAAAAGGACAAGCTCCTGGTCGCGATGGCGGCGATGGTCGCGCGCCGGCGGCTCGAGCGCGGGGTGAAGCTCAATCACCCGGAGGCGGTGGCGCTGATCACGGATTTCGTGGTCGAGGGCGCGCGCGACGGCCGCAGCGTCGCCGAGCTGATGCGCGACGGCGCCACGGTGCTGCGCCGCAATCAGGTCATGGAGGGGGTCGCCGAGATGATCGCCGACATCCAGGTCGAAGCGACGTTTCCGGACGGCACCAAGCTCGTCACCGTCCACGCGCCGATCCGCTGAAGGGGGAAGACATGATTCCAGGGGAAATCCTGCCGCAAGACGGCGAGATCGAGCTCAACGCCGGCCGCAAGACGGTGACACTCGAGGTCGCCAACACCGGCGACCGGCCGATCCAGGTCGGCTCGCACTATCATTTCTTCGAGACCAATACGGCGCTCAAGTTCGAGCGCAAGAAGGCGCGCGGCTACCGGCTCGACATCGCGGCCGGAACCGCGGTGCGGTTCGAGCCCGGGCAGACGCGAACCGTGCGCCTGGTGGCCTACGCGGGCGGGCGCACCGTCTACGGCTTCAACGCCAAGATCAGCGGCAAGCTTTAGGGGCGGGACCATGGCGACACGCATCAGCAGAGCGGCCTATGCCGACATGTTCGGTCCCACCACGGGCGACAAGGTGCGCCTGGCCGACACCGGGCTGTTCATCGAGGTCGAGGAGGATCGCACGACCTACGGCGAGGAAGTGAAGTTCGGCGGCGGCAAGGTGATCCGCGACGGCATGGGGCAGAGCCAGCGTTCGCGGAGCCGTGGGGCCGTGGACACGGTGATCACGAATGCGCTCATCCTCGACCACTGGGGAATCATCAAAGCCGACATCGGGCTCAAGGACGGCAAGATCGCGGCCATCGGCAAGGCGGGAAATCCGGACGTGCAGCCGGGTGTGGACATCATCATCGGCCCCGGCACCGAGGCCATCGCCGGCGAAGGCAAGATCATCACCGCGGGCGGCATCGATACGCACATCCATTTCATCTCGCCACAGCAGATCGACGAGGCGCTCTACTCGGGCGTCACCACGATGATGGGCGGCGGCACGGGTCCCGCGGCCGGCACGTCGGCCACGACGTGCACGCCCGGCCCGTGGCACATGAAGCGCATGCTGCAGGCGGCCGAAGCCTTCCCGATGAATCTCGGCTTCTTCGGCAAGGGCAACGCCTCGCTGGCGCCGGGCCTTGCCGAGCAGATCGAGGCCGGCGCCTGCGGGCTCAAGCTGCACGAGGATTGGGGGACGACGCCGGCTGCGATCGACAATTGCCTCAAGGTCGCCGACAAGTACGACATCCAGGTCGCGATCCACACCGACACGCTGAACGAGTCCGGCTTCGTCGAGGACACAATCGCCGCGTTCAAGGGCCGCACCATCCACGCCTTCCACACCGAAGGGGCCGGTGGCGGGCATGCGCCCGACATCATCAAACTGTGCGGCGAGGCCAACGTGCTGCCGTCCTCGACCAACCCGACGCGGCCCTACACCGTGAATACGCTGGATGAGCATCTCGACATGCTCATGGTCTGCCACCATCTCGACGCCAACATTCCCGAAGACGTGGCGTTCGCCGAAAGCCGCATCCGCCGCGAGACGATCGCGGCCGAGGACATTCTGCACGACCTCGGCGCGTTCTCGATGATGTCGTCGGACAGCCAGGCCATGGGCCGGGTCGGCGAGGTGATCATCCGCACCTGGCAGACCGCCGACAAGATGAAGCAGCAGCGCGGCCGGCTCAAAGAAGAGAAGGGCGACAACGACAACGCGCGCGCCAAGCGCTACATCGCCAAGTACACCATCAACCCGGCGATCGCGCAGGGCATTTCCCCCTATGTCGGTTCCGTGGAGGTAGGGAAGCTGGCCGATCTCGTGATCTGGTCGCCCGCGTTCTTCGGCGTGAAGCCGGACATGGTGTTGAAATGCGGGTCGATCGCGGCGGCCCCCATGGGCGACCCGAATGCCTCGATCCCGACCCCGCAGCCCGTCCATTACCGCCCGATGTTCGCCGGGTACGGCCGCAACCTGATCGAGAGCTCGGTGCTGTTCGTCAGCAAGGCGGCGCATCAGGCCGGCATCGGAAAGAGGTGCGGCCTTGCCCGTGCAACCCTGCCGGTGAAGAACACCCGCGCGGGCATCTCGAAGAAGAGCATGGTCCACAACTCGGCAATGCCGCGGATGGAGGTCGATTCCGAGACCTACGAGGTGCGCGCCGACGGCGAGCTTCTGACCTGCGCTCCGGCGAAGGTGCTGCCCATGGCGCAGCGGTACTTCCTGTTCTGACGATGCTGCACGCGCATCGCATCGCACCGGCCGGCCATTGGCCGTCCGAGGAGTGCCGCGGCACGGTGACGCTCGGCTATGACGACCGCCACCGTCGGCGGCTGCGCCTGGCGACCGACGCCGGCGAGCCGGTGCTGCTCGACCTTCCGTATACGGCGGTGCTGGCCGACGGCGACGGTTTGGCGCTCAGCGAAGGTGGGTTCGTCGCGGTCAGGGCCGCCCTCGAAGACCTGGTCGAGATCACCGCCGACACGCCGGCGCTGCTGTCGCGCATCGCCTGGCATGTCGGCAACCGGCACGTGCCGGCCGAGCTCGACGGGCAGCGCATCCTCATCCGCGAGGATCACGTGATCGTGGCGATGGTCGAAGGCCTGGGCGGCACCGTGCGGCACATCCAGGCGCCGTTCACGCCCGAAGGCGGCGCCTATGCGGCGCACGCGCATGGTTCCGAGTTGGACAGTGACCATGTTTAAGACGGGGGCTACGTCTGAGACCGCGCTGTACCGGCTGATGGCGTGGCTGTCCCCGGCCTATCCCACGGGCGCGTTCAGCTACAGCCATGGTCTCGAATACGCGGTGGAAACCGGGCGCGTGGCCACGGCTGGCGCGCTGATCGATTGGGTGGCGACCGTCGTCGAGGCGGGCGCAGGCCGGGTGGACGCAGCCCTGTTCGCCGCCGCATGGCGCGCAGCGGAGCAGGGGGACGACGCAGCCCTCGATGAGGCGGTTGCGCTGGCGGCGGCCTGGCGCTCCAGCGCCGAGACCGCCCTCGAAAGTACGGCGCAAGGGTCCGCCTTCCTGTCCGTTACGGCCAAGGCGTGGCCGCATCCCGCCCTCTTGCAGCTCGCCACCCGTCACCGGGACCAGGTGCCGCTGTCTGCGGTGGTCGGTGCTGCCTGCGCCTGGCACGGCGTGCCACTGGCGACAGCAGTCGCAGCATACCTGCAGGCGTTTGCCGCCAACCTCGTTTCGGCCGGGGTACGGCTGATCCCTCTCGGCCAGACCGACGGCCAGCGCGCCGTGGCTGCCCTCGAGCCGGTGATCGCGCGCGCGACCGAAGCCGCCCTCGCGGCCGATCTCGACTCGCTGGGGACCTCTTCGCCCTTACTCGACTGGTGCTCGATGAAACACGAAACCCAATACACGAGGTTGTTCCGCTCATGAGCTCTCCCCATGGACCTCTCCGCGTCGGCATCGGCGGCCCGGTCGGCTCGGGCAAGACGGCACTCGTCGACCGCCTGTGCAAGCACATGCGCGACCGCTACAACCTCGCGGTCGTCACGAACGACATCTACACGAAGGAAGATGCGCAGTTCCTGACCCGCTCGGGGGCACTCGCCCCGGAGCGCATCGTGGGCGTGGAGACGGGCGGCTGCCCGCACACGGCGATCCGCGAGGACGCCTCGGCCAACCTCGCGGCCGTCGCCGACATGACGCGCCGCTATCCCGACCTCGACATCGTGTTCGTCGAGTCGGGCGGCGACAATCTCGCCGCGACCTTCAGCCCCGAGCTCGCCGACCTCACCATCTACGTCATCGACGTGTCGGCCGGCGACAAGATCCCGCGCAAGGGCGGCCCCGGCATCACGCGCTCGGACCTGCTGGTGATCAACAAGATCGACCTCGCCCCCCTGGTCGGCGCCAGTCTCGAGGTGATGGACCGCGACGCGCGCAAGATGCGCGGGACCCGCCCGTTCCTGTTCACCAACCTCAAGGCGAACCAGGGTGTCGCCGAGATCGCCGACTTCATCGTGAAGACCGGCGGGGTCGAGGCGGCGGCGTAAAACATTGAGGGGCTGCCGCGGGGCGGGCATTCTTAGCCGGATCGATCCCCGAGTCCCGTCCGGAGCTGCCTTGCAGTCGTCCTTGTCCGCCGAGCGGCGCAGCATCGCCGCCGATCTCCTGCTGCTGGCGCTGGTCATCGGCGGCATCTATCTGGTGCTGCTTGGCCAGCGGCCTTTGAGCGTGCCGAGCGAGGCGCGCTACGCGGAGATCCCCCGCGAGATGCTGGCCTCCGGCGACTGGCTGACGCCGCGCCTCAACGGGGTCAAATATTTCGAGAAGCCGCCGTTGTTCTACTGGCTGCAGGCGGCCGACGAGGCCATGTTCGGCCGTTCCGAGTTTGCGGTGCGCGTGCTGACCGCGGCGTTCGGCGTGGGCGGATGTCTCGTCGTGTACGTGGCGGGCCGTGCCTCGTGGTCGCGGCGCGCCGGGCTCCTTGCCGCCGGGACGATGGCGACGTCGGTGCTCTATTTCGAGCTGTCGCGGCAGGTGCTGCTCGACATGCCGGTCGCGTTTTTTCTTACGGCGACATTCACGGCGTTTCTGCTCGGCATCCGGGCGCCGCCGGCGAGCCCGGCCCGCAGCCGCGCTATGTACCTCATGTATGCCATGGCCGCCGGCGCGACCTTAACCAAGGGGCTGATCGGCATCGCCCTGCCGGGCCTGGTCGTGCTGACGTGGCTGATCCTGACCGGCCGTTGGTCCGAGCTGCGCCACGTGCGCCTGCCGACCGGCACGTTGCTGTTCCTGGTTTTGACGGTGCCGTGGCACGTGGCGGTGGCGCTGCGGAATCCGGAGTTCGCCTGGTTCTATTTCGTGCACGAGCACGTGCTGCGCTTCCTCACGCCCGAGGCAGGCCGCAGCGAGCCGGTGTGGTTCTTCATTCCGATCCTGATCATCGGGTGGCTGCCGTGGGTCGTCTATCTACCCTCGGCGATATGGGAGTCGGTCGGCACCTGGTGGGCGGACCGGCGCGAACGCTCGGCCGAGCTGCTCGTCCTCTTGTGGTTTCTGCTGCCGTTCCTGTTCTTCTCCGCCTCGCGGTCGAAGCTGATTCCCTATGCCCTGCCGTTTTTCCCGCCGCTGTCGCTGCTCCTCGGCGCCTGGCTCGACCGCGCCCTCGAACGGGAGCGGCGGCTCATGCGCGGGGCTCTGCTCCTGCTGTCGGTGCTGCTGATCGGACTGGCTCTGCTGACCGACCGTGTGCACGACGACCCGCAGCTGTTCATTCCGCAACGCTACCTGGCCGCCGCCGCGCCCGCCTTGGGCCATCTGATGCCGCTGACCTATGGACTGGCCCTGGCCGCGATTGCACTGGGCTGGATGGCACGGCGCGATGCGTTGGGTGCGGCGATCGCCGTCACCCTGGCCGGTTCGGCCGCGTTCGGTCTCGCGGTCGATGCGATCGTGGGTGCCGCGCAGCCCGGATCGACGAAGCCGCTCGCGATGATGCTCGATCCTCGCTTGCGACCGGGAGACGAGGTCGCCTCCCTGTTCAGCTATCCGCAGGATCTGCCGTTCTACCTGAACCGGCGGATCACGGTCGCTGCGACCGGCGGCGACGAGCTCGATTTCGGCCGCTCGGTCGAGGATACGCGCGCCTGGATGGTCGGCGAGGACGAGTTCTGGCGGCGCTGGAGTGAACCGGGGCATACGATGTACGCCGTGATCCCGCTCGCGCGCTATGCGGAGCTCTCCGCCGGCCGCAAGACGTCGATGGTTGAACTCGGGCGGACCGCGAGCGACGTGCTGGTGTCCAATATCAAGTAGCCGCCGGGAGTATGGCGGCGGTTCGCCGCCGCAGCCGCAACAACGAGCCGGCAATCAGGAGATTAAGGATGTTCCAGCCGATGCCGTTGAGAATGGCGGCCTGATAAGAGCCGGTCAGATCGAAGATGGCGCCGGACATCCAGCCACCGAGCGCCATGCCCACCAGGGTGGCGGATAAGGTCAGGCCGACGCGCGTTGCGGCTTCACGGGCCGGGAACAGCTCGCGCACGATATACGCGTAGCTCGGGACGATGCCGCCTTGCCCCAGGCCGAACACCGCCGAGATCACGTACAGCGACACCAGGCCGTCGAACGGCAGGTACAGGGCCAGCGCCATCCCCTGCAGCGCCGAGCCGATCAGCAGCGTTTTGAGGCCGCCCAGGCGGTCAAGGACCACGCCGAAGGTGAGCCGACTGATGACGCCGCAGCCGAGCATCAGCGACAGCATCTCGGCCCCGCGCGCCGGTCCATAGCCGAGGTCCACGCAATAGGCCACGAGATGGACCTGCGGCATCGCCATCGCGATGCAGCATGAGAGGCCCGCCAGCGCCAGCAATGCCTGCAGCCGCGCGGGCGGCAGGAAGGGCGTCGGGTCCCGGCCGACCGCCATCTCGTGCCGGGCCGACTTCGCGGGCGGCTGCCGCCGCAGGACAAAGGTCAGCGGCAGGGTCGCCACGAGACAGAATACGCCGATGCCGAGATGCGTCTCGCGCCAACCGACCAGCGCGATGAAGTGCTCGACGATGCCCGGCCAGAGGGTCCCGGCGAGATAGTTGCCGGTCGCCGCCACCGCGATTGCGATCCCGCGGCGTCGTTCGAACCAGAGCGAAATGTCGGCGACCATCGGTGCGAAGGTCGCAGAGCTGCCGAGGCCGATCACGGCGCCGTAGATCGCGGCGAACACCCCGATGTTCGGCGCATGCGCGGCAGCGACATAGCCCAGACTGAGGGCGATCGTGCCGCCGATCACGGGGACCATGATGCCGAACCGGTCGGCAAGCCGGCCCATCAGGACCGTGCCGCAGGCAAAGCCGATCATGGTCAGGGCATAAGGTAAGGACGCGCCGCCGCGCGCGACGCCGAATTCCGCCTGGACGGCCGGGAGCGCCACCACGATCGACCACATCCCGACGCCGCCGAGCGTACTGATGGTCACGACGGCGATCAGGCGGACCCATGCATACGGGGAATCGACGCCGCCGCTGGCGATGGTGCTCATCCCGGTACTCGTACCTCATTCGCGGCCCTGCCGCCATCTTCGGCACCCCGCCGCGGCGAAGAATCTCTCAACATTGTGAATATGTTGGGGCCGTAGTATGGTCCGCCGCGCCGGCCGTTCGCCGGACACAGCCAAGGTGCGCATGACGAGCGATCCGGCGCCGTTCCTTCCGTTTGCGAAGCCCGATCTCCAGGCGGAGGAGATCGACGAGGTGGTCGCGGTCCTGAAATCGGGCTGGCTCACCACCGGCCCGCGTGTGCAGCGCTTCGAGGCGGCGTTCAAGGAGTATTTTGGCGCCCCGCACGTGCTTGCCGTGTCCTCGGCGACGGCTGGCTTGCATCTCGCGATCCTGGCGCTCGGCCTCGAGGACGGCGATGAGGTCATCACCACGCCGCTCACCTTCGCTGCGAGCCTGAATACGATCGTGCTCGGAGGCGGCCGCCCGGTGCTCGTGGATATCGATCCGGCGACGTTCAACATCGATGTGGGGCGGGTCGCCGCCGCGATCACCAAGCGCACCAAGGCGATCATGCCGGTGCATTTCGCAGGGCTGCCGGTCGATCTCGATCCGCTCTATGCGCTCGCCGACAAGCACGGCCTGCGCGTCGTGGAGGATTGCGCGCACGCGATCCACACGGAATACAAAGGCCGCCGGCTCGGCAGCTTCGGCGACACCCAGGTGTTCAGCTTCCATCCGAACAAGAACATGACCACCGGCGAGGGCGGGGTGGTGGTCACGCGCGACGCGGCCCTGGCCAGGACGATCAGCACGCTTCGGTTCCATGGCATCGACCGCGACGCCTTCAACCGCTTCTCGAAGGCGGGCAGCCAGATCTATGACGTCGTCGCACCCGGATTCAAATACAACATGATGGATATCCAGGCGGCGATCGGGCTGCATCAGCTCAAGCGCCTCGACAGCTTCATCGCGGCGCGAACGGCCCTGGCCGAGCGCTACGGCAAGCTCTTCGGCGACTGGAACTCGCTCACCCGGCCGCAGCCCGCGCCATTCCCGCACCGTCATGCGTGGCACCTCTACACGGTGCTGGTCGAGGAACGCGCCTGCGGCATCGACCGCGACGGCTTCATCGCCGCGATGAAGGAGCACAATATCGGCGTCGGCCTCCACTACACGGCGGCACACCTGTTCACCTATTACCGTGAGCGTTTCGGCTTCAAGCCGGGGGACTTCCCGCATGCCGAGCGCGTCGGCGCCAGCATCACGAGCCTGCCGCTGTTCCCGACCATGACCAGCGCCGAGCAGGATCGCGTGGTCGCGGCCATGCGCGACGTCTTCCAGGCGGCGCGCGCCTGATGCCCCAGTCCGTCATGCCGAAGCCTTACGCCAGCGTCGTCATCCCGGTCTACAACGAGGCCGAGAACCTGCGGACGTTGTTCGACCGGCTGATGGCAGTGATGGACAGGCTCGGCAAGTCGTTCGAGGTGCTGTTCACCGACGACGGGAGCCGCGACGGATCGCGCGAGATCCTCATCGGATTCCACAACGCGCGACCGGACCATGTGCGGGTCATCCTGTTGCGCCGTAACTCGGGCCAGCACCAGGCGATCATGGCGGCGTTCGAGCGTGCGCGCGGCGAGGTCATCGTGACCTTGGATGCCGATCTGCAAAATCCGCCCGAGGAGATTCCTAAGCTGCTGGACGCGATAGCGCGGGGGCATGATGTCGCGGGAGGCTATCGCGCGGACCGCAAGGACTCCGCGCTGCGCACCATCCCGTCCCGCATCATCAATCACCTTCGCGCCGCCACGACCGGAATCGAGATGCGCGACCATGGCTGCATGCTGCGCGCCTATCGCGCCGAGATCGTGCAGCAGATTGTGACCAGCCGCGAGAGCGCCATCTACATCCCGGCCCTTGCCCAGCACTTCGCCGCCAACCCGGCCGAGGTCGAGGTGCAGCACGCGGCGCGCACGCATGGCACGTCCAAGTACAACCTGTACCGGCTGATCCGCCTCAATTTCGACCTCATGACCGGGTTCACCCTCGTGCCGCTGCAGTTGTTTACGGTGTTCGGTCTTGCGGTGGCGGCCGCAGCCCTCCTGCTGGTCGTATACCTGGCGCTGCGCCGTCTGATCGTCGGCCCAGAGGTCGAGGGCGTCTTCACGTTGTTCGGCATCCTCTACTTCCTGATCGGCATCGCCATCTCGGGCCTCGGCATCGTCGGCGAGTATGTCGGCCGGATCTATCAGGAAGTGCGGCGCCGGCCCGCCTATCAGGTGCAGGCCGTCTATGAACGCCCCCAGGACGCCTGAGCCGGTATGACCGATTCTGGCGCGGCCGGCGGGATTATCGTCTTCGCCTATAGCGATATCGGCTACGAATGCCTCGATCTGCTGATCCAGCGCGGCGAGGCCGTGCGCGTCGTGTTTACCCATCAGGACGATCCGGGTGAGACCCGCTGGTTCCGCTCCGTGGCCGAGCTCGCGCAGCGTCACGGGATTGCGGTGCGGTTCGATGAGCCCAGTCTCGGCGGCGAGGCCGATCGCCTGATCGCAACCTTGGCGCCGGATCTCATCTTCTCGTTTTACTATCGGCGCATGATCCCGACCGCGGTCCTGGCAGCGGCACGCCGCGGCGCCTTCAACATGCACGGATCTTTGCTCCCCAAATACCGGGGCAAGGCGCCGGTGAACTGGGCGGTGCTGCATGGGGAACGCGAGACCGGCGTCACCTTGCATCATATGGTGGCGCGGGCGGATGCCGGCGACATCGTGGATCAAGAGGCCGTGCCGATCGCACCCGACGACACGGCGTACGACGTGATGCGCCGCCTGGTCCCGGCGGCGCGGCGGCTGCTCGACCGTCAGCTGGCGGCGCTCAAGGCCGGGACCGCACCACGCCGGCGGCAGGACGACGCGCTGGCGAGCAAGTTCGGCGGCCGCCGGCCGGAGGACGGCCGGATCGAGTGGACGCAGTCTGCGGTCCGGATCGTCGATCTCGTCCGCGCCGTAGCCCGGCCATTTCCGGGTGCCTTTTCGGAACTTAATGGGCGGCGTCTGATGGTGTGGAAGGCGCGGGCGGCCGATGCCGCCGGCGGGCGGCCGGGCGAGGTGCTCTCCGCCGCGCCCCTGCGCATCCGGGCGGGCGACGGTGCGGTGGAGCTGGTCGAGTCCGAATGGGCGGACTCCGGAACCCCGCGCTTGCAGCCGGGTGACATCCTCGGCTAGAAGCCCCTCATGTCGCTCAAAATCCTCCTCCTCGGCGCCAACGGCTTCATCGGCAGCAACCTGTCGGAGTTCATCCTGCGCCACCGCGACTGGTCGGTGTTTGCGATGGACATCCAGTCCGACAAGCTCGACGCCTGTCTGGGCCATCCGAACTTCGCCTTCGTCGAGGGCGACATCACGATCAACCGCGAGTGGATCGAGTATCACATCAAGAAGTGCGACGTGGTGCTGCCGCTTGTCGCGATCGCGACGCCGGCCACCTATGTGCGCGAGCCGCTCCGGGTGTTCGAACTCGATTTCGAGGCGAACCTGCGCATCATCCGGGACTGCGTGCGCTACGGCAAACGCGTGGTGTTCCCGTCGACATCCGAGGTCTACGGCATGAACACCGAGCGCGAGTTCGACGAGGAGACGTCGAACTTCGTCCTCGGCCCCGTGGCCAAGCAGCGGTGGATCTACGCCTGCTCCAAGCAGCTGATGGACCGCGTGATCTATGCCTATGGCGAGGAGGGAAAGCTCGACTACACGCTCTTTCGGCCGTTCAACTGGATCGGCCCCCGGCTCGACAACATCTGGGCCGCCAAGGAAGGCTCGTCGCGCGTGCTCACCCAGTTCATCGGCAATATCATCCGGCGCGAGAACATCCAGCTCGTGGACGGCGGCGACCAGCGGCGCTGCTTCCTCTACATCGACGATGCGATCGACGCGCTGATCCGGATCATCGAGAACAACAGTGGCCAAGCGTCCAAGCGCATCTTCAACATCGGGAACGCGAAGA
>Ga0335071_10006670_pt1 | contig 11909 bp, 13 predicted proteins | sample Lox_Sample_15_FD_206724 | JGI IMG/M metagenome (GOLD analysis project Ga0335071, IMG submission 206724) | Soil microbial communities from Loxahatchee National Wildlife Refuge, Florida, United States - Lox_Sample_1.5 | ecosystem: Environmental > Terrestrial > Soil > Wetlands | place: USA...
GCTTCTGGAACACGATCCCGCGCGTGACCGGGAAGTGCTTCTGGAGGTTCTCGACCCTGAGCAGCTCGTCGGCCACTACGCGGCGTCCTCCGACAGCATCGCCGCGCGCTTCGCCGTCCAGACCCGGTTGCGGGTCTCGTCGTCGAGATGGCAGCGGAAGAAATGCTCCTCGCCGTGCTGCGACACGCGCAGCTCGGGCAGATCGGTGCGGCAGGCGTTCATCACGTACTCGCAGCGCGGATGGAACGGGCAGCCGCTCGGGGGGCGCAGCAGCGACGGCGGCTGGCCCGGGATCTGCTCGAGGCGGCCGCCGGCGCTGTTCAGGCGCGGCAGCGAGCCGAGGAGGCCCCACGTGTACGGCATCTCCGCGCCGCTGAACAGGTCGCGCACGTTTGCCTGCTCCACCACCTTGCCGCCGTACATGACGATCACGTCGTCGGCGACCTCGGCGACGACGCCCAGGTCGTGCGTGATCATCACGATCGCCATCTTGTGCTCCTCCTGCAGGCGGTTCATCAGCCGCAGGATCTGCGCCTGGGTGGTGACGTCGAGCGCGGTCGTCGGCTCGTCCGCGATCAGGATCTCCGGGTTGTTGATCAGCGCCATCGCGATCATCACGCGCTGGCGCATGCCGCCCGAGAACTGATGCGGGTACTGCTCGACGCGCGCCTCGGCGCGCGGGATCTCGACCTCCTTCAGGATCTCGATCGCCTGGCGGCGCGCCTCCTTCCGCGTCACGTCCTGGTGGATCAGCACCGCTTCCTCGAGCTGCCAGCCGATCGTCTTGACCGGGTTCAGCGAGGTCATCGGGTCCTGGAAGATCATCCCGATCCGCGCGCCGCGGATCTGGCGCATCCGGTCCTTGTCGAGCCCCAGCATCTGCTCGCCGTCGAGGAGCACCGAGCCCCCCACCTGCGCCGAGCGCGGGTCGACGAGACCCATGACCGTCAGGAACGTGACGCTCTTCCCCGAGCCGGACTCGCCGACGACCCCGAGGGTCTGGCCGGCGTCGAGCGAGAAGCTGACGCCCGAGACGGCCTTGACGATGCCGTCGTCGGTGCGGAAGGACGTGCTGAGATCCGTGACTTCGAGCGTCGCCATTAGGTGGGCCTGATCCTGGGGTCGAGAAAACCGTAGGTCACGTCGACGATGAAGTTGAAGACGATGACGCAGATCGTCGAGAAGACGACGATGCCGGTGATCATCGGCAGGTCATCCGCGTTGTACGCGTTGATCACCTCGTGGCCGAGGCCCGGCAGGTTGAAGATGCTCTCGGTGAACACCGCGCCGCCGAGGGCCAGGCCGAGATCCATGCCGAGGATCGTGACGACCGGCAGCAGGCTGTTGCGGAGCACGTGCTGGATCATGACGCGCTGCGGGGACGCGCCCTTGGCGCGCGCGGTCCGCACGTAGTCCTCGTTCATGGTCTCCATCACGTTCGCTCGGATCAGGCGCACGTAGAGCGCCGTGAACAGGACCATGAAGGTGATCCAGGGCAGGATCATGTGGTAGGCCCACTGCACCGGCCCCTCGCATTGGGCGCCGGGCGTGCCCGGGAAGAAGTTGCAGTAGCCGGCGATCGGCGTCAGGTGCAGCTTGTAGCCGAAGACGTAGGAGAGGATCAGGCCGATCCAGACCGGGTGCGCCGAGATGCCGATGAGCACGAAGGTCATCGAGAGGCGGTCGAGCACCGACCGCGGGCGCAGCGCCGAGAGGACGCCGATCGGGATCGAGACCGAAAGCCAGAAGATGGCGGCGCCGAACACGAGCGAGGCGGTGACGGGCGCGTCCTGGGCGATCGTGTAGCGAACCGTCTGCCGGTTCACGAACGAGCGGCCGAGCGACTGGTGCCACACGAGGTTCTTGACGAAGAACCAGTACTGCCACCAGATCGGCTTGTCGAGGTGGAGGAAGTGGCGCACACGGGCGACGTCCTGCATGGTGGCGCCGCGGCCGGCGGCGAGCTTCGCCGGATCGGCCGGGATCACCCAGAAGATCAGGTACGTGATGATCGTGGCCACGAAGAACAGGAAGATGGCCCAGAAGATCCGCCTGATGAGGAATTGCGTCATGGGTAGATGGGGGGAGTTCTACTCGATCTGCGACGGCCCCGGAGAGGCGCCCGAGGGCGCCTCTCCGGTTCCAGCCGCATTGGTTCTCGGACGGGTTAGCCGACCGACAGTGCGTTGAAGTACGGCTCGCCGAAGTACGAACTGTAGATCCAGTTCTTCACGCGCTTGGCGATGTAGTACCGGTTGTTCACAATCACGTACGGCACGACCGGGGCGTACTTGGACATCAGCTCGTAGTCGAGCTTCGCGTACGCCGCGGAGCGGGCCTGGCCGGACAGCGAGGCTGCACGGTCCATGTCCGCGTTGAAGGCCGCGTTGTTGAAGAACGACCAGTCGACGTTGTTCGTCTGCTGGATCGAGCGGCCGTCGAACAGCACGTTGATGTAGTCGAACGGGTCGAAGTAGTCCGCGCACCAACCGCCGTTCATGGCGAGGTCGTACGACGTCCCCTTCGTCTGGATGTTCTGGTAGTAGGTCGTGCCCGGAACCGAGTCGTCGTTCACGTCGAAGCCCATCTGCTTCAGGTTGTACTCGACGACCTGGGCCCGGTTGGTCGACGACGCCGAGTTGGAGTGGATCACGTTGATCTTCCCCGCAGCGGCGATGGCCGAGCCACCGACCTGCTTCGCCTTGGCGACGTTCGCGCCGGCGATCGCGTACACGTTGTACGGCTTGTAGCCGGGGATGCCCGGGACCAGGATCTGGTCGGAGCGCTTACCGGCGTACTTGCCGAGCAGCCGGAGCTGCGCCGGGCGGTCGATGCCCCAGTTCACAGCCTGCCGGAGAGTGACGCTCGAGAACGGCGCCTTCGCGGTGTTCATGGCCATGTAGTCGATGCACGACGTCGGGCCGACCTTGTACTGGCTGCCCGGAGCGTTCGGGGTGCCGAGGCTGCCGGCGTCGCTCGGCGGGATGCCGCCGATGTCCATGTCGGCCTGACCGGCCTTGACCTGGAGCAGCGACTGGTCCACGTCGACGTTCGGCGTGAACACGATCTCATCCGGGTTGGCCGGGCGGGAGCCCTTGTAGTACGGGTTCCGCTTCAGGACCGTGGAGCGCCCCGGCGTGCGGTTGGCGATGTAGTACGGGCCAGCCGACGGGAACGTGTTCAGACCCGAGCTCGTGTACGGCGTGCTCGGCGGGATGGCGCCGAACCACTGCATGCTCAGGTACGAGACGAAGGTCGGGTTCGGCTTCGTCAGGTGGAACGTCAGCGTCAGGCCCTTCGCCGAGATGCCGGAGATGGTCGACGCCTTGCCGTTGAGGAACGCGTCAGCGCCGACGATCACGTTCTGGAACTGGTCGTTGACGCCAAGCGGCGAGCCCATCTTCGGGCTCAGGTTCCGCTCCCACGCGCGCTGGTAGGCAGCCGCAGTGACCGGCGTGCCGTTCGAGAACTTGAGACCGGCGCGGAGGTGGAACGTATAGGTCTTCCCGTCCCGCGAGACCGTCGGGAAGGAGGTTGCCGCCTCGGGGTACAGCTGCGCCCCCGCCGGGCCTGCCTTCTCCGGGAAGTTCACGAGCATGAGGTTGACCGTGTAGAGCATCGCCCAGTCGTCGGTCCGGTACGCCAGACCCGGGTCGACGTAGTCGAAGTCCTCACTGTTCTCGTTGAGCTTCAGCGTGCCGCCCTTGAGGGCCTCCGCCGAGCCCGGCTTCTTCGTCGCCGAAGTAGCCCCGCCGACGGCCATCGCCGCGACGAGCAACGCCACTCCCATGACAAGCATGAACAGGGAGAGCACCTGCTTCCTGCGCATATGACTCCTTCCTCTTCCTCTCACGGAACCCCTCGCCCCTGACGAGCGGCGCCGCATGGTAACAGTGCTGTTACGAGAAAAACACCAGCGTGCGACCTATGACGTCGGCCGCGCTTCCTTGGTTAGCTCCCAGCGTCTGAACCCCTCGCTTGGCTCCTCCTAGATGCGTGCGCGTGGATCGAAGGCATCCCGGAGACCGTCGCCGAGCAGATTGAATGCGAGGGTCGTCAGCAGGATGCAGAGGCCGGGCCAGATCATCAGCCACGGCTGGGTCAGATAGAACTGCGGCGCCGTCGCGAGCAGGTTCCCCCAGCTGGCGGTCGGCTGCTCGATGCCGAGCCCGAGGAACGAGAGCCCCGCCTCGGCGATGATGTTCGACGCGATGATCAGAGTCGAGTAGACGATGATCGGCGCCACCAGGTGCGGCAGCAGGTGCGACCGCATGATGCGGAAGTCGCTCGCACCGGTCATCTGCGCGGCCTCGACGAACTCCTTCTCGCGCAGCGAGAGGACGACGCCGCGGATGATGCGGGCCGGGTAGAACCAGCCGAAGATCGTGAAGATCAGCGCAAGCGTGAAGACGCCGGGCGCGAGGAACCCGAAGGTGACCGAGTTGAGCTGCGGGCCGGCGACGACGTCGAGAGCGATGATGAAGAGCAGGAACGGGAACACCATCACGATCTCGATCAGGCGCGAGACGAGGGTGTCGACCCAGCCGCGGAAGTAGCCGGCGAGCAGCCCCATGATCACGCCGACGGCGACGGAGCCGAAGGTGGCGAACAGCGCGACCTCGAGCGAGGTCTGCGCGCCGTAGAGCAGCCGGAGGAAGAGGTCGCGGCCGAGGCTTCCGTCGGCGCCCAGCGGGAGCAGCGTCGTCGGCCAGTGGCCGGGCGCGCCCGGGTACGGCGCGGTCGAGATGTGCGACCAGGGGCCGACGGGCGTGAGCGTGTTCGGGTCGACGCCGTCGGCGAAGATGTCGTTCGGGCCGTGGCCGAGGATCCGGGCGAAGATCGGCCCGCCGACGAACGCCATGAAGAACAGCAGGATGATGAAGCCGACGCTCGCGACGGCGAGACGGTCGCGCCTGAAGCGGATCCAGACGAGCTCCCAGTAGCCGCGTGCCTTGACCGCCTCGACGGCGTCTCCGCCGTCAGGCGCCGCCTCGACCGGAACGGTCTCCGGGGTCGCGGTCGCATCGAGCTTGTCGAGGCCGGTGCTCACGAGCGGCGGAACACTACCCGAAGGAGTGACGGCGCGGTGAACATCCCCAGCTGTGACGTCTTCCGGGGTGAAAAGTTAGGTGGGATCTAGCCGGAGAGGGCGTCCGCCCCGGCGACCACCTCGAGGATCTCCTGGGTGATCTCGGCCTGGCGGGCCCGGTTCATCGCAAGGGTCAGGCTGTCGATCAGCTCCCCGGCGGCCTTGGAGGCGTTCCGCATCGCGGTCATCCGCGCCCCCTGCTCCGACGCCGCCGACTCGAGCAGGGCCCGGTAGAGCTCCGTCTCGACGTACACCGGGAGCAGCCGCGCCAGGATCTCCTCGGGCTCGGGCTCGTAGATGAAGTCGGGCGTGCCGAGCGCCGCCTCCTCCTGCTCGGCCTCCTCGGCCGCCTCGAGCACCTCGGTCGGGATCGGCAGGAGCTCGCGCACGGTCACCTTCTGGGTCAGCGCCGAGACGAAGGCGTTGTACACCACGTAGACCGCGTCCACCTCACCGCTCGTGTACGCCTCGGAGACCGCATGCGAGACCGCCTGCGCGTCGGTGTACGCGGGCCGCTCGCTGAAGCCGATCCACGACTGCGCGACGGGAAGCCGGCGGAAGCGGAGCGTCGAGGTCGCCTTGCGGCCGGTCGAGAACCAGACCACCTCGCGCCCCTCCGCCCGGTGCTCGCGCATGAGCGCGAGCGAGCGGCGGATCACCTGGGCGTTGAAGCCGCCCGCGAGGCCGCGGTCGGCCGAGACGGGCACGATCGCCACCGTGCGGATCTCCTCCCGCCGCTCGAGCAGCGGCAGCCGGACCGCGCCCGCGGCGCGCGACACGCCCGCCATCAGCTCGAGCATCCGGTCGGCGTAGTCGCGGAACGCCTCGATCCGCATCTGCGCGCGGCGCAGCCGGGCGGAGGCGACGAGCTCCATCGCCCGCGTCACCTTGCGGGTGTTGGTGATCGAGCGGACGCGCCGCTTCAGGTCCTGGGTCGACGCCAAGCGCTACGCCGCCTGGTCCTCGGTGCTCGTGGCGAAGCGGCCCTTCAGCTTCTCGATCTCGGCGTTCAGCTGGTCCGAGGTCTCGTCGGAGAGGTCGCCCGTCTCGCGGATCGACGAGTAGATCCCCTTCTGCGCCCGCAGCTGCTCGCGCAGCTCGTCCTGGAACCGCGGCACGTCCTCGGTCGGGACGTCGTCGAGGTAGCCGTTGATGCCGGCGTAGAGCGCCGCCACCTGCTCCTCCATCGGCCACGGCTGGTACTGCGGCTGGTTCAGCGTCGCGACCATCTTCTCGCCGCGGTTCAGCGCGGACTGCGTCGCCTGGTCGAGCTCGGAGCCGAACTGGGCGAACGCCTCGAGCTCGCGGTACTGCGCCAGGTCGAGGCGCAGGCGGCCGGCGACCTTCTTCATCGCCTTCGTCTGCGCCGACGAGCCCACACGCGACACGCTCGTGCCGACGTTGACCGCCGGGCGGACGCCCGAGAAGAAGAGGTCGGACTGCAGGAAGATCTGGCCGTCCGTGATCGAGATCACGTTCGTCGGGATGTAGGCGGAGATGTCGCCCGCCTGCGTCTCGATGATCGGCAGCGCCGTCAGCGAGCCCGCCCCGCGCTCGTCCGAGAGCTTGCATGCGCGCTCGAGGAGCCGCGAGTGCAGGTAGAAGACGTCGCCGGGGAACGCCTCGCGGCCCGGCGGGCGGCGGAGCAGCAGCGACAGCTGACGGTACGCGTCGGCCTGCTTCGTCAGGTCGTCGTAGATGATCAGCGCGTCCTCGCCCTTGTAGAGGAAGTACTCCGCCATCGCGCAGCCGGCGAACGGGGCGATCCACTTGATCGGCGCCGCCTCGGAGGCCGACGCCACCACGACCGTCGTGTACTCCATCGCGCCCGCCTCGCGGAGGCGCTCGACGACCTGCGCGACCGTCGAGGCCTTCTGGCCGATCGCGACGTAGACGCACTTCACGTTCTGGTCGTGCTGGTTCAGGATCGTGTCGATCGCGATCGCCGTCTTGCCGGTCGAGCGGTCGCCGATGATCAGCTCGCGCTGGCCGCGGCCGACGTTCGTCATCGAGTCGATCGCCTTGATGCCCGTCTGCAGCGGCTGCTTCACCGGCTGGCGCTCGACGACGCCCGGCGCCTTCCACTCGACGGGCCGCGTCTCGGCCGCGTCGATCGGCCCCTGGCCGTCGAGCGGGTTCCCGAGCGGGTCGACGACGCGGCCGAGGAGCCCTTCGCCGACCGGGACCGAGGCGACCGTGCCGGTGCGCCGGACGGTGTCGCCCTCCTTGACCTTGTCCCACTCGCCGAAGAGCGCGGCGCCGACGTTGTCCTCCTCGAGGTTGAACGCGAGGCCGACGACGCCGTGCGGCAGCTCGAGCATCTCCAGGGCGACGCAGCTCTCGAGCCCGTGGATGCGGGCGATACCGTCGCCGACCTGCAGCACCGTGCCGACCTCGGCGAGGTTGGTCTCGACGTCGAACTTCTCGATCCGCTCCTTCAGGATCGAGGTGATCTCTTCGGGACGTAGCTTCATGTTCGGTCTCAGCTCCTTGCCTGCGTGAGTTCGTGGCGAAGTCGTTCGAGCCGGCCGCGCACGCTCGCGTCGAGCCTCATCGAACCGGCTTGGAGGACGATGCCTCCGATCAGGTTGGGGTCCACCTTCCGCTCGGCCTGCACAGTCCTGCCGGAGGCCTGCTCGATCTGCTTCTTGATGCGCTCGAAGTCCGCGTCGGACAGCTCGTGCGCGGTCGTCAGCTGGACGTCCAGGATGCGCTGCATGGCGGCGACGAGCGCGTCGTACTCCGCGGCGACCTGGTCGAGCTCCGCGGCGCGCCCCTTCTCGGCGAGCAGCTTCACGAAGTTCACGACGAGCTCGTCCGAGCCCTCGGCGACGCGTGCGAGCACGTCCTCCTTCACCCGCGAGTCGACCTCCGGGTTCTCGAGCAGCAGGCGGAGCTCGTCGACCGACGACGCCGCCTCGCGGAGCTCCGTCAGCTGCGCGTGGACCAGGTCGACCTTCCCCTGCTCCTCCGCCGCCTCGAACAGCGCCTTCGCGTAGATGCGGTGCGCCGCGCTTACGACCGGCTCCCCTCGAGCTCGGAGAAGTCGATCTCGGCGAGCGCCTCGTCGATCAGGCGCTGCTGGTCGGCGCCCGAGAGCGACTTGCGCGTGATCTTCTCGGCCGCGAGCAGCGACAGCTTCCCGACCTCGTCGCGGATCTCGCCGAGCGCCTGGCTCGTCGCCTGCTCGATCTGGCGGCGCGTCTCCTCGAGGCGCCGCTGGCGGTCCTCCTCGCTCTCCTCGCGCACCCGCTCGCGCTGCGCGTCCGCGAGGCGGCGCGCCTCGGCGAGGATCTCCTCCGACTCGGACTTCGCCTGGCCGATCAGCTTGCGATGCTCCTCGAGCAGGTGGCGCGCCTCTTCGCGCGCGTTGTCCGCCTCGTCGATCGCCTTGGAGATCCGGTCGCGGCGCTCGTCGATCATCGCCTGAACGCGGCCGAACGCCAGCTTCTTGAGGAAGAAGAAGGTCGCCGCGAAGCAGACGATCGTCCAGATCATCAGCCCCGGCGTGACTTGGATCAGCGGGTTCGACGCGAGCATGCGGCTAGACGAGCACGTAGGCGAGGATCGACCCCAGCAGGCCGTAGAACACGACCGCCTCGGTCAGGGCGAAGCCGAGCCACTGGATGCCCTGCAGCTCGCCGCGCAGCTCGGGCTGGCGGGCGACCGACTGGATCATCGACCCGAAGATGTTCCCGATGCCGACACCGGCGCCGAGGGCACCGAGGCCGACGCCGAGAGCGAGGCCGATCGCCTTGCCGGCGTGCGTGATCGGCGAGTTGGAGGCGGCGCTCAAAAGCAGGCTGAACATGAAGTGCTCCTTAGTGTTCTGGCTCGATGGCCGAGCCGATGTAGATGGCGGACAGGGCGGCGAAGATGAAGGCCTGGATGCCGACCACGATGACGACCTCGAAGACGTAGAAGACCGCGGCGACGGGGATCACGAAGACGGCCAGGACGAGCGACTGCAGGATGAAGATGAGGCCGATGAACGTCAGGATCAGGATGTGGCCCGCGAGCATGTTCGCGAACAGACGGACGGAGAGCGAGATCAGGCGCATGAACTGGCCCAGGATCTCGAGCGGGACGATCAGGATCAGCAGCGCCTTCGGCGCCTCCGGGATCCAGCTCTTGAAGTACTTGACGCTGCCGTTCCAGCGGATCCCCTCGACGTGCGTGAAGATGAACGTCATCAGCGCCAGCGCGAGCGTCACCGAGAGCGAGCTCGTCGCCGCGTAGATGCCCCACGTCGGGATGTGGTGCCACGTCTCCCCGGTCAGCGGCAGCGGGATGAAGCTGATCAGGTTGATCACGAAGATGAAGAGCATGAGCGAGGCGACGTACGGGAACCAGCGGCCGATCGCCTTCGACGGCAGCCCCTGCTCGGCGACCTGCACCTCGGCGATCTCGTAGATCATCTCGCCGAGCGTCGCGCGGCGGTTCGGCTTGCCCCCGACCTTGACGTTCATCAGCAGCCAGCCGAGCAGCATCGTCAGCAGCGCGCCGAGGATCAGGTACGCGACCGCCTTCGTGATCGAGAGGTTCAGCGGGCCGAGGTGGATCGGCACCCACTCCTTCTGCTCGAACTCCTTGGTCGGGTCGAAGCTGCCGCGCGCGAACGCGCTCGCCGGGGCGAGCAGCGCGAACGTCGAGGCGAGAACGAAAGCGCGGCGGAGCGTCAAGCGGCACCTGCCTTCGGGCCGGAGTAGTAGGCGACGAGCTGGAGGCCGAGCGCAGCCGAGTAGCCGGCGCCGTAGACCAACGCAGCCGCCAGCCCGACCCATTTGTCGGACACCGCCACTGCGAACACGACCACCATCACGGCGATCGCACGGAAGAGCATCCCGAACGCTGCCACGCCTGCGGCGGCGAGGTTACCCGTTCGCGTGCGCAGCCGCGTCAGGACCGCGCCGAGCGCCTCCGAGCCGAACCAGAGCACCGCCCCGAGCGCCCAGCCCTTCACCGGCCAGCCGGCGATCAGGAACACCGGCAGCGCGAGCAGCACGACGACCCCGCCCGCGATCGCGGGCAGCAGCGCCGGCGGGGCCGTGCGGGGGGCGGTCCAGGCTGGGATGGCTTTCTCCTCAGGCATTGCGGTACTTGATCACGGTCGCCGCCACGCCGACGGGGATGCCGACGACCGCGCCGAAGGCGAGCCCGTAGCCGAGGCTTCCCGCCGCCCAGCCGATCAGGGTCCCGATCACGATGCACGCTGACGTGAACCCGATCAGGACGCTGCCGGCGCCGGCGAGGGAGAACGTCGGCCGCTCAGGCTCCACCGGCGCGGAGCATAGCAGTGCTTGTGACACCCGTTTTGCCCGTTCCATGCGCGGTCGGGTTCGGGTTTGTGACGCGACGTACCTGTCAGGCGGCGTCGCGTTCCGCGGCCCGCCTGCGGGCGCGCGGCGTTGCGAGCTTGACGATCTCGAGCAGCAGCACGACGTAGACCGAGAACGCCGCCGCGAGCAGCCCGGCCGCGGCGTCGATGGCGATGTTCGTCGCGCTCCACTGCCCGTGATGGTGGTGCGGCGGCGCGAACCTGGTCGCGAGCGCTGCGAGCGCGAGCGTCAGGCACCACGTCCACAGATAGACGACGGCGCGGCGCTGGGAGAAGCCGATCCGCATGAACCGGTGGTGGAGGTGGCGCGCGTCGGCGACGTAGATCGGCTGGCCGCTCCGCAGGCGCTTGGCGACGACGAACGACGTGTCGAGCACCGGGACGGCGAGCACGAGCAGCGGCAGCACCAGCGCCGCCAACGCGGCCGTCTTCACGAGGCCCTGGACGGAGATCGCCGCCAGCGTGTACCCGAGCAGCATCGCGCCCGAGTCGCCCATGAAGATCCGGGCGGGATAGAAGTTGTGGCGCAGGAACCCGAGGCACGACCCGAAGACGATCCCGGCGAGGATCGCAGCCGCGATCTCGCCGCGCGAGAGCTCGATCACGCAGAACGTCGCGCCCGCGATCGCGCAAACACCCGCAGCGAGCCCGTCGAGGCCGTCGAGGAAGTTGACCATGTTCATGACCGCGACGATCGCGAGCACGGTCAGCGGCACGCCGACCCACGACGGCAGCTGGTGGACGCCGATCACCGGGAACGTGAACCGGTGCACCCAGACCCCGAAGCCGGTCGGGATCGCCGCCGCGAGGACCTGTCCGCCGAGCTTCTGCCACCAGGCGAGCCCGCGGAAGTCGTCGATCGCCCCGACCGTCGTCGCGACCGCGGCGCCGAGCAGCACGCCGCGCATCCCGCCGTCGAGCGGCAGGAAGGCGAGCGACGGCACCATCACCCCGAAGAAGAGCGCGAGGCCGCCGAGGCGCGGGATCGACGGCCGGTCGCGCTGGCCTTCGCGCGGCCGCTCGACGAGCCGCAGGTAGCGCGCGGCCGAGCCGACCGCGGGCGTCAGGAGCAGGACGATCACGAGCGCGGAGACTGCGCCGTAGAGGACCTCGGGGTGGTCTGTCAGCTGGTCCCAGACCATGCCGAAGGTTACTTCGTGCCGTAGAGCCGGTCTCCCGCGTCGCCGAGGCCGGGGACGATGTAGCCGTGCTCGTTCAGGCCGCGGTCGATCGCGGCGACGACGATCTCCACGTCCGGATGGTGCTCCTGCACGTTCGCGATCCCCTCGGGCGCGGCGATGATCGCGATCAGCCGGACGCTCGTCGCGCCCGCCTCCTTCACGACCCGCACAGCGTGGACGGTCGAGTTGCCGGTCGCGAGCATCGGGTCGAGCAGGATCACGTCGCGGTCGGCGACGTCGGCCGGGAGCTTCACGTAGTACTCGACCGCCTCGAGCGTCTCCTCGTTCCGGTAGAGGCCGA
>Ga0335071_10006672_pt1 | contig 11908 bp, 11 predicted proteins | sample Lox_Sample_15_FD_206724 | JGI IMG/M metagenome (GOLD analysis project Ga0335071, IMG submission 206724) | Soil microbial communities from Loxahatchee National Wildlife Refuge, Florida, United States - Lox_Sample_1.5 | ecosystem: Environmental > Terrestrial > Soil > Wetlands | place: USA...
CGCCTACATTATCAATGAAGGGAGAATCTTTCGCGCCGGAACTCCCGAGCAGCTTGGCAACGACCCGGAAGTCAAGCGCGTTTACCTCGGCGAGAGCTTCTCGCTGATCTAGCTCGACTGATGTTTCGTGTGCGACCAGCTTTAACGCCTGTGTCACACTGCCATTAACCGCGATTCGTATCGCAGCACGGCTTCAGGCAACCCGCGTCGCCGCTCTCTACCGTTTCTCTTCCGGGCGGCCGCCAAGCCATGAGGGATGTGCTGTTCGCTCCGGTACCGGGGAGGGCCCTGATAGCCATCGATTCATGTCGGAATATGCGTTCAATGTCGCGAGAGGAATCGAAAGATGTACTGGGCTTCCTCCTATGCCGTATTGCAGTTCGACTGAATTTGGCCGATGTTTTTTTCTACGCAGCAATTTGCGCATCCGTTCTCGGTTTAGAATTTCGTAGGAGGTCGTGGATCGTTGGTCTTATTGCAGCCCAAAGTGAGTCTTCGCGTCTCCCAGAAGCAGATTCTGACGCCTGGGCTGGTCCAGATGGTCAGTGTGCTCGCTCTCAACAAGCTCGAGCTCACCGACATGATCAACGCTGAGCTCACCGAAAACCCGGTCCTCGAAGAACTCGAAAACATCGTTCCCCTGCTCGACGACGTCTCTGCCCGCGAGGAGCAGAAGGACCGCGACAGCTCCGCCTCCACCCTCGAAGAGCCTCCCAAGCCCGCCGAGGAAAAGGACCCCTTCGACGAAATTGACTTTGGATCATTCTTTCGCGACTATCTCGACCCCGGCATGCGTACGCCCATCGAGATGGAGGACAGCGAAAAGCCCTCGTTCGAGAACTTTCTCTCCAAGCCGACCACCCTCACCGACCACCTTCTGTGGCAGCTCGGTTCTCTGCATGTGAAGGACGACGTTTATCGCGCCGCCGAACTCGTCATCGGCAACCTCAACGAAGACGGCTACCTTATCGCCAGCGAGGACGAGCTCCTCGGACTCATGGGATTCGAGAACAGCATCCAGGAGATTTCGTCGGCTGTCGCTGCCGTCGCGCCCGAACCTTCCGCCGCGTCGGTCGCCGAAGGCGCCGGCTCCTCCTCCGTCTCGACGGCCGAAACTGCAACCGCTATGGCTCCACGACCGTCGCTGGTTCCACCCCGCACCGAGCCGGCGAAAGCCAGCTTCAGCCGCGACGCGCTTCGCGAAGCCATCGACATCGTTCGCCAGATGGATCCAATCGGGGTTGGCGCGCGTGATCTCCGCGAGTGCCTCCTCGCTCAGCTCCAATATCTGAAATCCGTGGAGCGCAAAAACGGCGACGGCCTTCTGGTCAATGACAACCAGGCCATCGACGACGCCATCCTCATGGTCGACCAGCATCTCCACTCGTTACAGAACAAGAATTACAAAGACCTCGCCAAGGCCATGGCTCGCCCGCTCGAGGCCGTCACCTGCGCCCTCGATTTCATCCGCACCCTCGATCCCCGGCCCGGGCTCCGTTACAACAAGGTTGAGACCCGCCTTATCGAGCCCGACGTCGCCTTCGTTAAGCAGGGCGACGAATACATTGTCGTTATGAACGACGAAGAAGTGCCCCAGTTGCGCCTCAACCCGGCTTATCGTCGACTGCTGCATCGCGGCGCCGCCGAGAAAGATGTGCGCAACTACGTCAAGGAGCGTTACAAATCCGCCATTCAACTCATCAAAAACATCGAGCAGCGCAAGCAGACCATCCTTCGCGTTTGCTATTGCATCCTCGCCCGCCAGCGCGAGTTCCTCGATCAGGGCATCGACTGTCTTAAGCCCATGATGATCAAGGACGTTGCCGAGGAAATCGGCGTGCATCCCTCCACCGTCTCCCGCGCCGTGGCCAACAAGTACGCCCACACTCCCCAGGGCGTCTTCGAACTCCGTTACTTCTTTACCGAGAGCGTCAATGGTCCCGAGGGCGGCGGCACTTCGCTGCTTATCCTCAAGCGCCGCGTCAAGAAGCTCATCGAGGAAGAAGATCCCGCCAAGCCGTTGACCGACGAGCACATCACCCATATTCTCCAGTCCCAGGGCATCCAGGTCACGCGCCGCACGGTCGCCAAGTACAGGGAAGATATGCGCATTCCCAGCACCCACCAGCGCAGGGTGAAAGACTAGCTGTACCGGCTGCAGGCATGCTTGCTTGCCGCGATTTGACTCGGAACAGCATGAACATCGCCCACAAATCCGCTATAACAGAAACTGCAAGATGCCACGGTTGCAGCCGTGCTGAGCCGGCGTACGGGAACGCATGCGAACTCTCCATACGCGCGCTGAATCGAGTTTTTGCCGCAGCCGTTCACAATGCTTGCGGCCGGAAGGGAGCTACATGAACGTAGAGTACCTGGCACGTCAGTACGAAATCACTCCCGCTGTTCGCGAAGAGGTCGAGGAGGGCCTCGGCAAGCTCACCAAAATTCTTGGTGGCAACTTTACTTCCAAGGTCATCCTGACCAACGAAAAGCACCGCTACATCGCCGAAATCACCGTCAAGCGCCGCCGCGGACATCTCGTCGGTCTCGCCGAAGCCAATGACATGATGGCTGCCATCGGTCAGGCCCTCGAGCACATCGAGACGCAGGCGCTCAAATCGAACGGGCGCCGCCGCGCCACCCACCGCAAACCCAAGGACAAATCCTGGAAAGCCCCGGTTGAAGCCGAGCCCGAGGCGCAAGTCGCCGTCGGCAAGACCGCCGCCACCGCGGTTCCGGTCGTGGTGCACAAGTTCCCCTCCATCGCCCGCACCACCGAGGCGCACCTGGTGAAGTCGCAAGACGCCGTCGCTCTTCGCCCCATGACCATCGAAGAAGCTGTCAAGGAGTGCGAGTTCCGCGACCGCGACGTCTTCGTTTTCCGCGACGGCAAGGGCCGCGTCAAAGTCCTGTACCGCCGCAAAGACGGCAAAATCGAGCTCATCGAAGTCCCGTAACTGCGCCCCGCAGCTTTCCCTGCAAATCTCCGGCTTAAAAGGGACACCACCGAGTGTCCCTTGCTCTTTTTGCGTCCGGCCCATCACGGTTGCGCTTGCGGCTGGCCGTGCGCGGGTTTACGTTTATTCCGTATACCGGAGACCATGCACGTGACGCACTCAACCCCTTCCTCCGATCGCGATCTGATCCAACGTGCCCTCGAAGCCACCATTCACATCGGCCTTGCCCTTCTGCTCGCCATCTCGTGCCTGATGATCCTGCGGCCCTTTACCGCCATGCTTACCTGGGGAATCATCATTGCTGTCGCCGCCTATCCCAGCTTCCGGAAACTGCAGTCCGCGCTCGGCAACCGCGGCGCTCTCGCCGCCGTTCTCTTCACCGTTGCCTTGCTCGCGGTCCTCATCGTGCCCGTCTTCCTCCTGGCTGAGAGCCTCGTCGCAGGTATCCAGTCCGTGACCGCGCATGTCCAGTCCGGCGCTCCGGTTGTGCCTCCGCCGCCCGCCAACATTGTCAACTGGCCACTCGTCGGAGCTCCGCTCAACAAAGTCTGGCTCCTGGCCTCGCACGACCTCGGCCAGTTGCTGCAGGAGTTTGGCCCGCAAATCCGCGAGGCGCTCCCGGAAGTTCTCTCCGCTACTGCCGGCATCGGCGCCACTGTCGTGCAACTTCTGCTCTCCATCCTCGTCGCCGGCGTTCTGCTGGCGAACGCCCGTGGGGCTTACGAGATGACCAGCTCGCTCTTTCATCGTCTTTTCGGCGAGCGCGGCGAGGAGTACCAGAAGCTCGTCGGCACCACCATTCGCAGCGTCACCTTCGGTATTCTCGGCGTCGCCGTCATTCAGTCTGCCTTCGCCGCCAGCGGATTTCTCGTCGTCGGTTTACCTGCCGTCGGGCTCTGGGCTGTCCTGTTTCTCATCGCCGCCATTTTGCAGTTCGGCATGATCGTGCTCATTCCCGCCGTCATCTATGTGTTTGCCACCGCCCCTACCACCACCGCCGTCATCTTCCTCGTCTGGTGCGTTTTCGTCGGCCTCATGGACAACGTGCTGAAGCCGATTCTGCTTGGCCGCGGATCGACCGTGCCCATCATCGTGGTCTTTCTCGGCTCCATTGGGGGCTTCGTGGCCATGGGCATCATCGGCCTCTTCGTCGGCGCCATCATTCTCTCGGTCGGATACAAGCTGTTTCTCGCCTGGCTCGAGGGTCCCGCCGCCGCCGAAGGCCAGACCTAGCTCCTGCCCCAGTCCACACTACCCAGGCGGTGCCTGCAGCTCTATTCCAGCGAGCGCTATAGCCGTTTCACAGTTGATGTAGCCCAGCTCTCGCCTTGAAAGGGCACGGCTTCACAGGGTGCTGAAAAACTCCTTTCAGCGATCGATTTGTATCAGGGTGCGGCTTCAGCCGCGCCGTCCAAGCCCTTTATTCTTGTCATTCCGAGCGGGCTTCAGCCCGCGAGGAATCTGCTTTTCCGCCTTTTTCCGCAGCCTGTTCAGCCGTGCCGTACGTGGCATTCGCGAGGGCGGGCTTTAGCCCCTGAGGGGAATCGGTCTACACCTTCTCTGAAAATGCGCTAGCGAGCTTGATGGGGGTCTTGATGGTTTGCATCTCCCGTCGCGATCGCCTGATAACAGGCAGCTGGCAGCTGGCTACTGACAATTGGTTACTTTCGTAACGTCATCCGCCACGATTCTTCTTGCTTTTCCCCTTCCCGCCTCGCAATCTCGAATCGAGGGATCCGCCCTCAAATAACCGGGCGGATCCCTATTTTTTTTCGCGCGGACGGGCGGCCTGGCGTTCTTAGCGAATTGCGAATCGCAAAGAGCGAAGAGCGACTTGCGCTCATCCCGTCACCGCGCTGAAAGAGGAATCTATGCCACAGCCACTTCGCACCTGCGCTCACATCTACGACACCGGCGGCACCTGTAACTCCGTCGCTGCCGTCAACCAGCGTTTCTGCCCCGCTCATCTCCACCATCGCGCGCGTCTCATGCGCATCGCTCAGGCACGAGCTCGGGCCGAACGCTTCGACCTCCATCTCCCTCCCATCGAGTCCACGGCCACGGCACTTTCCGCCGTCAATCGACTCATCGAGGCTGTTGCCGCCGACATGATCGACCTCAAACGCGCGCGCTTTCTGCTCACCGCTGTCCGCCTTGGTATGCAAGCCGTCCGCCACCCCGAGCAAATCCAGCAACCCAGCCTCTTCCACACCGGCGAAGCCATCGACATCAACGTCTCCGCTGAATACAACCTTCCTCCCGACATCAATCTCGACGTATCGCCGGAAACCGTCTATCCAGCTCCCGACGAACTCATCCCCACGCAAACTGACAACCCTCAACTGGTCACGGACAACTCGTCGGCGTCAGCCGACACCGACTTCCGTCCCGACTTCCCCATCTCCCCCGAGTGGCTCGAAGTCCGCGACATCTCCAACACCCATGGCGAAGAAGCCGCCGCTCAGCGCTTCCGTCAACTGGAGCGCAACCGTGCGCGACGCGAGCTGCGCACCAGTCGCAGGCGCTACGCCGACCTCGCCCTGCGCCTCAACTTCAAGAAGGCCGCCGAACACCTGGCCGATCGCAAGCTCGTCGAGAGACTGCAGGAGGTCGGTATCCCTGGCCCCGCTGCCTCCCAGCCCTTAGGTTGCGACGCCCAGATCGCCGTGGAAGACAAGAAGCTCGCCGCCTCGGTAGCCGAAATCGACGCCTGCTTGGCTGGACAGGAGGTCAAAATCGCTTAGCAAGCAGCGCCGTTTCAGCCGCGCCCGACGCCGAATGGATCGGCACGAAAGCCCATTTCCTGGGTAGCTGAAACAGCTTGCTGAAAAATTCGTGAAAGCGACGGATTCGTATCAGATAAGGGATTAATTTTCATGGCAGGGTCCGACATGGGAGATCACGTGCTGTTGCGACATCTTCGACGAGGATCGCCCCGAGCCGTTTGCGGCGATATTTGTGTTCGCCGTGCGCGTAAGCGCGCGGTTCACGCCCGCCTCCACGCCAACCAGCCCGCGAAGCGCGCGGCAGGCCCCACTAACATTCACTCTAACTCTTACGCCCTCAAACGGATACCTACAACTCTCACGCCCTCAATAATTTACACACGATTTTCCCCTAAACCACAGAAAACAAAGGAGGGTCGAACAGAAGAATTGCCACTTGCCACGCCCCTATTGCTGGGCTCCCGGCGGCGTTTGCGGCTTCTGGTCGCTAGCCGGTGGGGTCGCCGGAGACGGGGCCTCGCGCTGCGGAGGCAGCGGATAGTATCCGTGCTTGGCGGTCACCAGAACATTCGGCCGCTTCACGCGAACTTCAATATCACGGTAAGTACTGGAGGCGTTCTGCGGCGTGGTGTAGCCGATGGTGTACTGGTTGCGCGCCTGCGAAGTGATGGACTGGTAGGCCGACTCGATGGATTCGCGGGAAGAGGAGTCGAGGACGTCTCCCCCGGTGGCGTTCGTGTACTTGGGAAGAATGTCGGTGTAGCCCTGTCCGGGGATGTGCAGCTTATCCAGCTTGTTCATGCCCGGGATGACGGGTGGCTCGACATTAATAGCGTAAATGGCAATGTTGTTCGTCAGCAGAACCTTGAGCACCTGGGCGTAGCTGGCGCGGCTGCCGTACTCGTATCCGTTGCTGACCACGAAGATGATCTTGCGCATGGCGCGCGGCTGATGCGCCAGGTCGGTGGCGGCGGTGAGGATGGCGTCGTTGAGCACGTGCGAAGTGCGCTGGGGAGTTTGCGAGGGGAAGGGAAGCTGTCCGGGATCCACCGGCTTGCTGTTCACCGAAGGGCCGCTGAAAGGGCCACCGAAGGCGCCGGTCGAGGTCTGGCCCTGCATGTCGCGAATGCGCTGCAAGGTCAGTTCGAGGCGGCGGGCGTCGCCGAAGTCCGACTGCTTTTGCACCGTGTTGCCGTAGGTGAAGACGGCAACGTTGTCGAACGGACCGAAAGAGCCGTCAAGCGCCGAATAGGTTTGCGAGACCTTTTTGAGCGTGGTATCCGAGATGCCGAGGTCGATCACCAGAGCCGCGGCAAGAGGAAACGGATCGCTGGTGAAAAACGTGATCTTCTGTTTGACGTTGTCTTCGTAGATGCTGAAGTCCTGCGCCAGCAGACCGTCGACGAGTTTACCGTCGCGCTCTTTGACCGTAACCGGTACGCTGACGAAGTTCACGTTTTTGGTCAGCGTGAACAGTTCGTCGTAGTCGTTGCCGGGACCGCTGCCGCCCTTTCCGGCGGGAACCGTCTTGATGCCCTGCGATCCGGGTGGTGGCGCCTGCGGATTGCTGGAAGCGCTTTGCTGATCTTCGGCCGCGCGAGTATTTCCCGAATCCGGCGGGTTAGGGTTGGATGGAGAGGTTGAGGATTCGCTACCCGCGTTGGGCAAAGGAGCGGTGACGTCCGGCGTGGCAGCAGGCTTCGCTGGAGGCGCATTCTTCTGTGGCGCAGGCGCGTCCGGCAAGGGCTGTTGCCCCGGGCAGAAAGGAGCGAACAACCATACGACCGCCAGTACGAAGGCGTGACATACCCACGAAGGGCGACTGCGCTTGAACATGTGTGGTGGCTGATCTCCCAAAGCGCCGGCACTCAACCTCAGTATAACCGTAACGCGGTCATCGTGGCATTACGCCCGGTGCTGCCGCCAATGGGATTGCAATACAATGGACGAATCCGGGAAGAAGAAGGTACCTTGTTAAGCCGTTTCCGTTCACGCCTCCTCGCCGCTGCGTTAATCCTCTGCGCCACAGGGTTGTGGGCGCAGTACACCGTTCATGATCAGGAGCCGCCGCACTCCTCGGTGCCGCCGTCGCAGCAAAACCAGCAAGCGGAAGACGAGTCGGTGCAGACCTTCAAAGCCCAGGTGAACGTCGTCAACCTTTTCTTTAATGTGAAGGACAAGCACGGGATGCTGATCCCGGGGCTCACCAAGGATGACTTTGAGGTTTACGAAGACGGCAAGCCGCAGACCATCAAGTATTTTGCGGGTGAGTCGGACCAGCCGCTGACCCTGGGCATCCTGATTGACACCAGCCCCAGCCAGACGCGAGTGCTGACCATCGAGCAGGAAGATGGCAGCCAGTTTCTGCAGAACGTGCTTCGGCCAAAAGACCTGGCGTTCCTGATCAATTTCGATTCCGACATCGATCTGGACCAGGACTACACCAACAATGCCGGCTCGCTGAAGCGGGCGCTGTACAAACTGGAGATCGGCGGCGGCTCGGCCGGCGGCGGCCCGGTCGGCCTGGGCGGGGGCCCGGTGCCGACGGCCAACCCGCGCAGTACGGCTCTGTATGACGCGATCTTTCTGGCAGCCGACGAGAAGCTGAAAAACGAAGTCGGGCGCAAGGCGATGATCGTTTTCACCGACGGCGAGGACCAGGGCAGCAGGCTGCGCATCCGCGACGCGATTGAAGCGGCGCAGAAGGCGGACACGATCTGCTATGTCATTCTCATTGCCGACCGCGGCGGTTGGTACCAGGGTTTCGGTCTCGGCGACATGAAGAAGCTGGCGGAGGAAACCGGCGGACGGGTAATCGACGTCGGCAACAACCAGCAGAAGCTGCGGCAGGCCTTTGACCAGATTCAGCAGGAACTGCGCAGCCAGTACAACCTGGGCTACACGCCAACCAACAACAAGCTCGACGGATCGTACCGCAAGATCCAGATCAAGCCCAAGAACGGAGACTACAGGATACAGGCGCGGCAAGGCTATTACGCGCGGGCCGGCGAGTAAGACTCCGGCTGTGCGTTACCAGGTGGTGAACGGCTTTGCCACCAGGTTGGCGTTGAAGTAGCGCGGGTCAGTGCTGACTTCTTCGCCGATCCAGTCGGGTAGCCGGACCTGCTGGGTTTCGCTCTTGAGCTCGACTTCGGCGACGATGAGGCCGCGGTTGACGCCCTCGAATTCGTCCACTTCCCAGACGATATCGTCCTGGGGAATGCGGTACCGGGTCTTCTCGATGATGGGTCGTTCGGCCAGATGGTCGAGCATTTCGTTGGCGTCGGGGAGGGGAATCTCGTATTCGTACTCGGGGCGAGTGTCGCCGATAGTGATGCCCTTGATGGTGAGGAAGCCCTGATCGCCCGCTATGCGGACGCGAACGGTTCGCTCTTTGACAGTGCTGAGATACCCCTGACGATAGCGCTTGCCATGCGCGCCGGCGCGCCAGGAGTCGCCTTTGACGAGATACTTGCGTTCGATTTCTTTGCCCATGACGGGTTCTCCGTTAAGTGCGGCGCTAGGCGGTCTGCCAGCCGAGAATGCGGCGAATCTCGCGAATGTAGTTCATGTTCGGCTGATGAATGCCGAGTTGATCGACCAGGGAGAGCACCGCATCGGCGTCGGTGGACTCTACCGCGACGGTGTCGCGCGGGACCTTGTTGATGGTGATGACGGAATATTCGGCCGCGCAGGCTCCGATGGTGAACTGATAGCGTGTTTTGCTGACTTCGGCGATGGCGATCTGGGGATTGGGTCGTACCACCTGCTGGAGGAATTCGTCGAAGGTGAAATCGGATTTGGTCAGGGTTGGCGCGGCCAGCTCGAGAGCGGGAAAAACCTGCCCGCCTATGACGGTCGCGGCGAGGGGGAAACCGGCTTTGAGGATGGGCTTCCACTGCTCCAGTCCGCGGTCCTCCGCGACGAGAACTTTTATGTCCATGAGGTCGGCGCGAACCTTGACGTTGCTGCGATCCGTGACTTGGGAAATGAGATAGGTCTCGGCGCTCTTGGCTTCGCGCGCCTCGCCGAGGGCCGATAATTGGGCGCGAAGGGGGGCAAGCGAGTCTGCCCAGATGCGAAATTCGTAACGCGGCTTGATTTCCGGCATGACGCCAATTGTAGCCAGGGTTCTAGGCCCAGTTGCGTGTGCGCTCGAGGAACTCGGTGATCCAGGCAGAGCGAATCGCCTGCAGCTTCTGCTCGTCGAACTTCTGCGGATCACCCTTGAACTGGCTGAGCTGAATTACATACGCGTGCAGCCGGGGCAGATCGATCGTCTCAGGCTGAATCTCAGGATGCGTATCGGAAAGCGTGATGCCAACTCGATTCGTGTCATCCCAACTGAGTTCTTTAGCCATGGGCCTCCTCCCGATTGTGGGAAGGATTATACCGCCGGTGAGCCTGGATGTGATACATAATTGAGGCCCGCGGTCGGTGCGGGTAGTGGACGAGTGAAGCATGGATCGCAGAGAGTTTCTCGGCTCGATAACTGCACTCGCACTTGTAGGGAGGGTGTCGCCCTTAATGGCTTTTGGAACCGGAAAGAAGGGGCCGGTGATCGTGGCGGCGGGACGGCGAGTGGATGCGCCGAACGCGCAGAGTCCGAGATTTCCAGCTGCGAAAGTCGATGCGGTTCGAGAAAGGATTCTCAAGTTCTTCGACGCGGAGTCGCCGGTGGCGCTGGTTTCGTCGGCCGCGTGCGGAGCTGACTTGCTGGTGCTGGAAGTCGCAGGCCAGAAACGTGTGAAGCGCTATGTGCTGTTGGGGGCCGAGCCCGCGGTGTTTCGCATGGATTCCGTTGCCGACCGGCCGGGAAACTGGGGCGAGGTGTTCGATCAGGTGATGAGTTCAGCAAACGTGGAAGTACTGAAGCTGCCGGCAGGACAGGAAAGCTATCTTCAGACGAATCTCGACCTGCTAAATCGCGCGGACGCGCTGGCCAAGCAGCTCGGTTCGCCGGTGCAGGCGCTGATCGTCTGGAATGAAGAGTCACGCGGTCCGGATGACGTAACCGCGCACTTTCTGCAGCAGGCAAAGCAGCGAGGCTACCCGGTGACTGAAATCTCAACCCTGTGAGCGGGGAATCAAACGTGACTGACGCAAATATCCGAAGGTACGAGGCGCACGCCGCATCTACCGATACGTTTGGCCGAGTGATGTGCAGTGTGCGGGACCACCACTACGTAATTGACGGGCCGGCGCAGAATGGATGCCCCGGAGAAGAAGTTACGCCCGGTGAGCTGTTTCTGTCGGCAGTAGCTTCGTGCGGAGTGGAACTGTTGCAGGTGATCGCCCGCTCCGAGGGACTGCCGTTGCAGGGAATCGCAGTAACAATCGCGGGAGAAATGGATCGGGCCAGGCCGGTTCGCGCGGATGTATCACTGTTCAACTCGGTGAGCCTCGAATTCCAGATGCAAGGTGTTACCAGCCACGCGGCAAAGGTGCTGGTGGAAAAGTTCAAAGGCAGGTGACCGCTCTATGGCACGGTCGCGGTCGCGACCCCGAAAGTAAACGTGGGTTATTCGCTCATCGTAGATAAACCGTAAATACAATTGCTGCGGACTGACGTGCTCGTTCCACTATGTGCCGGGTTCGATGCGAGGTATGAGCGGCCAGCGTCTCGGTGAGAGGCGGGATTGCAAGTAGCACCACGTTGCCGGCAATCAGCCGAGTTTTTCGCGAACTGGATTTCGCGCTTCACAGATCTTTGAGGAAGCCGGCTCGGGTCATTGGCGAATATACAGCGGTCGTTTGTACAATCGTCGCTGGAGTACCCCGCAGAATCAAGTTCACGATTTCATGGCACACAGCTCAGGTCCGCCGCGGTGAGAGAAGACAACCTGCCTCGTTTCGGCTGGGGTTTTTGAGGTGGCGAAAAAACGGAGCGTCCGCAGTTGCACCTATCCGATGGCTCTGGCGTGAAGCAACGCCGCCTGGTGTTCGCGTGTTGCGTGCTGGCAGTGCTGGTGTTACGCGCTTCCGGTCGAGCCGCATCGCCGGGGTCAGAAATCGATAGGATGAGTACCCCGGAGCGCGTACACCAGGAAGCATGGTGGCCAACCAAATTACTACTGTCCGGGAAAAACTACGTAGGCGACAGCGCGTGTGCGCAGTGCCACGCGTCAAAGGCAAAATCCACCAGCAACACGGAGATGACCCAGGCGCTGCTGCTGGCTCAGGACTCTGAAGTGCTGCGGAGCCGGAGCGGCACGACCTTTGACC
>Ga0335071_10006673_pt1 | contig 11908 bp, 11 predicted proteins | sample Lox_Sample_15_FD_206724 | JGI IMG/M metagenome (GOLD analysis project Ga0335071, IMG submission 206724) | Soil microbial communities from Loxahatchee National Wildlife Refuge, Florida, United States - Lox_Sample_1.5 | ecosystem: Environmental > Terrestrial > Soil > Wetlands | place: USA...
GCGTGCCTGCGGCGGTTCAGACAAAGCATTCCGTTGTCATGAAGGCGATTGTGCCGCCCGCCGCCTCCACACATTTTGCAATCGCAGGACCGGGTACGCCGTCCCGCTCGCCGACGATGATAACTCGCTTACCTCTAAGCATGATGACCTCCTTTGTGATACCCTTGCACGCTATACATTACACGTTGCGCATTGCAAGCTCAAGGCAAATATCCTTCTACGCTCCGTGCCCCATCCCTTGTCTCAAACCCTTCGTAGAACTAGCGTCGCGCCGGGTTTGCCTGCAGAAGGAACGAGAGCCCGTCCGAAAGCTGTGACATCCTGCCTAGAAAGAGACTTCCCTTTGCCACGAACATGGCGTGTTTCATACGTCCCTGCCGCATTTCCTCGAGGGCATGTCCCAAGAACGGCACTGCTGCAGGGATATGCCCCTGTGTGGGGGAGAAGCCGGGCATACCCCGTTCTTTGACAAAGGCATCGATCCCCGACTTGTCGATCTCCTTTCGGATCGCGGCAAGCGCGCCCATGATCTTGTAGTTGGTGAGAGGCGTGTTGCCGCTGCCCGCGGGCAGGGTGACCTCCGGGTTATGCATCTCGGTGGCATACCGGTCGATCTCCATCATCTTCATGCCTACTTTCTCGAGAGGCTTTACAATGAGGGAGGTCATGATGTCCTGCTGGCTCGATGCAGCGCCTATGTTGTGCTTGCCCACAGCATCCAGCCGAATGACGGGATTCACGCCGTCATCCTTTGTGATGAGTATGGCAAGACCGCCGAGCACGTCTTCCAGTACGGGCATGTTATGCTTGAGGTGACCGTGGTACTTCATGCCGATCTTCGCCAGGCAGCCGCCGCCGATGACAACAACCCGGTCAAATACCCCTGCCTCGACCTGGCTTGCCGCGTCCACAAGGGCGTGGATCGGTGCAGCGCAGAACGCCTTCACGTCGTGCCCGCTCGCATTAACGCAGCGGCACATCTCGCCGATGGCTTTCGAGAGGCTCCCGCCGCCCCGGTTGTACCGATCCCCGACCGCGTCCTCCGAACAACTCAGGATAAAGTCCACCTGCGAAGGCTCGATGCCGGCCCGCTTGAAGAGATGGAACATGGCAAGCGCTCCCGAAGCTTTGCCGAGCAGGTTTTCCATGAGCACATGGGCCTTGAGGGTATCGTCGGCGTCATGGTCCCGCCTGACGAGACCAACAATGGCTCCGCCGGAGTAAAGAGGCAGGGCCTCATCCTTCTCGATACGCTCTATGATCTTCTCATACGGCACGCCGTCACCGATTTTCTTCGCGGTGTTCTCCGTGAGGAAGGACTGGCGGGACATCACCTGTTTGGTTTTTTCCGCAAACTCCGGTGTAAACCAGACCAGATCAAAATCGTCGGCGCACTTGAGCCAGCCGTAGAACTCTTCTTCGGGCTGTATCTCGCCGAACGGACCTATCCTGCGGGCATCTTTGACCGGATGTTGGTACCAGGGCTGAGGAATGTCGTTAAGCCGGTCCGGGTGCAGGTTACCGATATACACCTGATTCGGAGGATAGGCAATAGCCTCCTCGAAGCTTCGCACATGGACGTAGATATCCTTTTCCAGCGCACCTCCCGTGCCGCCGTTTAATGCTATGTCGCGGATCGGCTTTGAGCCGTATCGAACGAAGCTGGGAACGTGGACAAGAATATAAGAACACTCTTTGACAACAACAGCCATGATTGGATACCTCCCTGCCTTAGAAGACTGCGCTATAGCAGTTTCTTGATTGACTCCTCAATGGATTCCACGGACACATTGCCTGAGAGCCGTTCCACCTCCTTGCCGTCTTTGAACAAGAGATAGGTCGGCAGGGACATCACCTTCAGTCGGAGGCAGAGGCGCCTGTTTTTCGGAGCTTCCACCTTCGTCATCTTAACCTTGCCCGTATACGTGGTGCCGAGTGCCTCCACCTGAGGCATAGCCTTAAGGCAGGATACTCACTGCGGCCCCCAGAAATCTACAAGCACGGGGAGGTCTGACTTGATTACTTCCGGTTCAAAACTTTCGGTTGTCAGGTCCTGCATGGCACATCTCCTTACTGAGAAGTATTGGTTTCGTTGGGTGTTGACGCCAGAGCCTTCAGAGCGGCAAGCACTACGTTCCCGCGTAGCGCCTTCTCATCCTCGCGTGAAAGGTTGGGGTCACCCAACGGATTGGTAATGCCTATACCTGAAACGATGCGGTTGGCTTTCTTACTTAACCAGCCCTTCTTCCTTGAAGAAGACCTGCAGTTCCTTCTTTTCCCTCTCGGTCGAGACTTCGAAGGATTTTGTTTCTTCAAAGGAAGGCAGAATGCCCAATTCCATCAGCTTCGCGCGAAACGCGGAATCCTGTGAAACCTTTGCGGCCGCGTCATTTATCTTTTTCACGATGTCGTCCGGCGTGCCTTTTGGTGCGAATACCGAGTTTGCCATACCCGGGGGAATCTTGTAACCGAACTCAACGATGATAGGCACGTTCGCCGGCATGAAATCGGCTCGTTTCTCTACAAGGAGGACTACCAGTTTGAGTTGTTTCGCGTCCACAAGAGATTTGACTGAAGGGTAGGTAGGGGATCCGACGGGAATATGGCCGCCGAGAATGGCAGGCACAATCTTGACGTCGCCGTCGAAGGCGACATCGATGATGTTGAGGTTCTCATTTTTCGCAATAGCTCTCGTAATAATGTAGCTGGGCGATGTCTTGGTGTTGATGCCCCACTTTGTCCCGGGATTCTTGCGCACATACTGGACGAGATCTTTAAGACCGTTAATGGGTGAATCACCTTTGACCACTATGGCGCCCACGGCCGTCGCAACCCGGCAGACAGGTCTTAAATCCTTGCTCGCGTAAGGCGCCTCATAGAAATAGGTATATACCTCCGGGATGCTCGCCGCAGGTGGAAAGTAGCCCAGAGTGTATCCGTCGGGTTTGGCGGTGGCCACGACGTTTCCACCCATCGTCGTTGAACCGCCTGCCCTGTTGACCACCACTACAGACTTCTTGAGCTGTTTCTCCATTGCCTCCGCGAACGCACGCGCACCCAGGTCGGTCACGCCTCCCGGAGGATAGGGCACGACCAGAGTAATAGTCCGGTCGGGGTAATCCGCCAAAGCCCAGCGGACTTCGACCAGGCTTCCGGACAAAAAAACCAGCATCGCAATGGTATAAACAATGACTGCCGTCTTTCGCATACTCGTCCTCCCCTTGCTATCTTCTCTGCCTGGTATTATGCATAATGTGAGCGGCGTGCGCAACAAAAAAGGAGCTTTGATCTCCTCGAGTGAAGCCGCGCCGCCTGGGCGTCGGGGCGTGGGAAGGGTGGAATCTTCAAATTTGCTATTGACCCGCACACTCCAATTTTACTACATTGCAACTGCATGCGTCGTTATCTTATTTTTTTCACCGCAGGCTTCAGCTTGTTCATGTACGCGATCGACGGCACGGTAGTAGCAGTCGCGTTTCCTGATTTCACGAGGGATCTGCATACCAATGTCCTTTGGTCGGCGTGGACGCTCTCAATCTTTTTCATTGCGGTTACGATAACCATGCCGTTGGCGGGAAACCTGGTTGACAGTTTCGGCCGTAAAAAGGTCTTCCTCATCTCGCTGGCTCTTTTCACCGGCAGTTCCTTTGCCTGCGGTCTTGCACCCAGTATTCACGCGTTGATCGCGTTCAGATTCGTGCAGGGCGTCGGGGGCGCCTGCTTTCTACCTACCGCTTCAGGGATTGTCAGCGACAACTTCCCCGAGAATCGTGAGGCTGCAATCGGGCTTTTTTCCAGTATCTTCAGCATCGGAGCTGTTATAGGGCCGAACCTGGGGGGTTGGATCGTGAGCCGATACTCCTGGCGTTACATCTTTTATATCAACGTGCCGATTGGAATAGCCCTGATGGGCGCCTGCATGCTGCTGCTCAAGGAGTCGAGGGTTCTTGTCCGCTCTCGTGTCGATCTTATCGGTGCCGCCCTTATGAGCGGTTCGCTGCTCTTTCTTATGTTCGGGCTGAATCTCCTCGCTGAAAACTTCTCCATGCTGACGTTACTACTTTCCGTATTCCTGATCCTCATCGGCATTTTTTTGTCGATTCATTTCATCCGCCAGGAGAGGAAGGCTTCGGCGCCCATCCTTGACATTGCTTTGCTCCAGTCGACGCCCTTTGTGGCGGCCAACGTTTCAAATCTGATTATAGGCATCAGCACCATTGGTGCTTTTTCATTCGTACCGCTTTACGCGGTTTCGGTTCATAAGCTTTCTACTCTCATGAGCGGTATGATCCTGACCCCTCGCTCTTTTGCCATGGCCGTGGCAGCGGCTGTCACGAGCTTTCTTTTGAAGAAGTGGGGCTACCGGTGGCCAATGGTACTTGGCTTTGGTCTGATGTCCCTGACGACGATTCTTCTCGCGCCCGGGCTATTCCTGAGGGAGGCGCCATTTTTCGGATTGGGAACCATAGAGACGCTCGCGTTCCTGTTGTTGCTGAACGGGATGGGCGCAGGAGTTGTATTTCCTGCTGCCAACAATGCCTGTATAGAATTGATGCCCGAGAAGGTGGCGACGATCGTTGCGCTGAGAAATATGTTCAGGAATGTCGGTGCCGCGGTCGGTGTTTCTCTGCTTACGATTATACTTCACGTGAGTTCTGATAACGTCCGCGGCTTCACCGTCATCTTTGTTGCTGTCGGCTTGCTGTTCCTGACTTCGATTCCCCTTCTTTTCCTCATGCCTGCAGGAAGGAAATCCTGGGAAGGCTGAGAATAATACCAAGGTAAGCTTTGCGTTCCCTACTCACTCCGCCTGCTTGTAGAGAAGCATCATAGGTAATGGAATCCTGAGACGTATGGTGCCTTCTACAGGACATTCTTCCACGCACCCGTTACAATAGGCACATTCCTGCGGGTAAGTCACCTGTGGGACATGCTTCTTTTTCGATCCGAAGTAAACGTCCTCGGGGCATGTGTCGACGCACTTTCCACAACGGATACACTTTTTCTCATCTATGACGGGCGGCATACTTGCTTGACCTCCTATCTGGCTTCGGCTCTCCATTCGGTGACCGGTTTTCCATCTATTCTTTTCTGGATCTGGACCTGCTTGTTCATCCTGGGGTTTGTCAGCGGGTAGTCGAGACGCACGTGGTTCCCTCTCGTCTCACGCCTTTCCAGGGCGCCTGTGAACACCAGTTCACCCAGTTCGATGAGATTCAAGACTTCGAGGCATCGCATGACTTCGTGCTGGTTGCCGGCACGTATGATCTGATACGTCTTCTTCTTCAAGCGAGCCAGATGTGCAGAGCCGGCTTCGAGTAAAGCTTCAGATCGGAGCCAGCCGGCGTAATCCTGCATGATCTGCTGAAGGGCGATATTCACTTCTCTCCAGTCCGCACCATCCTTTCTTGCCAGTATACTTCCTACGAGAGCCGCTTTCTGTTGAGCCTGCTCTCTCATGCCGCTCACATCCGGCCGATGGCCGCTCTTTATATAGTTCACTGCGTTTTCCCCGCAGATCCATCCAAACACGGATGCGTTGGACACTCCCGGCGCCAGTTCCTCACCTATGGCATAAAGGCCTTTCAGTGACGTCTCTCCGTTTTCGTTGGTAACGATCCGTCCCTGACAGCCATGGTCGTACGTCATGAATTCGACCGGATGTTTTCTCTGATCTATTCCCTCTTCTTTCATGTGCTCAGAGACGGGCGTGAGGCCCTCGTGAGCGAACCAGTGCACCATGTCCCGGTAATCGTCGTCTGAAATGCCTCTGCCGTCCATGTAGACGGGGCCGCGCCCTGATGTCCAGTAATCATGAAAGAGCGCCTTGTTTACCTCAGGGGTGATATCGCCGTAGAGGCCCTCGGGCCGCGTTACGAAAGGCCCGATCGGTTTCCCGTGCGGGTCTCTGAAAACTCCCACCCACGTTGCCTGGCCGAACCGCGCAAAATATTTAGGGCCCACGTGAAGCATTCTCATTTCTACGTCCTGCAGTTCCGCTCCTGCCCGATAGGCCATGAGGCGGCCGTCTCCGGTGAGACTCGGTCTTGTCGCGTTATTATTGAGCCATGCAGGCGTAATCGCGGGAAAGAGCCTAGCGACGGCTCCTGTGCCGATGATAACGGCACCTGTTTCGAACGTGAAGATTTTGCCTGTTCGCGCATCGATGCCGACCGCACCCCCCACGCCACCCTTTCCCAGCAAATCAAAAACCATGACCCGGTTGACGATCTGAACCTTCCGTTTTTTGGCCTGCTCGGTTAATACTGGCTTTTGCCTCCGTCCTTCATACTTCAGGAGACAGCGCAGCCCACCAGGAAACGCATGGCCCGCAAAATGGTACTTCCCATCTTGTTTGGTCGGGATACCCCAGCTGTCCCACAGTTTGACTATATCGAAGGTTCTTGCAATGTGAGCTCGAATCCTTTTCATCCCGAGGGTCTGGAAGTTGTGCAGTTGCTGGGTCTGCAGCATTTCCTCGATGTAGGTGTCGATGGAGGAGCCGTGCACTTCCGGTATGTAGCAGAGGTAGTGATCGCAGCCACCACCCCCCTTGCCGCTGTGCAGCACGTTGCCTTTCTCGGCGACAATCACTTTTGCTCCAAGTTCGCTGGCCCGGATGGCTGCCATCAACCCGCCGATGCCGCCTCCTACGCACAGGACATCACATTTTAAGTGTTCTGTTTCCACGATGACCTCCAAACACTTCCAGGGTGAGCTGTCTTAAGCTTTCCTTCAGTATTCGATACGATGCGATGATTTGCAAACGAGTTTAGTGAAACGACTGGTAGTTGTCAAGGATATGAACTGTTCTCACTCTGCTCACCTACGTTCTCCCGCAATCCTTTGAAGAAGCGAACAATCTCTTCATAATCCTGCCCTTTTATAATATGTTTCAGAAATTCGAGGCGGGACGTTATCCGGTCAAGTTGGGAAAGGCAATGGGGATTGAAGAGTATCTCCGACAGCAGTTGATCGTCCTCCGATAGAAGATTGCGGGCGATACTCAGGTGACGTTTAAAGGTCGTTCCCGGAACTGTTGCAGTGTTGACGCAGGCGGCGAAGATCATTGAGGCGGCAAATGGCATGGCAAGCGAATAAGCCATCATCCTGTCGTGCTCCTTAAAGGAGTACTCAAAGATATGCACCTTGAGATGCCGGAAGAAGTTCTGAAAGAAATCCCGCCCCTCACTGCACGAATCGGTGATGATGATGCCATTCTCTTCGCTGAGGGTTTTCATGTCTGTAAACGTGGGGCCGAACATCGGATGGATTGAAGCGAATCTGAAGGGGATTCTCTCGTAATACTCCGCGATCTCTCCTTTGACAGAGGCGACGTCACAGAGAATACAATCTCTCTTGAGATAGGGCACAGTCTTCTCAAATGCGGATAGCGTCTGTCGAAGGCTCACGGCATTAATAAGAATTTCAGGCCGAAACCCTTTGATGGTTCCGGGGTGACTCAAGTGCACCACACTTTTCAGGCCGGTTTGTTTTCCCTCGTCGCTGTCGTAAACCGCAACCTCGTTGTTGCGGGAGAGTTCCCGTGCAAGCCACGAACCCATGCGGCCTGCACCCAGAATAACAATTCTTTTTGGACGCGAACTGGTCTTGCTGCGCACTGCTCACTCCTTACGGCTTCGCGGGTAACAGCCGAGCAGTTTGAACGTTTTGGACCGGTTCCTGATTTCATCAAGAGTTTCCACGACCCTGGGGTCTCTGTCTGAACCTTCGAAGTCAAGAAAAAAGGCGTAACCGCCCGGATCATCACGAAGAGGTCTGGACTCTATCCGTGTCATGTTGATCCCTCTGTCGGAGAGCGTCTTGAGAACGGCGAAAAGTTCACCCGGCCGGTGCATTACTGAAAAGAGAACAGAGCACTTGTTTCCTTCTTCGGGAAGAGTTTCCCGCGCGAGCACTATAAACCTCGTCCTGTTCGAAGTGTGATCCTCAACGTTTTCCTTCAAAATCTCCAGGTTGTAGAGCTCAGCGCAAAGTCCGCTCGCGATTACCCCGGTTGCGGCGGGTTTCTGCTCTCGCAGCATGGCGGCAGCACCTGCTGTGTCGTAAAACGGGCGTGCCTCCAGTTTGTGTCTCGAAATAAAAGCCCGACACTGTCCCAGGGCCTGGGGATGCGAATAGACAGCCCTGATTTCGCGGTAATCCTGCTCGGGCAACGCGAGTAGACAATGGTGCACCGGTATGGTGGCCTCCCCGACTATTTTAAGATCGGAATCGATCAGCAGGTCGTTTACCTCGGTAATGGCCCCTTCGAGAGAATTCTCCACCGGCACTATGCCGAAATCAAGCTGCCCGGTTTCCACGAACCTGAATACATCATGGAATGAACCACATGGTATCGACGCGAGGGCTGGAGCATAGGCGTGGGCCGCGACCTCGCTATAGGCTCCGTGTTCCCCCTGAAACCCGATGATGGATAGTTCCTTTTCCTGGATGCGCCTGCTCTCTGCAATGATGGTCGTGTAGAGCCTCTCTGTAAATTCAGGATCGGTGACATTGTGAGAGTATCTCCGGACATGTTCGATTACCTCCCGTTCGCGGTCAGAATCGACCACGCCTTTCTTGAGCCTTCTCAATCTCAACGCATACTCCATTCTGCGGTTGAGGAGTTTTACGATTTCATAGTCCGTGGCATCTATAGCTTTCCGTATCTCGCTGAGATCCATGAGATTACCTCCGCAGTACTCGTGGTATTTTTTGTTCGATCATCATCAAGTCGGCAATGACGATGGCACAGGCTGCTTCCACGATAACGGGCACCCTGAGTGCGATGCAGGCATCGTGGCGCCCGCTGATGGTCAATTCCTGCTGTAACCCTGTCTCCACGTCTATCGTCTGCTGAGCCTTGGAAATGCTGGACGTGGGTTTGACAGCAACGCGGAGCAGAATTTCGTTTCCGTTACTGATCCCTCCGCTGACACCTCCCGCGTTGTTTGTTCTCGTTTTGCCGGCTGCGGTAAGTATCGCATCGTTGTAATGACTTCCCGTCATGGTGCTGCACGCAAAACCCGTTCCGAACTCTATGCCCTTGATGCCCGGTATCGAAAAGATGAGGTGGCTGAGAAGAGATTCGACCGAGTCGAAAAAAGGCTCTCCCAGGCCCGCAGGCATGCCTTCGATTTTGCACTGGACGATGCCTCCGATAGAGTCTCCGGCCCGGATAGCATCTTCGATCGCAGACTCTATCTTTGTCGAGCCTCCTACTTCGACGAGCTGTGCCTGTATGCTGAGTGGACTCAGGAGTTTTTTTGCGACTACGCCGGCCGCGACAAGCGCTGCTGTCAGCCTACCCGAGAAAGTTCCTCCACCTCGATAGTCGTTGAACCCGCCGAATTTTTGAAAGGCAACAAGGTCAGCATGGCCGGGTCTCGGCCTTGTTCTTATCTGCTCGTAAGCATCAGAGTCAACGTCCTTGTTTTCAATGAGGATAAGAAGAGGCGCGCCCGTCGTTTTGCCATTGAAGAATCCGGTCATAATCGAGGGGATGTCATCCTCTCGCCGCGCGGTTGTGCCCGGTCTTCCGCTCCTTCTCCGTTCGAGGTCGATCGTGAAGTCTCCAGCCTCCAGGTCGAGTCCTGCCGAACAGCCGTCAATGAGAACTCCGACGCACTTTCCATGGGATTCGCCCAGGATACTCACGCTGAACAGCCTGCCGAAGGTATTCATGGTGCCTCCCTGATGCTCTCCAGGTCAGAGAAGAAATCCGGGTAAGACTTTGCTACGGACTCCTCGCCGTTTACACCCACACGCCCATCTGCGCGCAGCGCTGCCACTGCGCACGACATGGCAATCCTGTGGTCGTTATGCGCGTCCACCATAGCCTCCCTCACATTTCCTCCCTGCACCTCCAGTGCATTGCCCATCATTCTGATAGAGATGCCGAGTTTTTGAAACTCTGATGCCAGCGCTGCTGCTCTGTCACTTTCCTTGTGCTTCAGCCGGTGAAGTCCGTGGATAACACTTTTCCCTTCGCATCCGCTTGCAAGCGCAACGAGCGGAGGAAAAAGGTCAGGGCAATCCGTGGCATCACATTCGAAAGCATTGAGGAATCCTTTTCTGACTGTGATGCGATCCTTTTCCGGTTGCACAGATGCACCCGCTCCTGTCAGGATCTGAAGGATGGCGCGGTCTGCCTGAAAAGACCTGAGATCGAGGCCTGTCACAGTTACGCTGCCTGTTAGGGCCCCTGCTACCAGGAGAAAAGAGGCACCAGACCAGTCGCCCTCCACAATGTAATCGGATGACAGGAAAACCTGATTCCCCTTCACAAAGAATTCCTCGAAGCGTGCATCATGCTCAATGCGTATGCCGAACTTTTCGAGAAGACCTATGGTCATCTGCACATAGGGTGAGCTCTTCAGATGGGTGACCTTCATGAGAGAATCTTGTTCGCAGAAGGGCAGGGCCATAAGGAGGCCTGTCAAGAGCTGCGAACTTACGGCACCGTTGATGCTGACGTGTCCTCCCTTCATCGGCCCTCTGACTTTGATGGGTGCATGACCGTGATCGGTTGTACACGAGGCGCCCAGGGGCAAAAGCTCTTCCACCATGTCCATCGGTCTTTTGCCAAGTGATCCTGAAGCCAGGAGCGTAATCTCTTTGTCCTGCAGAGCGGCAATGGGAGTGAACATACGCATACAGAGCCCTGATTCGCCGCAATCGAGCACAGTCCCTTTCGCGATAAGAGCCTGTTTGCCGGTACCATGGATTGCCAGAACTCCTTCTCTTGCTTCTATTCTGGCGCCGAGAGCTTTAATGATACCGAGGGCGGACATCGCGTCGTCGCAGAAGGAGGGGTTGTAGATGCGCGAGGTTCCGTTTGCGAGCAGGGCTGCTGCGAGAGCCCTTCCCATCATACTTTTTGAGGGAGGCGCGGCCACGCGCCCCTTAACTGCTGAGGGTTTTATGAATTTCACTCCATATCCTCCCGGCAATCTCATCAGGTCTTTCTCCTTCTGTACTGATCAGGAGATCGGCCGTAGACGCGTAAAAAAATCGGCGTTCTCCGAGCTGTTTCTCGATGCGAGCCAGCGGGTCCTCACCATGCAGAAGTGGTCTGCTACCGGTGTCAGCGATTCTGGTCAACAATGTCTTTGGGCTTGCCCACAGCCAGACAGGCACCGAGGTGCTTCTTATCGTTTGTATATTTCGCTTCGTCAATATTGCGCCTCCTCCGCATGCGACCACCGCGTGTGAAATATTCCAGAGCTTCTGCACCTCGGTGCGCTCCATGTTCCTGAAAGTCTCCTCTCCCTCCTTCTCGAAAAGCTCCGCGATCGACCGGGCTGCTTTTTCCTCCACCATGCTATCGATATCGATCACGCTCATACCAGTGAGCGCCGCCAACTCTGTCGCAACAGTCGATTTTCCTGACCCGCTCAGGCCTATCAGTGCTATATTCCGGTGCACGGGCCATGTCTTTTTCATTAACGCCTTGCGCATCGTTTCAAGAGGGGCCGTTTCACCCGTGAAATACCCGAACGCGGGGAGAGCCTGATGCAGGAGCCAGAGGCGACCATCAACCACATTACAGCCGGCACGCTGTGCATCCTGGAGGAGTGCGGTTGGACGTGAGTAGTTGGCATCGAGCACGGTGAGCTCTCTTGAAAGCAGGCCAGGCTCGATGACGCGCTGGTCGGACGAGATAGTCGAGATGAGCAGGTGGGAACCTTTGAGCGCCTCTTCCGCGCGTTCAAAGGGAAGAACGCTGCATCGCAGGACGCCGGCAGCTTCTTCAGCTTTCTCAAGAGAACGATTCACCAGCACAACCTCAGCGCCTGCTGAAAGAAGGGCGAGAGCAGCCGCTCTGCCCGCACCCCCGGCGCCGAGCACGACCGTTTTCTTTCCTGCAGGCTCAAAGGAGGTTTCCTTGAGCGCCCCCAGGACA
>Ga0335071_10006674_pt1 | contig 11906 bp, 9 predicted proteins | sample Lox_Sample_15_FD_206724 | JGI IMG/M metagenome (GOLD analysis project Ga0335071, IMG submission 206724) | Soil microbial communities from Loxahatchee National Wildlife Refuge, Florida, United States - Lox_Sample_1.5 | ecosystem: Environmental > Terrestrial > Soil > Wetlands | place: USA: Florida...
GCCGGGTTCGCAGACCAACGCCTGGGTATCGATCTGCCCGGCGAAGAACCGGGCTTCGTGCCGACGCCGGACTGGAAGTGGCAGACCAAGCAAGAGGCATGGTACCAGGGCGACACGTATAATATCTCCATCGGTCAGGGAGACCTTTCCGTGACGCCGTTATGGATCAACACGTACGTATCGGCCATCGCGAACGGCGGCACCATTTGGAAGCCGCACGTTGCCGCGCGGACGGTCGATGATGCCCGGCAGCCGATCACCGTCTACCCCGCCATATCACTGGGAACCCTGCCGTTCTCTGCCTCGGTCATCAGCACGATGCAGGATGCGATGCGGGGGACCGTCACCAGCGGCACCGCGTCACTGTTCAAGGATGTCCCGGTCCCGGTCTCCGCAAAGACGGGTACCGCCGAAGTCATCAAGGGTGCCCGCATCAACTCTCTGGTCACCGCCTTCGCGCCGTCAGACAACCCGCAGATCGCCATTACCGTGCTCATTGAGGGGTCCGCCTCCAACCAGGGCTATGCGCTCCGAGCGACCAATACCTTCTTGCAGTGGTATTTCACCCGTGCTACACTACCCGCCAATAGTCATATATGACGAGCCAATACCTCAGCAAAGAAGGACTGGAAAAGCTTCGGGAGGAGTACGAACTTCGCACGAACACCACGCGCGGGGATATCGCCGCGCGCATCAAAGAAGCCAAGGACCAGGGTGACCTGTCGGAAAACCAGGAGTACATGGATGCCAAGGAAGCGCAGTCGATGAACGAGGGTCGCATCGAAGAGCTCAAGTCGATGCTCGACAATGCGATCGTCATCGAGAGTTCCAGCGCCCGGGGCGGCACCGTGACCGTCGGTTCGGTCATCCGGGTCGCCGCGAACGGCGACAGCCGCGATTTCGTCATCGTCGGCGCCGCTGAGGCTGACCCGTCCAACGGCCGCATCTCCAACGAATCTCCGCTCGGTGCTGCCTTTTTGGGACGCAAAAAGGGCGACAAGGTCTCCGTCGCGACGCCCAAAGGCCCGGTGGATTATAAGATACTGGAAGTCAAGTAGAAAAGCGGTATACTGAGCGGGATATGCCGCTGGATGATTTTCGCAATGTCCGCATCGAGAAGCTCAAACGGCTCCGCGATGCCGGGATCGACCCGTATCCGACGACCAGTCGGCGGACGCACCGCGTCACCGAGGCGTTGGAGCAGTTCGATGCGCTCGCACAATCCCACGCGCCGGTGGTCATCGCCGGCCGCGTCATGGCGATGCGTACGCACGGCGGCATCACGTTTTTGGACATCGACGACGGTTCCGGCGTCATCCAGGCGCTCCTAAAGGAAGACGCGCTGAAGAACGACCAGTACCGGTTGTTCGTCGATGCCGCTGACATCGGTGATTTCATCGAACTCGACGGCGCCCTGTTCACGACCAAGCGCGGCGAAAAGACCGTCGAGGTCACCGGGTGGCGCATGCTTGCCAAGGCCATCCGGCCGCTGCCGGAGAAATGGCACGGACTGGTGGATGTCGAGGAACGTTACCGATCCCGGCCACTGGACCTGTTATTCAATGCCGAGGTGAAAAAGGCGTTCGTGACGCGATTCAGGATCCTGGACCTTGCCCGTCGGTTCTTCAGTGAGCACGGATATCTGGAGGTGGAAACACCGATTTTGCAGCTGATCCCCGGCGGTGCCACGGCACACCCGTTCGCGACGCATCTGAACACGTTGGACCTGGAACTCTTTTTGCGCGTCGCCCCGGAACTGTACCTGAAGCGTCTCTTGGTCGGCGGCATGGAGCGGGTTTTTGAGCTTGGGAAGAATTTCCGCAACGAGGGCATGGACCGGGAGCACAACCCGGAGTTCACGATGCTCGAGGCATACGCGGCCTACCAGGACCATGAGTGGCTCATGGCGTTCACTGAAGACTTTCTCATCTGGATGGCGACCGAGGTGTTCGGGAAGCCGTCGTTCACCTACCAGGGTACGAACATCACACTGTCGAAACCGTTCAAGCGGATGACCTTCGGAGAATTAGTAGAGAAGTCATCGGGATTGGACTACGATGCTGCGAGCGTCAAGGAGTTCGCCGCCAAAGCCAAGGAGCTGAACATCGTCGTCGACAAGGCGATGACGAAAGCGAACCTCGCTGACGAGATATACAAGAAGACGCTCCGTGCGAAGATGATGGAACCGGTGTTCGTCGTCGGACATCCACTGGAGCTTTCGCCGCTGTCCAAACGCGTGTCGCCCGGTTCGCAGACCGTCGCGCGGTTCCAGCTCATCATAGGCGGTTTCGAACTGATCAACGCGTTCGCCGAGCTCAATGACCCGCTGGATCAGGCTGAACGGTTCAATGAGCAATCCAAACAACGGGAGAAGGGCGACGAGGAAGCGCATCGCGTCGATGCCGACTACATCGAAACGATGGAGTACGGCATGCCGCCCGCGGCCGGCCTCGGCATCGGCATGGACCGTCTCTGCGCGCTGTTCACCGACTCACATTCGCTGCGCGACATCCTGCTGTTCCCGCTCATGAAACCGCGCACCTGACATGCTCGACATCAATCTCATCAGGACCGAACCCGATCGGGTGAAGAAGGCAATGAAGGCCCGCGGCCTCTCGGTGGACGGCGACATCGATTTCATCCTTGCGTGCGACCAAGAGTACCGCACCGCGCTCACTCAGCTCGAACAGGCGCGCGCAGAGCAGAACGCCGCCGGGAAGATCGAGGGAAAGCCCGATGCCGCGTTGCTCGCGTCACTGAAGGAGCTCAAGGAGAGGGTGGCCGAGCTGGAGAAGTCCGAGGAGACGCTTCGCGAGCGCTTGTTCGAAGGCGTCATCAAGACTCTGCCCAACATCCCGCTGGACGATGTGCCGGTGGGTGCCGATGCGACCGCGAACGTCGTCGACCACGAGTGGGGGACCAAGCCCGAGTTCCCGTTCACTCCGAAGCACTACATGGATATCGCGACGGCGCTGGGCATCATCGACACCGAATCCGCCGCGACCGTATCGGGGACCCGGTTCGGTTATCTGAAGGGCGGTGCCGCACTCCTTGAATTCGCGCTAGTGCAGTACGCGGTCAGCAAGGTGACGGACGAATCGTTCATCGACGGGCTCATCCATCAGCATGGGCTCCCATTGACGGCCAAGACGTTCATGCCGGTCATCCCGCCGGTGCTCATCCGGCCCGAGATGATGCGTGCGATGGGATTCGCCGAGCGCGCGGGCATCGAACCCGGCAACGACGAGATGTACTACCTGCCCAAGGATGACTTGTACCTGGTGGGCACGTCGGAACAATCCATCGGGCCGATGCATTACGACCACATCTACGATGCGGCGGACCTGCCATTGCGCTACATCTCGTTCTCCACCTGTTTCCGTCGCGAGTCCGGCGCCGCCGGCAAAGACACGCGCGGCATCCTGCGGGTGCATCAGTTCGATAAACTCGAAATGTTCACGGTCTGCGAGCCGGGCGCGTCGCGCGACGAGCATCGTCTCATCCTCGCCGTCGAGGAAGCGCTGATGCAGGGATTGGGGCTGCACTACCGGGTCGTGCGCCTGTCGACCGGTGACATGGGCCAGGCGTCCGCCTCCACGTACGACATTGAGACATGGATGCCCGGTCAGAACGAATATCGTGAGACGCATTCATCGAGCAACACCACGGACTATCAATCGCGCGCCCTCAAGACCCGGTTCCGGACGGGCGAAGGCAAGCCCGAACTGGTCCATATGCTCAACGGGACCGCGTTCAGCCAGCGGCCCATCATCGCGATACTCGAACAGTTCCAGAATGAGGACGGCAGCGTCCGCGTGCCCGAGGCGCTCCGCTCGTACTGTGGCGGGCGGGACGTCATCGAGTGAACGGAGCCTCGCGTATCCGGAGCGGGCGGTTCAATGATGTCGTCGGTCATCCGCGGCAACGTCATTCACGGTGGCGCATTCTCCTTCGATTCTTCGTGTTTGTGGTGCCTATAGGGGCGCTCGCTTGGGTGCTCATGTGGTCGTCGTTATTGAAAGTCCGTGATATTTCGGTCAATGCGGGGTCGGAGTCTGACGCGGTCCGTGTGATGTTGGCGGACCAGATTGGCCGCAACATTCTTCTGGTGCATATCGCGGCACTCACAGCGGCGGTGACGCATGCATTTCCGTCGCTTCGCGATGTGAGCGTCGTGAAGCGATATCCTCGCGGGATCACCGTCTCAGCGGTGGAGCGCACGCCGATCGGTATCTGGTGCCGTGGCGATGCGTGTCAATTATGGGATCGTGACGGTATCCGCTGGGGCGAAACCATTCCGTCGGTCGGGGCGCTTTTGGTGGAGGTGAACGATCAGCGTAGTGATGATTCGGTGAGTCCTGAGTTCATGTCCGGACTGATGGCGGCGATCGACGGCCTAGCGGCTGACGGCATGGAAGCGCGTATCGTGACGTTGCCCGACGCCGAACCGGGCGGTCTACGGGTAACGACGACCGCGAGCTTCGACGTCTATATGGACGCGCTCGGTGACGTTCCTGATCAGCTTTCAACGCTCGCGGTATTCTTGGGAGACCACGCCCATGATCCTTCGTTCAAGCCGGCATATATCGATCTCCGCACCCCCGGCAGGGTGTACTACAAGTAGGGGGTATTGACTTTTTAGAGGCAATTTGATATACTTACACCATAGGGTTCGTCCCTATGTTCATTCCAACACCGGACCTCATCACCTCCGAGGTTCGGGAAAAGCCAAGTTCATCCGCAGTTTGCAGGCATAAAATAACACTTATCGGCCGTTCGCAGCTCAGCAGATTGACCCTCTCGAGACAGTTTGCAGTGATGGTTGGCTTTTCCCGGAACTCAGAACAAAAGCGCCCCTCGCGGGGCGCTTTTGCGTGGTTACTTCGTGATATGCCAGACGAAGATGGAATGGCCGATGACGGTGACGGGCGTGTAATCCAAAAGCCATCGGTACGCGCCCTGGCCGTCGGCACGGAAGACGGATTCCTGGAAGAATGTCGCGGACACGGCGATCCAACCGTCGGAGCGGTTCCGCCGGATGAAATCCTTCGCATCTTTCCAATCCGAACCGGTCGTCCAAACATACTTAGATCCCAGATAGTAGGAGGGGTCCGACCATCCGAAATAGTCCAGCGATACTGCGCGGATACGGTTATCGTCCACGTAGATACCAAGGCGTTTGATGTCTTGCCCCCAGTCCAGGTTCGAATCCGTCACATACCGGTAGCCACCCGACGGTCCGCCGGCGATCTGGTTGAAATACGTCAGGTAGAACGGATACACACTCACGGATTCGAAGACATACCAGCCGACCAACAGCCCGATAGTGACGGTGAACAGCTTGACCATGTCCGGGTTGTGACGGCGCAGCCAGTCATTCATGACACCGATGCGCCCGGCGACCAGCATGATGGTGAACGGATAGACCGGCAATAGATGCCGGATGCCGATGTTCAGCGTGCTCTGCATGGATACCGCCCAATAGATGATGAGCCACAGAACCCACACCCATTCGTCGGCATTCCGTGCCCACCAGGTGCCGTTCTTCGGTTCGCCGGCGTGGCGGCGTCTATGGAAGGCAAACGCAGTGACGGCAAATGCCATCAAAATCCACCAGGCGATCGGCTCTTTGAGGAGATAGATGATGGGGAAGTACCAGACTCCGCCGCTGGTGACCACTCGACCCATCCAATAGATGGTGTTGCCGCCCGATTCGCGCTGAGCGACCATCGATAGTCCTAGACCCCAGTGGCCCGCGGCACGGATGATGGGTTTATCGGACGCCCAGACGACGGCTTTCTGCAGGATGCCGGTCGGATGCGCGCCGAGGATGGCGATGGTATCGGCGTGCTGTTTCGCGATCGGCTCATGGAGCGTCTGGACGATGTACAGCGGCCAGACGAAGAGAATGAACGATGCGGCGCCGATCGCGACAGCATACCCGACCATACGCGCTGCGTTCTTCCACGCGCGTGAGGAACCGATGTGACCGTCCAGTCCCCAGAGGAACGCGACAAGCAGGAAAAACGGTCCCAAAAGCGCATCGTTGAATTTACATACCAGCGCGATGCCTAATGTCAATGTGGACCAGACGAACGGCCAGGCGCCGGGACGACGGAGGAACCGCACGAAGAAATACGTCGCCAGGACCGCACCGGTCGCCGCAGCCATATCGGTGGTCACCAGGCGCGCATGTGCCAACACGGTCGGCGAGAACGCCAACAACGTGACCGCCAGGAGTGCCGTACCCTTGCTGTAACGTTCCGACATCCACCGCCACACGATCCAGCATGCGACCAGGAAGAAGATCATTTCCGGTGTGCGCGCGAACGTCTTGACGGCGTCGGCATTCAAACCGGAATGGAAAATGAGATTGCGGCCGAATTCCCACTGCCCGTTCACATCGTTCATCCACATCGTCGTCATGAACACTGATGCGGGTACGTGCAACAATGAGACCGAAAATCCGGCGATGTCCTTGACCAACGGCGGGTGTTCAGGATTGAGCCGGTAGTCCAACTGACTCACGTACGAATATCCGGCGCCGATGTGCGGGACCTCGTCGACGATGGGTGCATCATCCCGTGATGACAGGATCGCCAGTACGGTGGCGACGATGACGATACAGAGCGCAGCTGCGGCAGGCGTCAGGAATTTTCGCATGGGCTATGGATCGATGGAAAACACGGCAGCGCCACGGGGGATGCGTGTGGACGCGACCTGTTCGGGCAGGAGATAGACCACGTGATGTGCCGCCTGATCCGCGGGAGTCCACGTATCCGTCAGGTACATGACGGTCTGTGCGGGCATCGGGATGCCATTGACGAGCACTCCACCGGCATTGACGATGACGTATTTCAGTGTTGCGGGGGGCAGACTGTTGATGTGGCGTGCGATGTCCGCGTAGTTCTCGTTGAATGCACCCGGCACGTTCGGATCCTGCGCCCACGTCACGAAATAGCGGTTCGCTTCGGCGACACCGATTGCGAACAACAGCGAGATGACGGAGATGCCGACGACCAACGAACCCTCACCGACACACCAGCGGTGGCCGCGGGGGCCGGGCAGACAAATCTTGTGCGTGTCACGCATGGCATACCATTTCCGTAGCCACACGGTCAGCCAGTGCAGCCCGACGGCAGAAATGATGGCGACCACGGGAGCGTCAATGATGGAACGCAACGCATGGGGGATCCCCTCATTGGAGAAGATTTCAGGGATAAGGCCGATGAGGAACCACGACAGGAGAAGTGTCTGTACCACGCCAGGATGTCCCCGCTTACGCCACGAATCATAGAACCGCCAAAGCGTGTGCACGAGACCCGCGGCGAAGAGCGCGGCGACCGGCCAGAACAGGATAGGCGCGCCAGAGATGTTATGACGCCAGTTGGAATCACCAGCCAGGAAGAACATGCCGAGCGTCTTCACCGTATTGACGGCGACGGTCATCACGGGATTGGACGTGCTGAATACGGAAATCTGCGATGTGCGTCCGACGAAGTCAGCCGGATGACCGACGAAATATGCGGCGATCGGCAGACAGACCAGGATCCCGACACCGATCATCGCCGCCACACCGCCGGCAAGCTGATGTCGGACGAAGGCGAACTTTCCGTGCGAGAACGCCGCACTGAGGGCAAGCCAGTATGCCCCCAACACCAAGAGGATGGCCAACGGCATCACGCGGAACGCGATGTAGGTGTACATGCCCAAACCGAACGAGACACCCGCCAACACCCAATGCCATATCCGGTTGGTCTCCAGGCCCTTATAGAGTTCATAGAATCCCCATACGGCGAACATCGGTGCCAGAATGGCGCGGAACCCGATACGTGAGAAATTCACATGCCAAAAACCGGTCGCCAAGAAAAATGCGGCCATCGCGGCGAGCTCCCACGAGTCGAACATCCGCCGCGCCAGAAGATAGACGCCAAGGACCGTCAGGATGCCTGCGATGGCTGACACGAGCCGGAGCGAAAAGGCCGTATTGCCGAGAAAGTGGATTGGGATCGATGCGATATCGGCGTACAGGCCTTCTTCTCCGTTGTTGTACGGGTAGAAGACGGAGAACGTCTTCGTGTTCCACGCATTGATAGCCTCGTTGCCGACCATGGCTTCGTCCGGGTAGAGCCCGGGCGGCGTGTCGTGAAGACCGGCGAGCCGGAACCAACTTGCGATCGCAAGGATCAACAGCAAGACCAGCAATTCGTTACGCTTCATTGGCTTCATTGTAGCACGGGGTGTGCTACAATGGATGTGCATGGCTGAGAACACCACCGGTCCGATCGAGACGGAGATCGCAGACCTGGAACGCAGGCTCCAGGAGAAACGCGCGGAGCTGGGCGCTGACGCATCGACGCCGTATGAACGGGCAGAAGTGCATGAGGCGGTCGGCGAACGCATCCAACAGTCAGTGCCGAACTACCAACCGGCGCCAGCGGCATCGCAACCCGTGGCAGGCACGCCGAGCTGGCAGGACCCGGCGTTGGCCGGCCCGGTGCAGCAACTGGTGAACGTGGTGTTCACGCAGAGCCTGCAGGCCGCCATCGACCAGGCTGTCGCTTCCGGCAATCCCGCGCTCATCGATGCACTGCACGACGTGCTCGCCGATGAATTCCACTCGCAACTGCTGGAACGCCGGAAGGTTGAGCCCGCTCCCTGATGTCGCCCGTCATCACGCTTGTACTCTTGGCGTTGGTCGCGGTCATTCTGGCCGTCGCCGCGTTGATCGTCGTCAACGGTCTCCGTTCGCGTACGTCGTTGTCGCGTTCTCTGGACATGCAGCTGCTGCTGTTCCTTCTGCCGCGGTTCGCCGCCGAGGGAGGGGAGAAGGACGAACGCAAACTCATCGCGGTCATGGAGCAGTTGTATGCGTCGGTGGCAAACCTGAAGATCAAAGGGTGGAACAAGTTCCTGTTCGGCGATCCGTACCTGGTGCTGGAAATGGCGGTGCACCATATCGGCGAGCAGATCCATTTCTACGCCGCGGTGCCGTCGAAGTTCGCTGATCAGTTCGAGAAGCAGATGGTCGGCGTGTTTCCGACCGCCACCGTTCAACGGAGCCCGGATTACAACATTTTCAATCCGCAGGGCGGCTCGGCGGGCGCCTACCTGACCCAGCGTGAGGATCCCATCCTGCCGGTACTGACCTATACCGAGCTGCCCAGCGATCCGCTCGGTCCGCTGGTGAGCGCGATGGGCAGGATCGAGAAGGAGGGCGAAGGTGTCGCCATCCAGATCGCGGTCCGGCCGTCGTCGCATGCCGGGATCCGGAAACTCGCGTCCGATACCGCACGTCAGATGCAGGCGGGCAATGATTTCCATAAAGCGCTCAAACTCGCCCAGCATCCGCCGAAGAAGGATGAAAAGAGAGACTCGGACGCCGCGCTCAAAGAACCGCCGAAGGTCGCCACCGAATTCGAACAGAAACTCATCACCGCGTTGCAGTCCAAGGCATCACGCCCGCTGTTCGACTGCAACATTCGCATCCTCGCCTCATCGTCCTCACCGGAACGTGCGGATGCCATCATGAACGATGTCGCCGGCGCGTTCTCGCAATATACGACGGCTGACCGGAACGGATTCAACGTGAAGAAACTGTCCGGCAAGGCGTTGGAGCGGTTGGAATTCGAATTCGCCTTTCGCCTGTTCGATGACGCTCAGACGGTCACGCTGTCGGCGGAGGAACTTACCAGCGTGTACCACTTTCCCACCGGCATGGCGGTCATGCCGAAGGTCAAGTTCGTGAATTTCAAGACGGCCGAGCCGCCACCGGGTCTTCCCGAGCATGGCATCGCGTTCGGCATGAACGAATACCGGGGCCAGTCGACGCTGCTTCGCATCGCGCGCGAAGACCGTCGGCGTCATATGTACATCATCGGACAGACCGGAACCGGAAAAACGGTCACGATGCAGTCGATGATACCCCAGGATTTGGAGTCGGGGGACGGCATTACGGTACTGGATCCGCACGGCTCGTTCGCGGAGTGGGTGTTAGCGAACGTCCCGAAGGAACGGATCGACGACGTCATCTATTTCAACCCCGGCGATACGTCGTTCCCGCTGGGATTGAACATGCTCGAGTTCGACCCGTCCAATCCGCAGGATAAAACGCTCATCATCGACGAATTATTCGAGATCATGTCGAAGCTGTACGACCTCAAGGAGACCGGCGGACCGATGTTCGAGCGGTATTTCAAGAATGCGACATACCTGTTGCTCGATAACTACGAGCGGCGGGTACCGACGCTGGCCGACATGTCACGGGTGTTCGTCGACGAGGCATTCCGCAATGACCTATTGGCGCACGAGTCCAACACGGTCGTGAAGCAGTTCTGGGAATTGGAAGCCACGAAGATGACCGGCGACCAGTCGCTGGCAAATTTCGCCGGATATGTCACCAGCAAGATCGACACGTTCACGTCTAATGATTTTCTGCGGCCCATCGTGAACCAACAGACGAGCGTCATCGATTTCAGGGATGTCATCGAGAACCGGAAGATACTTATCTGTAACCTGTCGAAAGGGAAGATCGGTGATATGAACGCGAACCTGTTGGGCATGGTCATCACCGGCAAACTACGCCGTGCGGCATTGGCGCGCGATACGAAACGCGCTGACCTGCCCGATCACTATCTGTATATGGATGAATTCCAGAACTTCACGACGGATTCCATTTCGGTCATCCTCGCGGAAGCCCGGAAGTATCGCCTATGTCTCATCATGGCGCATCAGTTCATCAAGCAGCTTGACGACGCCATCCGCGATTCGGTCTTCGGCAACGTCGGCACCATGGTGGTGTACCGTGTCAGTCCGGAGGATGCCGAGATGCCGCTCCTGAAGACGAAGTTCGAACCGGTGTTCTCTCCGTACGATGTTTCCAACATCGATAATTTCCATGCGTATGTATCCATGCTGGTGAACAGTCAGGTTGCGCGGCCTACGAGCATGCGCGGTCTCGCGGAGATCGGACTGGCGAAAGGCGATCCGGCCGTTCGCGATGCCATCATCGAATCCAGCCATGCGAAATTCGGTCGTCCGCGGGAAGAAGTGGAATCAGAAATCCGGCAGCGCTTCGAACGTACCACCTAACGTATGTCAATGCGTATCGTATCAGGAAGAGATGTCGTCTACGGACTCATCACCGGTCTGACCACCGGGATCATCGCAGATGCCATCCTGCGGTATTTGGGGAAGTCGCTGCCGTTGGGCATCAACACCTCGGTACTCATCTGGCTCGTGCCCATCCTTTGGATCCTGGGCGTGCAGCTGGGATATATCCTCGGGGTGTGGTTCAAGCCGTTCGTGCAGTTCGGCCGGTTCGCCGCCATCGGATTCGCCAATGCCCTCGTGGACTTCGGGGTGCTGTATCTGCTCATCGCGCTGACCGGTCTGAGCACGGGCATCGCGTACGCGCTGTTCAAGACCCTTTCATTCAGTGTTGCGACCGTTCACAGCTATTTCTGGAACAAGATCTGGGCATTCCAAGATTCAGCGCGGGGCGGCTCAGGTGAGATCGGGCGGTTCCTCGTGGTCGCGCTCGCGTCAGTGTTGGTGAACGTCGCGGCAGCATCAATCACCATCGCGCTCCGCCCGGCCGGATTCACGACGGCCGCATGGGCCGGCGTCGGTGCAGTCGTCGGTTCCGCGGTCGCGCTCATCTTCTCGTTCACGGGATTCCGGGTGTTCGTTTTCCGGAAAAAGTAGTATACCGTCAGGGCTATGTTGTACCGTACGTACCGCCCCGCCACCTGGTCCGAGGTGGTCGGTCAGGAGCACGTCGTCCGCACGCTGCAGGGCGCGCTTTCCAGCGGCCGCATCGGACATGCATACCTGTTCGCGGGACCGCGGGGCACCGGGAAGACCACCGTAGCCCGCATCTTCGCGAAAGCCGCGATGGGCCTGAA
>Ga0335071_10006675_pt1 | contig 11906 bp, 9 predicted proteins | sample Lox_Sample_15_FD_206724 | JGI IMG/M metagenome (GOLD analysis project Ga0335071, IMG submission 206724) | Soil microbial communities from Loxahatchee National Wildlife Refuge, Florida, United States - Lox_Sample_1.5 | ecosystem: Environmental > Terrestrial > Soil > Wetlands | place: USA: Florida...
GCGCGGCCCTTCGCGAACAGCGCGTCCAGTCGGGGAAGCTCCTCGGGCTCGGTGGCCACCACGAGCTTGCCGGTCACCTCGACCGGCAGGCCCCGGTCGCGGGCGAACGCGACCATGGAGCGAGCTCCCGCGGTGCACAGTCGGGCCTTGAGGCTGCCGGGCACGTACGCCACCCCGGAGTGGATCACGCCGCTGTTGTGGCCGGTCTGGTGCGTGCCCCAGTCCCGCTCCTTCTCCAGCACCGTGATGCTCGCCTCGGGCGCCGCTTCGAGAAGGGCGCGCGCCGTCGCGAGCCCCACGATGCCCCCGCCGACGACGACGTAGCGCGTCACGTCCGTCCCCCACTTCCCAGCCGTCCGAACCGTCAGGCTACGGGCAGCCCGACCCCCGTGGCCCGCCGAGCCCGTCATGCACGACCATGTGGGTGATGAACACCCCCAGCGAGTCAGCCCTTCGCCGGGCCCTGCGACGCGCCGAGCAGGGTGCCGCCCTGGACCCGGTCGAGGCCGAGGTTCTGCTGCACGCCCGCGGGGAGCACCTGCAGCGCCTGGTCGCCGCGGCGGGTCGCCAGCGTGACGCCGGGCTGGCCGCGGCCGGACGCGCGGGGCTGGTGACGTACTCGCGCAAGGTGTTCATCCCGCTGACCCGGCTGTGCCGGGATCGTTGCCACTACTGCACGTTCGTCGCCACCCCAGGGCAGCTGCGCAGCGCGGGCCACGGGATGTACCTCTCGCCTGACGAGGTCCTGGACATCGCCAGGCGCGGCGCGGACCTCGGGTGCCGCGAGGCGCTGTTCACCCTGGGCGACCGCCCCGAGGACCGCTGGCCCGCCGCCCGCGAGTGGCTGGAGTCCCACGGCTACGACTCGACGCTCGCCTACGTCCGGGCGATGGCAGTCCGGGTGCTGGAGGAGACCGGCCTGCTCCCGCACCTCAACCCGGGCGTGCTGTCCTGGGACGAGCTCGCCCGCCTCAAGCCGGTCGCGGCCAGCATGGGCATGATGCTCGAGACGACGAGCACACGACTCTTCACCGAGCCGGGCGGTGCCCACTTCGGCAGCCCCGACAAGGACCCGGCCGTCCGCCTGCGGGTCATCGAGGACGCCGGCCGGCAGTCGATCCCCTTCACGACCGGGATCCTGGTCGGCATCGGGGAGACCCTCGCGGAGCGGGTCGACTCGCTCTTCGCGATCCGCCGCCTCGCTCGCGCCTACGGGCACGTCCAGGAGGTCATCGTCCAGAACTTCCGCGCCAAGGCGGACACGGCCATGCGCTCCGCGCCGGACGCCGAGCCGCAGGACTACCTCGCGACGGTCGCCGTGGCGCGTCTGGTGCTGGGCTCGAAGATGCGCGTCCAGGTGCCGCCGAACCTCTCCGACCCCGACGCCCTGGCCGCCCTGCTCGCGGCGGGGGCCGACGACTGGGGCGGGGTCAGCCCGCTCACCCCCGACCACGTGAACCCGGAGCGGCCGTGGCCGCACCTGGAGGACCTCACCGCCTGGACGGCGGCGGCCGGCTTCGCCCTGACCGAGCGCCTGGCCGCGCAGCCCGAGTACGTGCGCCGCGGCGAGCCGTGGATCGACGCGAGGGTCCGCCCGCACGTCGCGGCGCTCGCCGACGCGAACGGTCTGGCGAACGTCGGCGTCCAGCCGCACGGCCTGCCGTGGCAGGAGCCGGACGGCGGCTACTCCGCGTTCGCCGAGCGCGCCGGCGGCGGACGCGTCGACCTGTTCGCCACGGTGGACACGACCGGGCGTACTGGCGACCGCCGCGGGGACTTCGACGAGGTCTACGGCGACTGGACCTCCGTCTCCGACGCCGCCAGCGCGGCGTCGGCGGTGGTGGCCCGGAGCGCGGTCGAGCGTCTCGATGGCGACGTCCGCGCGGCCCTGGCGCTGGCCGCGGACGACCCCGCCGCGCTCGCGGCGTCCGGCCGGGAGTCGCTGGCCCTGGCGCTCTTCCACGCCGACGGGCCCGGGCTGGCCGCGTTGGCGCGCGTCGCCGACGACGTACGGCGTGACACGGTCGGAGACCGGGTGAGCTACGTCGTCAACCGCAACGTGAACTTCACCAACGTCTGCTACGTCGGGTGCCGGTTCTGCGCCTTCGCCCAGCGGCGCACCGACGCCGACGCGTACACGCTGTCCCTCGAGCAGGTCGGGGACCGGGTCGCCGAGGCGTGGGACCTCGGGGCCACCGAGGTGTGCATCCAGGGCGGGATCCACCCGGACCTGCCCGGCACGGCGTACTTCGACCTGGCCCGCGAGGTGAAGCGACGCGTGCCGGAGATGCACCTGCACGCGTTCTCGCCGATGGAGGTCATGAACGGAGCGACCAGGTCCGGGCTGTCGGTGCGGGAGTGGCTCTCGCAGGCGAAGGCGGCCGGGCTCGACACCATCCCCGGGACCGCGGCGGAGATCCTGGACGACGAGGTCCGCTGGGTCCTCACCAAGGGGAAGCTGCCGACCGCCGCCTGGGTGGACGTCGTGCGTACGGCGCACTCCCTCGGCATCCGCTCCAGCGCCACGATGATGTACGGCCACGTCGACGCACCCGAGCACTGGTACCGACACCTCCTGCTGCTGCGCCGGCTCCAGTCCGAGACGGGCGGCTTCACCGAGTTCGTGCCGCTGCCCTTCGTGCACCACAACGCACCCGTCTACCTCGCCGGCGTGGCCCGTCCTGGTCCCACGCGGCGGGACAACATCGCGGTCCACGCGATGGCTCGCCTGCTCCTGCACGGTGCGATCGACCACGTGCAGACGTCCTGGGTCAAGCTCAGCGACGACGGCGTCCGAACGATGCTCGGGAGCGGCGTCGACGACCTGGGCGGCACGCTGATGGAGGAGACCATCTCCCGCATGGCCGGCAGCGAGAACGGCTCGCAGAAGTCGGTACGGGAGCTGGAGGCGCTCATCCGCTCCGCCGGGCGGGAGCCGGTGCAGCGCACCACCACGTACGGCACGGTGGCGCCCGAACGACGCGAGGCGGCGCTGCGCTCCGACGGGGTGCTGCCGACCGTGACGCTGCTCCCGCTCGCGACGGCGCAGGCCGCCGCACAGCGGTGAGACGGGACATTAGAGTCGCAGCGGCTTGACCGGCGCGCCGACCAGCTCGGGGTCGGCCGCCCAGTCCATCCCGGGCACGTCGACGTAGAGCTCGATCTCGTTGCCGTCGGGGTCGGCGATGTAGAGGCTGTGGGTGACCGTGTGGTCGCTCGAGCCGAGCAGGGTCGTGCCGGACTCCTGCACCACGCGGAGCGCCTCGCGCAGGTCGTCGTCGCTGTCGCCGACCTTGAGCCCGAAGTGGTAGAGGCCGACTCGACGCCCCGGCGGCAGCGGCGCCGCGTCCTCGCCGACCTCGATGAGCAGCAGCTCGTGGTGGGTGCGGTTGCTCGGCGCGTTGAACGCGGCGACCGGAACCTTTCCGCGCTGCTCCGGAGCAGGCAGGATCTGTCGCCAACCCAGCACGTCCCGATAGAACGCACTCGACCGCTCGATGTCGCGCACGTAGAGAACCAGGTGGCCAAGTTCCTCGACCTGCATCGTGTCCTCGCTCTCCTCGATCCCGACAGGCTATCGGAGCAAACCGTTGAGAATTCAAGGATGACCGCCGACGAACGCTGGCTCGACGCCGGGCAGCAGCAGACCTGGCGGGCGTACCTCGCGATGAACCAGATCATCGGGGAGGCGCTCGACCGGCAGATGCAGCGCGACGCCGGGATGCCGCACGCCTACTACATCGTGCTCGCGATGCTCTCGGAGCGAGCGGACAAGACGATGACGATGAGCGAGCTGGCCCGCATGGTCGGCTACTCGCCCAGCCGGCTCTCGCACGCCGTCGCGAGGCTGGAGGAGGAGGGCTGGGTACGCCGGACCCGGCACCCGACCGACCGCCGTACCACCCTTGCCGAGCTCACCGACGAGGGGATGCGGACCGTCGTCGCGGCGGCGCCGGGCCACGTCGCCGAGGTGCGACGCGTGCTCTTCGACCGGCTGACCCGAGAGCAGTCGCGCTGCCTCGCCGACGTGGCCGCGGCCGTGATGTCCGGCTGCGGGGAAGTTTCCCGGTTCGGCTGACACCGCGCCCCCGGGCGGTCTAGCGTCGTCCGCCGGACGGCCCGGACATCCCCCAGTCCGCCGCCCTCAAGCCGTGAGCCCCTCGCGCCTCCCCCGTGCCGTGAGGGGCTCACGCCTGTCGGGCCTGGTCGCGCCACCGTCCCCGCCGTCACCAGGTGGCGATGACGGGGACCACCTCGGCGCCGAGGGTCTCGAGATGCCTGAGGTCGTGCACGGCGTCGACCATGACGATGAGCTCCTGCACGCCCGCGTCGGCAGCCACGCGGCAGGTCTCGAGCACCTCGGCCACGCCCATGCCGGCGCCCATGGGCAGCCCGGTCAGTGCCGTGCGTCGGATCTCCTCGTACGGCCTCCCGAGGTCCGCGCAGTGCGCGCGCAGCACGTCGAACTTGTGCCGCACCGTCGCGGCCCGCTCGTCGAGCGTCTCGCCGCTGAAGAAGACGTTGCACGCGTCGGCGTACTGCGCCACGAGGCGAAGCGTCCGCTGCTCGCCGCCCCCGCCCACCATGATCGGCGGGCGCGGGCGGGACAGCGGGATCGGATGGTTCAGCGGGCGCGAGGCGGTGAGCGTCGACCCGTGGAAGGGCGAGGGGTCGTCGGCGAACATCTGGTGGGCCAGCCGCAGGGTGTCCTCCAGGCGGGCGAACCGGTCGCCGCGGGCGGGCATCGGGACGCCGAGCCCCAGGGACTCCTCCTCGTTCCAGCCGGCGCCGAGGATGCACAGCGCGCGGCCGCCGGACAAGACGTCGAGGGTGGTGACGATCTTGATGAGCAGCCCGGGGTACCGGTACTGGGCGCCGGTCGCGAGCACCCCCACCCTCGCCCGGTTCGTCGCATGCGCGAGGTGGAGCGCGGCGAGGTAACCCTCGAGCATCGGGTCCTCGGGCGGCCCGACGCCGCTGATCTGGAAGTAGTGGTCCATCACCGACAGGTGGGTGATCCCCGCGTCCTCAGCCGTACGCCCGATGGCGGCCAGGCCGTCGGCGATCGACCCGAAGGACTCCGGCCAGTCGAAGCGCACGACGTGCAGCCCCAGCTCCATGCCCTCGACGCTACTGCCTGGCGGCTCAGCCCGCTTACAGCGCGAGGTCGTCGGAGAGTGTCAGGTCGTACGGGCGCCGACGTCAGGAAGCGGTTCATGAAGCCGCGCGTCGCCAGCGTCTCGTCGAGCCCAGCCTCGCTGCTATGGCCGACCCGCATGCCGCGGAAGACGCCGAAGACTGCCGGAACACCACCAGGTCGAGCATCAGGAAGACGAGCGGAAGGAAGACGAGCGGAAGGAACCCCGGACACCCCGGTTCCGATCAGGCCAGTGACGGTGTGCAAACCTCGACGAGCCGTCCTCCACCTGTCCGGCGAGCGCCCGTACGCTCACGGCGAGCAGCACCCTCCCGACTTGTTGCAACTCGTTCGCAACTAGCACGCGGGTATGGGTGACCAAAGCCCCTGGCTGACCAACCCTCCCCCGTGGCTCACTCGATACATCACGCCGAGAGGGCGCGGACGGTCTGTCGTCGGGAGGTCGTCATGACGTCGTCCACCACTCATTCCCCTGTCGCCGAGGAACCACGGGCGGCGTCGCGCGGCACCCTGGGGCTGACCCAGGCCACCGCACTGATCGTCGGAAGCATCATCGGGGTGGGCATCTTCTCGTTGCCCGGCTCGCTTGCGGCCTACGGTCCGATCAGCCTCTTCGCGATGGCGCTGACCACGATCGGCGCCCTGGCCCTGGCGCTGATGTTCGCGCGGATGTCGGCCCGCATGCCCGCGGACGGCGGGCCGTACGCCTACGCCCGTACCGCCTTCGGGAACCTCACCGGTTTCTCCAACGCCTGGCTGTACTGGATCACCGCATGGGCCGGCAACGCCGCCATCGTGGTCGGCTGGGTCCTCTACGTCGAGGAGTTCATCAACAAGAGCCAGGACAAGCTGGGCTCGATCCTCATCGCCCTGCTCGGGCTGTGGATCCCCGCCGCCATCAACCTGTCCGGGGTCAAGAACATGGGGTCGGTCCAGGTCTGGACGTCGATCCTCAAGTTCGTGCCCCTGGTGTTCATGTCCACGGTGGGCCTGCTCTTCATCAGCTCGGGCAACTTCCACCCGTGGAACATCAGCGGCGAGTCGAACATGTCAGCCATCGGCGGAGCCATGGCGCTGTGCCTGTTCTCCTACCTGGGCGTCGAGACCGCGGCTGTCGCGGCAGCGAAGGTCCGCGACCCCGACCGCAACGTGCCGCGATCGACCATTCTCGGCACCCTGGCCACCGCGGCCGTCTACCTGCTCTCGCTGATCGCCGTGTTCGGCATCGTGTCGAGCAGCGACTTGGCGAAGTCGAACGCGCCCTACGCGACGGCGGTCAACAGCATCTTCGGCGGGACCTGGGCGGGCAACCTGATGGCGATCCTCGTCATCGTGTCCGGCTTCGGAGCGCTGAACGGCTGGACGATGATCTGCGCGGAGATGCCCCTCGCCGCGAGCAGCGACGGTCTCTTCCCGACACGCTTCGGGGCCATCACGCGCCAGGGCGTACCCGCCTTCGGCATCATCGCCTCGACGGTGCTCGCATCGGTGGCGATGATCTTCGCCTACATGGGCACCGCGGGCTACACGGTGTTCAACACCCTGGTCTTCATGACGGGCATCACCGCCGCCATCCCGTACGCCTTCTCGGCGCTGGCGCAGATCAAGTGGCGCATCCAGGACAACCGAGCCTTGAAGACGCCTCGCTTCGTCCGCGATGTGGTGGTCGCAGTGGTCGCTCTGATCTTCTCGGTGCTGTTCATCTGGTACTCGCGCAACACCGGCAACGTGTGGTGGAAGGAATGGTTGCCGTTCATCTTCGCCGGTGCCGCCTTCGTGCTGGGGATCCCGGTGTACCTCGCGCAGCGCACTCGGATGACCGAGCCGCAGCCCGTGCCGCCGTACCGCTCGTAGCGCTCGCGTCGCGTCGACAGAAAGGGAACTGGCCATGTCCTTCCACGTGGACTCCGAGGTCGGCGTCCTGCGCCAGGTGATCGTGCACCGCCCCGGTCTCGAACTGGCCAGGCTCACCCCCTCCAACGTCGACGAGTTGCTGTTCGACGACGTGATGTGGGCCCAGCGGGCACGGGAGGAGCACGACGCCTTCGTGCAGAAGCTGCGGGACAAGGGGGTGACGGTCCACCTCTTCCACAGTCTGCTGGCGCAGGCGCTCGACCAGCCGGGGGCACGCGAGTTCCTGCAGACCGAGCTGACCACTGCCGAGCGCTTCGGTCCGGCCCTCGACAGGCCGCTCGACGAGTTCGTCGGCGCGGCGACGTCGGAGACGCTCGCGGAGTACCTCGTGGGCGGCGTGCTCAAGCGAGACCTCACCCTCGACAGCGCCTCGAGCCTGCTCCTGGAGTACCTGGACCCGGACGACTTCCTGCTGCGACCGCTGCCCAACCACCTGTTCCAGCGGGACAACTCCGCCTGGGTCTACGACGGCCTGTCGGTCAACCCGATGTCCAAGGCGGCTCGCAAGCGGGAGACGATCAACTCGCGTCTCGTCTGGAACTTCCATCCCATGTTCCGCGACGCCGATCCGCCGCTGCACTTCTACTACGGCAACGACTCCGTCCAGCACGACCCCGCGAACTGCGAGGGCGGCGACATCCTCGTCATCGGCAACGGAGCCGTGATGATCGGCATGGGGGAGCGGACCACGCCGCAGGGAGTGGAGTTCCTGGCCCGGCAGTACTTCGCGCACGGGTCGGTCACCAAGGTGATCGCCGTCGAGCTGCCGAAGACGCGAGCCTTCATGCACCTCGACACGGCGATGACGATGGTCGATCGCGACGCGTTCAGCGTCTATCCCTACTTGCCGGAGAGCATCCGCTCCTTCACCCTCACCCCGGTCGGCACCGGCGGTGACTACCGGGTCAGCGAGAACACCGACCTGTTCCCTGTCGTGGCCGACGCCATCGGCGTGGACAAGCTGCGCGTGCTGCGCACCCCGATCGACATCCGCGGCGCCCAGCGCGAGCAGTGGGACGACGGCAACAACTTCCTCGCCGTCTCCCCTGGAGTGATCTTCGGCTACGAGCGGAACACCACCACGAACACCTTCCTGCGCCACCAGGGGATCGAGGTCGTCACGATCGCCGGCAGCGAACTCGGGCGGGGTCGTGGCGGGCCTCGGTGCATGTCCTGCCCGATCGAACGCGACCCCGTTCTCTGAGCGTGCCACGATCTTCGTCGACGACCACCAAGGGAGTGCCAGGCCATGCCGGTCAACCTGTCCCACCGGGACTTCCTCAAAGAGCTGGACCACACGCAGGCCGAGCTCCAGTTCCTCCTCGACCTCGCCCGTGACCTGAAGCGAGCCAAGTACGCCGGCACGGAGACGCCGCGCCTGCGCGGCAAGAACATCGCGCTGATCTTCGAGAAGACGTCCACCCGGACGCGCTGCGCCTTCGAGGTCGCCGCCTACGACCAGGGAGCTCACGTCACCTACCTCGATCCCAGCTCCTCGCAGCTGGGGCACAAGGAGTCGGCCGCCGACACGGCGCGGGTGCTCTCCCGGATGTTCGACGCCATCGAGTTCCGGGGCAAGGAGCAGGCCACTGTCGAGGAGCTCGCCGCCTTCTCCGACGTACCGGTCTACAACGGGCTCACCGACCAGTGGCACCCGACCCAGATGCTGGCTGACTTCCTGACCATGTCCGAGCACGCCGACGGCCGCCCGCTGCACGAGGTGACGTACTGCTTCATGGGCGACGGCCGCTTCAACATGGGCCGCTCGCTGCTCGTGACCGGCGCGATCATGGGTGCCGACGTCCGTATCTGCGCGCCCAAGCAGCTGTGGCCGGACCATGACGTCGTGGACGCCGCCAGGGAGCGGGCGGAGCAGTCCGGGTCCCGCGTGACGCTGACTGAGGATCCGGCCGAGGGTCTGCGCGGCGCGGACTTCGTCCACACCGACGTCTGGGTGTCGATGGGCGAACCCAAGGACGTCTGGAACGAGCGGGTCAAGGAGCTGACCCCCTACCAGGTCAACACCGCCGCCATGGCCCTGACCGGAAACCCTCGGGCGCGGTTCATGCACTGCCTGCCCGCTTTCCACGACACCCGGACGATCGTCGGCGCCGAGATCGCCGAGGCGACGGGGATGACCGGTGGGCTGGAGGTCACCGACGAGGTGTTCGCCTCCCCGGCCAACATCGCCTTCGACCAGGCGGAGAACCGCCTGCACACCATCAAGGCCCTCATGGTCGCGACGGCGGGCTGAGCGGCCTCCGCGGCTCGCAGCGAGGAGCGGACATGCGCATCGTGGTTGCCCTCGGAGGTAACGCCCTGCAGCGGCGGGGCGAGCCGATGACGGTCGAGAGACAACGCGCGAACGTGGTGGTCGCCGCGCGATCCCTGGCTCCCGTCGCTGAGCAGCACGAGCTCGTCGTGACGCACGGCAACGGGCCGCAGGTGGGCCTGCTCGCCCTGCAGGCGGCGTCTTACGACGAGGCTTCCGGCTACCCCTTCGACGTCCTCGGCGCGCAGACCGAAGGGATGATCGGCTACCTCATCGAGCAGGAGCTCGGCAACCTGCTGCCGTTCGAGAAGCCGTTGGCGACCGTGCTGACCATGACCGAAGTGGACCCGGAGGATCCCGCCTTCGCCAATCCGACGAAGTTCGTGGGACCCACCTACAGCGAGGCCGACGCGAAGCGGCTGGCCGCGGAGCGCGGCTGGACGGTCCGGCAGGACGGCGCCGCCTGGCGGCGCGTCGTCCCGTCACCGACCCCGAAGCGCATCTTCGAGACCCGGCCCGTGCGGTGGCTGCTCGAGCAGGGCTGCGTTGTCGTCTGCGCCGGGGGCGGCGGCATCCCGACCATCTACCGCCCCGGAACGCGTACCCTCGCCGGCGTGGAGGCGGTCATCGACAAGGACCGGGCCACGGCAGTCCTGGCGGAAGGCCTCGACGCCGACCTCCTCGTCATCGCCACGGACGTCGATGCGGTGTACCTCGACTGGGGCACACCGTCGCAGTCGGCGGTCGCCGCGGCGCACCCGGACGCCATCGACCTCGCCGCGTTCCCAGCCGGTTCCATGGGTCCGAAGGTGGAGGCGGCCGCCGGATTCGCGCGGGCGACCGGCCACCCCGCCGTCATCGGCTCGCTCGAGGACCTCTCGCCCATGCTCGCCGGTCGGGCCGGCACCCGCATCGACGTCCACGTCGACGGCCTGGTCCGTCGTCCCGCCTGAGGACGAGGGGCGAGCCTGCGGTGAGCGCCACGGCGGTGGCGGTGTTCGCCCTGGCAGTCATCGCCTTCGTCAGCCAGTCGCGACGGCTGGACCGCGCCCACCTCACCGCCCCGATCGTGTTCACGACTCTCGGCACCCTCATCGGCCTGCTCCCCGTGGGCCACCACGTGGACGAGTCCGTCGTGCACGACCTGGCCGAGATAACCCTCGCGCTCGTGCTGTTCCATGACGCCGCGCAGGTGCGTCCGCGCCAACTCGAGTCCGATGCCGGCCTCTGCGCCAGGCTGCTGCTCATCGGTCTCCCGCTGACCGTCATCGCCGGGTACGCCGCCGCGCGGCTGCTCTATCCCGGCGCGGGCGTCTGGCTGGCACTCCTCCTCGGCGCGTCCCTGGCCCCGACCGACGCCGGGCTCGGCGCGGCCACCGTGCTCGACCCCGTCGTCCCGGTCCGAGTCCGGCGGATCCTCAACGTGGAGAGCGGCCTGAACGACGGCCTGGCGACTCCGGTCGTGCTCTTCGCCGTCGCGGCCGCCGGCGGCACCCACGTCGGGACCGTCGGGACCATCGGTTCGGCTGCTGTCGAGCTGGCGCTCGGCGTGCTCATCGGCGCCGTGCTCGGCGCCCTCACCGGCCGGGTCCTCGCCCTCACCAGCGCGAACCGGGTCGAACCTGGGCTTCTCTCCGTGGCCACGCTCGCCGTCCCGCTCGCCTGCTACTTCAGCGCCCTCGTCCTGCACGGGAACGGCTTCGTGGCCGCGTTCGTGTCCGGTACGGCCTTCGGCGCCGCCGCACCGGGCCTCAGGGACGGCGACCCGACCTCGCGCCAGCCCGCGCTGGAGCTCACCGCCTGGATCTCGGTCCTGCTCGGCCTCGCCGTCTGGGGCCTCTTCGGAGTCCTCGCCGTCGCCCACCTCGCGACGGACTTCACCTGGCGCACCGTGGTCTTCGCGGTCGCCTCCCTCACCGTCCTGCGGATGCTCCCGGTCGCCCTCGCCCTCGTGGGGAGCGGCATGAAGCGGCCCACGGTGGCCTTCGTCGGCTGGTTCGGCCCGCGCGGCCTCGCATCAGTGATCTTCGCGCTGATTGCCGTGGAGGCACTGCCGATGGACGCTGCCCTGCACGAGGTCATGGACACCATCACGTTGACCGTCGTGCTGAGCGTCGTCCTGCACGGGATCACCGCCGAGCCGTGGGCCCGTCGCTACGGCGCGTGGGCCGAGCGGACGCGGCCCGCGGAGGAGCTGGCCGACTCGGTCGAGCCGGGGCCGGGTCGCGGTCGGGCGCGTCGTCGGCTCAGCCCGGCCTCGAGCAGCCCGTGAGTCAGCCGCGGGCGAGCGCCCGGCGCACGGCGTCGGCAAACGCCTCGGGTGCCTCGAGCGGAACGAAGTGGCCGCAGCCGGGGAGGATCGTCAGCCGCGCCTCGGCGTACCACTCCCCCAGCCGGTCCGACCACTCGGGCGGGAACAGCGGGTCGTGCTCCGGCCAGAGGACCTCGGCCGGCACCGCGACCCGCTCGTCCGCCGGAGGCGGGGCCTCGGTCGTCGCTGACGCGACGCTGCCCGCGCGGGAGCGGTACCAGGCGATCGATGCGGTGAACGCCCCGGGCCGC
>Ga0335071_10006676_pt1 | contig 11906 bp, 11 predicted proteins | sample Lox_Sample_15_FD_206724 | JGI IMG/M metagenome (GOLD analysis project Ga0335071, IMG submission 206724) | Soil microbial communities from Loxahatchee National Wildlife Refuge, Florida, United States - Lox_Sample_1.5 | ecosystem: Environmental > Terrestrial > Soil > Wetlands | place: USA...
AAGTTGACGTGGTTCCTGGTTTCGACCATTGGCGTGGGGCCTATGTATGTTTCGATCGAGCGCGAAGCCTAGTCAGTCGAAGTTGCGGCGCGCACGATGTGAGCGCCGTTGCCAGGAATCGATGTGGCAGCAGGGTTGATGTAGCGCGTGACGATCGCCGGCGGCCCAAGGTCTTCAATCTCTGAAAATCCCAGGCCCATCAAGTTTGCGCGGAGCTGGTCGGAATCGAAGTAAGTGATCCAGGCTTCGCCCAACTCGGCCGCGCGCGCGGCACGTTCGTCGTGGGATGCTTTCATTTCGGGCGTCAGCGAATCCCGGGGATTGCCGTAGTCGAACACAACTTGACAGCCTTTGGGCAGGCCTGCGATGAAGCGCAGCGTGGACCACACTGCGTCCTCGGTGAGATAGGGCACGACGCCGAGCCAAATGAAGAAGGCGGCCTCGGAAGCATCGAACCCAGCAGCGGCCAAGCCTTCGGCCAAGCTTTGGCGCTCAAAGTCGATCGGAGCAAAAGTGAGTTGCTCTGGCGGTACGATCCCTTCCTCGGCGAGACGTTGTCGCTTCCAGGCCTGAGTGACCGGATGATCGACTTCAAAGATGTGCAGGCGATCGCGCAGGACGCCGCGATAGGCATAGGTGTCCAGGCCCGCGCCGAGCACGACCATCTGGCGAACGCCGCGTTGCACCGCGACGGCGAGAGAGTCTTCGGCGAATCGCGACCTGGCCGCGAGGAACATACGAAGCACGCCATCCGCGGGACGCTCTTCGGCGTGGCGCACCACCTCATCGGCTGTTTCCCCGAGAATCGGGAGAGCCAGAGGGTCCGCGAAGATGCGGCCACCGTCAATCACCTGATGAGCTGCGCGATGACGGGCCGCCCCAATTGCTGTGCGGCTTGGCTGCCCGACCCGCATCGGATTTCAGGCGCTTTGCGACGCGCGCGCGCCTTCCAACTCCGCCCGGACAATTCGCGCACCGGCCACCATCGACTGCAGTTTGCCGAAGGCGGCATCGCGCGGCAGATATTTCATGCCGCAGTCAGGAGCGATGATGAGGCGCGTGGGTGAGATGAAGGGAAGCGCACGGCGGATTCGTGCCGCGATTGTGTCCGGCGTCTCCACTTCCGGGGTGGAAAGATCCAGCACGCCCAGGATGATGTTCTTGCCGGTCATTTTGGCGAGCACGGAGCACTCCAGCTTCGATTGCGCGGTCTCGATGGAGATCGAGTTGGCGGTAGAATCTACCAATTCCGTAAGAAATTGATACTCCGAGGGCCGGTTGGCAACCATGGCGGCGTAGCCGAAGCAGAGGTGAACGGCGGTCTCGCCGGCGACGCCCTCCAGCGCGCGGTTGAGAGCTTTCACACCGTACTGGCGGGCCTGCTCGGGCATCGCTTGCATGTAGGGCTCGTCGATTTGGACGATGTCGGCGCCGGCCTTGTGGAGGTCTTTGATCTCTTCGTTGACCGCGGCCGCGTAATCCATGGTCATCTCTTCGTCGTTCGCGTAGAAATCGTTCTTGGCCTGCATCGCCATGGTGTACGGGCCGGGCACGGTTACCTTGGTGCGGCGATCGGTGTTGGCGCGCAGGAACTGGACGTCGCGAACCTCCACGGGGTATTTGCGGCGGATTTTGCCCACGATGCGGGGGACGTAATTCAATTTGCCGGAGCGAGCGACCACCTGCGCGGGATTTTCCAGATCGATGCCTTCCAGCGCCGTGGCGAAACGGTTGGAATAACTCTCGCGGCGAATCTCGCCGTCGGTGACGATGTCCAAACCGGCGCGTTCCTGGGCGCGGATGGCGAGAATGGTCGCGTCGTCCTGCGCCTGTTCCAGGAACTCCGGCGGGATGCGCCAGAGATCCAGCATGCGGACGCGCGCGGGCAAGTTGTGAGACAACTTATCGCGATCGATCAACCAGTCGGGTTGCGGAAAAGAGCCAACGAGTGAGGTGGGAAGCAGGGTCGAATTCATGAAACGCTTGGATTGTAGCATGCCAATTGCAGTTCGTGACTTATGATAGAGACGATGAGGCGATCAGAAATCGTGATGTTTATTGGGCTTCCGGCGGACTTGCAGTGAGCCGCCCGTTTCGTCTGAGCGTCCTGGATCAATCGCCGATTCCCGAGGGTTCGACCGCCGGGGACGCGTTGCGCAACAGCATCGACCTGGCGCGCCTGGCTGAGCAACTCGGCTATCACCGCTATTGGCTGGCCGAACATCACGGCACTCCGGGGCTGGCCTGCGCGAGCCCCGAGGTGGTGATCGGTCCCGTGGCGGCGGCGACCTCAAGAATGCGTGTCGGCAGTGGAGGCGTGATGCTGCCGCATTACAGCCCGCTCAAAGTGGCCGAGTCGTTCAGTATGCTGAGCAGTCTTTACCCGGGTCGCATTGACCTGGGAATTGGCCGCGCAGCGGGCACCAGCGCGGGAATTGCGTATGCGCTGCAGCGGGACCGGCGTCAGGCGGCACCGGACGATTTTTACGACCAACTGCGAGAGCTGCTCGGCTATCTGGAAAATCGCGGGCCGGCGTCGGGGCCATTTCGACAGGTTGCCAACATGCACTTTGAAAGCCCCGAAGTCGCGCTGCTTGGATCGTCGGCGCAAAGTGCGGTGTGGGCCGCCGAAATGGGGCTGCCCTATGTTTTCGCGGATTTCATCAACCCCACCGGCGAGCCGATGGCAGCGTTTTATCGCGAGAAATTCCAGCCGTCGGCGCGTTGCAAGGAGCCGCGCGTCGGAGTGGCTGTTTGGGCGATCTGCGCGCCCAGCGACGAAGAAGCGCTGCTGCTCTCGGCCAGCTTCCGGATGGTGATGTTGCTGCTGTATCGAGGCCAGTTGATCGCCGTTCCGCCGATCGATCAAGCGATGGCGTTTCTGGCCAAGGAAGGCGTGGCGATCGATCAATTGCCCGCGCATCGGCGCATTATCACGGGCGCTCCGGCCAAAGTTCGAGCCGCGATCGAGGCGGTGGCCCAGGATTACTCGGCCGAAGAAGTGTTCGTGGTGAACATTGTGTACGATCACGCGGCGCGCCGGCGGTCATACCAGTTGATTGCGGATAACTTTGCATTGAAAAGTACATTGTGATACTATGGCCGCATGCTGCAAACCAGCGACCACGGATGGGTTCAATATTTCCAAGCCAACTCCATCGACCCAAGCCTGCCCTGGGACGACACCTATCGGCTAACCGGCGCGGAGCGGGCGGTCGTGGTGCCGTCGATCCAGCAATTCCAGCTAGGGGAGAATGCTCAAGGCCGCTGGCTGCTTGCCTCAGCGGGAGTCTTGGGGCAAGAGTACTTGCAGGCACTGCGTTTCTTTGTCCACGAAGAGCAACGCCACAGCGCGATCCTGGGCCGGTTTTTGAGCCTTCAGGGCGCGGCGTGCCTGCGCGGGCATTGGGTGGAGAGCGTTTTTCACGCTATCCGCGGCCTCGCTGGTTTGGAGCTGTGCATGCGCGTGCTGGCGACCGCCGAAGTCGTGGCGATTCCGTATTACACTGCGCTGCGGCAGGCAACCGGATCGCCGCTGCTGCGCGCTATCTGTACACGCATTCTCGAAGAAGAGCGGGCTCACCTGCGCTTTCAGTCCTTCACCTTCGCGAAGCTTGCGAGCGGCTGTGTGCCGCTACGGCAGGCTATCTGCGGGTTGCATCGCTGGTTTCTGGTGGCCACTGCAATTCTGGTTTGGGTGGAACACCGCTTCGTGTTTCTGGCCGGTGGTTATTCGGCGGAGAAGCTACTGCGCCACTGCCTGAGCGAATTCGATGCGTTAGCCGGCGACCGGTGCCTGTTCGCGCCATAGCCCCAGCGCCTTCTGTGCGGGACGATCGGAAAAGCTAAAGAGCACCGCGTCCTGGTCCGTGGTATGCGACACGGAGCACCAGGATGGCACCACGAAGATGTCGCTCTGTTTCCATAGGAAGGTGTTGGAGCCCACCTGGCTCGCGCCTTGTCCCTCAACCACGCAATACACAGTAGCGTCGGTACGGCGATACGCCGCACCACGGAACCCGGACGGCAGCAACCGAAGTGATGCGCCTAGGGTCGGCAGCGTGTCGGATCCGCCAGGTCCGGCGTACTGCATCTTCACGCCGTGACAAGAATCGAGCAGTCCTCCGCGGCGAAGCTGCTCCAGTTTTTCACGGCAATCGGCATACGGATACGACAAGACCTGCGACGATGTGCCCGGAGGCGCCAACGGCTGGGTTCCTTCACCCGGATAATGTTCGGCGAAACTCGAGTCAAACATGTTCACCAACGGGATGTCGAGTCCGTCGAGCCAAACCACAGGCACGTCGGTCAGGTTCCCGTGGTCGTGATAAGTCCAGGATGGCGTCAGAATCAGGTCGCCGGGACGCATAGTAAATCGCTCGCCGTTCACGGTAGTGTAGGCGCCTTCACCTTCCAGGATGAATCGCAGCGCAGCCGCGACGTGGCGATGAGTGGAGGTGACTTCTCCCGGCAGCACGAGTTGCAGGCCGGCGTAAACGGTCTGTGTGATCCGTGCGGCGCCCCGCATTCCTGGATTCTCGAGCATGAGCACACGCCGCTCGGCTTCCTCGGCGGTGATCAAGGAGCCGGATTCCATGATGAACGGCCGCATTTCCGGGTAGCACCAAAGGGCCGGCTCGCACGGCGTCCGCGGTTGCGGCGTTACAATGTCGCCCAAAACATTCCACAACGGGGCCGCGCTTGTCCGGCTGAGCCGTTGATAGAACTCTTCCCGCTCCGCCGACGTTTCAGGTTTGGTGAAAAAGGCCGGTGTGCCCATTGTGTTAGACGGGCGCGGAGGCGCTCATGCTCGCGAGAAATGCCTGCCGCTCTTCGGCGCCCGGATCGTCGACGGTGCGGCACTCGTTGTCGAACATCATGGTGGAGCGCCTGTCGCTGGTGTACGCTGGCCACGCCGGCAGGCCGTTGTGACCGGGGCTGCCCAGATGAGCGAACGCCGCCCAGGCAGTACTCATCTTGTCTGCGAGCGGGTAGCGCTCCGGGCCCTCGCCGGTAAGCCCCGTCCATAAATCTACGTTGTCGAAGACGAACGGGATCTCCAGCGCGTGCGGCGACCGCAGAGTTCCACTCAGCACGGGTGTCTTCCAACTGAACTGGTACATGTACACCGGCGCACCGCCCTGCATCGCTTTGCGTTCCGCCTGCAGAATGGAGTTGATGCGCATGAAACGGTCGGACTCGAAGGCCAAAGAGGCGTCGATATTGTTTACATGCGCCTTCTTATAGGCCGCGATCAGCTCGCCGGCCGCGCTATCGTCGATGCGCATGCGCTGTTTCACCTGGGCAAGGAACGTGGCGTCGTCCAAGTCAGTGGGCGGCATCTCGAAAAGCGTAAACTCGGTAGAGTTGCTTCCAATCAGCAGCGGGACTGATGCGGAGATCGCAGGCGCCGCGGGATCGAAAGGATGACCGGGCAGCGACCGGCCATCTGCGACAGGGGCCAGCGCCATCAGGCCGCCGGGCATGGACGGCATCGCCTCCATGAGACGTTCTACGGGTACGTTCTGCAGTTCGCGCACCTGACTGGACTTCAATCCGAGCGTGGCCAGGAAGATCTCGGTGGCTTGGGTGGCGCGCCGCCGCGGCACGGCCCTGAGAAACGGCCCGCTCTGCACGATGGCGCGGTGAAACAGTCCTTGCGCCGCGGGCATGGCCATCAACGCGGTCACCTTCATGCCGCCGCCGGATTCGCCAAAGATGGTGACGTTGCCGGGGTCGCCGCCAAATTCGGCGATGTTGTCGCGCACCCATTCGAGCGCCGCGACGATGTCCAGCATGCCGGCATTGCCGGAATCGGCGAATTCTTCGCCTCCCAGCTCCGCCAGGTAAAGATAGCCGAAGATATTCAAGCGATGGTTCAAAGTCACGACCACCACGTCGTGCTTGGCTGCCAACGCCGTCCCATCGTAGACCAGCGAACCCCCGGACCCAGCCGTGAATCCGCCGCCATGCAGCCAAACCATCACGGGACGCTGGTTCGAGCTGCCCAAGTTCGCCGACCACACATTCAGGCACAAGCAGTCCTCGCCCATCGGCGGATCGCTGCGGATTCCATCCAAGATGGCCTGCATCGGAGGCGGGAGCGTCATTTCCAACTGCGGGCATTTGGGGCCAAGTTCGAAGGCATCGCGCACGCCCGTCCACGGATCCGCTTTCGCGGGCGACTGGAAGCGCCTGGCTCCCGACATCGACGAGCCGTAGGGAACGCCCTTGAAAACGTGGACTCCCGTTTGGACAGCGCCGCGAACCTTCCCGCTCGCCGTTGAAACGACCGGACTCGCCTTCGGTTCGGGACTCATAGGATGCGCGCCACTAGGCGCGTTTGATGGAGGTGAGCGCCAGCCGTACCTCTTTGCGCGGGTCGTTCACCACTTCACATTTGTCGTCGAGGATCATGGTGGCGCGCTTTGTGGAGTCGTACGCGGGCCATGCCAGACCCTTCTGGCTGGGATTTCCTGTGCGCGCGAACGCGACCCAGGCACCGCTGATCTTGCTCGCCAGCGCGTAACGGTCCTGGCCGTCGCCGGTCATCGGCTTGCCGCCGTCGACATTGTCGAAGACGAAGGGAATCTCCATGCAGTGCATAGCCTTCAGTTTGCCATCGCGTACGGGGGACCGCCACTTGAAGTAATACATGTAGGCGGGCGCTTTGCCCAGCGCCACTTTGCGCTCGGCCGCTGTAATGGCGTTCGTCATGGCGAATGAATCTGAGGCCGCTTCCAGATACAGGTCGATGTTACTGATATTCGGGTCGACCTTCTTGTACGCTGCGATCACTTTTTCGGAGTCGGCATCGCCGGCCCGCAGCGTCTGCTTCACGCGCTCGCGCATCGTGGCTTCGTCGATGGGATCGATCAGTTGACCGGGGAAGAAAGTCACCTCGGTCTGTGTCGAGCCGATGAGCAGGGGAACATCAGCGGAAATCTCCGGGCCGGACGGATCAAATGGATGTGTGGGGAGGGTCTTGCCATCTACCACCGGCGCGAATCGAAACGCGGGATTGCCCGTCAATCCGCCGCCGGAGAGCCCCTTCAGCAACTGGTCCATTGGCATGTTTTGAAGTTGGTCGAGTTGGTTCGGCTTCAGGCCCAGCTTCGCCAGCACCGCCTCCGTGGATCTGTTGGCGTCGGCCACCGGGGTGCCTCGCAGCGACGCGCCGCTCTCGACAACCGCGCGATGGAACAGCCCCTTGGCCGCAGGCATGGCCAACAGCGTACACACTTTAGCGCCGCCGCCGGACTGGCCGAAGATGGTCACATTTCCCGGATCGCCGCCGAAATTAGCGATGTTATCCCGCACCCATTCCAGCGCCTGAACGATGTCGAGCATTCCTACGTTGCTCGCATCCGCGTACTTTGCGCCGCCGATGCCCGCCAGGTACAGATAACCGAAGACGTTGAGGCGATGATTCACCGTGACAACCACGACGTCGTGCCGGGCGGCCAGGTTGGTTCCGTCATAGATGGCGAACCCGCCGGAGCCCGACGTGAAGCCCCCGCCATGCAACCAAACCATCACGGGGCGCTTGTGGCTGGCGCCGAGCCCTGGCGTCCACACGTTCAGATGCAGACAGTCCTCACTCATGGGCTCCTTGCGGTCCACCGCGTCGACTTCCGGGATCAAGCCGGAGGGATTCTGTGGCGAGCGGGCGCCCAGTTCCAGCGCGTCCCTCACGCCCGTCCACGGTTCCAGTTTTTGCGGCGGCATGAACCTTCCCGCGCCAGCCGTGGAAGCGCCATAAGAAACGCCCTTGAACGCGACAGCCTTCTCCAGCGCCACGCCGCGAAGCTTGCCGGCCTTGGTATCGACAACAGGGCCGGACGAGTCGCTCTTGGCAGGCGCGGCCCAGACCCGAGAAGCGCCCAGAAGTGCGCTCGCGGCTAACGTCCCACCACTGAGAAACGCACGGCGATCAATCTCATGATTTTCATGACTCACTGGAAAGACTCCTTGAAGCTTGCGGATCCGGCTCTGCCGCCGAGAAGAATTATACATCCGGCGCGAGCGCGCCGTCCTATCCCAGGAAACCGATGGCGCGTCCAGCGAGGCCTACGCCGAACCACAGGCACAACGCAACCGCCGCGGCTACTTTGCCGGAGGTGCTGGGAGACTGGCCTTCGTTTCTTACGATGCGGTTGTACACGGCAAACTGGAAAACCAGAGCGGCGAACAGAAAGATCATCTTTACGCGGAATGAAGTATTGGCGTAGCATTTCATTGCTTCCGAGAGGAACAGCAGGATGCCGGAAACCAGCATCACCGCCAGGCTCCACAGGTTCCAGGGCCGAAGCTGGGCGGCAAGTTCCTGGAGCGGTACGCTCTTGTACAAAACTCCGAACTGGCGAAGGCAAAGGACAATCAGCGTTCCCAGCAGCACCGTGAGCGCGAACAGATGAAAGTTCTCGACGATCGGGAACGCAAGCCTCGAGCTGCGCATCGCCGAGCCGAGCCAACTGGCGTCGCACCACTGAAAGAAGGGCATGATCGCTTCCATTACGAAATTCTCCAATGCTCTGACGTCTGCCGCTGGAACGTGTACGCCGCTAGAAGGTGTAAGCCATCGTGCGGCCGCAGGTGATGATGGCGGCCCACAAAATCAAAGAGGCCCATCCGGCCACGCGCGCTTCCATCGGCGGCACGAGCGCGTTGTCCCAGTCTTTCACTTTGCGATAGATGCCGCGCTCAAATGCTATCGCGTTCACCGCTGCGAAGATCAGCAAAACAATTTTGGCGCGGAAGAAATAGCTGTTGTACGCTTTCACCGCCTGGCACCAGAAGAGAAAGATGCCGGTAATGGTCATGACGGCAAAGCCGGCAAACATCCAAGGTTTGATTTGTTCGTAGACTTCCGTCACTGAGCGGCGTCGAAGGATCGCGCCCATCAGCCGGAGGTCCGACACCAGCAGCAGTCCCACGGAAATCGAGAGGGCCAGCACGTGCGTGGACTCGATGAGGGGAAACGTCCAGATCGACTCCCGGATCGATGTGCCAATGTCAGTGTCCTGCAGCCATTGACACACGCTCAGAATGGACATCTACGCAGATCCTCCAGGTTGTTGGTGGTAGCCGCTAATTATGATATGTCAATTAGACGACGCCGGCCGGAACCCGCTAGGTTACAATGGACGGCGCGCGGGTTTCAACTGCTAATGCGTCTTCTCCTCGCACTGCTACTGGTCTCCTCCATCGCCTCGGCACAAGATGCGGATTGGCCCATGTTCAATCGCGATCTGGCCGGAACGCGTTACTCGCCCCTGAACGAGATTAAAACCGGCAACGTTTCCAAACTGACGCGCGCTTGGTCGTACAATTTGGGCCAGGCCACCGGTGCAGCGGCGGGCTCCGAGTTTACCCCCACTGTCATTGGAGGCGTGCTGTATCTGGACACGTTTCACTCCGTCCTGGCGCTCGAGGCCGACACCGGCAAGGAAATCTGGCGTTACGACCTGAAGACGGGCGCGCCGTCGAAGCGGGGAGTGGCCTACTGGGCGGGCGATAAAGACAATCCGCCGCGGATCATCTTCACCACTGGCAGCAAGATGGTCGCGCTGAACGCGAAAACCGGCAAGATCGATCCCGGCTTCGGCAACGAAGGCGAAGTGGAGATGACCGTGCCGTACAATTCCGCGCCGGTTGTTTATAACAATTTGCTGCTGGTTGGTGCGAACACGCCCGAGTCGCCTGCCACGGGGCCGCCGGGCGATACGCGAGCCTACGACGCCCGCACCGGACGTAAGGTTTGGGGGTTTCACTCCGTCCCGCAGCCGGGCGAGCCGGGTCATGAGACTTGGAAGGGAGAGAGCTGGAAGAATCGTTCTGGCGTGAACAACTGGGGATTCTCGCTGACCGTGGACGAGAAGCGCGGGATCCTCTATACGACGTTCGGCGGGCCGAATACGAATTTCTGGGGCGGAGATCGCAAGGGTGACAACCTTTTTTCGGACTCTGTAGTTGCGATCGATGCGACCACGGGGAAACGAAGGTGGTATTTCCAGGTGGTGCACCACGATCTGTGGGATTTCGATTTGCCGGCGGCGCCGGGATTGCTGGATGTAATTGCCAATGGCAAAGAGATACCGATCCTGGCACAGACCGCCAAGACCGGGTACATGTACATTCTCGACCGTGTGACCGGTAAGCCGGTGTTCGGCATTCAGGAAAAGCCGGTCCGGCCGAGCCAGGTTCCTGGCGAACAAAGTTCGCCCACCCAACCTATCCCTGTGAAGCCACTCCCGCTGGCGCGCATGAGCTTTGGCATCGAGGAAATTGTCAGCGCCACGGATACGAGCGAAGAACATGCCAAGTTCTGCCGTGATCTGTACCAGCGCAGCGGGGGCTTCTATAACGAAGGCCCGTTCACGCCGTATGTGTACCGGGAGAAGGACGCGAAGCCACATTCGACGATCATTTTTCCCGGCGCGATCGGCGGCGTGAATTGGGGTGGAACTGCGGCCGACCCGTCCCTCGGCTACATTTTCGTGAACTCCATCGACGAGGGAAGCATCGGATGGATTGAGAAGAAACCCGAAGGATCGCCCGTACTGTTCGACCGCAACAGCATCGTCGGGCCGATGTCACGCTTTCAGTGGAGTGAGGGCGACCCGCGACGCGGCAACATTCCCAACGCGGGAGAACATGCGTGGCCGTGCCAGAAGCCGCCATGGGGACGTCTGATCGCCGTCAACGCGCACACCGGTGATTTCGCGTGGCAGGTGCCTCTCGGTATTACAGAAGAATTACCGGCCAACAAACAGCATACGGGCCGCCTAAACCTCGGCGGCCCGATTGCAACAGCAGGCGGATTGGTTTTTATTGGCGCGACCAACGACCGGCGATTCCGCGCCTTCGATTCCAAGACGGGAGTCGAGTTGTGGTCCGCTAAGTTAGACGCCAGCGCTCACGCCGTCCCGATCAGCTATCAAGGCAAGAACGGGAAACAGTATGTTGCCATCGTGGCAGGTGGCAACGGCACCCTGGACGATGCTACGCCCGGAGCCGAAGCACTGGTGGTGTTCGCGCTACCGTAGGTGGCGCTGCAGTTACTTACTTAGTACCCGCGGAGGTTGCGGACGCGTCGCTGCTGAAGACGATCTTCGAAGTGGTTCCGCCCAAGTCGATCTCTTCCAGCTTGGCCTTGCCGTCCACCACCTTGGTGCCTAACTGGGTGAATGCGAACTTAGAAGTGTTGGTTTGCACCTTGGCGGGCGCTTCGATCACGGTCTTGCCCATCTTGAACTGAACTTTGTCGCCTTCGACCTGTACTTTGTATTCTCCCGGTTTTAGCTCGGTTTGACCGACCCAAGTCGGGTCAATGACTTTCACGCTATAGCCGGAGGCAGCCAAAGCGATTCCGAGAGAAAGAACACCACCACTGACCAAAAGTTTTGACAACTTCATGGATTTGTAACTCCTTGATTTTTAAATGTTTTAGTTTGTCTGCGTGGACCGAACTAGCAGGCTTACTCTGCTATCATAGCACGTCGTTGCTCATGGCTACATCTAAGGAACGTCGCCGGGCCGCAGAAAGTTACAGGCCCAGTCGGGCTAGCAGACGGTAAGTAACCGGTCTTCGAGCCGGGCTTGCATTTCGTCGCTGAGCTTCTTGCCTCCTGTGGCGACGTAAAACACATCGATGGCCTTATGTCCTTCGGTGTCAATCAGGACAACGTCGATGTTGCATCCCGCTTCGGAGAACGCTGCGGCCAGATCGTAGAGCAGACGAGGACGGTCTTCGGTGACGATCTCCACCAAGGTCGCCGTGTCGCAGGCGGTGCCATCGAAGTGCACGCGCGAAGGCACGGATCGCTTGCCCTGCTTGGGCGGCGCCGGGCGGCCACGTAAGAGCTGCTCGACGCTCACGCGTCCCAGCGCCACTTGCTCGATCG
>Ga0335071_10006678_pt1 | contig 11905 bp, 11 predicted proteins | sample Lox_Sample_15_FD_206724 | JGI IMG/M metagenome (GOLD analysis project Ga0335071, IMG submission 206724) | Soil microbial communities from Loxahatchee National Wildlife Refuge, Florida, United States - Lox_Sample_1.5 | ecosystem: Environmental > Terrestrial > Soil > Wetlands | place: USA...
CGCGCCTCACCATCGCGGGCGGGTTCGGAAAGCTCGCGAAGCTCGCGGCGGGCGAGCTCGACCTTCATTCCGGACGCTCGCAGGTCGACGTCGCCTCGCTGGCGGCCTTGCTCGAAGACCTGGGTGCCCCTCCGGACACGGTGAGCCGTGCCGGTGCGGCGGGCTCAGCCGGTGAAGTGTTGCACCTGTCGGCCGGGGCGGGGGTGAAGCTCGCCGATGCGGTGGCCGAGCGCGCCCGCGCCACGGCTCTCGCGACCTTGGCCGGCGGCATCGCGGTCGACGTGCTGGTGTTCGACCGCCATGGCGCCCTGATCGGCCGCGCCGGTCCATGAGCGGGCGCCGCCGCCGGCCGCGCGTCCTCATCCTCGGCGGCACGACCGAGGCGCGCGAGCTGGCCGGGCTCGCGGCGGAGCGCTGGGGTTCGCGGATCGACCTGGTCACCTCGCTCGCCGGGCGCACGGCGGCGCCGGCGCGCGTGGCCGGCCGGGTGCGCCGCGGCGGCTTCGGTGGTGCGGCGGGTCTGGCCGAGTTCCTGCGGCGGGAGAAGATCGACTATCTCATCGACGCGACGCACCCGTTCGCCGCGCGCATTTCGCGCCACGCCGCGGACGCGGCGGCTGCCGCCGACGTGGCGCGCCTCACCCTCACGCGGCCGCCATGGCGGCCCGGCAGCGGCGATCGCTGGATCGAGGTCGACGACGCGGCGGCGGCGGCGGCCCAGCTTCCGGCGCTCGGCCGGCGGGTGTGGCTCACCGTCGGCAGCGGCGATTTCGCCGCGTTCGCCGGGCTGAAAGGCATCTGGTTCCTGGTCCGCCGCATCGATCCCCCGGCAGCGCCCCTGCCGCTGCGCGATCACACGCTGATCCTCGGTCGCGGTCCGTTTGTCGTCGCGGCCGAGCGCGCGCTCCTGGCCGAGCACCGCATCGAGGTTCTGGTCTGTCGGGCCAGCGGCGGCGCGGCCACCGGCGCCAAGCTCGAAGCGGCGCGTACAGCACGGCTGCCCGTGGTCATGATCCGCCGGCCGGCCGCGACCGCCGGTCCCGCCGTCGGATCGCCGCGGGCGGCACTGGCGTGGCTGGCGCGCCGGATCACCGCTTGACGGACGCAGAGTGCCGTCGCGTAATACGCGGCGTTTTGGCGCAGGAGAGTCCGAGATGCAGCACCGGAACATGAGCCGTCGCTCGTTCATTGCCGCCGGCTGCGCGGCCGTCGCGGTCATGGCAGTCGTCCGCCCGAGGTTGGGCCAGGCCGACATCGATGTGAACTTCGTCAGTCAGGTGCCGCTGACGATCGCGGCCGCCAAAGGCGATGTCCAGAAGGTCCACGATCTGATCATCTCCGGCACGTCGCCGAACCTGACCGATGGCAGCGGCACCGTGCGTCCCGCGATCGGCTGGGCGGCGCTCGAGGGGCACACGGATGTTGTCGAGGAGCTGCTCAAGGCGCCGCGCATTCAGCCCAATTACAAGGACAAGGACGGAAACACGGCCCTGATCCTGGCCGCCCAGCGCGGCCATGCCGACACGGTCGAAGCTCTCATCCGCGCCAAGGTGAACCTGAACGTCGACAACAAGGACGGTATGACGGCCCTCATCCTCGCGGCGCAAAACGGCTTTGCCCGCTGCGTGCAGCTCCTGGTGAAGGCGGGCGCCGATACGACGATTCAGGACCGCACCGGGCGGACGGCGCTCGACTGGGCGAAGGACAACAACCGCCAGGACGTGATCAACGTGTTGCGCCGCTCGTCCCCGAAGTCCTGACCGGGGGGCGGGCTTTGCCTGGCGGCTTCGGCCGCAGGACATGCGTGTGGTCCGGCGCGTAGAGCCGGCTGTCGGTGAAGTCGAGATCGTGCCGTTCGGCGAGCGCTCGGCCGACCAGGATCAACGCGGTGCGCGTCAGCTTCTCCGCTTTGACCGTGTTGCGGATGTCGGCGAGCGTGCCGCGCAGGATCTTCTGATCCGGCCAGCTGACCCGCCAGGCGACGACCACAGGGCAGTCGGCGCCGTAGACGGGTGCCAGCTCGCGCACCACGGCCGCGAGGTTGTTGATCGACAGATGGATGGCGAGCGTGGCGCGGCTCTGCGCCAGGGTCGCCAGCTCTTCGCCGGGCGGCATCGATGAGGCGCGCACGGCGGTGCGGGTCAGGATCACGGTCTGGCAGACGTCGGGCAAGGTGAACTCGCAGCGAAGTGCCGCAGCTGCGGCCGCGAACGCCGGCACGCCCGGGGTGATCTCGTACGGGATCGCGAGCGCGTCCAGCCGCCGCATCTGCTCGGCGATGGCGCCATAAAGCGACGGGTCGCCCGAGTGCAGGCGCGCGACGTCGGCGCCCCTGTGATGCGCCGCCGCCATCTCGCCGATGATCTCGTCGAGCGTCATCGCGGCCGTGTCGATCACGCGCGCCCCTTTCCGCGCATGCGCGAGGAGAGCTTTGGGCACGAGGGAGCCGGCATAAAGCACGACGCGGGCGCGGCGCAGCAGCGCCTGGCCGCGCACCGTGATCAGGTCCGCAGCCCCCGGCCCGGCGCCGATGAAGTGCACCGTCACGTGCCGCTCCCGCCGCCCGGCTTGGTGCCGTAGCCGCGCGGCGTGTAGACGCGGATCTCGTCTCCAAGCTGGACCAGACGCGTCTCGGTGCTGCCGATCAGAACCACGGTCAGCATGTCGACCTGGTCCAGCCAGTCGCCCGCCAGGGTCTCGATCTCGATCGCCTCGCCCTCGCGCGCCAGGTTGCGCGCCAGCACCACCGGCGTATCCGGCTTGCGGTGGGCGAGCAGGATGTCGCGCGCGCGGGCGAGGAGGTCGCGCCGCTGCGTCGAAGCCGGATTGTAGAGGGCAACGACAAAGTCCCCTTGCGCCGCCGCGGCAAGCCGGCGCTCGATGGCGGGGCGCGCCGTCAGCAGGTCGGACAGCGAGATTGCGCAGAAATCGTGGCCCAGCGGGGCGCCGGCCCGGGCCGCGGCGGCGAGCAGCGCCGAGACGCCGGGATGGACGCGCACGTCGAGCCTGCGCCACGCCGGGTTCTCGCCCCGGTCGATCAGCTCGAACGCGAGGGCCGCGAGGCCGTACACGCCGGCATCGCCCGAGGAGACCAGCGCCACGTTGCGCCCTGTCGCGGCGAGGTCGAGAGCGATGCGCACGCGCGCGGATTCCTCGCCGAGCCGGCTTTCGTGCAAGGCCTTGCCGCCGGTGAGATCGCGCACGAGATCGAGATAAAGCGCATACCCCACCACGTCCTCGGCGTCGCGGATCGCCGCCTCGGCACGTGGCGTGCGGAACGCCGCGTCGCCCGGGCCGATGCCGACGATCGACAGGCGCCCGCGCGCCCGCCCCACGTTTTCCGCGTCGATGTTGCCCGCGGCGCGCGCGATCGCGCACGTCGCGCGCGCCGACTTGACCTTGGGCACGACGAGCCGGCCGCCGGTGCCGGTCGCCGCGAGCGCGGCCGCCTCGGCCACGCCAGCGACGCCCACGGCGCGCTCGACCGCCGCCGACGGCGTCTTCAGCCGCGGGGTTTCGGCCGCCAGAGTCTCGGCCGCGAAGAAGCGCAACGGCACGCCGAGCGTCTCGGCCACCTCGTGCATTGCGGTCTCGTCTTCCTTGAGGTCGAGGGTCGCGAGGCAGGCGACGGCGCGTGGCGACAGATCGTGGCTCTTGAGCGTGTCGCGGATGAGCGCTTCGAGCTCGGCCGCCGCGATCCCGCGCTCGCTGCCGATGCCGATGGCGAGGGTCGGCGGGTGGAGGACCAGGGTCGCATCGTCGCCGCCGACATCGAAGTCCGTCACGACGATCGAGACCGGAGCCGCGGCCGCGAAGGTGTGCCGGCGCGTCAGCCAGCCCGCATCGCCGGCCTCGACCTTGAGCGAGACGGGCTCTCCGGCCAGGAGCGTCGCGGTGACGGTTTTCGCGGCCTTGGGATTGCCGACGCGCCAGCCGCGCGGCGGCGCGTCGAGGGCGAGGCCGAGCGACACGTCGCCCGCGGTGGTCACCGCGGCCGTGATCCCGAGCGCGTCCGCGATGGCGCGCGCCAGCTCGTTGGCACCGTGATGGCCGCCGAGCAGCGGGACGACGGCGCGTCCGTCCTCCGCCACCGCGAGCACCGGTGGTTCGCGCGTCTTATCGGAGAGGTGCTGCGCCAGAACGCGGATCAGGATGCCGGCGGCGCAGATGCCGATGATCGGGGTTCCGGCGGCGAAGAGCTCGCGGAGATGGGCGGCCGTGTCGACGAACTCCACGTCGGCGCCGAACACGCGCGGGTCGAGGCCGTGCACCCTCGACCCGGGCAGCGCCGCATGGATACGGCGTGCGAGGTCCGCACCCGTCTGCGTGAGGGCGACGATGGCAGGGCCGGTCATCCTTCGACCCCGCTGCGCCGTGCGATCACGAGCGAGAAATAAGGCACCGTGGCGGGGTCCACGTCGGCCAAGGCGGGGGCCTGCTCGTTCGGCATGCTGGCATGTTCGATGTAGCGCGCGGTGGCCGCAAGTCCCATGCGCGCCAGGAGCGTGCGCAGCCGCGCAAAATGCCGGCCGAGCTTCACGAACACGATCGCGTCGGCGTCGCCGATGCGCCGCTCGATCTCGGGATCGGGCAGCGAGGCGGGAATCACTGCGAGCGTCTCGTATTGCGCGACCAGAGGCTCGCCGAGTGCTGCGGCGCCGGCCGACACGGAGGTGACCCCCGGGACCACGACCACGCGATGCTGCGCGGCGAGCCGCGCGAACAGATACATGAACGAGCCGTAGAAGAACGGGTCGCCCAGGCACAGCACCGCGACATCGCGGCTGGCGCCGAGGTGACCCGCGATGTCCGCCGCCGCGCGGGCGTAGACCTCCTGTGCCGGGAAGCGGTCGGCGAGCAACGGCATGCGGATCGGAATCTCGACCTGACCGCCCGGGAGATGGCACGCGGCGATCTGCCGCGCGAGGCTGTCGCCGGCCTCGGGGGCCGGATAGGCGAGGACCGGGCAGCTGCGCAGCAGGCGCAGGCCCTTGAGCGTGATCAGCTCCGGATCGCCCGGGCCGACGCCGATTCCGTACAAGGTGCCCCGGTCAGCCATGCGACTTCCGGAGCGTCCATTGCGTGACCGGCATCAGCGCGCGCCAGCCCTGGAAGGGTCCCACCGGGGCGGCGCGCGAGATCGCCAGCCGCACGAGATCGCCGCCATGCCGGCCGCGCCAGGTGACGAGGGCCGCCTCGCTTTCGAGCGTGACGGCATTGGCGACCAGACGTCCGCCCGGCTTCAGGGCGGACAGGCAGGTCTCGACCACCTGCGGCGCCGACAGGCCGCCGCCGATGAACACGGCGTCCGGGTCCGGCAATCCTGCGAGCGCTGCCGGCGCCTCGCCCGCCACGACGCGCAAGCCCGGCACGCCGAGCGCTGCCGCGTTGCGCGCGATGTAGTCGCGCCGCGCGTCGTCGCGCTCGATCGCAATGGCGGCCGCGCGGTCCGCCGCGCGCATCCATTCGATACCGATGGACCCGCAGCCCGCACCGACATCCCACAGCGTCTGCCCGGGCAGGGGCGTGAGGGCTGCGATCGTGGCCGCGCGCACCTCGCGCTTGGTGAGCTGTCCGTCATGCACGAACGCCTCGTCGGGAAGCCCGGGCGTGCGCGGAAAGACCATGGCCTTGGGACCCGGCCGGCAGACGATCGCGAGCGTGTTGAGGTCGGCGCCCGGCGGATGCGCCCACGCCGCGGCCGTGCCGTCGAGCCGGCGCTCAGACGCGCCGCCGAGATGCTCGAGGACCGTGAGCTCGCTGGGCCCCCAGCCGGTCGCGGCGAGATGGCGCGCGACCGCCTCGGGCGTGCGGCCGTTCTCCGACAAGGCGAGCACGCGCGCACCGGGCGTGAGATGCAGCGCCAGCGTGTCGAGAGGCCGGCCGTGCAGCGAGATCGCCGCGACCTCCGCCAGCGGCCAGCCCAGGCGCGCCGCCGCCAGGCTGAACGCGCCCGTGTGCGGCAGGATCATCATCTCCGCGGGTGCGAAGTGCCTGGCGAGTGTGGCGCCGATGCCGAACCACATCGGATCGCCGCTGGCCAGCACCACCACGCGCCGGCCGCGGCGCTTTTCGATCTCCGGCAGGCTCGCCTCGAGCGGGCTTGCCCAGCGCAGGCGCTCGGCGGAGGACGTCGGAACCATGTCGAGATGCCGCGGCCCGCCGACCAGCAGCTCGGCGCGTTCCACCGCGGCGCGTGCGGCCGGAGACAAGCCGTCCATGCCGTCCTCGCCGATGCCGACGATCGTGAGCCAGCTCACGGGAGCTCTTCCGGATTGCCGCCGAGCGCGTTCACCGCCGCGACGGCCATGGCGCTGCCGCCGCGCCTGCCGCGGATGGTGATGAACGGCACGCCGTGCGATCCGGCCGCCAGCGCCTCTTTGGATTCCGCGGCGCCGACGAAGCCGACCGGAAATCCGAGGATCAGGGCCGGCCCCGGCGCTCCGGCTGCCAGCTCGTCCAGGAGCCGGAACAGCGCCGTGGGCGCGTTGCCGATCGCGACCACCGAGCCCGCCAGCAAGGGCCGCCAGCCGCCGACCGCGGCCGCGGCGCGCGTCGTACGTTCGGCCGCGGCGCGTGCCGCCGTTTCCGGGGCGTCCAAGGTGCAGATCACATCCGTCTTGCGGCGCAGGCGGCGGCGCTGGATGCCTTGCACGACCATTGGCGTGTCGCAGAGGACCGCAGCCCCCGTGTCCAGGGCCGCGCGCCCGGCATCGGCGGCACCCGGCGTGAACGCCAGGTCATCGACGATGTCGGGCATCCCGCAGGCGTGGACGAGCCGCAGCGCCACCCGCGCGATATCCGGCGGCAATCGCGCGAGATCGCATTCCGCGCGGATCGCGGCGAAGGAGCGGCGATAGATCTCCGCCGGATCGCGCAGGTAGTCGGTCATCGATGCGGACGATGGTGGTGGCCGTGAGGGTGGTCGTGGCCGTGATCGTGATCATGGTCATGCTCATGGTCGTGCCCGTGGCCGTGCGGGTGATGATGTGCGTCGACGCCGATCCCGCGCACATGCAGGTGGTGGCCGGCCTGTGCCGCACCGCGGTCGGCCTCGTAGCCGATCACCTGCTCGCGATATTTGCACATCAGGCAGTTCATCACGTTGCCGCCGGACGAGATTTCGGCGACGCGCTCGGCCAAGGCGTCGAGCACCAGCGGATGATCGCTCAGATAGCCGGCCTTCACGATCTCGATCTCGGGATGCGCCGCCGCCGCGGCATCCGCCTGGTCATAGATGCGCTTCACCAGCACGCCTGTGAACAGGAAGTAGGGGAACACGATGATGCGCCGGAAGCCGAGCCGCACCGCACGGTCGAGTGCCGCGTCGACGCGCGGCGAGGTGACGCCGCTATAGGCGATCTCGGTCCAGCCGAAGCGCATGCCCTCCCACAGCATGCGCGCGACCTTGGCGACATTGGAGTTGGCGTCGGGATCGTTGGTGCCGCGCCCCACCACCAGGAGCAAGGTGTCGCCGCGCTCGACCTTGGGTCCAGCCTTGGCCTCGGCCGCGGCGATTCTCTCCTTTGCGGCCGCCAGCAGCTTCAAGTCGACCGCGAGCTCGCGCCCGTACTCGATCGCGAGTCCGGGGTTTTCGGCGGCAAAGCTGTTGATCTCCCAGGGAAGATCGTTCTTCACGTGCCCGGCCGCGAACAGCATCACGGGCTGGGCCAGGATGCGCGTGGCGCCGGTTGCCTTCAGCGCCTCGAGCCCGTCGCGGATGACCGGCCGGGCAAACTCCAGGAAGGCATGGCCCACCGCATGCCCCGGCAGGCGCTGCCGGAGCTTGTCGCTCATGCTCGCGAACTCCGCCACCGCGTCGGGGTCGCGGCTGCCGTGGCCGCAGATCAGGATCGCCGGGTTCTGCATTCTCAACATCCTATGGCTGGGGCCGACATTGACGGCCGTAACCCGGCCCTCCATGGTGCGGCGCTATGTGGGGGCTTATTCCGCGGGCGCCGCTCGATCCGCTGCTCATCCTGCTGCTCGGTCTGGTGCTTGACGCGGTTGTCGGCGACCTGCCGGTGCTGTTCGCGGCGATTCCGCATCCGGTCGCGGTCCTGGGGCGGCTGATTGCGTTCCTCGACCAGCGGCTCAATCGCGAGACTCGCGACGCGCGCACGCGCGCCGCCCGCGGCACCTTCGTCGCAGGGCTTGTTACCCTGCTCGCGGCACTCGCGGGCGTGCTGGTGCTGGCCGTGACGCGCCGGCTCGCGGCCGGCTGGCTGATCGAGCTGTTCCTCGTCACCGTGCTGCTCGCCCAGCGGTCGCTCTACGATCACGTGCGCCTGGTGGCGCAAGGGCTCGACCATGGCGGCGTGCGCGCCGGGCGCATCGCGGTCCAGCACATCGTCGGCCGCGATCCCGACACCTTGGATGCGCACGGAATCGCGCGCGCGGCCCTCGAATCGCTGTTCGAGAATTTCGCCGACGGCGTGGTCGCCCCTGCGTTCTGGTACGTGATCGCCGGGCTGCCCGGGCTGTTCGTCGCCAAAGCGGTGAACACGCTCGACAGCATGATCGCCCACCGCAGCCCGCGCTACCTCGCCTTCGGCGGCGCCGCCGCGACGCTCGACACGGCGATGAATTTCATCCCGGCGCGTCTTGCCGGCCTCATCATCGGCATGGCGGCCGCGTTTGCACCCACGGCAGCACCCATCGCGGCGTTCCGCATCATGTTCGCCGACGCGCGCAAGCACCGCTCGGTGAATGCCGGATGGCCCGAGGGTGCGGCGGCGGGTGCCTTGAACCTGGCGCTGGCCGGGCCGCGCCGCTACCGCCAGGAGCTGGTCGAAGACCCTTGGATCGGCCGCGGCCCGTCGCAGGCGACGTCCGCCGATATCCGGCGTGGCCTGTTCCTGTTCGTGGCCGCCTGTCTGATCCACGCGATGCTGGTCGGCGGCCTGGTTCTCGCGCGGCACGCGGCGGGCCTGTAGCGATCTAGCGGGCACGGGCGATCTCCAGCACGCGCTCGAGGTCGACCGCCGCGGCAAGATGCCCGGCCAGCCGGTCGAGCGCCTCGTCGACGGCGGCATCGAACGCGACGCCGCCCGGTGCGGCACCCAGGCTGCGCAAGAACGTGCTTCGATACTCGTCCGAGGCCAGCAGCCCGTGCACGTAGCAGCCGGCGATGCGTCCATCGGCGCTCTCGGCGCCGTGGGGCTGCCCGTCGAGGATCAGCATCGGCCGCAGGGTGCCGGGGCCGGTGGTGCGGCCCATGTGCATCTCGTAGCCGCGGACGGCGGCCTTGCTGCGCGAGTCCGCGGCGCTGACTGCTCGCAGGACCTTGGACGGCGACAAATTGGTTTCGACGTCCAGAAGCCCGAGGCCGGGCGCTTCGCCGGCCGGGCCCTCGATGCCGTCCGGGTCGGCGACGCGCCGGCCCAGCATCTGATAGCCGGCGCATAGACCGAGCACCCGGCCGCCGCGCCGCACGTGGGCCGCGATATCGACGTCCCAGCCTTCGGCGCGCAGGGCCGCGAGATCGGCCAGGGTCGTCTTCGATCCCGGCAGCAGGACGAGGTCGGCATCGCCGGGAAGCGCCCGGCCCGGCGGGACGAGCCGCAGATGCACCGCGGGTTCGGCCGCGAGCGGATCGAGATCGTCGAAATTTGCGATGCGCGGCAGGCGCGGCACTACGATTTCGAGCCGGCGCTCGCCCGGTTCGCGGGCCGCTCCGAAGCTGCGGCTGTCGAGACCTGCGGCGTCCTCCGCCGGCAGGCGGGAGGCCTCGGCGAACCACGGCACGACGCCGAGCGAGGCAAGCCCGGTGCGCGACTCGATGGCGCGCAAGCCCTCGTCGAACAGCGACGCATCGCCGCGGAACTTGTTGATGAGGAACCCCCGCAAACGCGTACGTTCGCTCGCCGCCAGGAGGTCCACCGTGCCGACCAGGCTCGCGATCACGCCGCCGCGGTCGATGTCGCCGATCAGGATCACCGGCAGGTCGGCCGCCTCGGCAAAGCCCATATTGGCGATGTCGCCGGCCCTGAGGTTGATCTCGGCCGGGCTGCCCGCCCCTTCCACCAGCACGAGGTCGGCGTCGTTGCCGAGCCGAGCGAAGCTCTCGAGCACGCGCGGCATCAGCGATGGCGCCAGTGCGCGGTAGTCGCGGGCACCCACCGTGCCTGCGACCTTCCCCTGAACGATGAGTTGCGCGCCGGTATCGGTCTGCGGCTTCAGCAGCACCGGGTTCATGTCGGCATGCGGTGCCGTCCCGCAGGCGCGCGCCTGCAGCGCCTGGGCCCGCCCGATCTCGCCGCCATCGGCCGTCACGGCCGCGTTGTTGGACATGTTCTGCGGCTTGAACGGCCGCACCGCGAGGCCGCGGCGGGTGAACGTGCGGGCCAAGCCTGCCACGATCAGCGACTTGCCGACGTCCGAGCCGGTGCCCTGGAACATGACGGCGGCCGCGCGCGGCATCAGAACTCCACCCCGGCCTGCGCCTTGATGCCGGCACGGAACGGATGCTTGATGAGGGTCATCTCGCTGACGAGATCGGCCGCGTCGATGAGGGCTTGCGGTGCGTTACGGCCGGTAAGAACCGCGTGCTGCAGCGCCGGGCGTGCCGCAAGGGCTACCAGCACCGGCTCGAGGCTGAGATATTCGTAGCGCAGCGCCACGTTGATCTCGTCGAGCACGATCAGCCGGTACGAGGGGTCGGACAGCATCTCCGCGGCCACCGCCCAGGCCCGCCCGGCGGCCGCGATGTCGCGCGCGCGGTCCTGCGTTTCCCAGGTGAAGCCTTCGCCCATCGTGCGGATGGTGACGAGCCCGGGGAAGCGCTGCAGGAACGTCGCCTCGCCGGTCGTCCAGGCGCCCTTGATGAACTGCACGATGCCGACGCGCATGCCGTGGCCGAGGCAGCGCATCACCATGCCGAAGGCCGAGGACGACTTGCCCTTGCCCTTGCCGGTATGGACGATGACGAGGCCCTTCTCGCCGCTCTTGGTCGCCATCATCCGGTCGCGCGCGTCCTTGATGCGCGCCATTTTGGCGGTGTGTTCGGCGTCGTCCGTCATGATGCGAGCTCTTCCAGCAGGCGGTGTGCGCTGTTGAGGCGGGGCCTCCACAGATGGCGGTCCTGCGCCTCGATCAGCCGCGCGCAGATGTCGCGCAGGGCGGCCGGGTTGGCGCCGGCGATGAAGCCGCGCACCGCCTCGTCGGCCACGTAGGCGTCGAACACCGCATCGAAATGGTCGTCGCGCACGGCCCGGGTGGTCGCGGCGAAGGCGAAGAGATAATCCACCGTCGCCGCCATCTCGGCCGCCCCTTTGTAGCCATGGCGCATCACGCCCGCGATCCATTTGGGATTGACCGCGCGGCCGCGCACGATGCGCGCGACTTCGTCATCCAATGTGTGGATGCGAGGAGTTTCGGGACGCGAGTGGTCGTTGTGATAGACCGTGGGCTCGCGGCCGGAGAGCTGCGCCACCGCCGCGGTCAATCCGCCCTCGAACTGGTAGTAGTCGTCGCTGTCGAGCAGGTCGTGCTCGCGGTTGTCCTGGTTGTGCACGACGGCCTGCACGGATTTGAGCCGCGTCTCGAACACTCCATGCGCGGCCTCGCCCTCGCGGCCGGCGCCATAGGCATAGCCGCCCCACGCCACATAGGCGCGGGCGAGATCGCCGCGCTCCGTCCAGCCGCGCTCGTCGATCAAGGCCTGCAGGCCGGCGCCGTACGCGCCCGGCTTGGACCCGAAGACGCGGCATCCCGCGCGCCTCACGGCAGCCGGGTCGCTTCCGGCGGCCGCGGTCTCGGCCCGCACGTGGGCCGCGAGCGGGTTCTGCTCGCGAGCTTCATCGAGCGCCGCGACGCCGCGCGCCGCCGCATCGAACAGGTCGATGAGGCCGGGGAAGGCGTCGCGGAAGAACCCGGACACGCGCAAGGTGACGTCGACCCGGGG
>Ga0335071_10006680_pt1 | contig 11900 bp, 10 predicted proteins | sample Lox_Sample_15_FD_206724 | JGI IMG/M metagenome (GOLD analysis project Ga0335071, IMG submission 206724) | Soil microbial communities from Loxahatchee National Wildlife Refuge, Florida, United States - Lox_Sample_1.5 | ecosystem: Environmental > Terrestrial > Soil > Wetlands | place: USA...
GGCGCGAATTGCGAGACCTGCTGATCTGCCAAGAAGTAGAACCCGGAATCCCCATCTATCGTAGGCCCGATCGGTCCACGGACTAGACCTCCTGCGGCGACAGTTTTCGAATAGTCGCGGAATGTCAAATTGTTATACATCGCACCGAAGCGCACCACGAATAAAGTAGGGTGGGCGTCGCCTCTCGCTTATAGCCAAATTCATCGACGAAGAGCCCTCGCGTTCCGGGCGCCCCTATTTCGGCAGTTGAACTGTAGCTCGAGGTGTTCACGTTCCAGCGCAGGTTGCTCGGATTGAGCGCGATCGTATCGAAATACGAATTGCAGTTACCCCATTCACCACAAGGCTACGCATAACGGCCGCCTCATTGTAGACGATGGCGGTCAGATGGGCCGTGACACGGAACGAGGGTGTTGCGACCGGGAGAGCCGGCATGCCTAGCTGACTGATAATGGAGCCTGACGGGCCTTGGGTAGTCGTGAAACCGCCGCCGACGCTCTGGCCGACGAATTCTCCCTGATTGGGCAGTATCCCGAATTTTACTTCGAACCGTCGGTCACACAATGTCTGATAGTAGGCCAGCACGCTCACTGCAGATGCATCCGGGACGAAACTTTGCCATGTCGCATAGGCGTTGACGCCGGCAAGCTGAAGCTGGCCGTCCGGAATGCCAAAGCGGCCGAGGTCGTAGGTCAGGTTAAGAATACTCATGTTGCTGAAGGACGGCTGCTGTCCCCAATAGGTTTGTGAACTGCCGTAGAATAGATTGAATGTTGGGCCCTGCCGTGGGGTATCCAACATATTGGATTGGAAGCGGGTGATGTTGTATTCCATCACGCGGAAGCCTGCTGACGCCATACTCGAACGCCAGCCGCCGAAATCTTGCGTTAGCGTGTCGCTAAATGAGGGGAAGCGAATGTCCCAACCTTTCACGCCATAGATCTTATCCAGGTCGGTGAGAAAGGGCGGAGATGGTGCAGCTACGAGCCTTTCCGACTGCTTGGGCAAACCTACCGGAATAGCAGCGGGCTTGGATAGCGTGTTTTTCAGACCAAGCTTTCGTGCCGGCCGGTGTTGCTTAGACAACCCCGGAGGATCTGAGCCAGCGGCGCGTGCTTCTCGTTCGCAGCCGGCCACAGCAACTAACGCGATTGCACTAAAGCACGCGATTGACCACGGCCGGTCGGCATACCGGCGCTCTGCACCGTGTCCGCCCGAACACCTTCATGAGCACCGCCTCGCACTTGTCGGAGAAAGTAGCGCGGCGGCCCGCAAAGCCGCCGTTTGCCCATGTATGAACATTACTTCCTTTCAGCGGCCTGGTCCATAGCGGGTGTGCTGCCATCGCGAGTGCCCGTGACCATGGCCTGTCCTTCGCCCCTCCTTTTCAGTGCCAACTGCTTCACTGTGCCCGTTCTACACCAACGTATAAGTCGCACCTTCCCTTAGTCTACCGCGTTTGCCTGTTTGGTTGCGCCCCGGTTTCCCGACGCACGATGGTGCCGCCCTGACCGATTCCGTAAGCAGAGCAGCAGCGGGTCCTCGCGAATAAGCGATGCGATCCGAGCGCTGAATGTCAATTGTTCGGTGATTTTTCAACCGACGAACTCTGCGGAGGTCACTATGCCGACTAAAGCCGTTGCCGCTTCCTTTGCTCCCAACAAGTTAAAGCAGTTGCCGGCGCCGAACACCGACTTCTACGAGGTCTACGAAACCTTGAGCGCCGAAGAGCTCGCGATCGTGAAGCGGGTGCGCGCGTTCATGGAGTCCAAGGTCGCCCCCGTCATCACCGATTATTGGGTGAAAGACGCCTTTCCCTTCGAACTGTTGCCGGCAATCAAGGAGCTTGGCATTGGTGGGCTCGCGATGCACGGCTACGGATGCGCGGGCGGGAGTTTGGCGTTGTTTGGGTTTGTCCAGATGGAGCTCGCGCGCGTCGACCCGTCGATTGCGACCTTCATGGGCGTGCACGGCGGCCTGGCAATGGGCTCGATCTACATCGATGGATCGGATGAGCAGAAGCGGAAGTGGCTGCCGCAGATGGCGCGCTTCGAGAAAATAGGCTGCTTCGGCCTCACCGAGCCGCTTGTGGGCTCGGGTGCCAGCGGCGGTTTGCTGACCACGGCGAAACGCGACGGCGACAGCTGGATCCTCAACGGTGAGAAGCGCTGGATCGGCAACGCTCCCTGGTGCGATGTCTCGATCATCTGGGCGCGCGATATCGCCGACAACCAGGTCAAGGGCTTTATCGTGGAGAACAAGAGCACGCCCGGCTTTAGCGTCGAGAAGATCGAGAACAAGATTGCGTTGAAGGTGGTCCAGAACGGCCATATCACGCTGAAGGATGTTCGAGTGCCGGACACGAGTCGCCTCCAAAGCGGCAATTCGTTCCGTGACACGGCGAAGGTGCTGAAGATGACGCGCTACGCCGTCGCGTGGATGGCAACAGGATGCGCGATGGGCGCCTACGAGGCTGCGCTGAAGTACAGCCAGGAGCGCTTGCAGTTCGGCAAGCCGATCGCATCGTTCCAGCTGGTGCAAGACCTTCTGGCGAAAATGATCGCTAACGTCACAGCCTCGCAGTGCCTGATTGTGCGGCAGGCGCAGCTCCACGCCGAAGGCAAGCTGACGGACGCCCATGCGGCGCTTGCCAAGGCGTTCACGACGGCCAAGTGCCGCGAGACAGTCGCGTGGGCCCGTGAATTGATAGGCGGCAACGGAATCGTTGTCGACTACAAGGCGGCGCGCTTCTTCGCGGACTGTGAAGCGCTCTACTCCTACGAAGGTACGTACCAGATGCAAAATCTGATCGTCGGTAAGGCTGTCACTGGCCTCGGCGCCTTCATTTGATGGAGTAACGGCGTGCCAGCGCGTCTTCGCTGGCACGCTCCTTCAGACAGGAGAGATCAATATGGTCCCAGCAGCAGAAACGCTCACAGCTCCGCCTCCGGGCGCGCCAGCGAACTTGGCAACGGCAGCACTGACACTTGCGAATGTCGTCTATGAGAAGAAGGGCGCGATTGCCTATGTGACCGTCAATCGACCCAAGGTGCTCAATGCCCTGAACGCGCCGACCTGGGCGGATCTGCGAGTTGCATTCGAGGACGCGCGAGACGATGCAGCGATCCGTGGCGTCATCGTGACGGGCGCCGGCAACAAGGCGTTCATCGCAGGTGCCGACATCAGCGAGCTCGCCCATGCCACGGCGCTCGACGCGGAGCGCGCCAGCCGTTTCGGACAAAAAGTGCTCGACCTGGTTGAAAACCTCGGCAAGCCAGTTATCGCGGCCATCAATGGGTTCGCGCTCGGCGGCGGCTGCGAAACGGCGATGGCTTGCACCATCAGGATCTCGGTTGACAACGCCAGGTTCGGCCAGCCCGAAGTCACCCTCGGACTCGTTCCGGGCGGCGGCGGCACGCAACGCTTGCCGCGGCTGGTCGGCAAAGGCCGCGCGCTGCAGCTCATCCTCTCCGGCGAGATGATCAGCGCGCAGGAGGCCTACCGCATTGGACTCGTCAATGAAATCGTTCCGGCAGCCGATCTAATCACACGCGCCGAGGCCATTCTGAACAAGATCGGCTCCAACGCCCCGGTCGCCATCAAGTTCGCGCTCGAAGCCGCGAACAAGGGGCTGGAGACAAGCCAGAGTGAAGGCTTGTTGCTTGAGGCTTCCTACTTCGGCCTATGCGCCGCAACCGAGGACAAGAAGGAGGGCACGTCCGCTTTCCTCGAAAGGCGAGCACCCCAGTTCCACGGGCGCTGAGACACTCACCAAATCGCAAAACATTCAGGAGGCACCGTTGACAAGCGATAACATCTTTTCGGGATTGAAAGTCGTGGACCTGGCAAGTTTCATCGCGGGCCCCAGCGCCGCCGTGATCCTGTCCGACTTCGGCGCCGAGGTCATCGAGGTGGAGCCGCCCAGCGGCGACTTCTGGAGAACGGCGCACAAGCTCCCGCCGCAACCGAAAGCGGAAGACGCCTATCCCTGGCATTTGGCCAACCGCAACAAGCTCGGTATTACCCTGGATCTGAAATCTCCAAGCGCGCGGCAAGTTGTCGAGCGACTCGTCAGGTGGGCCGACGTGCTCATTGTCAACACACCGCATCCCGCCCGCAAGCGGTTGAAGCTTGAATATGACGATGTCGTGCAATGGAATCCGCGCCTGATCTACGCGGATATCACGGGCTTCGGCGAAAAGGGTCCCGACGCCGACCTTCCGGGTTTCGACATCACCGCTTACTGGGCGCGAAGCGGTTTGCTGTCCATGACACGGGACGCTGGCGCGCCGCCGACTTGGCCCGTGGCCGGCAGCGGCGACAATGCGACCGCCGTCGGCCTGTATTCGGCAATTGTAACGGCGCTCTACCGGCGTGAGCGCACCGGTAAGGGTAGCTATGTCACGACGTCGCTCCTGGCTCAAGGTGTCTGGTCGGCAAGCGTTTCGATCCAAGCCGCGCTTTGTGAGGCGAATTTCTTCGGGCTCCACGACCGAACACATCCCGCAAATGCTGCACTGAACGTTTATCGCACGTCCGATGGCACCTGGTTTGTTCTCATCATCACGCCCGACAAGGTGTCAGCCGTGGCGAAGGCCATTGGCCGTCCGGATCTCATGACCGATCCGCGCTTCACCGATCCCGCCAAACTGATGCAGAACAGGCCCGCGTTGACCGCAATTCTCGACGAGGTCTTCGGTTCGCAGCCGATGTCACACTGGTACGAGGTTTTCTCTGGCGTTCACGTTACTTTCGGCGCCGTTCGTAGTCCACAGGAAGTCATCGAAGATCCGCAGCTGCGCTTGAACGAGATCATCGTTCCGCTCGAAGGCGCTGGCGAAAAGCTGACCTGGACGATCAGCAGTCCCATTCAGGTGCATGGCGTCGCTAAGGTGCCCGCAAAGCGCGCGCCAGACCTTGGAGAACATAACGAACAGGTTCTCCAGCAACTTGGGTTCAGTACAACTGAAATCGACGGCTTGCATGCGAGCGGGGCGGTTCCGAAAGTAAGGGAACGTGCCGTAGCTGCGGTCGGATAGATCGCTCCCGAAATCAAACCGCCGATGTCGTCTGATCGTGGCATCGCGCCAAACCCTGACAATGGAAAGACAGCCATGGTTGAGCTTCAGGCCACCAAATCGAAACCTGCACCGGGCAGCAAGACGACAGTCGGGCGGTTATTCGTTCTCGAGCTGAATGCCGGCCGTATTCACACGATGAATACGGACGGGACCAAGAAGAAGACAATTGCGAACGATTGCTCGTTGCCAGACGGCATTGCCGTCGACAGTCAGGCCGGTCACATCTACTGGACCAACATGGGCGTTCCAAGCGCCAACGACGGTTCGATCGAACGCGCCGACCTGGACGGCGGCAACCGCAAAGTCATCGTTCCACAGGGAGCTACCCACACGCCAAAGCAGATCCATCTCGATAAGGAGAATGGGATGCTGTATTGGTGCGATCGCGAAGGCATGCGCGTGATGCGATGCGCGCTCGATGGCTCGCAAGTGGAGACGCTCGTCGAGACTGGCCGCGGCGACGTCGACAGTCGCGATGCAACCAGATGGTGCGTCGGCATCACCATCGATCCGAAGCGGCGGCAGATCTACTGGACGCAGAAGGGCCCGGAAAATGCGGGACTGGGCCGCATCTTCCGCGCCAACATCGAAATCCCGAAGGGTGAGAACGCGACCAACCGCAGTGATATTGAAGTGCTGTACGATCGTCTGCCTGAGCCGATTGATCTAGAACTCGATCTGAAGCACCGCATCCTATATTGGACCGATCGCGGCGACCCGCCGCGGGGCAATACGGTAAATCGCGCGCCCATTGATGTGACACCGACCCCTGATCCGGAGATCGTGCTTACGCATTTGATGGAAGGGATCGGGCTCGCGCTCGACGTTCCTCGCGATCGCATGTTCATCACGGATTTCGCGGGATCGATTTATTCGGCTCATCTCGATGGGTCTGAAGTCAAAAATTTCCTCTTCGCCCAGGGCAATCTTACTGGCATCGCTTACGCCGAAATCTGACAGCGTTGAAACTCGTAGATGGAGAATTGAACATGTCGACAAACAAGCCTATTCGCCGCGCAGCGATTATAGGAACCGGCGTCATTGGCGCGAGTTGGGCAGCATTGTTCCTGGCGAAGGGCCTGGAAGTCGCGGCTACCGATATCGCCCCGGATGCAGAGGCCGCGCTGAAGCGCTTCATCGACACGGCCTGGCCGGCGCTCGAAAGGCTTGGCCTGGCACCCGGCGCATCACGATCAAGACTGACCTTCTCGGCCGACCTGCCGACGGCGATAAAGGGCGCCGGCCTGGTTCAGGAAAATGGACCCGAGCGGATCGATTTCAAGAAGAAGCTCTATGGGCAACTCGATGAGCTTTTGCCGCCCGAGGTGATCATTGCATCGAGCTCTTCCGGCCTGACCATGAGTGAAATACAAAAGGGTTGCGCTTCACATCCCGAGCGCTGCGTTATCGGCCATCCGTTCAACCCTCCCCACTTGATTCCGTTGGTCGAAATCGTCGGCGGTGCAAAAACCTCCGAAGACACGATTCAACGGGCTTCCGAATTCTACACCGCGCTGGGCAAGCGCACTGTGCGTCTTCACAAGGAACTGCCTGGGCACGTTGCAAATCGGTTGCAGGCGGCGCTGATGAGAGAGGTGTATCACCTTGTTGGCGAGGGGGTCGTCAGCGTGGCCGACGTCGATACGGCATTGTGTTGCGGACCAGGTCTGCGATGGGGCGTCATGGGCCAGGTTCTGTTGAATCACTTGGGCGGCGGCTCAGGCGGCATTGAGCACTTCTTCGCTCAGTTCACCGGTCCCGTGACGACGTGGTGGAAGGCTCTCGGATCCCCCGTTCTCACGCCCGAACTCCAGAAGAAGCTTGCCGATGGCGTCCACGAAGAAGTGGGATCGCGGTCGATTGACGAGCTGGCGGCACAACGCGACGAAGAACTTTTGGGACTTCTTGAGCTGCGCGCCAGGACCGAGCGGGCGTCCTTGGTGCCTGAGTTGGCTGCTGCTCACGCGCGCTAGAGCGGATCATGTCATCCAAACAGCGTATGAGAGGACACATGAAGCAAATTCCGACCATGACAACCTCGTCGGGCGCACCGGTCGCCGACAACCAGAATTCGCTGACTGCAGGACCGCTGGGCCCGTGCTGATGCAGGACTTTCACCTGCTGGAAAAGCTCGCGCTCCAGAACCGCGAACGCATTCCGGAGCGCACTGTTCATGCCAAGGGTTCCGGCGCCTACGGCACGCCGACGGTCACCAACGATATCACCAGGTACACCAGGGTTGCCGCACTTTCCAAAGTTGGCAAGAAGACCGAGGCTTTCCTGCGCTTGTCCACCGTCGCCGGAGAGCGCGGCGCGGCCGATGCAGAGCGTGACGTGCGTGGCTTCGCGCTGCGCTTCTACACCGAGCAAGGCAACTGGGACATCGTCGGCAACAAAAACACGCCGGTATTTTTTGTGCGCGATGCCCTGAAATTCCCCGACTTCATCCACACCCAGAAGCGCTATCCGCGCACGAACCTACGCTCGAATACGGCAATGCGGGACTTCTGGTCGCTGTCGCCCGAAAGCCTGCACCAGGTCACCATCCTGATGTCCGATCGCGGCCTGCCGCAGAGTTTTCGCCACCTCAATGGCTTCGGTTCGCACACCTATTCGTTCATCAACGCGGCCGGCGAACGGCATTGGGTCAAGTTCCACTTCAAGACCATGCAGGGGATCAAGAACTGGACCAACGCAGAAGCCGCGGAAGAGATCGCCTACGATCGCGAGACCCATCAACGCGACCTCTACGAAGCGATTGAGCGCGGCGATTTCCCGAAGTGGAAATTCTCCGTCCAGGTGATGCCGGAAACCGACGTCGGCAAGCACTGGTACAACCCGTTCGACCTTACCAAGGTGTGGCCGCACAAGGACTACCCGCTGATCGAGGTCGGGATCCTCGAACTGAATCGCAACCCGGAAAACTATTTCGCCGGTCGAGCAGGCGGCGTTGTCGCCGGCGAACGTCGTCCCAGGCGTCGGCCATTCGCCGGACAAGATGCTGCAGGCCCGCATCTTCTCCTATGCGGACGCGCATCGATACCGCGTTGGCGTCAACGCACCGAGCAGCTTTCTGTCAACAAGTCGCGCTGCCCGGTGCACACCTATCGTGCCGACGGCGCGATGCGGCTCACCAGCAACGCCAATCCCGACGCCTATTACGAGCCGAACTCATTCAACGGCCCGGCGCAGGAACCGAGCGCAAAGGAGCCGCGGCTCAAGCTATCGGGCGATGCCGACCGCTACAACCATCGCGACGGGAATGACGACGACCGCCAGGCCGGCGACCTGTTTCGCCTGATGAGCGTCGCGCAAAGAGAGCAGCTGTTCGACAACATCAAGGCGGCGATGGAGGGCTTACCGATTGAAATCGTCAAACGTCAGGTCGGTAACTTCTATCGCGCCGATCCGGACTACGGCATCGGAGTCGCCATCCGCATGGAACTTGCGGCGAGCGACCTGCCCGTGCTGGAGAGCGCATGAAAACGGGTACTGACGACTCGAGCGGGCTGAATATCTGCTTCTCGGCCATTCTAAAGATTGCGGCCGCCCTTGGCTGCGCCCTGCCCTTGCTGCTGCATAGCCTACCAACCGGCGCCGCAGACATAGCAATACGACAGGCATGGAGCCGAGCAACGCCCAAAGGCGCGCAGGTCGCGGCCGGATATTTGACGATCGAAAATCGCGGCGATCGCACCGATAGGTTGCTGTCAGCCTCCACTCCGGTCGCCCGAAAGGTCGAGATTCACGAAATGCGGGAAACCGGTGGCGTCATCAGGATGCGACCTGCTCAGGACGGATTGGCGATCCCACCGCACGGCAACCTGGTTCTTGCTCAAGGCGGAAGCCATTTGATGTTTCTGCAATTGACCGCTCCATTCGCCGAAAGCGAGCGCGTCCCGGTCTCGCTCGATTTTGAGCGAGCCGGCCAGATCAACATTGCGCTGGAAGTTGGCGGGGTGGGAGCAAACGCGCCGCCTTCGGCCGCTACCGAGGGGTCCGTTGCCGGGATCGCAAGCGGATCTGACTCATTCTTCACTCACATTCACGATCCGCGGGTGATGGCCAACGTCACGGTGTCGCCAGGACGGTCGGGCCCGGTAGAAGTCGTGGTCCAACTCGAGGACCCGCAGGAACAAGCGCTGACGGCGGACGGTCTCTCGGTCTCGTTATCTAGCCCCGACAACACGATTGTGCTCCCCGCCACATCAGCCGAACGCATCAAGGCGGATACCGTGCGCGCGCGGATGCTGGTTTCAGAGGCCGGCCGCTGGAACCTTACTCTTCGGATCGCCATGATGCCAAATGAGAAGATCGAGATCACAGCTCCAATTCTGATCGAGTGAACGCGAGGATCGATGGCGCGACGTCAAGGATAAAGGGTTGTCATCATGAACAAGGAAGTTCTGAGCTTGAATTGCTCGTTGGCCTCGCCCCGCCTGGACTATGATGTCTTCTTCGATTCTGCCTTGAACCAGCTCCGGGACGAACGTCGCTATCGGGTGTTTGCCGATCTGGAGCGCCAGGCCGGGCAGTTTCCGCACGCGATCTGGCATTCGCCGCTCGGTCCGCGCGAAGTCGTGATCTGGTGCTCCAACGACTATCTGGGCATGGCACAGCACCCGAAGGTGGTTGGCGCGATGGTCGAGACTGCGACACGCATGGGAACGGGCGCGGGTGGCACGCGCAACATCGCCGGCACCAATCATCCGCTAATCGAACTGGAACGCGAGCTCGCCAGCCTGCACGGCAAAGAGGCCGCGTTGGTTTTTACTTCCGGCTATGTCTCCAACCAGGCTGGCATCGCCACGATTGCCAGACTGCTGCCTGGTTGCCTGTTGCTTTGCGACGCTCTCAACCACAATTCAATGATCGAGGGCGTGCGTCAATCTGGTGCGGAACGGCAGATTTGGCGTCACAACGATGTGGAACACCTTGAGCAATTGCTGTGTGCAGCGGACCCGGCTCGACCAAAGCTGATCCTGTGCGAAAGCCTCTATTCCATGGACGGCGATGTCGCACCGCTCCGTCGGGTCTGCGATCTGGCCGAGCGCTATGGTGCGCTGACCTATGTGGACGAGGTTCATGCGGTGGGGATGTACGGCCCTCAGGGCGGCGGCATCGCCGAACGCGACGGCGTGAAGGATCGGGTCGACATTCTCGAAGGTACGCTTGCCAAGGCCTTCGGCTGCCTCGGCGGCTATATTGCGGCCAATGCCAACCTGATTGATGCGGTACGCTCCTATGCGCCCGGGTTCATCTTCACGACGGCGCTGCCGCCCCCAATCTGCGCGGCGGCCACTGCCGCGATCCGGCATCTGAGGTGCTCTCAGTGGGAGCGCGACCGCCACCAGAACCAAGCGGCACGCCTTAAGTTGGCGCTCCAGACGGCCCGCCTCCCCGTCATGCCGAGCGGGACCCATATCGTACCCGTGCATGTCGGCGATCCCGAGACATGCAAGCTCGTCTCCGATCTGCTGTTGTGGAAGCATGACATCTACATCTAGCCGATCAATTATCCGACCGTACCGAGGGGTCTCGAGCGGCTCCGGATCACGCCTTCGCCGGATCACAGTGATGAGCTGATCGACCGGCTAGCCAGCGCGCTGGTACGAGTATGGGATCAGCTGAAACTTCCGCTCCGCGAGGCCGTCCGCGGTGAACCGGACGCAAGGTTGCTCGTACCCGTTTAGCTAGGCACCACCAGAGGAAGGCTCTGTCAGAACGCAGCAAATATCATTGACTGCCCGACACTCAGCGTGACTGATCCGGCTTCCCGCAACAGTCTCGGCCCCGCCGAGCGGCAGTTGAACGACCACAAAATTTAGCACGAGATCGACAACGTATGGGCAGCTATACGTTGGTATAGCCGTTATTGCACTTTGGTCTCGCAAGACTAGCAGCTAAACTACTTCGCCGGTGCATAGACCTGCCAACTGTTTATGCGGACAACGTCGGGGTCCGAAGTGGTCATTAGCGTGGTCGAGGTCGCCGCGATGGCCTTGCTGGTCCGCTGGGAAGCGGCAAATGTCCTTCGCCCGCGAGCTCGTTTGGGCTAACTTTGGGATGAACAGCTTCACACCTCATCAGTTACAAGAGGAACGAACAATGGCCGAGGCCACAAGATCCGTCCAGCTGGCGGGATCTACGCTGCAATGCTCATGTCATGCCTGCGCTTTTTTCTATTCGAAAGAGGAAGAATACCAGGTACTTCTGCCCTTCGTGAAGGATGGGTTGGATGCAGGCGACAAGAGCTTCCAGATTGTCTCCAATGAAACCATCGAACAGCGGGTTGCCCAGTTGAGAGAGAGCGGCGTTGATACCACCGCCGCCGAAGAAAACGGAAGTCTTGAAATTCGCGCGTGCGAGGATGCCTACCTGCGGGGCGGCCGCTTTAATCAGCAGGCCATGCTGGCGTTGATCGAAGAGATCCTCAGTTGCGACAAACAGCAAGGCGTAGGATTGACCAGGCTGTGGGCGAACATGGAATGGGCGCTCAGGGAAATGCCGGGCGTGCACGACCTCGTCGAGTATGAGTCGCTGCTGAATAACGTATTGCCCAAATATGAGGATGTGGTTGTCTGCACCTACGATCTCACGAAATTTAGTGCTTCGGTTGTAATGGATGTTCTGCGTACCCATCCGCAGGTGATCGTCGGTGGCATTATGCGGGAAAATCCGTATTACGTGCCGCCGGACGAATTCCTGCGCGAGTTGCGAGGCCGGGGCGCCTCGGCGCAGTGAGGGCGGCGGGAATAATGCAATTAGGGCCTCGTTTCTGATGCTGCAGGCGCTTTCTGATCCGACGGAGTTGCGCCG
>Ga0335071_10006681_pt1 | contig 11900 bp, 11 predicted proteins | sample Lox_Sample_15_FD_206724 | JGI IMG/M metagenome (GOLD analysis project Ga0335071, IMG submission 206724) | Soil microbial communities from Loxahatchee National Wildlife Refuge, Florida, United States - Lox_Sample_1.5 | ecosystem: Environmental > Terrestrial > Soil > Wetlands | place: USA...
GGCGCGGTCGCTGGTCAGCCAGGCGCCGGCATGCGTGATGCCCACCTGGAAGACCTCGTACTTTTCCGGGTCGAGCACCGACAGGACGGACTGGGCCGAGGCGAGCGAGACCTCGTGTTCGCCGGAGCGGCCGCCGAACAAGACGGCGATGCGGAGTTTGGGCAGCTGTGTGTTCATCCTTTTACCATTCACCAATTAATTCGACTTCCAGTTCGAGTTTGATTCCGAATTTATCCATCACGGTCTTCTGGGCCAAGTCGATCAGGCTGCGCATGTCGGCGGCCCGGGTGGCGTTCGTATTGATAAAGAAGTTGGCGTGCTGCGGGCTGATGCGGGCGTTGCCGATCTGTTTGCCCTTCAGCCCGGCGGCTTCGATCAGGCGGCCGGCCTTGTCGCCGGGCGGGTTCTTGAACATCGAGCCCATGCTGGCGCCGGGCGGCTGGGTGGCCCGCCGCTGGGTGGAGAACTGTTCCATCTTCGCCTGGATGGCCTGGCGGTTGCCGCGGCCCAGGCCGAGGGTGGCCGATAGGATCAGCATGGGCTGGCGGTTCTTCTTCAGGACGCTGCTGCGATAGGCGTAGTCCATCCGGTCGGTCGTCCAGGTCTGCGGGCCGGCGGAACGATCGAGCAGGTCGACCGTCAGCAGGTTGCCGGCGATGTCGCCGTCGAAGGCCCCGGCATTCCCGTAGACCGCGCCGCCCAGGGATCCGGGGACCGTGGCGGCCCACTCGAGTCCGCTCAGGCCCAGGCGGGCTGCCCGCTGGGCGATGTCGTTCAGCGTGGCGCCCGATTCGGCCCGGACGGAGGGGGGCTCGCCCTGCGAGTCGAACTTGACCAGGCGGGCCCGGTTGACGATCGCCACGCCGCGCAGGCCCCGGTCGGAGGCCAGCACGTTCGAGCCGCCGCCCAGCAGGACGAAGGGGATATCCATCTCCCAGAGCTTCAGGGCGGCCTGCTGGAGCTCGGCCGCCGTGCGGACGAAGACCAGGGCGTCTGCCGGGCCGCCGATGCGCGCCGAGGTATAGCCGGAGAGGGGTACGTTCTCCTGCATTCGGTCGCCAAAGGCGGTGCGCAGCTCTGCAAGGACGGATTCGTTCATGTTCATTCTCGGATGATCTCGGTTGCCGGGGAGGGCAGCCGGGTTACTTCTTCCCTTCCAGGTGGGCGATCAGGCGCTTCACCGGCACGATCATCTCCCGCTCCTTGAGCAGGCGTGGATTTTGCTTGCGCGGCTGCGCCGGGTCGGGGGAGGGCACGTCGCCAAGGACCATGCGCAGGGGCGGCAGCGCCATCGTATCGGCTTCATAGACACGCTTCTTTTCATCCATTCGACACCTCCTTCAGGTGGGCCAGCACGTCGGTACTGACCCGGTCGGCATCCCCGGCGGAAAAAACCAGCATCACGTCGCCGGGGCGAAGATTGGCGATCAGATAATTGCTCACGTCGTTCAGCTCGGCAATGAAGTGGGCCGGGCGCTGCAAAGTGCCCCGAAGGAGCATGGCGTCCACGACCTGCCGGGAGGAAAACTCCTGCCTGGGCTCGCGGGCGGCGTAGATCTCGGTGACGACGACTTCGTCGGCATCCCCGAAGGCGGCGGCGAAATCGTCGAAGAGCGCCTGGGTGCGCGAGTAGGTGTGCGGCTGCCAGATCGCCCAGATGCGACGCTTGGCGTAGCGGGCCCGGGCGGCGGCCAGGGTGGCCCGGATCTCGGTCGGGTGGTGGGCGTAATCGTCGACGACGGTCACCCCGCCGGCTTCGCCGCGCAGCTCGAAGCGCCGCCCGTTGCCGGTGAACTTTCCCAGCGCCTGGGAGGCGTCCAGCAGGGGCAGGCCGAGCAACTGGGAGACGGTCAGGGCGGCCAGGGCGTTGGCAACGTTGTGCCTGCCTGGCACCTGCAGCTCCACGGTGGCTGCGCTTCCCAGCACTTCCGCGCCGAAGGTAAAACCGCCCTGCGGGTTGGTCGCCAGGATGTTGGCGTGCACGTCCACGCGCCGGCCGCCTTCCACCGCCGGCTTGACGCCGTAGGCGATGACGGTTTTGTTCAGCTTTTCAGCTTCGTCCATCAGGCGGCGGGCCCCGGCGTCTTCGGCGCAGGCCACCAGCGTCCCGTCGGAGGGCAGGCGCTTGACGAACTCGACGAAGGCGGCGTGGAAATCCTCCGGGGTTGGGTAGCAGTCCGGGTGGTCGTGCTCGACGTTGGTCACCACCTCGATGGCGGGCTTGAGGCCGAGGAACATGCGGTCGTACTCGTCGGCTTCGATGACGAAGGCATCGCCCTCGCCCAGCCGGGCGTTGACGCCCAGGTTGTTGAGCACGCCGCCGACGATGAAGGACGGATCCTGGTTCAGGGCCGAGAGCATCCAGGCGATCATGGAAGTGGTGGTCGTCTTGCCGTGCGTCCCGGCGATGGCGACCCCGGTCTTGCCTTCCATCAGGCTGCCCAGGAAATCGGCCCGCTTGAGGACCGGGATGCCGGCCGCCAGGGCGGCGACCACCTCCGGATTGGCATCCGGGATGGCGGATGAGCGCACCACCAGGTCGGCACCCGCGACGTTTCCCGCGTGGTGGCCGATGCTGATGGTCGCGCCCGCGGAACGCAGGTCCTGCATGAAGGGGGATTCGGCGCGATCAGACCCGGTCACCGTGTATCCCATTTCGAGCAGGATGCGGGCGATGGCCGAGAGACCAGTTCCACCGATGCCGATCAAGTGATAGTGCTTCATAGTTATTTCAGACAAACACCACAATCACGAAAATGAATGCCAGTACGACGGCAAAGTAGATTCCGGGGATGCCAAGGAGCTTGGGCGGCATGTAGTGCAGCATGTTCGTGGCCGCCGTGGCGAGATCCCCGGTGGGGGGCTGGACCAGGTTCGGGAAGGGATACTTGGCATCCGCCATGTAGAACCAGATCGTCCCGGCGATCAGGTACCCGTTGATGGCGCCGATGACGACGCCCAGGATGATGTGCTCGAGCTTTTCCCGGGTCATCTTGGCGGCGAAACGGGCCACGTTCGGCGTCTGGTACCCGAAGAAGACCAGCAGGATCAGGATCAGGCTGCGCAGCCAGAAATACAGCGGGGAACTATCCTTCTGGAGCACGTCCCGCACGAAAGGCACGTAGTGGTCGAGCAGGGCGGTGAAGGCCAGGGCCAGGATGACGCTGAAGGTGACCAGGATCTCCTTGGCCCAGCCGCGCATCCCGCCGATGACGGCGAACAGCACCACGTACATCCAGAAGACGAAGTTCAGGCTGACCATGCTCTTATCTCCTCTCCTCGCGGAGCGCCCCTGCAGACGGCTGGGAGAGCCCGATCAGCAGGTTGCCGATCTCTGCCGCAGCCTGGGGACGGGATAAACGTGTCATGGCTGTGCGCATTTCGGCCAGCTTCTGCGGATCTCCGAGCAGGGCCTTCACGGTTGGGAGCAGCCGGTCGGACAGGCTCGCATCCTCCAGCATTTCGGCGGCCCCGTGCCGGACCAGGAAATCGGCGTTGACTTTCTGGTAACGCCAGGCATAGGGGTAGGGGACCAGCACGGCTGGCAGGCCGAAGAGTGGATACTCACCGAGTGTGGAAGCCCCGGCCCGGGAGAGCGCCAGGTCTGCAGAGGCCAGGGCGGAACCCATTTCCTCGTGCAGGTAAGGGTAGGCGTGGTAGCGGGCTGCCCGGGACGGGGTGAGCTCCCTGGATTTGGCTTCCACCACCGGCCAGTCCAGCTCGCCGCTGACGTGGATCACCTGGGCCAGCTCGAGCAGTTCCGGAAGCGCAGCCAGAACGGCGTTGTTGATCGAGCGGGCGCCTTTGCTCCCGCCCAGGATCAGGAGGACGGGATCGTTGGAAAGGTTCAGGGACTTGCGGGCCTGGCTGCGGGTCCAGTTGGCCAGGCCGGTCCGGGTCGGGTAACCGGTCAAGACGACCCGTTCGGGCCGGTTGAAGTAGCGGGTCGAGTCCTCGGCGCTGACGGCGATCCGCCGGGCAAACCGCGCCAGGGTATTCAACGCCAGCCCCGGTTCGATATCCGGGACGAAGAGCAGGCTGGGCACCTTCCGCCCGGCCAGCGCCATGGGGACGGCCACATAGCCGCCGGTGAAGAACAGTACGTCAGGCTTGAACTCCTTCAGGATGCGCCCGGAGGCGAAAACGCCGCGGCCCAGCTGCCACAGGTTGCGTGGCAGGGTCCGCAGGCTGACGCCGTGTACCCCGGCGGCGGGGACGGTTTTGAATGGAATCCCGTTTCTTTCGACGAGTTGAGCTTCCATTCCGCCTTCTCCGCCTACCCAGAGGACGTCCGCGCTATCTCGAATGGCTTGCAGGACGGCGAGTGCGGGATAAACCCCGCCGCCGGTCCCGCCGGCGCAGATCAGCAGACGCACTGTAGGACCTCCGTTCTTCGGTCTCCGCCTCAACCCCGGGCTTGCGTCCGGATTGGCGGGAAATGCTCAAGAGGATGCCGATGGCGGTGAGCGAGGACACCAGGTTCGAGCCGCCGGCGCTGATGAAGGGCAGGGCGTTGCCGGCCACCGGCAGCAGGCCGATCATCATGGACATATTGATAATGGCTTCGATCACGATCCAGAAGGTCACGCCGGCGGCCATGACGGAGCCCAGCGTATCGGGGGCCCGGGAGGCGATCACCAGGCCGCGCCAGAGCAGGATGCCGTACAGGCTGATCAGGCCGAGTGCGCCGACCAGGCCCAGTTCCTCGACGATCACGGCGAAGATGCTGTCCGTAGCCGAGAAGGGCAGGCCGATCAATTTCGTGGTGGCGTTCCCGATGCCCACGCCGAACAATTTGCCTTTGAAGACCGCTTCCAACGACCAGATGACATGGTCGCTGGACTTCAGGGGGTCCTTGAGACCGGCCATGTAAGATGCCAGGCGGGCCCGGCCCGTCGAGCTGAACTGGACCACGATCCAGCCGGCCACCAGGGCGACCAGGCAGAACAGGATGATCTGGCGAAGCTCTCCGCCGGCCAGGAAGAAGAGCAGGCCGCCGAGGATGAAGATCGTCACGGCTGCGCTCAAGTCGGGCTCCAGGTAGATCAGGCCGCCGATGCCGCCCAGGATGACGCCCAGGGGGATCAGGCCGAGCTGCATGACGTGCATGTAGTCGCGCTTGCTGTACAGCCAGACGGACAGGTAAAGGATGGTGGCCAGCTTGGCCATCTCGGAGGGCTGGATCGAGCCGCCGAAGATCGTCCGGACTGCGCCGTTACGGGTGTCTTTGATGAAAAGCACCGCCACGAGCAGGACGATGGTGACCGCGATCGTCGGGAGGGCATATCGGCGCCACTGGTGGTAATCGATCCGGGAGACCACGAAGGCCGCCAGTGTCCCGATCACCAACCAGATCAGCTGCTTGTTGAACATGTAGGTCGGCGAGTTGTAGTTCAGCAGGGAGAAGTCCGTGCTGGCCGAGTACAGCATCAACATGCCGAAGATGACCAGGGCAATCACCGCGGCGATCAGGATCAGATCGCCCGTGGATGTCCGGGTCCGGCGGTAGGAGGCCGTCGGGGTGGGCTTGGTGGCAGACCGGTTTACGAAAGTTCCGATACCCATTTTCTAAATGCCTCTCCACGTTCTTCGAAATCGGTAAATTGGTCAAAGCTGGTGCCGCCGGGCGAGAGCAGGACGACATCGCCGGGTTGGGCCACGTTGGCCGCCAGCTGGACGGCTTCGCCCAGGCTCTTGCAGCGTGTGAGCGTCTCCGGTTTTGGACCCTGGGCCTTGGCCAGGGCGGCTTCGATCTTCTCGCCGGCTTCCCCGAAGAGCACCACATGATCCACGCGCTGCCGCACCAGGGCTGCCAGTTCGTCCCAGGGCAGGTTCTTGTCGCGCCCACCCAGCAGCAGGATGAGCGGTTCCGTAAAGGAACGGATGTCTGCGATGGTCCGCTCGGGAGCGGTGGCGATGGAGTCGTTGAACCATTTGGCGCCGTTCCATTCGCGGATGAATTCCATGCGATGGGCTGCGCCCTTGAACTCTTCTGCGGCCGAGAGCATCGCGTCCAGCGGGAGGCCGGCGGCGAAACCGATGGCGAAGGCAGCCAGGACGTTCATGACGTTGTGCTCGCCGCGCAGTTGGATCTGGTCCCGGCGGAGCAGGGGGATATCCACATTGCGCTGGCGCATGTGCAGGATGCCATCCGCCAGGTAGCTGCCGTCCTGGTTGGCCGGGAGCGGCCCGAAGCCGAAGGAGACCAGCCGCCCGTGGACGTCGTTCCGCAGGCCCCAGGAACCGGCATCCTCCCGGCACAGCACGGCCGTGTCGGAAGGCCCCTGGAAGTCCAGGATGCGCTTCTTGGCGGCAGTATATGCTTCCATCGTACCGTGGCGATCCAGGTGGTTGGGCGTGATGTTCAGGACCGCCGCGACCTGCGGCGAGAGGGTCATCTGTTCCAGCTGGAAGCTGGAAATCTCCAGGGTGGCCAGGTCTCCCGCAGCCATCTCGTCGACGTAATTCAAGAGCGGGTCGCCGATGTTCCCGCCGACGTGGGCCTTGTCGCCCAGGGCGGCGCTCGCCATCTGTCCAACCAGGGTCGTCGTGGTGGTCTTGCCGGCGGATCCGGTGATCCCGACGGTTTTGCAGGGCACGACTTCCATGAAGATCTGGGTGTCGTTGGTGAGCGGCAGGCCGCGTTTGACGGCTTCCACCACCAGGGGGTTCTCGAGCGGGATGCCGCCGGAGATGCACAGGACGTCGGTCCTCTCGAGCAGTTCGACCGGATGGCTACCCAGCACCCAGGCGACGGGGATGTCGGCCAGGGCGGCCTGGGCGTCGACCATGCGATCGGGAGCGCGCCGGTCGTTCACGGTCACGATCGCGCCGTGACGCGCCAGCCAGCGCGCCGCCGCCAAGCCCTGGCGGGCGCCTCCCAGAATGGTCACACGTTTGCCGTTCCAGTCGGGTTTCATTCGCTCTCTATACCAGGATCAAACCGATGCCCAGCATGGCGACCAGCAGGCCGATCAGCCAGAAACGCTGGACGATCTGGGTTTCGGACCAACCCAGCAGCTCGAAGTGTAAATGGATGGGCGCCATCTTGAAGAAGCGCCGCCCATGGGTCAGGCGGAAGTAGAAGATCTGGATCGTGACGCTCAGGGCTTCGCTGACCGGGATGATGGCGATCAGGGGCAGGACGGCCCACTGGCCGGTCATCAGGGCGATCACTGCGATGCTGGCGCCCAGCGAGAGCGATCCGGTATCACCCATGATCAGCTGGGCTGGGTGGACGTTGAACCACAGGAACCCGAACAGCGCACCGACCATGGTGAAGCAGAAGCGGGCCACGAAGACCTGTCCCTGCATCAGGGCGATCCCGCCGTAGGAAGCGAAGATGGTTGCGGAGATCAACCCGGCCAGCCCGTCCAGCCCGTCGGTGAAATTGACTGCGTTGGACATCGCCACGATGACGAAGGCTGCGATCGGGATGTAGACCCAACCCAGCTTGATCTCGAAATCGATCCCCGGGACGTACAAGTCCGGGACCTTGAGCAGGTATTTGAGGACGAAGGCAATCCCGAGCGCCAGGACGACCTGGGCCAGGAACTTGGTGCGGATGCGCATGCCTTCGCCCTTGCGCTTGCCGCGAATGCCTTCCCAGTCGTCGATGGCGCCCAGGAGGCCGTATCCAAGCATGGCGATCAACGGGACGAGCACCGACTGGCCGAGGATTTTCATCCCGATCAGGCTGGCAGCGTTGAGCAGGATGGTGACGAGCAGCACGGGGACGATGACCATCAAGCCGCCCATGGTGGGTGTGCCCATCTTGACCATGTGCGCCCCCGGTTCCTCGACGCGGATGATCTTCCCGATCTTGAAGTGGCGCAGGATGCGCAGGAGCGGTCCGCCCCAGATGACGGTCATCATGAAAGCCAGGCCGGCCAGGCTCAGCGCAAGCGGGGAATTTTTCATGCAGGAACCTCCAGGGCGGCGACGATGCGGTCCATGCGGATGCCATGGGAGCCCTTCACCAGGACCACGTCCTTATCGGTCAGCGACCGGCGTAAATGCTCGATCGCCTCGTCCGTGGCCTCGAATTCGTTGATTTTTCCGGATTGCATGCCGGCCCGGCGGGCGGCAGCGGCGATCAGGTGTCCGAGCGTGCCCACCGTGACCAGCGTCTCGGCCACTTCGGCCACGCGGATGCCGACCAGCTCGTGGCCTTGTTTTTCGTAGGGTCCAAGCTCGAGCATGTCGCCGAGCACGGCCACCTTGCGCCCATCCAGCTCGGCCAGCAGGTTGAGGGCCGCCAGCATGGACTCGGGCGAAGCGTTGTAAGTGTCGTCGAGCAGCAGGGCGCCGCTCTCGCTGCGGACCGCCGTCAGGCGGAGCTGGGTGTGACCCTGCCGCAGGCCGTCCAGGATCTCCTGCCAGGTCAACCCGTCCACCAGGCCGACCGCCGCAGCCCGCAGGGCGGTGTGGACGGAGTGCTGCCCGATCAGCGGGATGTGGACGTGTAACGTTTCGGACCGGTAATGCAGGCGGAAGCGGATGCCTTCCAGGCCGAGACCTTCGACCCCGTCGGCCCACAAGTCGGCGGTGGTGTCCAGTCCGTAAAAGAAGATGCGCGCCCGGGTGTTTTCGGCCATCTTGGCCACCCAGGGATCGTCGAGGTTGAGGACGGCGACGCCGTCGGGAGGCAGGGCCTGGACCAGCTCGGACTTGCCGCGGAAGATGGCCTCCTGGGAGCCAGCCCGCTCGGCGTGGACGGTGCCGATGTTGGTCACCACGCCGATCTGTGGCTGGGCGATATCACACAGCAGGGCGATCTCGCCCGGCACGTAGAAGCCCATCTCCAGGACGGCTCGTTGGTAACCGGATCCCAGCCGCAGGATGGTCAGCGGCAGGCCGATCTCGTTGTTCATGTTGCCGGGGTTCTTCAGCGTGCGGTAGCGCTGGTCGAGGACCTCGAAAACCACCTCTTTGGTGGTGGATTTGCCCACGCTGCCGGTGATCCCGACCACGCGCAGGTCGAGCTTCCGACGCCAGAAGCGGGCGATCTGCTGGAGGGCCAGAAGGGTGTTTTCGACCATCAGGCAGATCGGAGCTTCCGCCTGGAAGGGGATCGTCACGCTGGAACCGCCGCGCAGGTCGAGGGTCCGGTAATTTTCGGTCGCCGGGCGCTGGACGAGGGCGAAGGATGCGCCCCGCCGGAAGGCGTCTGCGACGTAATCGTGGCCATCGACGCGTTCGCCCGGGAGCGCCACGAACAGGCCTCCGGGGATGACCTGACGCGAATCCACCGCCGCTTCGGTGATGACTGTGTTCACCTGGGCGGGGCGGAGATTCGTCAGCGCCTCGATTACGTCAGCGAGAGTCAGCATTCAGCCTCAACGTCCGGTATTCTGGAGCCGGACCACGTCCGGCGGGATGTTCAACAAAACGACCAGCTTTTCGATCACCTGCTTGAAGACCGGGGCGGCCACCACGGAGGCGGCTTTGTTGGTCTGGGGTTTTTCCAACCAAACGTAGACCATGAACTGCGGATCATCGGCCGGGCCCCAGCCGATGAAGGAAACGTTGACGTTGGTCGGATCGTAGCCGTCCTGGATCGGGATCTGGGCCGTGCCGGTCTTGCCGGCGATGCGGTACCCGGGGATCAGGGCGGTGGAGGATTCCTGCTCCAGGGAATTGGCGAGCATAGCGGTGATGGTGTGGGCGGTGTCGGCCGAGATCGGGGTGCCGACCACCTGGGGCGTCATGTTGCTCTGCCGGCCGTTCTGCACCTGCCCGTAAAGGACGTGCGGGTAGACCATCTTGCCGTCGTTGGCCAGGGCGGAGGCGGCCATCATCATTTGGATGGGGGTGATCGCCACGCCCTGTCCGAAGGCGTTCGTGCCGAGGTCGACCGGATACCAATCGCTGTCGCCGGGCAGCTTCAAGCGCCCAGGGTTTTCACCGGCCAGGTCGATGCCGGTCGGATGGCCGAGGCCGAAGCGCTGCATGTAGGAATAGAAGCTGGCGTTTCCCATCTGGGTGGAAACCCAGGCCAGGCAGACATTCAGGGAGTTGGCCAGGCAGCCGGTCATATCCTGGTAGCCCCACGCGCCGCCATCCCAGTCACGGATCGGGACGCCGCCGACATAGATGATCCCGTTGTCCAGGTAGACCGTGTCGGGTTTGACGACGCCGCTGTCCAGGGCGGAGGCCATGGTCAGGATCTTGACGACCGACCCGGGCTCATAGGCTTCGCTGATCGCCCGGTCGAAGGGGGTCTCACCCGGGAAGATCTGGCCGACATCCTGGTAGTTGTTCAGGTTCATCCGCGGGGAGGATGTCATCGCCAGGATCTCGCCGGTCCGGGGGTCCATGACGATGATGGTGCCTGATACGGCTCCGGTCGTCGCCAGGGCGTTGTCCAGGATGTGCTCGACGGAGGCCTGGATCTCCCGGTCGATGGTCAGGACGATCGTCTGGCCGGCAGGGATGCTCGGGTAGTCGATGGCCCGGCGGGGATCGGCCGGGACCAGTTCGGTGACCGGAATGCCGGCCAGGATGTTGTCGTATTTTTCTTCCACGCCCAGGTAACCGTGATTGTCTTCGGTCACGAAGCCGAGCACGGTGGAAGCCAGGTCGTTCTCGGGGTAGCTGCGCATGAGGTGGGCTTTGAAGTGCAGCGCGTCGAGGTTGCGCCCGCTCGGATCGGACCGGGCGGCGGTCTGGAGCTTCACCAGCTGGTCGTATTGTTCAGGAGGAACGAAATCCTTCAGGACGATGTACTGGGTCCCCGCAGCGGCGTTTTCGATGCGGCTGATCGTCTGGGCCGGATCCATGCCCATGGCCATCTGGGCGGCCAGGGCAACCGTCTGCGGATCGGGCTTGACGGTCAGGTCCAGCCCGACTTCGTAAACGGTCTTATTGCCGGCCAGCAGGTTGCCGTGCCGGTCGTAGATTTCACCGCGCGGCGGATAGAAGGTTTTCCAGACGTACGTCCCCTGGCCGGTGATGCCCGCCACTTCGGGGCTGCTCTGGATGCGCACGAGCTGGACGAGGATGGCCAGCCCGGCCAGCGCCATCACGGCGGCGACGGTCAGGTAACGCCAGAAATTGGGCCGTTTCATGGCTGTCCTCCAGCAGGGGTGGAGGAGGTCAATTGACGGGTCAGCCAATCGAAGAGCGACTCGGTGTATTCCGGGAGGAGGGCCGGGACCTTGGACGCCGAGTTGCCCGGGGTGGACAGGTCCACGACGGTCCGGCGGGAGTAGCCCGGAACGACCACGTAGACGATATCGGTCGGATCGGCGGGCTGGAAGCCCTGGTCCTGGGCGCGCTGCTGGACCGATTGGATCGAACTGAGCGAGGCCAGCTGCGTCTCGAGATCGGAGTTCTTGAGCTGGTTGTCGGCGATGCTCGATTGGAGGAGCAGGATCTCACGCCCTGCCAGCGTGGCCCGCACGGTCACGTTGAGGTAGATCCCGGCTACCATCGCCACTGCGACCAGTCCAAGCAGGAACAGACCGATCCACTGGCGTTGTACCCTCCAGTGGGCCTGACGTACTTTTTGGACGATTTGCGTGACATTGTTCATTGACAGGTCCATTAATTACCGATCAATATGGATGACGCTGCACCTCCGCTCTGAGCCAACACCCATTGGCCTAGTACTTGCGATGCTGCATCACCGTTCGAGCCAACACCCATTGGCTTTTTTGTTTACAACTTCTCAGCGACACGCAGTTTGGCGCTGCGTGCGCGCGGATTCTGACTGATTTCTTCTTCCGCCGGAACGATCGGCCGGCGGGTTATTTCCCGGATACTCGCTTTATGCCCGCAGGTGCAAACCGGCTGGCGGGGTGGGCAGATGCAGTCCCGGCTTTCCCGGCGGAAGTATTCCTTCACGATCCGGTCTTCCAGCGAGTGGAAGCTGATGACTGCCAGCCGTCCACCCGGGT
>Ga0335071_10006682_pt1 | contig 11900 bp, 9 predicted proteins | sample Lox_Sample_15_FD_206724 | JGI IMG/M metagenome (GOLD analysis project Ga0335071, IMG submission 206724) | Soil microbial communities from Loxahatchee National Wildlife Refuge, Florida, United States - Lox_Sample_1.5 | ecosystem: Environmental > Terrestrial > Soil > Wetlands | place: USA: Florida...
GGTCGTGTCGTTGATGAACGTCGGCACCCACACGGTCTTGACGTTCGGGGGCAGCGCGCTCGCGCCCGTCCCGACGAGCGTGTACCCGCAGCCGTTCAGAAACAGCGAAAATGACGAGAAGAGAAAAAGGAAGATTTCTTTGAATGAGTGAGAGGCCGGGGCGCGGCGCCGCCGGCGCGCTGCGGGGAGCGTCCGCCCGCGACCACTCGAAGAATTTTCTTCCCGGTCTTCCATCTCTCTCGTGTTCACTTCACGACGAGGTTCAGCAGCCGGTCCTGGACCCAGATCGTCTTGATCCGCTGCTTGCCCTCGAGCCAGCGCGCGACGACGGGCTCGGCCTCGGCGGCCGCCACGGCCTCCTTCTCGGTAGATCCTCTCCGGACCTTGATCTCGCCCCGCACTTTCCCGGAGACCTGCACGGCGACGGACGCGATCTCCTCGACGGCGAGCTTCGGGTCGAACGCCGGCCAGCCCGAGACGAGGAGGCTCTTCGTTCCGCCGAGTTTCTCGTTCAGCTCCTCGGAGAGGTGCGGCGCGATCGGGTGGAGGAGCGCGACGAGCGAGCGGAGCGTCGCCGCAGTCTCCCCCGGCTCGGCTTTCGGGTCGCCGACGAGCCCGGCCGCGTGCGTTCCGAACTCCATGAGGTGCGCGACGGCCGTGTGGAACGAGAAGGCGTCGAAGTCCTGCGTGACCTTCTTCACGGCCATGTGGCGGACGCGCGCCGCGGGCGTGTCGGCCGCGGCGGGCTCCCGGCGCGGGTCGGCACCGGAGGCGACGAAGCGTTCCACGGCCGTCCGGACGCGTCCGAGAAAACGCTCGGGGCCGCTGATGCCTTCGTCGCTCCACTCGGCGTCCTTCTCGGGCGGCCCGAGGAAGAGGACGAACGCGCGGACGGCGTCCGCGCCCTTTTCCGCGATGAGCGGGTCGAGCGACACGGCGTTGCCGCGCGACTTGGACATCTTCTCGACGCGGCCCGTCGGCGACTGGCGCGTGATCATCCCCTGGTTGAAGAGGGCCGAGAACGGCTCCTCGAACGTCACGAGCCCGAGGTCTTTCATGACGCGGGCGAAGAACCGCGCGTACAGGAGGTGGAGGATCGCGTGCTCGATCCCGCCGATGTATTGGTCGACGGGCGCCCACTCGGCGGCCCGGGACACGTCGAACGGGGCCCTGTCGTTCGCCGGGTCGAGATACCTCAGGTAGTACCAGGACGAGTCCATGAACGTGTCCATCGTGTCCGTCTCGCGGCGGGCGGGGCCGCCGCACTCCGGGCACGTCGTGTTCACGAAGGACGCGACCTTCTCGAGCGGGTTCCCGCCCTTTCCGGTGAACGGCGCGTCCGGCGGGAGGACGACCGGCAGATCCTTTTCCGGGACCGGCACCCAGCCGTCCTTCTCGCACCTGATCATCGGGATCGGCGTCCCCCAGTAGCGCTGGCGGGAGATGAGCCAGTCGCGCAGGCGGTAGCGGATGCGCGGGCCGCCGATGCCGCGCGAAGCGGCTTCGGCAGAGATGAGTTCGCGGGCGGAGGATGAAGATTTTTCTGAGAAGGGGCCCGAGGCGACGAGGAAGCCCTCGCCCGTATAGGCAGCCGCAGGAGCGTCGGTGCCGCCGGAAGAAGATTTCTTCGAATGGTCCCTCTCCCGCGCCTCGCCGGAGCCGGAGGCGCCGCCGGTGCGGGGCGCCAGGTCCTCTCCATCTTCCTTTCTAAGAAGATGTTCGGTGTTCTTTGAACGTTCCTCGATGACCCGAACGATGGGAATCGAGTACTTCTTCGCGAACTCGAAGTCGCGCGTGTCGTGCGCGGGGACCGCCATGAGCGCGCCCGTGCCGTAGTCCGCAATGACGAAGTTCGCGATCCAGACCGGGATCTCCCGACCCGTGAACGGGTTCACCGCCTTGACGCCGGTGTCGCGGCCGTCCTTCTCCGCGTTCTCGGCCTCCCGCTCGAGGCGCTCCTGGTTCCTCACGGACGTGACCCACGCGGCAATCTCGTCCTTCTTCGGGTGGTTCGCGATGAGGCGCGGGACGAGGGCGTGCTCGGGCGCGAGGATGAGCGCCGTCGCGCCGAAGACCGTGTCGGGCCGCGTCGTGAAGACGCGGACGCTCTCGCCGAGCGCGGGGATCGCGAAGTCGAGGTCCGCGCCGGTCGACTTCCCGATCCAGTTGCGCTGCATCGTGACGACCTTGTCGGGCCATTTCCCGAGGCTGTCGAGGCCGGCGAGGAGGCTCTCGGCGTAGTCCGTGATCTTCAGGAACCACTGCTCGAGCTCGCGCTGGACGACCGGCGTCTTGCAGCGCTCGCAGACGCCGCCCTCGGCCTGCTCGTTCGCGAGGACCGTTTCGCACGACGGGCACCAGTTCACGGCGGACTTCCGCCGCACGGCGAGGCCCTTCTCGAGGAGTTTCAGGAAGAACCACTGGTTCCAGTGGTAGTACGCGGGCTCGCAGGTCGTGACTTCCTTCGTCCAGTCGTAGAGGACGCCCCACGCGCGGAACTGCTCCTTCATCGCCGCGATGTTCGCGAGCGTGGACGTGCGCGGGTGGATGCCCTTCTGGATCGCGTAGTTCTCCGCGGGCAGCCCGAACGCGTCCCAGCCCATCGGGCAGAAGACCGCTCCGCCGCGCTGGCGCAGGTACCGGTGGAGCGCGTCCGTCAGGAAGTACGTGCGGGCATGCCCGACGTGGAGGCGGTCGCCCGAGGGGTACGGAAGCATGACGAGGAGGTACGTGCCGTCGCCCGCGGGCTTGCCCGTGTCCACGAAGGCGGCGCGGTCCCGTTCCCAGCGCTCGCGCCATTTCGTCTCGATCCGCCGGATTTCGTCGCTGCGTGAGGGTGGTGCGATGGTCGACATCAGAGCGCGCGAGTGTAAACGACCGCGCCCGGAGCCCGGTAGACGAGGTCGCTTCCGAGAAGGACGGGCGCGAGCGGCGTCGAGGCTGCGAACGCGTGGTCCTCGCGCCCGAGCAGGAGGTAACCGCCGGGTTTGAGGCACGCGCCGAGGCGCTCCACGGTCTCCGGCCGCGCCGCTTCCGGCATCTGGCGAAGGACTCCGTGACAGACGATCGCGTCGTGCTTGCCCGCCCCTGCCGGCTCGTCCGCGAGGGCGCGCGTCTCGAAGAAGACTCCGGCTCGGAGGGCTTCGCGCACGCGGTACCGCCCGTTCGAGAGCGGCTGGAAGTGCCGGGTCCGCAGCGCCTCGGGGACTCCGCGGAGAGCGTGCGGGCCGTAGACGCCGGCGCGCGCATGCCGGATCGCGGCCGGTGACAGGTCCGTGCCCCGGATCCTGATCCGGCGCTCCGGAGAGTACCCGCGCTCGGCGAGCCGGATCGCCGCCGACCACACCTCCTCGCCCGTTCCGCACCCGATGCACCAGACGTCGAGCGTCTCGCCGCCTCCGAGCGCAAGGAGACGCTCCGGCGCGATCTCGGCCGCGAGCGCGTCGAGAGCCCCGGTGTCCGCGAAAAACCGAGACGCGGTGTCCGCGACGGAGTCCACGAGGCGCAGGAGAAGCGCGTCGTCCGCCGGCAGGTCGCGCGTCCGTTTCCAGAGGTCCCGGAAAGACCCCGCCGCCCACGCCTCGGCCGCGAGGAGGAGCGACAGACGTGGCCGCAGGGCTTCGAGGTCCAGCGCGAGGCCCGTGCGCCTCCGCGCCAGGGAGCCGAGCAGGCGGATCGCGTCCGCGTCGTCGTCCGGGAACGTGGGCGCGACGGAGCGCCGGGCCGCCTCGATCGCCTCGCCCCAGGCGCGCCCGGCCCGGGGCGGTGCGGCCGCCCACGCCGCCCGGGCCGCCGCGGGATGACGGCGCGCGAGAGCCTCGGCCGCGTCGCGCGCCTCGGCGCGCCCGGTGTCGACTCCGAGGATCCGGCTCACGGCCGGGATCGCTTCGGCGCGCCCCGACGCCGCCACGGCGCGGAGGAGCGCCCGCAACGGCTCCTCGTCGGTCTCGCGATCGAGCGCCTCGCCGAGCGCCCCCGCGAGCGCGGCCGCGACATCGTCCCCCGCGCGGGCCGCCGTCGCCGCCGCCGCGATGCGGACCTCGGGCCGGCGGTCCAGAAGCCCCCTTCCGACGGTGTCGGCGGCGAGCGGCGGAGGAGCGGCGGCGACGGCCTCGAGAACGGCCCGGGCCGTGGACGGGTCCTCGTGGGAGACGGCGAAGGCGACGGCCGACGCCGCGGCGGCGTCGCCCAGGGCCGGGATGACCTCGAGGGCCGCTCGCCGGACGGCGCCTCTCTGCGCGAGCATCTCGCGCGCGACGCGAGGGCGATCGGCCCGCGCGAGGATCACGAGGAGGGCTCCGGCCGACGCGGCAACGGCGGGCTCGTCGTCGAGAAAACGCAGGAACTGCCGCGCCTCGAGCCCCGTCTTGCGGGCGCGGGCCAGGGTCCCGAGGCTCCAGAGCGCCTCCACGCGAACCCCGGCGTCGGAGTCGTCGAGGAGCTGCAGGAACTCGCGCTCTCCCGACTCCACCCGGGACGCGGCGGCCCGGGCCGCCGCCGCACGGGTCCTCGCCTCGCGCGACACGAGCGCCGTCCGAAGGGCGACGCCGGCGGCGGCGCCAGGGTCGTCGCGCAGCGCGACGAGAGCCGCGACCCGGCCGGGCCCGTCGTGGCCGATCGCGCGATCGTGGAGAGCAGCCGCGGCGGTACGGGCGCGGTCCCCTCCGCCGCGGCGCGCTTCGCGTGAGAGCGCCCACGCCGCGGCAAGAGCCGTACCCGGGTCGTCGTCGGCGAGGATCTCGAGGAGGTCGGCGAGCGGCGTCGAGCCCGGCTCGAGCCGGTTCAGGGCGCCGGTTTTCACGTGCGCGTGGACGTGCGCGAGAAGGCCGGCCGGCTCCACGCCCGCCCCGCCGTGGACCAGGAGCGTGAGCGCGGGCTCGGCGTCGTCTGCCAAGAGGGCCGTCCGGACCGCCTCGGGCTGGCGCTCCACCGGGAGGTCCGCGAGAGCGGCGAAGCCGTCCGGGTACGGACCATGGCGGATGATCAAGGCGGCCGCCCCGGACGAGTCGAGGCGCGCGAGGAGGTGGGCAAGGGAGCCCGCCGTTTCGCCCGGCAGGCCGGGCTCTGCGAGGAGGGTCTGCACCGCCTCCGCGACGCCGGACCACAGGGCGCGCACGCGCCGCGCGAGTCCCTCGGGGCCCGAGGCCACTCCGCGCGCGAGCGCGAGAAGGACCCGTTCTCCGCCCTGTCCCCGGGCGCCGCGCCGGGCGAGCTCTTCGGCGGCCTCGGACGAGGGCAGGCGCGCGAGCGCGGCCAACGCGCACTCGCCGACGCCGGGATCGTCGAGGATCGCCAGGAGGCGAGTGGCCGCCCGCTGGTCGCCGAGGAGCCCGAGCGCCCAGGCCGCGTGAGCGCGCATGTAGGGCGCGCCGTCGCGGAGCATCCGGAGGAGAGGCGAGGCCGCGTCGGCGCTGCCCGTGCGCCCCAGGGCGGCGAGGAGCTCCGCGGCAACGTCCGGGTCGGTTTCGATATCGAGAGCGGCGTGGAGGCGCGTGACGACAAGACCGGATGTCGAAACGGGAAGCTCGCGGGCCGCGCGCAGGCGCACCGCCGGCGAAGCGTGGGAGAGCGCCTCGACGAGCGCGTCGCCGCCCGCGGGCTCGGCCGAGAGGACCCGCGCCGCGGCGACTCCGGCGGTTCCGGAGGCCGGGTCGAGAAGCAGGGCGGCGCACGCTTCGGCGGCGCCCGGGAGAGCCTCCGCGAGGGCGCGCGCGGCCCGGCATCGAACACGGTGGTCGGCGTCCGCGAGGAGACCGGCCAGCGCCTGGGCGGCCTCGGCTCCCCCCAGTCCCGCGAGGACGGCCGCGGCATGAAGGCGCACCTCGGGCTTCGGCGAGGACGTTTCCTGAGCGACCGGGATGAACGGGTTTCCGGTCACGGCGCGCTCCCGAAGAGCCCGGCGGCCGCGAATGCTGCCGCGATGGCCTCGACGTCGAACGGCGTCGTCAGGAGTGCGGCCGCCCCGGCAGCCGCCGCGCGGCGCGGAGCCTCGGGGTCGGAAGCGGGCGCCACGGCCACGACCGGCAGATCGCCGAGCCCCGGGCGCGCTCGAAAGAGCGCGACGAGCTCATCCCCGGACAGGATCGGCAGATCCAGGGCCACGACCGCGAGGTCGGGAGGAGTTCGGGCCGCGAGCCAGAGAGCATCCAGCCCGGATCCCGCCTCCGTCGGCCGTACGTCGCGCCCCGTCCGGGCCAGCGCCGCGCGCAGGGCGGCCGCCGCAAGGACCCGCAGAGGCGGAGAAGGCAGGACGATGAGAATCCGGAGCGGTGCCCCGTGGGCGCCCGCGTCCGCGGTCAACGCCGGTCGTCCCGGAGCGCGGGACGCGGCGCCGCGAGCGGCGCGGGGTCGAACGAGGCGCCCTCGAGGCGGTCCCGCGGGCGCGCGAGGGTGAGGCGCCCGTCGCCGCCCTCGAGGGGCGGGAGGCGGATCTCCGCCGAACGCGAGACGACGCTCGCGTGGAACGGGGAGGGCGGCTGGCGGGAGAGCGCAAGGTGCCGCGCCGTGACGGTGTTCGCGAGGCCGCCGGGATCGGAGGGAACCCAGCCGAGGCCCGGAACGAAGGCTTCGATCCACCGGTGGCGGACGCCGCCGAGGCCGGCGTCGTAGACGAGGCGGGACTCGGGTGTCAGCTCCTTCGGATCGGCGGCGATCAGGAGGCCCGTGACCTGGCGGACGGGCACGCCCGCGCGCAGGAGGAGCTCGGCCGCGAGAAGAGACCGCCCGACGCAGGATCCGCGCCCCGTCCGCAACGCCCCGGACGCCGTCTCACCGCCGTCCGGAAGGACGTATGTGACGCTTCGGGACGTGAACGCGATCACGCGTTCGACCGCCTCGAGCGTCGTTGCGGCTCCTGCGAGCACCCGGCGCGAAGCCGCGTCGAGCGCGGGATCGTCCGCGCGCGGCTCGGCGAGCGCGGCGCGGGCCTCCGGCGAGAGCGCCGAGACAGGCGGGGGGAAGGACGCGTCGGACGCGAACGGCGCCTCGTCCACCTCCACGCGGACGAGGAGGGTGCGCCCGTCCGGGCTGGAAAGAACCACACGGTAGCCCGGGGCTTCCACGGGCCTCGCGTAGCGCCACGGGGACTCCCCCGCGACCCGGTACTGCGCCCACTCCCTCTCCCGCGGGCTCTCCGCGTGGGCCGCAACCGCCGCGAGGAGGACGAGCAGAAGCCGTTTCACGCGGGCTCCTCCCCCGCGGCCGCACGCGGGCCGTACGTCGCGCGCCGGATTCCGTCGAGGACCCCGTTCACGAAGGGTCCCGACGAAGGCGTCGAGAACTTCTTCGCGATCTCGACGGCCTCGTCGATCACGACGGCGTCCGGTGTGTCGTTCTCGAAGAGGAGCTCGTAGAGAGCGAGCCGGAGGAGGTTTCGGTCCACGGCCGCCATCCGGCCGAGGCGCCAGTGCTCGGAGCGCTCAGAGAGTTTCGCGTCCAGCTCGTCGCGGCGCGCGAGCGTTCCCTCGACGAGGCGCGCCGCGTACTCCTGCACGTCGGGCCGCGCCTCGACGAACTCCTCCGTGCGCGCGAACATCTCGGCGGGCCCGGTGCCCGCGAGGTCGTTCTGGTACAGCAGCTGGAGCGCCAGCTCGCGGGACTTGCGCCGGCGGCCGCTCACGCGTCCCTCCGCCGTCCGTCAGCGCGCGCGACGCTTCGCGGCCGGAGCCTTCAGTCGGGCGCGCAGGTCGGCGGACTCCACGGCGGCCATCGCGGCCTCGAAGCCCTTGTTGCCGCCCTTGGCGCCGGAGCGCTCGAGCGCCTGCTCGAGCGTGTCGCACGTGAGGACGCCGAAAGAGATCGGGAGATCCAGTTCCAGCGAGACATGGAAGACGCTCTTCGCCGTCTCGCCCGCGACGTATTCGAAATGGGGCGTGCCGCCGCGGATGACGGCGCCGAGAGCAACGAGCGCGTCGAAGCCCCCCGAGCGGCCGAGGTCGCGGAGAACGAGCGCGAGCTCCCAGGCGCCCGGCGCGCGGACGACGACGATGTCGCCATCCGATGCGCCCGTGCGGCGGAAGGCGTCGAGCGCGCCGTCGATCAGGCGCGAGACGACGACGTCGTTCGTGCGGGCGGCCACGATTCCGAAACGGCGCCCGGTCGAGGTGAGATTTCCTTCGATGACGCTCATGCGAACCGGTAGTGTACCGCGCCCCGCCGCCACTTTGAAGATCACCCTCCCGCGCGGAGACGGTCCGCGGTCCCGTGGATTCCCTCGGAGCCATAGTTCTCGCGATAGCGGTCCAGGAAATCGGCCATCGTGTAGCGCTTCGGCTGGGCGCCCACCGTCTCGAGGGCGAACACGGCCGCGACGCTCCCGACCCGGCCCGCGACCTCCCAGGACAGTCCGCGCTGGCGCGCGGCGAGGAGGCCCGCGCGGAACGCGTCCCCGACGCCCGTCGGGTCGATCGCGGTGCCGTGGACCTTCGCCGGAGGGATCCGGTGCGTCAGGGAGCCGCCGGGCGCGTCGTGCGCGCCGCGCACGGCGATCGTCGCCCCGTCCTCGCCGCGCGTGACGATGAGGACCGGGACCCGCTCGAGGACCTGGGCCTCCGAGAGGCCGGTCTTCTTCTCGATGACGCCGAACTCGTACTCGTTCGCGACGAGGATCGCCGCGCCCTCGAGCCCCGCGAGGATCTCCGGGCCGGTGAGCCGCGCGACCTGCTGGCTCGGGTCGAAGACGAACGGGATGTGGAGCGTCCGGCACTCCTCGGCGTACTTCATCATCGCCTCGGGGGCGTTCGGCGCGATGACCGCGAGCGAGACCGTGCCGGGCCCGAACGCGCGGAACGAGAGCTGGACGGCCCGGGCCATCGCGCCCGTGTAGAACGTCGCGATCTGGTTCTGGACTTCGTCCGTCGAGACGAAGAACGACGCCGTGAACAGGTCGTCGCTGATGTGGAGCTCGGACGTGTCGACGCCCTCGTCCGCGAGCCATCGCGCGTAGTCGAGCGCGTCGACGCCGGCCGTCGCCATGATGACCGGCTTGAGGCCGAAGAGCGCGAGGCCGTAGGCGATGTTCGGCGCGACGCCGCCGCGCACGCGGCGCATCGAGTCGACGAGGAACGAGACCGAGAGGCGGTGCATGCGGTCCGGGACCACGACGTCGAGGAACTTGCCGGGGAACGTCATCAGGTAGTCGAAGGCGACCGAGCCGGTGACGACGATTCTCGGGGGCGTCATGCGCGTCCTTTCTGCGTGAAGAGGGCGAGCCGCCTGCGCGTTCGGACGGGGACGCGCGTCGGCGGCGTGAGGATCGCGAAGGCGAGGGCGTCGGCGCAGTCGCTCGGACGCGACGGATCGAGGCGCCGGACGGCGGCTGCGAGGACGCGGTTCGCCGTCGCCGCATTCGCCTTGAGGACCGAAAGGACGGCCTCGACGCTCACGGGGCCCTCCTCCTCGTGCCAGCAGTCGTAGTCCGTCACGAGGCACGCCGAGGCGTAGGCGATTCCGGCCTCGCGGCAGAGCTTCGCCTCGGTCGCGTTCGTCATCCCGATGACGTCGACTCCCCAGGACCGGTAGAGGAGCGACTCGGCTTGCGTCGAGAACTGCGGCCCCTCCATGCAGACGTACGTTCCGCCGCGGTGGACGACCGCGTTCTCGTCCTTCCCCGCGGCCTCCAGCGCGTCGAGGAGCGTTTTCGAGACGGGATGCGAGAAGGAGACGTGACCGACACAGCCGTCGCCGAAGAACGTCGAGACACGGCGCTTCGTGAGGTCGAGGAACTGGTCCGGCAGGACGATTTCGGTCGGTCTGTAGGCCTCTTTCATCGAGCCACAGGCGGACGCCGAGATCAGCCACGAGCACCCGAGCTTCCGGAACCCCCATACGTTCGCGCGGTAGTTGATCTCCGAGGGAAGCAGGTGGTGGTGGCGCCCGTGGCGTGCGAGGAAAGCGACGGGGACCCCGGAGATTTCTCCCAGAAAGAAAGTGTCCGAGGGCGTCCCGAAGGGCGTATTCAGACGCCGTTCTTCGGTGATCCGCAGGTCCGGAAGGGAGTAGAGGCCGGAGCCGCCGATGAGGCCGATCCGGGGGATCTCTCTCCTTCTTCCACTCGAGGAAATCTCCTTCTGTCCCCTCGTCTTCTTCATCGTCAGCGGTTCCGGCCCATTTCCTCGAGGATGTCGAGGGCGAGCTTCAGCGCCGCGCGGCCGGCCTCGCCCGTGACCTCGGGCTCGCCCCGCGTGCGGCAGGCCTTCAGGAACGCCGCGTCCTCGGCGGTGAGCGCGTCCTGGGGCTCGACGGCGACCGGCCAGGGAACGATGCGCGGCGGGCCCGTCACGCGGTCGAGGCGGAACGCCGTGACGTCGCGGTTCTGCGTGTCGATCGAGAAGTACCAGTCCGGCTGGAAGAACCGGAACTTCCGCGTCTTCTCCTGGGACACGCGTGACGCCGTCAGGTTCGCGACGCACCCGCCCTCGAACGAGAGGCGCACGGACGCGATGTCGATCTTGTTCGAGAGGATCGGCACGCCGACGGCGCGGATTTCGGTCACGGGGCGCCCGACGAGGTCGAGCGCGATGTCGAGGTCGTGGACGAGGAGGTCGAGAACGACGTCCACGTCGAGCGCGCGCGTGACGAACACGCCGAGCCGGTGCGCCTCGATGAACTTCACGTCGGTCACGAGCGGCCGCACGGCTGCGACGGCCGGGTTGAAGCGCTCGATGTGTCCGACCTGCAGGACGCGGCCCTTCCCGCGGGCGACCGAGACGAGGCGGTCCGCCTCGGCGAGAGTCGCCGTGATCGGCTTTTCGACCATGACGTCGGCCCCGCCGAGCAGGAGCTCCTCGGCGACGTCCGCGTGCGTGACCGTCGGCGAGGCGACGACGACCGCCGTCGCGCCCGCGTCGAGGAGATCCCGAATCGACCGGCGGCGGACCATGCCCGTGGCCCCGTGGGCCGCCTCGATCGCGGCGGCGGCCGCGTCGTCCGTCTCGACGAAACCGGCCGGGCTCGAGCCCTCGAGCGTCGAGAGGATGCGCGCGTGGTGGCGCCCGAGGTACCCGCAGCCGACGATGCCGGTCCGGAGAGGCGTCATGCGCCGCGCAGTGTAAAGGACGAACGGTCCGCCGCGGGCCCGACTGATCCATCTGAATCATGTAACCTCCGCGGCTCGTATGGGCCGCGACTGGAAATCCACTCTCCTTCTCCCGAAGACGGGGTTCCCCATGAAGGCGGACCTCCCGAAGCGGGAGCCCGCGCGCCTCGCGCGCTGGCAGGAAGGCGACCTTTACGGGCGGATCCGCGCCGCACGAAAGGGCGCCCCGGGCTTCCTCCTGCACGACGGGCCGCCGTACGCGAACGGCCGCATCCACATGGGGACGGCGATGAACAAGATCCTGAAGGATCTCGTCGTCCGCACGAAGACGCTCGCCGGCTTCGACGCGCCTTACGTCCCGGGCTGGGACTGCCACGGCCTCCCGATCGAGCTCAAGGTGGACAAGGAGCTCGGGCCGAAGAAGCGCGAGATGTCGGACGTCGCGATCCGGAACGCCTGCCGGGCGTCCGCGGAGAAGTGGATCGACATCCAGCGGGCCGACTTCATGCGCCTCGGGGTCCTTGGCGCCTGGATGACGCCGTACCGGACGATGGACTTCTCCTACCAGTCCGAGATCGCGCGCGCGTTCGGGCGGTTCGTCGAGAAGGGTCTCGTCTCCTTCGGCTTCAAGTCCGTCCTCTGGTGCGTCCACGACCGCACGGCGCTCGCCGAGGCCGAGATCGAGTACGAGGACAAGGCGGACTGGTCGATCTACGTGGCCTTTCCGATGCCGGTCGATGACCGCTCCGGGAGTGTCTGGGATCTCGCGGGGCTCGGGATCGACAAGCTCTACGCGGTCATCTGGACGACCACCCCGTGGACTCTGCCCGCGAACCGGGCGATTTCGCTCGGGGCGAACATCGAA
>Ga0335071_10006683_pt1 | contig 11900 bp, 9 predicted proteins | sample Lox_Sample_15_FD_206724 | JGI IMG/M metagenome (GOLD analysis project Ga0335071, IMG submission 206724) | Soil microbial communities from Loxahatchee National Wildlife Refuge, Florida, United States - Lox_Sample_1.5 | ecosystem: Environmental > Terrestrial > Soil > Wetlands | place: USA: Florida...
TAAGAACGGTGCTCTGCAGGACATTGAAGTTATAGAAGCATCGGGCTTTGGCTTCACAGACGCCGCTGTTGCGGCCATAAAGAAGTCCGCCTTTTCTCCAGCTTATAGCAATGGGGAAAAAGTGACTTCCAAAGCAATCATCTCCGTTCGGTTCAATTTAAAATAAGAAATTTTAAGGAACAACAAGAATGGAATATCTTGCTGCAATAATTGATTATGGGGTTATAGGGCTTCTTATTGTTATGAGTATCGTTGCGGTTTCAATCGCCGTTGAAAGGCATCTTACGTACAGAAAAATTAAGATAGAAAAGTTCCGGGATAAAAAAGAGTTGGAGATGGAGCTTACAAAGAGTCTCCATATCATAGCGACCATTGGAAGCAATGCCCCTTATATCGGACTGCTTGGCACTGTCCTGGGCATTATGCTCACTTTCTACAAAATAGGCCAGGAGGGGTTCCTCGACACGGGGAAGATAATGATTGGTCTCGCCCTCGCATTAAAGGCAACGGCGGTTGGACTGATCGTTGCCATACCTTCCGTGGTTTTTTATAATCTCCTGTTGAGAAAAGTGAAAGTTATCATGATGCGTTGGGAGATAACAAATGGAAGAAAAGGAATTTGATTACATCAACGTCATTCCCCTCGTTGATGTGATGCTTGTGCTTTTAACCATCGTTCTTATGACATCGACATTTATCGCCACGGGGATGATCTCCGTGTCTCTGCCGAAAGCATCGGAAACACAGACGGAAGCCCTAAAGAGGCAGATAATATCCATAGATCAAAATGGCGTGATCTATTTTAACTCAACGAAAATAGCCCTGGAAGAATTAGGCATGAAAATCAGGGATATTGATAAAAACAGCCCCCTCATTGTCCGGGCTGATAAAGACGTGGCTCTCCAGATTTTTATAGATGTTCTTGATATTGTGAACAGCCGGGGCTTCAAAAAAGTTGCAATTCAAACCGAGAGAAAGGGGTGATTAAAGACATCATTGAATTAATAGGGAGGCAGGGAGGTGCCTTTGGCGAGGACTCCCCGCCTCGGAAGGATAACACTCAAAGAACATCACCCTTCTGATATCTCTTATATCAGAAAGGGGGCCGGATGTAAAGGAACAGGAGGAAAACGAATGTTTAAAAGATTTTTACTTGTGCTCTTATTTATTTTATTTTCGTCAAATACTTTTGCTGATGAAAATAATGTGACGGAATCTGAGAAAAAAGAAAAAGATGTGACAAAATTTGAGGATGTTGTAGTCACGGCAACGAGAACGGAAAAAAGCGTGGAGTCCGCGCCGGGAAGTGTAAACGTTGTTACGAAAAAAGAAATGGAGACAAGGAATATAAAGACGGTTGATGAGGCTTTGGATACACTGCCGGGGGTTTTTAACAGGCGGCAGTCTCTCGCGGATACTCAGTCTTCCATAATATTACACGGTATTCCCGATCAGAAGAGGACCTTGATCCTGAGAGATGGCGTCACGCTGAACAATGGTTATGATGGCTCGGTGAGCTTTACAGCCTTACCGACAGAAAACGTGGAAAAAATCGAAGTTGTTCAGGGCCCCTTTTCCAGCCTTTACGGCGGTAATGCCATGGGCGGCGTAGTAAATATAATTACAAAAATGCCGGAAAAGAGGGAATTCACCTTGATTAGCGGTTACGGTTCAGCCTGGCACAGGGGAGAGAGCCTTGATGATATGCAAAAATACTATTTGTCTTATGGAGATAAGCCCACAGACAAGCTCCGTCTTCTATTTAACTACGGATATAAGGCGACAAACGGCTTTTCGAAATGGCTTAATGTTCAGTCGACGCAACCCCCTGCTGGTATTACAGGCTGGTCATACACTTCCGATACTCAGGGAAATACCCGCTATCTTATAGGCGATAAAGGAGACAACACCTGGTGGGACGACAACATTGGCATTAAGGCACGATACGATTTGACACAGGAATCAAAATTAGGATTATCTTTTGCGAGAACCCGCTACAAATATAATTATGACGAACCTCACACTTACTTGAAGGACGCATCGGGGAATCCCGTCTATTCATACACCGGCGTCAATCAAAGCACCTTCGTTTCCACCACTGGGTCCGGGGCAAAAGAGGTGAACCAATACAACGTAAATTTTGAAACCGAGATCGGAATTGTAAAGACAAAGCTCTCTTTCGGTCTCAATGACGAAGTGAAGAACTGGTATACTCAAGCAGGCACGCTAATCGCGGGGGGTCCCGGCGGTACGGTTTCCAACACTCCAAACCAGAACTATAATATGGACCTTCAATTCACGTTGCCTATCTTTACGAGACACATCCTGACCTTCGGAGGTGCATACAAATACGATACAGCAAACACGGAAAAATCCGGCCTCAGCGATTGGAAGGATGAGACCTCTACGACCACACTGACAAACAATTACGGAGGGAAGGACAGGACATACGCCTTATTTATCCAGGACGAGATATTGATCCTTAACAATCTTACCGTATACATCGGTTTCAGGGAGGATTGGTGGGAATCATACGATGGCTATGCCAATCAGTTCGGGGCCGTGGCTTTTGCTAAGACATATGACTCGAGAAGCGACTCCTCATTCAATCCTAAACTATCCGTTGTGTATAAGCCTTTTGACAGTACGACATTAAGAACGTCTGCAGGGCAATCATTCAGGGGACCCACGGTTTTGGAACTCTTCACTACATATGTGTTGAGCGGCATCACCTATAATGGCAACCCTGATTTGAAACCTGAAACAGTTCAGTCGTGGGATGTGGGAATTACCCAGGGACTCTGGAAAGGTGCAAAGTTCAGCGCCACATACTTTGAAAATTATATGAAAGACCTTATCTATAACACTACAGTTTCCGCAACGGAGCGGAAATACATGAACGCGGGAAGAGCCGAAAGCAAAGGGATTACGCTTGAAATTGAGCAACGGTTCGACAAATTTTTAAGGCTATTTGCAAACTATACCTACACGGACGCCAGGATAAAAGAAAACAGTGCAAATCCGGCGTCAGTAGATAAACGATTAACCTTTATGCCGGATACGATGGTTAATGCAGGAGCGGAATCAGAAATCGGACCGTTTTCCGCTTCCCTCACAGGCAGATACGTGGGCAAGCGCTATTCGACAGATACAAACACGGATACGGTAAATAATGTATATGGGTCCTATGATCCTTATTTTACCGCAGATGCGAAGGTTTCATATAAGGTGACAAAATTTGCCAAGGTGTCAGTTTCCGTCGATAACATTGGCGACGTCCATTACTTCAGCTCGTACGTAGCGCCGGGCAGATCATGGTTCGGCGAGCTGGAACTGAGGTTTTGATGCATAAAGTCTTGAAGCATTTTTTCACAAGGTTGTTATTTATATTTGTTCTTTTTCTCGCTTTGTTGTCGGTTTCCGCATTGCATGCTGAAGTAATAACCTACAAAGACAAGTTTGGGCGGATGGTCAGCGTACCTTTGCCGATAAAGCGCGCAGTCTTTTTCCAGACGTATGAATTGATCCAGGCTCTTGGCATATGGGATAAGGTTGTGGGAATTGGAAGATATGCATATACAAATGACCTCATGAAGGCATCAAAGCCCGATATCGAAAAAACGGTGCCTTCGGCAGGGAGTGGAATTGATGTAAACATGGAAGCGCTTCTTAAGCTGAAGCCAGATATTGTTATCACATGGACCTCCAGGCCCGAACAGGTGCGCTTTATGGAGGAAAAAGGAATCCGGGTAATAGCCGTATATCCGGATAGTCTCTCCGAATTGTATGAGGTGATGGAATTTCACGGCAAGATATTTGAGAAAGAAAAGGAGATAAAGCGCACTATTGTATGCATGGATGGTATTTTCAGCAGCATAAAGAAAAGGGTAGCAAAAATACAGCCCGATAAGAGACAGAAAGTCCTCTGGATCAGTTCGAGACCAAACTCTGTAGCATGCCGCATCGGCGTTACAAACGATATCCTTACCATGATCGGTGGGATCAATCCGGCATCGTTAATCCCGCAGAGAAACGCAGACGTCTCAATAGAAAGGATCATAGAATGGAATCCGGATGTAATTTTTATTTGGGGAAACGCAAAATATAATCCGCAAGACATCCTGAAAAACCCACAGTGGAGGTCTATTAATGCCGTAAGGAGCGGCCGGGTTTTCAAGGCGCCGGAATGGTCCACATGGTCCCCTCGCCTCGCTCCTGTCGCCTTATGGATGGCGATGAAGACCTATCCCGAGCATTTCAGGGATATTAATTTCGATGCCACGGCCGATGTCTTTTACAGGAAAGTATTTGGTATACCTTACAGGATGGTGCACAGGATTGAAAACTAAACCGTCGCTATACATTGCCATTCTGCTATCCCCTTTGATTGCTGGCTGGTTTTCCCTCTTCATCGGTGCATATGAAATATCGCCAATGCAGATACTTACGCTCATCGCACGTGAAATCACACCGTTTCTGCAGAATCCTGATAGTACCGAACAGGCGATAGTCATTGATATCCGGCTGCCGCGGGTTCTGCTTGCGGGACTCGTCGGCATAGCGCTTTCTGTAACCGGGGTGACGTTTCAAGGAATTTTCCGCAACCCGCTCGTAGATCCTTTTATTCTGGGAATCTCTGCCGGCGCTGCGTTTGGATGTGCGCTTTCCGTCGGATTCCTTCCCTGGTTGCCGATCCAGATCATGGCATTCCTGTTCGGCATCGTAGCGGTCGTCCTTGCATACTCGATTGCGCGAACACAGGGGGAGATTTCACGGCTTCCTCTCATTCTTTCGGGAGTAATCATCTCAGCCTTTTTCACAGCCATGGTCTCGATCGTGAAATTCATGGTTGATCCCATGAAGCTCCAGAACATTGTCTACTGGATCATGGGGAGCTTTGCCCTTGCGGACTGGAAGTTTGTGCGTATCGTCGGTATTGGCCTGGCAGTAAGCCTTGTCCCCATTTTTCTTATGCGTTGGCGCCTCAATGTAATCAGCATGGGGGAAGATGAAGCGAAGGCAATGGGAGTGCATGTAAAGAGAGACCGGATAATCTTCATCGCCGCATCTACTTTGGCAGTAAGCGTCGCCGTATCGGTAAGCGGCATCATTGGCTGGGTTGGCCTGATGGTCCCGCATCTCATCAGGATGATCTCCGGACCTGATCATAAGAGTCTTGTACCCCTCTCCATGGCAGGAGGCGCCGCCTTCATGATCTGTGCTGATACGATTGCGCGGAACCTGACAACCTTCGACCTGCCGGTCGGCATCATAACAGCCATAACTGGCGCCCCATTCTTTATTTATCTTATGAAGAAAGGCGGCAAGGAAAGCTGGGGAAGATAAGAAATGCAAAGCGCGGTTCAAGGGACAGGTTTCACGGTTAATTAAGGAATGAGGAATGTTGGATATCAGCAACATATATTTCAAACATCGTAGTCCCGAAGTCGAGGTACTCCGTGGCATTTCGTTTCGGGTGGAAACCGGTCACGTGGCCACGCTCCTCGGCCCTAATGGTTCAGGCAAAACGACATTGTTCAAGTGCATTGCCGGTCTATGGCAGCAGCAGGAGGGCACAATTACCTGTGACGGCAAAGACATCGCACCGCTCCCCCCGGAGCGGCGCGCACGGCTTCTTGCTGTTGTGCCGCAGGAGCATGAGCCTCCGTTTCCTTACTCGGTGTTTGATGCAGTTCTCATGGGAAGGGCGTCACATGTATCGCTCTTTTCTTCACCGTCAAGAGATGATTACGGGCAAACGGAAAGGGCAATGGAAACGGTAGGGATCAGTCATTTGAGAGAAAGGCCCTATACAAAAATAAGCGGCGGCGAACGGCAGCTTGTCCTTATCGCCCGCGCGTTAGCGCAGGAAGCGCCATTATTGCTCCTTGACGAACCAACATCTCAGCTCGATTTCAGAAATCAGATCCTTATTTTGAATAGAGTAAGGGAAATAGTCAGGCACGAGGGATTGACGGTCTTGATGACGCTGCATGACCCAAATCTTGCGATGCAATTTTCCGATAGAGTCGTAATGATCGATGAAGGACATATTATTGCAAAGGGCATCCCTCCGGATGTTTTAACAGTAGATAATCTGAAGAAGATATATGGAATCGATGTGGCCATAATCAGCTGTAACGGGACAAAAGTAATTTGTCCCAGGGTAATTTGATGATCGAAATTAATGGCCTGACAAAAATATACGGGAACGTAAATGCGGTGGATAATATCACCCTTTCTGTCAGAAAAGGAGATGTCTTCGGCCTTCTCGGTCCGAACGGCGCGGGTAAGACAACGACAATAAAAATGCTCACTGCCTTGAGCAAACCTGATTCAGGCAAATGTATGATCAATGGTTTTGATGTGGCCATAGACCCTTATGAAATAAAAAAGCATATCGGTGTGGTGCCCCAGGAAAACAACCTCGACCGGGAGCTTACGGCCTATGAAAACCTGCTTATCTATGGGATGCTCCACCGTGTGAAGGATAAAGAAAGTAAAATCAGTGAAAATCTGAAAATGGTTGATCTGTGGGACAGAAAGGATTCTTCCGTATCGGGTTTTTCCGGAGGCATGCAGAGAAGGCTCCTGCTGGCAAGGGCACTCATTCCGGAGCCGGCGGTTCTCTTCCTTGACGAGCCGTCCATTGGCCTCGACCCACAGATCAGAAGGCAACTGTGGGACATTATCAGGAAAACCAGGATAGAAGGCAGGACCGTCGTTATTACCACCCATTACATCGAGGAAGCGGAGGTGTTATGCGACCAGGTAGGCATTCTTGCGAGGGGAGCATTGATAGCCCTTGATTCTCCGTATAACCTGAAGAGCAGCGTCGGAGAATATATTGTCGAGCATATTGATGCACAAGGCAGGCTCATACAGAACATCTGCAAAAGCCGGGATGATGCGCATGAAATCGCAAAACGCCAGCAAAGCAGCGTGACCGTCAGAAAATCAAACCTGGAAGACGTATTTATAAAACTCACGGGGGAACGCATAGAATGATCACCGCCGGCTGGTATCCCGTATTTTTAAATGAAATGCTCCATTTCAAGAGGAGGCTCCTTAAGCTAGGCTATCTCTTTTCCGCCATGGTGGTGCCGATCATCTATCTTATCGCCTTTGGCTTCGGCCTCGGCAAGAGCGTCCGCATCGACGGTGCAGATTATCTCTCCTTTCTCCTACCGGGACTAGTGGCCATGAGTTCCATGAATAACTCCTACACCTGGGTCTGCAATTCCCTGAACCTCAACAGGCTCTATTTCAAGACATTCCAGATCTTCGTGCAGGCCCCCATCAGCTCTTCCTCCATCATGGCGGGGGAAATGCTGGCGGGCATGGCGAAAGGCCTCTTCGCGTCATCTTTGATCATCATCGTCGGTTTTCTATGTTCACCCTATTTTTCCCTCTCTTTGATATTTATTATGACATTACTCCTGAATTGCTTTCTCTTTGCCAATATGGGAGTGATCATCGGGATGCGCGCAAAATCTCATGAGGACACTGCCACCTATTCCAACTTCCTCATCATGCCCATGGCGTTCTTCAGCGGGACATTTTTCCCCGTGGATAAGCTGCCTGTTCTATTTAAAACAGTTATTTACATTCTGCCCCTTACACATACGAGTATCCTGATCAGAAAGGCGCATATGGATGCGGAGGGAACATTTTCGCTTTGCATATTGATTGTCTACGCGACGGTATTTTTCATTTACGGCTCGAAGCTGATTAGGGAGTATAGTGAGTAACAGGAGAAAAACAATGAAAGTGTTCACCATCATGTGGTCCAGCTATCTGCCTTTGATAAAAGAGGCGGCGGATAACCTGAATATTGAGCTTATGTCCTATTCGAGCAAGCAGATAAACTGCTTTCCCGACATGCTGAGAAAGGCCTCACGGGATATGAAGACGGCGGACCTGATCATACTATACAGGACAAATGACGCCTTCTGGGAGGAGATAGAAGAAGACCTGCATGTATTGAAAAAACGCATCCCCCTTGTAGTTATCGGAAGCGACCCTTCGTTCTGGTCAATATCGACGGTGAGCCCCGAGGTTGTGGCCACGGTCTATAAATACGTCCTTTTCAACGGCAGTGAGAACATCGTCAATATGTTCCGTTACCTGCTTCATAATATTTTCTATGAACCCGTTACCTTCAGGGAGCCCGAAGAAATCCCGTGGCAGGGCATTTATCATCCGAGGATGGAAAGGATGTTTAATTCCATTGAAGATTATCTATCTGCATATCGCAAAGAATTATCTTTTCCCCCCGTCTCGTGCGTCGGGATGCTCTACTCCCGTTCCAACTGGGTGACCGGAAATCTGGAAATAGAAAAAACTCTTATAAGCACATTTGAAAACAAAAACGTGGGGGTTGTCCCTGTTTTTCTATATTCACTGAAGGATGAAAACCTCGGCAACCTGAGCGGCGTCGAGGTCATCGAAAGATTTTTGATGCAAGACGGGAGTCCCGTTGTGGACGGAATTGTAAAGCTTACCTCGTTCTTCCTCGGATCCGTAAGGGGTGAAATGAATACCTCCGACGCGCCGTCTGGTACACAGTTAATGAAGCAACTCAATATCCCCCTCTTTAACCCGGTCATTTCCTACTACAAAGACAGAAGGCAATGGCTCGATGACCCGCAGGGGCTGGGAACGCAGGTGGCATGGAGTATTGCCATGCCTGAGTTCGAAGGCATTATCGAGCCTATGGTTATCGGCGCAAGCAGGGGAATAACCAATCCGGAAGAGGAATCGTATGAGCCTCTGGAAGATAGAATCACACGGCTCGTGGAGAGGATTGTCCGATGGATCAATCTCAAAAAGAAACCCAACAAAGAAAAGAAGGTAGCTTTTATTCTCCATAGCAACCCCTGCGCCTCCGTCGAGGCAACCGTGGGGGCGGGGGCTCATCTGGATACCATCGAGAGTGTTGCCGATATCCTAAAAAAAATGAAAGAGGAAGGTTATCAGGTAAATCCGCCAATAAACGGGAAGGCATTGATCGATGAGATAATGAATAAAAAAGCCATCTCGGAATTCCGGTGGACAACGGTAGAGGAGATTGTGGATAAAGGCGGCACGCTCGATCTTGTTGAGAAAGAAAAATATCTCCAATGGTTTGATGAACTCCCTGAACACACCCGTGGGCGCATGAGCGAGGCATGGGGAAACCCTCCGGGAGAGGAAAAAGACGGCATACCTGCCGGCATGATTTATGAAGGCAGGATTTTGGTGACAGGTGTAAACTTCGGGAATGCCGTCGTATGTGTTCAGCCCAAAAGGGGATGCGCTGGTGCAAAGTGCGACGGCCAGGTATGTAAAATACTCCACGACCCTGATGTCCCGCCTCCCCATCAGTACATCGCAACGTATAAATGGCTTTCACGGGAATACGGAGCGGATGCCATTGTCCATGTCGGGACGCACGGGAACCTGGAATTCCTTCCGGGTAAATCGTCGGGCATGTCATCCGGATGTTTTCCCGATATAGGCATTGATTCGATGCCGCACATTTATATCTACAATGCCGACAACCCGCCGGAAGGCACGGTAGCCAAAAGGAGAAGCAATGCGGTTCTTGTCGATCATATGCAGACTGTCATGGTTAAGGGCGAGTTGTATGGCGATCTGGAGCAGGTGGAAAGGCTCCTTGATGAATATGAAAGGTACAAAAACACGGAGCCGGCAAAAGTGCACACCATCTCCCACATGATCATGGATAAGGTGAAAGGATTGAATTTGCTGGACGGAAAAGATGATTCTTCTCACGACCATTTCAGCGAAAAAGTAAGGGAAATCCATGACAGACTCTCCCTTCTCAAGAACACCTATATCCCGAAGGGCATGCACATCTTCGGCAGACTGCCCGAAGGTGAGAAACTCTCCGATTTCGTTTATGTCATTGTGCGATACGAAAACACGCCCAATTCATTGAGAGGCGTCGTCACAAAAATAATCAGCAGGGAATCAGGTTTGACAGGAGACGAACTGGAAGCGAAGGTTGAAGCAGTGGCAAAAGCGGCTTGTCGGGACAATATGCAGAGAGGCATTCGTCTTGACAGAATCCTCGGAGATTTATACATGATTCGGCCCGATGAATTATCGATCATCAGAGAAGTGGAAAAAAAGATCCAAGATGTCGTGCGTAATGTATTTGCGTCCGATGAAACGGCGTCGCTCCTGAACGGGTTTAACGGGGGATATATCGAGCCTGGTCCTTCGGGTCTCATCACCAGGGGGAGAAGCGACGTCCTGCCTTCGGGAAGGAACTTCTATTCCCTCGATCCCCAGAGGATACCGACGCCCGCTGCCTGGGAAACTGGTAAGATCCTGGCACATAAGACCATCGAAAAATATATCGAAGACGAGGGAAGACACCCTGAAAATATCGCCTTCTACTGGCAGTGCACGGACATCATGTGGGCGGACGGAGAAGGCATGGCGCAGATGATGTATCTCATGGGTGCAAAACCTCTCTGGCAGAATAACGGCAGGGTTAAGGGTTTTGAGATCATCCCCCTGGCAGAGTTAGGCAGGCCGAGAATTGACATCACGGTCAGGGTTTCGGGAATCACCCGTGATAACTTTCCCGCCTCCATAGGATTATTGGATGAAGCCGTACAGGCCGTCGCCGTGCTCGGCGAACCGCCGGACATGAACTTCATTAAAAAACATTCTATGGAAAAACTCGACGGCAAGGAGACTTCCGACAAAGACGAAATCAGAAAGGCGACCTACCGGATATTCGCGAGCATGCCCGGCACATACCAGGCAGGCACCCAACTTGCCGTATATGCCTCCGCGTGGAAGACGAATAAAGACCTTGCCGACGTGTTCCTTTACTGGAACGGCTATGCCTACGGTAAAGGGACATTCGGCGAGCCTGCCCACCAGGTCTTGAAAAGCTCACTGAAGACGGTCGAAGTCACTTTCAACAGGACCGTTACGGATGAATATGACCTTACCGGCTGCTGCTGTTACTTCGGCACGCACGGCGGGATGATAAATGCAGCCAAAATTGTCTCCGGCAGGAATATTCAAAACTATTATGGCGACACGCGGGAACCGGACAAAATTTCTGTCCGGACGCTCTCTGAAGAAGTAAGGCGGATAGCGCGGGCGAAGATACTGAACCCAAAATGGATCGAAGGCATGAAGGAACACGGCTATAAAGGCGCGGGCGAGATAAGCAAGAGGGTTGGCCGATTATACGGCTGGCAGGCAACGGCAAAGGCCGTCGATGATGCGGTCTTTGACGATATAACGCGGACATTCATGATGAACGAAGAGAATAGGAAGTTCTTTGAAGAAAACAATCCATGGGCACTGGAAGAAATCGCCAGGAGAATGATAGAGGCGGCAGAGCGGGGTCTCTGGAATCCGTCGCCTGATGTCAGGGATGCCCTGAAGAATCTGTACGTCGAGATAGAAGGCTGGATAGAGGAAAAGATGGGAGATATAAAAGGTGACTTCCAGGGAGGAAGCATTGATATTTCTACAACAGAAGAGGTAAATACCTGGAAGAAGAAAATGGAGGAAGTTCTGGGATGATATTTCCATTTACAGCAATAGTCAGGCAGGAAGAGATGAAGACGGGTCTGATATTGAACGTCATAGACCCTTCCATCGGCGGTCTATTAATCATGGGCGAGAAGGGAACGGCAAAGAGCACAGCCGTGCGGGCGCTTGCTGAACTACTGCCGGAAACGGAAGCCGTGAAAGGCTGTCCGTTTAACTGCGAACCAGACGGCTTATTGTGCAGCCGGTGCAACGAGACCTCGCAGCACGAGGAACATCTGCACAGTGAAAGAAGAAAGATGAGAGTGATTGAGCTCCCCCTCGGCATCACGGAGGATAGGCTCGTCGGCACCCTAGATATTGAACATGCCATC
>Ga0335071_10006684_pt1 | contig 11898 bp, 10 predicted proteins | sample Lox_Sample_15_FD_206724 | JGI IMG/M metagenome (GOLD analysis project Ga0335071, IMG submission 206724) | Soil microbial communities from Loxahatchee National Wildlife Refuge, Florida, United States - Lox_Sample_1.5 | ecosystem: Environmental > Terrestrial > Soil > Wetlands | place: USA...
GCCCCGCCTCTCTGGCGGGGCTTTTTGGTTGGGCCGCCGGCCCGTTTTCTTGTCTCCTTGGCCCGCTCGGGCTACAATGTTCGTGCGTTCAAAACGTAACAAACGCCTCATTTATCCGTCATTTTATATGGCTCCAGACGCCCGAACCAGATTTTTAAAGGCCTACGACGAGTACGCAGACGCCATCTACCGGCACTGCTACTATCGCGTCTATTCTAAGGAAAAGGCGGAGGAGCTCATGCAGGAGACCTTCCTGCGCGCGTGGCAGTATGTCGAGAAGGGGACGGACGTCGGGAATATCCGGGCGCTCCTCTACCGCATCGCGACGAATCTCATCATCGACGCGAGTCGCCGGCAGAAAGAGGAAAGCTTGGATGCCATGATCGAGGAATCGCCGGCAGCCGAACCGGTCCAGGGCGGACGCGAACTTGAGGAGAAGAATATTTTTCTCAAGGACGCCATCGCGGCCCTCAAGGACCTGCCCTCGGATTACGGCGCCATTCTCACGATGCGCTACATCGATGACCTCGATATCGTGGAGATCGCCGAAGCCCTCGACCTCACGCCGAACCACGTGTCCGTAAAGATAAACCGCGCGACCAAGGCCCTGAAGGACAAATTACATTATTCATAATGGAACCCTGGCTTGAACAATTCCAAAAGACGCGGCAGGAAGTACGCCTCACGCCGCGATCAAAAGCGGCCATGCGGGCGCGCCTCCTTTCTCATATCGCGGCCGGTCAACCGGCGGCTTTGCCGTGGTGGGGAATTTTACTTCGCCCGGCGCCGCTCCTCGTGGGCAGCTTTGCGATATTGGTCTTCGTTGGCGGGACGCTCTCGGCCGCAGCCGAACAAACCGTGCCCGGCGACCCGCTTTATCCGGTCAAAGTGAAGTTCAACGAGAGCATCCGCTCCGCGCTAGCCATCACGCCTCAGGCGAAAGCCGATTGGGCGGTCCAGCGTGCTGCCCGGCGGCTCGATGAGGCCAACGTTCTCGCGGAGCGCGACGGGGCGGTGGCGAGCACGACCAAGCACGAGCTGGCCCAGGATTTTTCCGCTCAAGCGGCTGATGCGAACGCCGCCATCAAGGCCATCGAAAAAGATGACCCGAAGACCGCTCTCGGTCTCGCTGACAATTTCGAAAAAGTCCTGCGTCGGCCCCGACGGCGGACCGCTTTCGGTTGGACGGCCGCCTCGAGCACGCCCTCCTCGACCATTCCCGGAAATCCTTCATCGTCTTCGGATGGCGGAGTGATAGCGCCGGCGCCGAACGTTTGGTCGGTGATGACCGCTTCGGAAACGGAACAAGTTCCTCTTCGGAGTGGCCGCCACCTCCGGACGCTCACGCCTCGTTGGAATGGGCTTATTGCTCCGCCGACCAATCCGTCTTTCGAGAACGCGAGCGGAACCAGCTCGACAGACGAACAGGTGAACGGTCCTGCGCCGACCGAGGGTTCGGGCGTGACCGCCGGCGTACCTGATAACGAAGAGAACGAATTCGACATGGCCATCCAAAACACGTTGAACGATGTTCGGGAAACGCGCCAGCGACTTTGGAACACGGGTTCTTGGCAGAACGACGGACCTAGTCGTTAAGTCCCGCCGTTGCTTCGCCGCTTTCCGCCCGTTATAATCACGGTGTGTTGGAACGCATCTACCGATACTGCGAAAAGCTGGAAAAACGGTTCCGCGCCCGCTTGAGCCGCTGGCCGCTTTTGTACGCTTTCGTAGGCGGCGTGGGCGTGGTGCTCTTCTGGCGCGGCGTTTGGCATGCCACGGATATTTTTTTCTCGCTCATCTTCAAGCCGGGCTTTACACCGACCCTCTTCGACTACGTGGATGGTCCGCTCGCTCTCGCGATCGGCATTCTCTTGCTTCTCACGACCGGCCTTTTCATTTCGTCCTTTATCGGGAGCAGTATAATTTCGAGTGGGTTACGGGGCGAGGAGAAGCTGACCGAAAAGACCGAGCACGAGATCAAAGCCGAGGAGAGCGAGCTTTCGAAGCTGACGCGGGAAGTAAAGAACATCGAGAGCGTCGTGGAAGACCTTCAGCAGGACATCCACGCTCATTACGAACATAAAGATCAAAAGCCATGATAAAGTTCAGCCAAAAAACCAAGCAGGCCATCATGCTGGTCATCGTCATCCTGACGCTGCTTGCCATGGTCGCGCCGCTTCTCCTCGGCATGAGGAGCTATTAGAGCGCCAGATCGGGTTGCGATTATCCGTTTTTTCGGTACACTCTAAGTGCCCCTTTTGGGCCCATAGTAAAGTGGTATTACGCCGCATTCGCATTGCGGAGGCGGGAGTCCGATTCTCCCTGGGTCCACCACTTCGCTCCTATCGGAGCTTCGCGGTGCGCAGCACCACTCACAACAGAGGCGCCGCGGTGCGCAGCACTACTCACAACAGAGGCGACGCGGTGCGCAGCACTGCGAAATTAGAATTGGTCAAAGTGGTGTCCCGCGTAGCTTTAGCGAAGTGGGACCATTATACTTTTGGTATGTACTACGTTTACCTCTTGAGAAGCGAAAAGGACGGCACTTTTTACACGGGCTTCAGCGAGAATCTTGCGAGAAGGCTTAAGGAACATAATCGACAATTAGCCACGTATACATCCACAAAAGCGCCAGTCAAGTTAGTATGGTATAGCTGTTTTGAGAATAAAGAGAAGGCATTAGATTTTGAAAGATATCTTAAGTCTTCATCTGGTTTTGCTTTTCGCAACAAGCACTCGGCGTAATTTTCCAGTCGACTGACCTCCCCTTTTCTCTGGGTCCACTCTGAAAAGGTAGAAGAATCGTGGATATTTAACCCGACACAACCGGCGGGTATTTCGTGATATGCTCTCGGTAGGCAGCCTTGATAAATCATCAAAGAGAACACTGACCGCCTGAAAGGAGGGGTCCATGTCCGAGAAGAAAACGGACGACCTCTCTCAAGAGGCCGGCCGAAAAGAAGATCCGTCTCCGAGCGACACGCTCTTCAAGGTGTCGTTCGGCGAACGGGAAAGCGTGGCGCGTCTCATCCTCATCATCAGGAAGACGCTCGTGCCGCTTTTGAGCGCCGTCGATGTCTTGGCGCAACGGACGAACGCGCTCGAGGAGGTGTCGTTCGCGGAGCGAGAGAGCCTCTTCCGGTCCCTTCACGTCGGACAGGAAGCGCTCGTTTCCCTGACCGGGGCCTTCAAGAAGATCGCCGAAGTAATGAGCAACCTTGAGCCGGCTCCGGCGACGAAGCCCGTCGTTCCGGAGGAGAGGGCCCGCGTTTTCCGCGCTCCCGTTCAGGAGCGGCGGAGCGGAACTCTGCCGAAGGCAGAGACGCCGGTCGCAAAGCCGGCGTCCCCGATGAGCCCTTCGAGGTATAGCCTCGAGGAGGCGTTGATATTCCTCAAGCTCATCGCTTCCGAGCACCGCCTGCCTCGGCATCGGGTCATCATCGATCCGGCGAGCTTCAAGAGAAACTTCGAACTGACAACGGGAAATTCGATCACCAGGGACGGGGCCATTTATCGGATGCAGTGGGCCATGGCCACTCTTCGACGTTACTTCTTCGTCGATCCGGAGACCGTTCGGTCCGGCGCGGAGCGGAAACTTGTCGAGTTCGTCCGGAAAGTGCGTACGACATTCCAGGTCGACAATCTCGATGGGCTGCGCGATGCCTTGGAAGAGCACAACGATGTCAGGATCGATGCCGCCGCTCTCGACTGCATTCTCGAGCCACTTACGGCAAACCAGTGAAAGCCCGTCCCAGATGTTTTGGGGCGGGCTTGCCGATTTTGAAAAAGAAGCAGGGGTTTTTTGGCCGGCCGTTGGCTCCGATTCCGGATTTGTTAAAATATACCCGTACACTCAAAGGTCGAGATTCCGGCCAATATCCTGAAGAAGGCCGGAACAATCAACACTACAGCTCTTATGTACATTCAAACTTGGGCGGACGTGGTCGCCGGAACATTGAACAATCTTTGGTTCGGCGTCCTCGCCTTCATCCCGAACTTCCTCGGTGCGCTTATTATCTTCGTCATCGGCCTCGCGGCCGCGGCGAGCTTGGGCGCTCTTGTCGAGAAAGTTTTTGAGGCCCTGAAGTTAGATGTCCTGCTCGGTAAGCTCGGCCTCGCGCCGTATTTCGACCGGGCGGGCATCCGGATGCGCGGTTCATGGTTCTTGGGCCAGGTTGTGACCTGGTTCCTGAACATCGTCTTCCTCCTGGCGGCTTCCGAGATCTTAGGAAAGGATAATGCCTTTTCGGCTTTCCTTCGCGACGTGCTCGGTTATATCCCGAACATCGTTGTCTCGGTCATGGTCATGCTCGCGGCGGTCGTCTTGGGGAACTTCCTCCGGAAGATCGTGGTTGCCTCTGTGACGGCTTCGCGCCTGCATGCGGCCCACTTCCTCGGCACGCTCACTTGGTGGGCGGTCGTCATCTTCGGCTTGCTCACGGCGCTCATCCAGTTGAACGTGGCGCCGCAGGTCATCAATAGCTTGCTTACGGGCTTCATTGCCATGATCGCCATTGCGGGCGGTCTGGCGTTCGGGCTCGGCGGCAAAGAGTACGCGGCCCACCTCCTAGAGAAGCTGCAGGAGCAGACGGAAGGGAAGTAATCCCCAGCCGGCTCTTGCCAGCGCCCGGGAAGGGCGTGCTATAATCGGAGTCGTTCGTTTCTTTGGAGGCGAACAGAGATTGAACAAAACAAAAGACCGTTCTGTGTGAGGCAGAGCGGTTTTTTGTTGTTTATTTTGTTCGGTTTCTGCCCTATTGACAGGGGCCGGCAGCTGCCTATAATGGGAGGCACGGATGATGTCTTATAAGAAAACCCGGACAAGCGGCTGAAGCCCCGTTTTCACGTGGTTCTCGAGCCGCTAGCCAAAGCGGTTTTTTTATCTAAAAGGCGCCTCCGCGATTCTTTGAGAAATTCGACTCCGGGACCTTCCGAAAGGCAGGACCGCGAGACGACATACTGGATCTGCTCTGCGTCGTGATTTTGTCACGTCTTCTTGAGTTTTCGTCCGAGGATGTGGCGAGCAATTTCCCACGATGGCAGAGTAGGAAGTAAGTCAGCATTGGGATGATTGGCAACTTAAGGGCGAATGGTGGATGCCTTGACATCAAAAGGCGATGAAGGACGCGGCGTAGCAGCGATATGCTCCGGGGAGGTGCGTAGCAACCGGTGATCCGGAGGTCTCCGAATGGGGAAACCCCGTTGAGGAATCCTCAACGACCTTGGCGCAAGCCAAGGGGCGAACCTGGCGAAGTAAAACATTTCAGTAGCCAGAGGAACAGAAATTCAAGCCCGCGCAAGCGGAACATTCCCTGAGTAACGGCGAGTGAAACGGGATGAGTCTAAACCAGTGTTTATCCGCAAGGGTAAGCTCCTGGGGTTGTAAGGAAGAAACGCTCTATGCGTGTAACGAATGGTCTGTCGCAAGACGGATCATGCGTTATGCGTATGGGTGAAGAAGTTACAAATTCGTTCGTTAGCCGAACCTCTCTGGAAAGAGGGGCCACAGACGGTGATAGCCCGGTAGGCGAAAGCGAGCGAACTTCTTAGTTTCTTTTCTTGAGTACTTCGGGGTCAATTAGCTCCGAAGGAATCCGCGAGTACTATCTCGCAAGACTAAATACTTTTGATGATCGATAGTGAACTAGTACCGTGAGGGAAAGGTGAAAAGCAGGCCGGTGAGGCCGTTGAAATAGAACCTGAAACCATTTGTCTACAAGGAACTGAACCCCGAACGTGGTCCCGCAAGGGAGTACGAGGGGAACAGTGTGCCTATTGAAGAATGAGCCAACGACTTATCTTGTATTGCGCGGCTAAGTTCCTTCGGGAACAGAGCCATAGGGAAACCGAGTCTTCATAGGGCGACGCATTTCTTTTGACCCTTTCCGAACTTGTTCGGAGATGGTCACAAGAATTTGCACGTAGTACAGGATAGACCCGAAGCCGGAAGAGCTTGCCTTGGCCAGGGTGAACGTCGCCGAAAGGCGGCGGGAGGCCCGAACTGGTTGGTTGTTCAAAACCTTCAGATGAGCTGAGGTAAGGAGTGAAAAGCTAATCGATTTCGGTAATAGCTGGTTCTCTCCGAAATAGTTTTAGGACTAGCGTCGTGAAGTAACCCGTGGGGGTAGAGCACTGGATGAGCTGTAAAGGCCGAAAGGCCGACAGCACAATCAAACTCCGAATACCGCGGGCGGTATCACGATAGTCAGACTGCGGGGGCTAAGCTCCGTGGTCGCGAGGGGAAGAGCCCAGATCGTCAACTAAGGTCCCCAAGTGCGTGCTAAGTGTAAAAGGTAGTTTCTTGCCATTGACAGATAGGAGGTTGGCTTAGAGGTAGCCATCCTTTAAAGAGTGTGTAACAACTCACTATTCGATGGCCGGGGGCGCCGAAAATGTACCGGGGCTAAGCACGCCACCGAAGTTACGAATTCATTCGCTTTCGAGCGAATGTCTGGTAGGAGAGCATTCGTATTGCACTGAAGCTCGACCCGCGAGGGCGAGTGGAGCGGTACGAAGAGAGAATGTTGGCATGAGTAACCACAATCCCAATGAGAAATTGGAACCCCGAAAATCCAAGGTTTCCGTGGCACTGGCAATCAACCACGGGTTAGGCGGTCCTAAGGCGATGGCGAAAGCCGTAGTCGATGGGTAGCAGGTTAATATTCCTGCCCGCCGAATGGTGTGCGATGGAGTGACAACGGGTTGTAGATCAGGCGTCTTATTGGTTTGGCGTCCTGAGCGTGAGGAGCTGGTCTTGGCAAATCCGGACCAGTGCTTTTAATAGCACCTCCAAGCGTTACGGCTAGGTACGGTTCTTACCGTGCCAAACTGGTCGAGCACCCGTTCGAGAAAAACTTCTAAGTTTAACCGTCCGGCACCGTACCGGAAACCGACACAGGTGGATAGGGCGAGAAGCCCAAGGGGAACGAGTAAGGCATCCTTAAGGAACTCGGCAAAAAAGCGACCGTACCTTCGGTATAAGGTCTGCTCTCCGCAAGGAGAGCCGCAGCGAAAGTCTCTCTGGCGACTGTTTACCAAAAACACAGCTCCCTGCTAACTGGCAACAGGATGTATAGGGGGTGACACCTGACCGATGCGAGAAGGTCAAGCTTGGGAGTGGTATGGCGCAAGCTGTACTGCCCACTGAGTTAAGCCCTCGTCAATGTCAGCCGTAACTATAACGGTTCTAAGGTAGCGCAATTCCTTTCCGGGTAAGTTCCGGAGCGCACGAAAGGTGTAACGACTGGAGAACTGTCTCAAGGATGTGCTCGGTGAAATTGCGATTCCCGTGAAGACGCGGGATACCTGTAGCGGGACGAAAAGACCCCGGAAGCTTTACTGCAGCTTGGTATTGATTTCAGAATGTTCATGCGTAGCGTAGTGACGAGGATTTGAAGGTTCGATCTCGGTTGAACTGGATCCGACAATGAAACAGTCATCTTGAACGTTTTGACGTCTAACCGGCGGGCGACCTTAAAAAGGAAATCCTGTCGAGACAGTGCTTGGTAGGCAGTTTAAATGGGGCGTTTTCCTCCTAAAGAGTAACGGAGGAGTTTATTAAGGTCAGCTAAGCCCGGATGGAAATCGGGCTGGTCGTGTAAACGCACAAGCTGGCTTGACTGCAAGTCCTACAAGACGAGCAGGCGCGAAAGCGGAAGTTAGTGACCCGACGGCTCTTCATAGAAAGGCCGGAGACACCGGATAAAAGCTACTCCGGGGATAACAGGCTGGTGAAGTCCGAGAGTTCCTATCGACGACTTCGCTCGGCACCTCGATGTCGGCTCGCCCTAGCGCGGGGCTGAAGAAGGTCCCAAGCGTTTGGCTGTTCGCCAATTAAAAGGGCACGTGAGCTGGGTTCAGACCGTCAACAATGAACCATCGAGAGTTAGTTCGTGGAACGTTTAGAGAGCGTTCACATGAACATGATACGGCGGCTTTCTGCCGCAAGGCAGATCGAAAAAATCGACTCATATCGGTGAAGTCCTTATCTATTTCCACAACCTGGATGATGAGGATAATACCGAGGGAAGAACGTAAAATCACTTCGTGATCACGTTCCCCGTAGAGACTAAGTCCTTCGGGACGAGAGTGGTTGCCTTAGGCAACTGCTAATACGTCGATCCCCTTGGTCGCTCGCGAGAGCGTCGAAGGGTGGTGGTATAGTCCAAGCAATGAGTAATCATTGAATAAGTGCGTGAGACAGGTTGGTCTCTATCTGTTACAGGCGTTGATACTTGAGGGGAGTTGGCCCTAGTACGAGAGGACCGGGCTGAACAGACCTCTGGTCTACCGGCTTTGCCACCAGGTGAAGTGCCGGGTAGCTATGTCTGGAAGGGATAAGCGCTGAAAGCATCTAAGCGCGAAGCCTACCCCAAGATGAGGTATCGTCCGCAAGGACATGGCTTGGTTGGAGACTACGACCTTGATAGGTCTCAGGTGTAAGATCCGCAAGGATTTGAGCCGAGAGATACTAAAAAGCCACCGCCAATCATCCCAATGCTGATTTCTTTCTCTGCAGATCCAGTGTGATAACGACGTATCCGCAACTGCGGTGCTTCGTTGTCGGTATTTTATTCGAGTGTGTCCCACCTCTTCCCATTCCGAACAGAGAAGTGAAAGCGCTCGCATCCAATGATACTTGGGGCCTCGGCCCTCGGGAAAGTAGGATATGCCGACAACAAAGCACCGCAGTTTTTGGTTCTGCCTGTTTTCCGAGAATCGTTTATAATCAAGGGGATGAACCGCGTTGCGAAACAGCTTATATACGGGAGCATTTACATCGGCATACTTGTTCTGTTCGGTTTTGGCGTCTACCAGTTATTTCTGAAACCTGCCCCGACCTGTTTCGACCGCATCCAGAATCAGGGCGAGCTGGGCATTGATTGCGGGCCGGTCTGCGGCAACATTTGTTTGCCGCCGGACCTGAAACCCATCGTCGCGACCTCGCTCCAGATCTTCTACCCGGCGCCGGGCCAGGCCGTTATTCTGGCGAAGGTCCAGAACGCTAACCCGACGCTCGCCGTGCGGAGCTTCGATTATTCTTTCGATGTTCTGGGCGATAATGATTCCTCGACGGTTAATTCTTTCAAGGGTTCGTCGTTCCTTTATGCCGGCGAAATAAAATATCTCGCCGAGTTCGTGAGCGATTCGGAATTGCCGCGCGGCAGCCGGTTGAAATTCCGAGTGCTTAATCCCGATTGGGTTACCCCGGAAACTTTCAGAAAACCGGAGCTGAGCTTCCAGGACCGCCGGACCGATGTTTCGTCATCGAGCATTCAAGTGTCCGGCCAGTTGCTCCAAAAAGACACCATCACGCTGCCGACCATCACCGTCCTCGCCGTTTTCCACGGCCAGGATGTTCTGGGTCCCATCATCGGAGTTTCGAAAACGGAGCTGGATGATGTCGCGCCGGGAGAGAACCGGCCATTCGCCATCGTCTATCCGGCGCTTCAAACAATAGATCCGGCGAAGACCGAGATAATCGCATACGCTGAACGGCCCTAGAAACAGAGGCGGTGTTCGTGATATCGTGGACGCGTGACGAGCGTCCTTATACCCATCAGCGTTCTGCTCGCGATCGGGCTCGTGACCATTTCGAGCATTTCCGCGAAGCTCTTCGCTTTCCAGTTGGCCGTTGCCATCGTTGGCTTCGTGGGCGTTTATGTCTTTGGCCGACTCGATTGGCGCGCGCTCTTGAACTATCGTTGGTTCATTTGGAGCGTCTATGGCATTGCCGTGCTGATGCTCCTCATCGCGCTCTTCGCGGCCCCGGTCATTCGGAACACGCGGAGCTGGATCGCTTTCGGCATATTTTCGTTCCAGCCTGTTGAATTGGCGAAGATCGGGCTCATCTTGGTATATGCCAAGTACTTCAGTCGGCGCCATCTCACAGTCGCCCGGTGGCCGAATATCCTAGGTTCTTTCGTGCTTTTTCTTATCCCGGCGCTCATTACCTTGCGGCTCCCGGATTTTGGTTCGACCGTGGTGCTCTTCGGTATCTGGTTCGGTTTTTTGCTTGTCTCCGGTCTGCCGAGAGAGCGCTTGGCAGCGGCGCTCTTGGCCTTTCTTGGCCTCGGCCTTGTTGGGTGGGGGTAGTTTCTGAAACCCTATCAGCGCGCCCGCATCGTCGGCCTTTTCTTTCCGGAACAGCACGCTCTGACCGTGAATTACAGCACCATCCAGTCGAAGATCGCAATCGGGTCCGCCGGTCTTTGGGGGAAGGGTTATGGGCAAGGGTCGCAGACGCAGCTCGGTTTCTTGTCCGAGCCGATGAACGACTTCATCTTGGCGGCCGTGGTAGAATCCTGGGGGCTTCTGGGCGGACTCGTGGTCGTCGGAGCATTCCTCGCGCTCATTTTTCGGGTTCTCCAGATCGGCCTCACGGCAGCGCGGAATTTCGAGAAGTTCGTTTGTCTCGGAGCGGCGCTCGTCTTCAGCATCCATTTTCTTTTCAATGCCGGTTCCACGCTCGGCATCTTCCCGGTCGTTGGAGTGCCCTTTCCCTTCCTTTCGTACGGCGGTTCTAATCTCATCGCCAGCTTCTTTCTGATCGCCATCGTCAATGCCATTGCCAAAGATTCGTAATTCGTTCGTCGTAACCCTGGCGGTCGTCATCGCGCTCGGTTGCGGCCTAGCCTATTTTTTCTGGTCACTTGCTCCGCGGGCCGCAGCGGGCGCGGCGCCGGTGGAGTTTGAGATCACCCCGGGCCGAGGTTTCTCGGAGATCGCGAACGACCTGGCTCAGGCCGGCATCATCCGTCAAGCTACAGCTTTCAAGCTTCTGGCCCTACTCTCCGGCGAAGCCGGCGCCCTGAAGGCCGGTCGTTATGAGCTATCACCGTCGGCCTCGGCCAGGAATATCCTTGAGACGCTTGTGGACGGGGCGGTCGCCGAGGTTGAGGTCGTTATTCCGGAAGGTTCCACTGTTTACCAGATCGACGACATCCTGGCTCAGGCCGGCGTTATTAAGTCTGGTGCGCTTGTGTCCTATGTTCTTTCATCCAGCCGCCCGCTCGAAGGTCGTTTATATCCGGACCGATACCGGCTTTTTGTGGGCTCTAAGGTGGAGGATGTTGTGGCTCGCTTGACGGAAAACTTCGACCGCCACATCGGCAGCGTTTTGCCGAATGATCCGGCAAAAGCTCAAAACGTCATTATTCTGGCTTCCATGCTCGAGAAGGAGGTGCCCGATGAGATAGACCGGCGTTTAGTGGCCGGCATTATTCTGAAACGCCTTGACGCCAAGATGCCTCTTCAAGTAGATGCGACCATCTGCTACGGAAAACAGGTCATCGCCCGAGCAGCAGTTAAGTGCGGAAGTCTGAGCCTCGACGACCTGAAGCTGAATTCGCCTTATAATACCTACCGAAATCTCGGCTTGCCCCCGGGACCAATAGGAAATCCGGCCGAGCCGGCCGTCGAAGCCGCCCTTCGGCCGGCCAGTTCTAGATACTGGTACTACCTGAGCGATCCTAAGACCGGGAAGACCATTTTCAGCGAAACCCTTGACGAGCATGCCCAGAATAGGGTTAAATACCTGAAATAACACCGGACACAATCCAAGCTCTATTGGAGTTTGTTTTGTTCGTCTTTTGGCTTGTCCGGCTTTCCGCTCTTTCCCGGAAGGTCCGCGCTTCGGTCATGCCGCATTTCCCAAATCCCATCATCGGCCTGCTTACTATGAGCAAAGTGCCGTTAGGCCGAGGCGCACCTCCAGATGGCCATCGGGTCGACCCGAAGAGAGGCCGTCGTCTGCGATCTATAAACAACCCATATTTTTAACCCCCCAAAAATCTTTATGTCGAACAAAAAGACCTTGCCCGTTAAGAGCTTCGCGAAGTTCAAGGCCTTGATCGGTCAGCCGGACCTGAACGAGATCCAACTGGAGTCATACAAGTG
>Ga0335071_10006685_pt1 | contig 11897 bp, 8 predicted proteins | sample Lox_Sample_15_FD_206724 | JGI IMG/M metagenome (GOLD analysis project Ga0335071, IMG submission 206724) | Soil microbial communities from Loxahatchee National Wildlife Refuge, Florida, United States - Lox_Sample_1.5 | ecosystem: Environmental > Terrestrial > Soil > Wetlands | place: USA: Florida...
ATGGACGATGAGTTGAAGGAGCTGGCTGACTTCGGTCTGGAATTGCTGCCTTGACATAACATCCCTCATTATTGCGAAAAATGTGCCCGAGGTGAAGATCCTGTGACCATGCCGGCCCGGATTGGACCTTGTGCCTGCGTCGGATTGAATCGGAGCTGACCGAGATCTACATCTTGGGAGATGTTGTGTTTGACAGGCCGAAAGGCCGGTTTGTACGATGATCTCGTTCGTTTGCAGCCCTGAGGCACGTATTGATAACGAGCATTACACCAACCTCGCCAAATCCTTGGAACGATGATTGCAGTTAGGGAGCTTACCAAACGGTACGCGCGCACGACTGCCGTTGATCGGATTTCATTCCCCGTCGAAAGGGGTCAGATCGTAGGATTTCTCGGACCATACCCCAACGACTGGCAGGTGTCATATAACGCCTCCAATGCTCAATTTCTTAGGGGGGAGGTTTCGATTAACGGCACTCTCCTCGGGTCTTAAGTTCATTCCCAAGGATCTCGAGGAATTTGTTGATGAGAGCCATACTGCGTCGTAACTCGGGTTGCCGGAATTCGGCAAACAGCCTGAGCAGTCCGGGCGGCTCTGCAATCGGTTTCTGGCAACCGAGCGTCTCAGTCATGGCGACAGCGAATCCCTGCAGCAGATCGGGATTGATGGCGCCCAGCATCTTGGCAAGGATGATCGCGTTCCGCAGGGCGCGAATGCCGTCCTCGGAATTGGCTGCGCCGACTGCGGCATCCATAATCATGCCACCTGAACTCACCGCGCCGCGGAGCAACCGGAGAACGCCGGAGTCGTGTAATTCTTCGATCAGCTCGTAGGATTCGAGGATCGCTTCGGCATATTGCTCAGGTGCCTCCGCCAGACGCTTGCGCAATTCTTCGCGCGGATCGCGCGGGGCTACGTCCAACCCAATCGGTCGCGCCATATCTTATTTCTCCTGTCCAGCGCGGACGGCTGTACGCGTTTCGATTTGCACCAGGCCATTGCCGGGCGGGTGGTAATCACTGCGCGCCCACTTGCGTTCGACCTCCACGCCGGTTTGCGGAGTCGGATGACCGAAGCGTGGGTCGGTTCGCGGCAAGGGGCTCTCACTCTTCCGATTCAGGACCGTGAGACGGACGGAAGTCTCCTTGTAGGCCGGTGTGTGCGTCACCTTGTCTGTGCAACTGCTGGTGAGGAGGTTTACCGGTTCCTCGGAGGAATTCATCGGCATGTATAGTTCCTTCCCTGCGACACGCTTCGTGATGAGCGCCTGCGCCTTCACCTCTCCGAAGGGCGAGGTGAGTTGCAACCATGTTCCGGCTTCGATGCCGCGTTCCGAAGCGAGTTCAGGCGAGACCTCAATAAAGGTACACGGAACTTTCTCCCGGATCCCCTCCGTGCGATACGTCATGTTGCCTTCGTGGAAGTGCTCCAGCAGACGGCCATTATTCAGATGCAAATCGTAAACGTCGTCCGGCTGGTTGGAAGGTTCGGTCCACATCAGGGGGAAGAATTGCGCCTTCCCGCTGGGCGTGTTGAATTGCTCGGTGTAGAGGAGAGGTTGATCGCTGCCGTCAGGGGCCACCGGCCATTGCAGCGACTTGTAGCCCTCGAGCCGTTCATAGGTGACTCCAGCCATCAGTGGAGTCAGTGAAGCAATCTCTTCGTAGATCTCTGAGGTGTGCTTGTAGGTCCACTTTGCTCCGAGGCGATTGGCGATATCGATGACAATCCTCCAGTCGGGACGACTGCCCTCAAGCGGCTCCATGACCTGGTAGAGCCTCTGAATCCGCCGTTCGGTGCTGGTGAACGTGCCCTCCTTCTCCAAGCTCGGGCTTCCGGGAAGAATAACGTCGGCGAAGCGGCAGGTCTGGGAAAAGAAAATCTCCTGCATGACGAAAAAGTCGAGTTTCTCCAGCGCCGCTGCCACGTAACCCGCATTGGAATCGACAAGGCTCATCTCCTCGCCAATCACGTACATCGATTTGAGGCGTCCATCATGAATCGCGTCGATCATCATGTGGTTGTCGAGGCCGGGCTGCGCGGGGAGCGCCACGTTCCATGCCTTCTCAAACTTGGCACGAATGGCCGGATCGTCCACTTTCTGATATCCAGGGAAGTAATTCGGCATGGATCCATGGTCGCTGGCGCCCTGCACATTGTTATGTCCCCTGAGCGGATATGCGCCCGTACCTGGCCGCATGTAATTGCCGGTGGCCAGCAGCAGATTCGAGATGGCCGTTGATGTATCCGACCCCATCACGTGCTGCGTAACGCCCATCGCCCACAGAATGCACACACTGCCGGCTTCGGCGATCATTCGGGCGACTTGGATGAGAGTCTCCTGCGGCAGGCCGCACCGTTCGCTTGCCATCTCGAGAGTAAAGGGGTCGAGACTCTTGCGATACGCTTCCTCATTGCCGACCCATTGATCGATGAACCCACGCTTCGCCAGACCGTTCTCGAAGATATAGCGCGTCACGGCTGAGAGCCAGACCAGATCGGTACCCGGACGCGGATGAAGGAAGATATCGGCGCGCCGAGCCATCTCATGTTCGCGAAGATCGGAAACGATGAGTTTCTGCCCGCGCAGCTTGTGCGCGCGCTTTACGCGGGTAGCCAGCACCGGATGGCTTTCCGCGGTATTGCTCCCGATGATGAGAACCAGTCCGGCCTGCTCGATGTCGGAGATGGATCCGGAGTCACCGCCGTAGCCCACAGTACGGAAGAGCCCCGTGGTGGCCGGAGCCTGGCAGTACCGCGAGCAGTTATCCATATTGTTGGTCCCGATCACGGCACGCGCCAGCTTTTGCATCAGGTAGCTCTCCTCGTTCGTGCACTTGGACGAGGAGATAAAAGCCAGTGCATCCGGACCGTGGGCCGTTTTGATTTCGGAGAAGCGGCGGGCAACCAGGTTGAGCGCTTCATCCCAGCTCGCTTCACGGAACCGGTCCTGTTCGCGGATCAGCGGTTTTGTCAGGCGATCGGGACTGTTGACGTAGTCCCACCCGAACTTGCCCTTGATGCAGGTCGAAACGCCGTTGGCGGGACCGTCCAGCGGTTCGACCTTGAGGATATGACGATCTTTGGTCCAGATGTCAAAAGAGCAGCCCACACCGCAGTAGGTGCACACGGTCTTGTTCCGCTGGATCTGCGACTCGCGCATGTAGGCTTCAACTTCAGAGAGCTGCATGATCGAGCTGAAGCCAATTTCCGACTCAACCCCCTTGACGATGTCGATCATGCCCTTCAGCGCATGAACGGGCATCCCGGTGAAGTAGCCGGTGTGGCCAAGCATCGACTTCTCCATGAGTGCATTGCACGGGCAGACAGTCACGCAGTGGCCGCACGAGACACAGCTCGAATTGCCAATCAGCGCGCCTCCGTCCCACAAGACGCGCGGTTGGGGGTCCTCCCACCGGATGCTGAGCGTCTCATTGACCTGCAGGTTCTGGCAGGCCTCCACGCAACGTCCGCAGAGAATGCATTGCTGCGGGTCGTACCGGTAGAAAGGGTTGCTGGAATCAACCTCATAGGGCTTGGATTGGAAGGGAGTGTCCTGATGTTCGATCTCGAGGTGGACCGCGGTGTTGTGGATGGTACAGTCGCCATTATTGTTGTCACAGACTGTGCAGTAGAGCAGATGATTGCCCAGGATGTGATCGAACGCCTCCCGCTGTGCCGCCTGCGCCCGCGGCGACTTGGTCTCGACCTGCATTCCGTCCATAGCGGCGGTACCGCAGGCTCGCACAAGCTTGCCGTCCACCTCGACCATGCAAGTATCGCAGGTTTGGATTGGACCCAACTGGGGATGATGGCATACTTGCGGAATCAGCGCGCCGCTGCGGTTGATGGTATTGATCAGGCACTCCCCGGGCTTGATCTCCTGCGGCTTGCTGTTCACGATAACTGCCAAGGGACCGACCTCCCTCCGCTGATTGTGGGATGCTAGTACGCCCTACGGGGTGACGTAAAGGGGCGATTCTGTCGGATTCAGGCATTGTGAACGTTCGATGCCAGCAACCGCGCCGCAGGTGGATGCTATTGCGAGGATTGCCTGTTAAAACTCCTTGGGAAGACAGCGAAAACCCCCTGAATAGACAACAAACCTGTCCCCGCGCAGAAACCCAACCAGGGTCAGACCCAGTTCGCGCGCGAGCTTGACCGCGAGACTGGATGGAGCAGAGAGCGACGCCACCACAGGAACCCCGGCCGCAAGCGCCTTCTGGATGATTTCGAACCCTCCCCTTCCGCTGACGAGCAGGACGGAGTCATTGAGCGGAAAGCGACCTTCGAGCAATGCCCATCCGACAAGTTTGTCAACGGCATTGTGCCGGCCGATATCCTCGCGCAATGCGATGAGCTTTCCGTGCGCATCAAAGAGCGCGGCAGCGTGCAGTCCGCCGGTCCGGTCGAAGACTTGCTGGTCGGCGCGAAGTGTCTCGGGCAATCTGCAGAGCACCTCGGGCTGCATACGAAATTCGTGACTTGGCGCGCGCAAGCCGCGACGGCGAATCGCTTCGATCGAAGCTTTGCCACAGATGCCGCAACTCGAAGCCGTGAAGAAGGTTCGCTGAAAACCTCCGGGTGCGAGTTGTACATCGCCGAGCCGCACATCGATTCGGTTGCTCCTCGGTCCGGCGTCGGTCGGGACCACGCGAACCTCGGCAAGCTGGTCATTGGACTCGATGATCCCTTCAGTCAGCAGGAATCCCACGGCCAATTCGAGATCGTTGCCAGGAGTCCGCATCGTTACCGTCAGGGGTGTCCCGTCGACGCGAATCTCCAAAGGCTCTTCGGCGGCGAGCGAGTCCTGCCTCGCATGAGCGACGCCATCCGTCCACTCCGTCACCTGGGTTAACTCAAGGCTACGCGCCGGCAGATGCATCCCATCTCCTGTCTACCCAAGAGTAGAATTTCGGTTCGGGGAACGGCAAGGCGTGTGCCGAAAGCCAAACGCAGCCTGCTCGGGTCGTCTATCTCTTGACTTGGTTGGCAACTATTTTGCGTGGGCGTTCAGTTCGTCCAGTGTCCGTTTCAGATCGGCGAGCTTCTGTCCTGCTTCGGCCAGCTTGCCCTCCGAAGTGAGGCGCTGGTAGTCGGCGAAGTCACGATTCGCCAGGCGAATCAGTGCGTCGAGGCCACCTGCTGGCTCGAGCATTCCCACCTGGGCAGTAACCGTCGGGGCTGTCTGCGGCGATTCGGCCCCGAGCGATGCCCCTTCCGCCCCGAAGAGCGAACTGCGCGCAGCCTCGAAGCTTGGGCCGTAAGCCAGGTGATCCTGCAACGCAAGTACAACCAGACGCAGCTCGGGCATGGGACTGTGTTCGGCCTGGAGATAGATCGGCTCCGCATACAGGAGCGCCTTCCCGCAAGGAATCACGAGCAGGCTGCCGCGAATCACGTGCGAGCCCTGCTGGTTCCAAAGCGTGAGCTGACCCGAAAGCTGGGCGTTCTGGTCGATGCGCGCCTCAATCTGCTGCGGCCCGTCGACCAGTCGTGTCTTTGGGAAGTTGTAAACGATGGCAGTGCCGTAGTGCGCTCCGTCGCTGCGGGCGGCAATCCAACCAATCATGTTGTTGCGGTTAATCGGGGTAAAAGGCAGAATCTCAACAAACTCCAGGCCACCCGTCTCGCCGGGAAGAGCCATGAGCACAAAGTTCGGCTCCATGGGTTGCGCACTTTGTTCCCCTCCCTGCCCTGAAGCCGTTTGCGTCGCCACGCTCCATTGGTCTTCGCGGTTGTAAAAGACCTCGGGATCGGTCATATGGTAGAGACCATAGACTTCGGCCTGCAGGCTCAGCAGCATCTCGGGATATCGGACGTGCGCGCGCTGCCACGCCGGCATGGCTGACGCGTCTTTGAAAAGCGCCGGGAAGACTCCTCTCCACGCGCTGAGCACAGGATCGGCATCATCGAAGACATAGAACGTGACCGAGCCGTCATAGGCATCCACCACCGCCTTGACGCTGTTGCGAATGTAGTTGAGGGGTCTATCTCCGAGGCTTGCGGGGGCCGAATACGGGTAGCTCGAGGATGAGGTGAAGGCGTCGATCATCCACGAAAGATGCCCGTCATCCCCCACCACGATGTACGGATCGCGATCGAAGGTCAGGAACGGAGCAAGCGCAGCGACGCGTGCACGAATATTGCGCCGCATCAGGAGACGGCTTTGGGAGACGATGTCGTCGTTGAACGGAACCTTCGTCAGGTCGCCGCGATCGAAGGCCAGCAGCGCCCGGCGTAGGAAGTTGCCCACCACAATGCCACCGGTGCCATCGTAGGTGGATAAATTGTTGCTCTGGCCTTGGGGATAGTTAAACTCCTGTTGGCGGGTCTTCACATAAACATCGGTGTCGGTCAGCTCACCGAAGTAGATTTCAGGACGGGTCAGGTTGAGACCGGGGATGCCGCTTTGTACCGGCATATTGGCAAGATAGAGATCAGGCAGGCCCTCCGGCGTGAATCCGTTCACCGGGTTCATGGTGATGCCATAGCCGTGGGTATAGATGAGTTTGTCATTGATCCAATTGCGGCTGCTTTCGGGCAGCTTATCCACGTTCAACTCGCGAACAGCCGTCATCACCTCGCGCAGTGAGCCGTTGATCCGGTAGCGGTCGATGTCGATGCCCGGAAAGTCGTAGTAGGTGCGAATCTCCTGTACCTGACGAAGCGAGTCCTGGAGTGCGCCAACATCCCACAGACGAATATTGTCGAGGGTCGCTTGGTTGTGCGCCGGATCGGCAGCAGCGATGGTCGTATCGGCCGGAAACTCGCGCTGGTCGAAGTGGTCGAGTCCGTAGGCTTGGCGCGTTCGATCGATGTTATCTGCGATATAAGTTCGCTCGCGGTTGAGCCGGTTGGGCGCCACCACAAACGTGCTTACGTACCAGCCTGCGATGCCGGTTCCAACATAGCAGACCGCAGCCGGAACGATTGCGGCAACCAGCCAGCGCGCGCGCGGACCCAGCGCGCCTCCGGCGAAGGCAATCGCTGCGCCAAGAGCGAGCGCGATACTGATGCACAACATTCCCGGAAGGGTAACGTGCGCGTCAGCGTAGGTGACTCCGGAGAAAATGGTGTGTTGCTCGAAGAGCAGATCGTAACGGCCCACGTATTCGCGGAGGGCCATTGCCAGGAGCAGAAAACCGGCAGCGATCGAAATACCGCTCCACGGCAAGAAACCTGCGCCGGAGTAGCCCCCAACCGATCGCACACCACCCGCAGCAAGAAGAAACACCGCGGCGAGAATCGTCACCAGGACAGCAAGCGTCAGTAGCCATCCGGTGATCAGTTGCCACGCCGGGAGAGTGAAAAGATAAAAGCTGAGAGCACGGCCGAAAATGGGATCGGCGAGGTTCGCGGCCGTTTGCGGCGCATGCCAATAGAGGGCCAAGGTTTGCCATTGTGACCCAATCGCAGCGCCGATGGCGACTGCAACAATCAGAATGACGCCAAAAGCGATGGTGCTTAGGAAGTGGCCAATACGGAGCTCGAAAGGACGGCCGCCAAAATAGATGGTATGCGTCTCAGGTAGATCGGCGGCGTGACTGCGGCGAAGAGCAAGGAACGCGGTCAATAGAATGAGAAAGCTGGCCGCGGCAAAGGCGGCGAAAGTTCCCCATTCGAGTTCACAAGTCTTCCAGAAGATGCTTTGATAACCGAGCGAGCTGAACCAGAGGAGGTCGACCCAATATGCCACCGCGGAGCGCCCACCCAGGATGATGAGGAAGATTGCGGCAAGAAGAAAGTAGAAAAGAAACGGCTGCCGACGCGGTTTGGCGCGCAACGGCAGATGAAAGGCTTCGCGCATCACTCACTCCGCCTAAGCATTTCGTACTCGCTGAATTACTCCAGAATTGTACTGCGTCTCCATCGGTCGCTTATTCGGCCTCATTATCGGCGAGTACGAGAAAACAGCCCTTCAGTTGCAACTTCGATGAGAGTGAAGGTCGTCTGGATTAGTACCTGGAAGCGTGCCACGCTGTCTTTGGGTCCTGTTGCCTTGCCCATCAAAGTGCGTCAGCGCTACTCCGCTCACCGGTCCCGCGGCAGGAGGCAGTGCGAGGAGCTGGCCGGAGAAGGTAAAGGCGTAGTCGCCAATGAGGGTCGCGTTAGCGCAGCCCTCCTCGGCAGCGGCAGAGCCTGGAACCGCCAAGATCGCCATGTTTCTGACTGGGTGAGAAAAGTCATCGTGAATTTCATCTTCTGACCTCCGGCGCGCTTTAAGGGCGCCGATGAGCGTGATCGTAGGGCAGAATGGAATTCTCCCCGATGGAGAACGCCGGTAGCGCACGGCGCTGCTTGCGGATTGCCGTGTTCACACCACCCGTTTCCGGGGACTTTTTCCTCGACTCTTGCATAGGCTCACGTGCTTCGAGCAGCCTGTCCGTCTCTAATGATGCCTTCGGGCCCGACGATTCGCCGTTGAGTCTCGGCGAGACACATGAACGTGAATCTCGAATCGCTGAATTGCGTTCCGAGGCAAAGGCTCCACACGCGCAACCCCGGAACAGCATCGCATCTGAAGCTTTGACCCTTGCTGATCGCCAGCCACCCGTCGCAAGCAAGCCCTGTGCTACAATCAAGTTACGCTCAGTTGTTTGGTTGTGAGCCGTTCTCGCCTACATCCGCCAGACCGTCCACCACGTAAATTCCCCAGGCCCCTCAGCGTAATGGTCCATTGAAGTCAAGGTGATTGGCCGGACCAGACTGCAACGCGTTGGCGTGCTGCAGTCGAAGACGCGCTACGTGTGGCAAATCTCGAATCGTCTGGAGCAAGCGCTCCTAGGTTTTCCGCATACAAGATGTGACGATTTCCCCCGCGGCTCGAAGCGATTGTCGAGTAGCGGCGGGGAATGAAGCGACTGCATTCGTCTCGTTCAGTTCCGTGGATGAATTCCAGAAGGGATTCTGGATGATGGAGTGTCCGAGGCAGAGGTGCAGCACAGGAATGAATTGAAACTATTCTCTGAATTACAACTCTCACAAACGATGCAACGGCAGTTGGCCGATGCGAACTTTATCCATCCCACACCGGTTCAAGCGGCAGCCCTTCCCCCGGCCCTCGAAGGGCGCGACGTGCTGGCGACGGCACAGACGGGAACAGGCAAGACACTGAGCTTTCTGATTCCCCTCATCGAACGAATGGCCGGGGACGCGAGGGACACGAAAGCTCTGGTTTTGCTGCCCACGCGCGAACTGGCTATGCAGGTTCTGGACGCATGGCGCGTTCTGACGCAGGGGCAAGGCAGAGCCGCGCTGGTCTGCGGCGGCCTGGCAGAAGGTCCTCAGCTGGCCGCGATCCGGAAGGGAGCGCGTTTGATCGTTGCGACACCGGGGCGGCTTGAAGATTACCTGTCGCGCAGATTGTTAAACCTGAGCGGCGTGAAGATGCTGGTCCTGGACGAAGTGGACCGCATGCTCGACATGGGCTTCAAGCCGGCAATCCGCCGGATTGCGGCCTTTTTGCCGGAGGATCGGCAGACGCTGTCCTACTCGGCTACTCTCAGCCCGGCGATTCGCGAAGTGGCGAGCCTTTACCTCAGAAATCCGGTGCGTGTCGATATCGCCTCCGAGTTGAAACCCTCACCCAATGTGAAGCTGCAATCCTTCGAGGTGCCCGCGGCCAGGAAGCAGGAACTCCTGGAGCATCTGCTGGGGACCAATCAGGGCAGCTTCATGGTCTTTGTGCGGACCAAGCACGGAGCGGATCGAGTCGCACGCCGGTTGTCGCGAGCCGGATTCGCGGCAGCTCCCATTCACGGGGACAGGTCGCAGTCACAGCGAAGCTCCGCTTTGCGCGGCTTTGCGGAGGGTCGCCATCGCGTGCTGGTCGCAACCGACGTCGTGGCGCGGGGCATTGATGTCGCCGACGTTGCGCACGTAGTGAACTACGACCTTCCCAGGGAAGCCGAAGATTTTGTGCATCGCGTCGGCCGAACTGGCAGAGCCGCAAGCCATGGTGTGGCATCAACCTTTGCCGCTCCAGACGAGGCACATGCGCTCAAGAAGATCGAGCGCACTCTGGCCATCAACACACGAAAATATCGTGTACGACCAAACCCTGGGACAGACGGGCAAGAAGCGCGATCGATCGTTGCCTGCTGATTTTTGCATGCCCTGAGCAGCGGAGTAAGTGTCTAATTTGCGAGTTGCCTTCTGCTCGATGAATCGGCGACCTGTTCGGACGTTCGTCGACGAGATCGCCTCGCACTTCGATGCAACGCTTCCGCTCGTTGAACTTGCACCGTCACATACTTCTCTTCGGACCGAGAGTAGTATGTGAGCGGTGAGAAACGCCTTTTGCTGCTTTGCGCATCAACCTCTCAGAAAGTTTGGCGCTCGTGCGCCTTGGAAGCGAGAGGACAGGGCTCGCTGCATAAACGAACGTGGAGTTGACCTATGAACGAGACGGAGCGAAGAATCCTGGCGCCTACAAAGGAATCGGCGACCTGGAGATGCTCTGATTGCGCGTGGTCGCAACCATTCGTGCGGCGGCTCGAGGTGATACCGGATGTGCCGTCAAAAGCGGTCGACGACGCGTTTCATCGGCACAAATGTTCTGAGCATCGGCATTCCAAATGGGCTCGATAGAGCTTTCTACGCCTCGAATCGAGTCACCGCGGACCTAACCTCGATCATTCGCCGGTGCCGCCCATACCGAGTCTGCACAATCGTGAGCGGCCCAATGACAAGCAGCGTTCCGCCTGCCGCTCTGGAAGCCGGCTCTGTTGCCATCGGAGAAGCCGAAGACCTGATTGCCACGCTCGCCCGCGATCCTGAATGCAGCTCCGTGCACCCGACCTATCAGGCTGCGGGCCCGTCGATGGAGCACATTCCTTTGCCCGATCTGAACCTGATCCGGTTAAACCGGTACAGCACGATGACCGTCCAGTATTCCCGTTGATGGGGTTTCAATTGCGGATTCTGCGACATCATTGAGATCTATGGCCGGCGCCCTCCCACGATGGCTATTGGGCAGGTGCTCGCCGAAATTGACCAGTTGTACGCAGCAGGCGGGCGCGGTCCCGCTTTCATCGTGGAAAGTCACGGCTCAGTTACTGGAAGTTTCTTCTTTCTGCAGCCACGCGTTCTCGTCATTCCTTTGGCGCTGCCATGACTCTGGCGGTCATGGATACCACGTCCAGATCATCACCGAACAGCTTGATAAGTGAACGCTTGATTTGGGGCGCCCGCTTGCCCGCCAAATAGACCGGCCACGCTCAGGCGGCGGGCGTAATCAGTAGCGCATCGATGATCGGAGGCGGTGTGATCTCCGGCAACTTTCCATGTATAGGTGTGCCGTTTGCCACTTCTTTCAATACTCTATTGACGGTGTCTTCCGTTCGCGTCGAGCTTATGTGCAGCTTTTTGGTCGCGCGCATCGCTGTTGTAGCCAAAAGAAAGCGATTTTCGATTTTGAATCCGGCATCGAACACCAGTTGCGATCGCATGTTTGCCTCAATTCCAGTTCTCTAGCGTTTTAAGCGGAAGCCAAGCTCGCCTTTGCACACCGGTGGCCAGATCTCGATTTTCGGGGGGTTGCAGGCTGAACGGGTGCAGAGGTGTCCAGCAGGGTCGAAGATCGCAAAGGATAGGATTGTCGATCGCCTCTCTACCCAGCATACGCTGCTCGCATCCCTTTACCTAATCTCGCCTATCAATGGTCATCTCCGCGACGAGGCGTAGAGTTTAAACAGTAGACGAAGGGAAAGTATGACAGCCGATTTGCAATTGATCTGTAGCGACTGCGGACAGGAATTCACATTTTCCAGCGAAGATCAGGCATTTTTTCAGGAACGTGGCTATTCGGCTCCGAAACGGTGCAAGACCTGTCGCCAGGCAAAGAAGAACGAGCAGGGCGGAGGGGGAGAGAATTATCGAGGCGAATCGCAGGG
>Ga0335071_10006686_pt1 | contig 11897 bp, 19 predicted proteins | sample Lox_Sample_15_FD_206724 | JGI IMG/M metagenome (GOLD analysis project Ga0335071, IMG submission 206724) | Soil microbial communities from Loxahatchee National Wildlife Refuge, Florida, United States - Lox_Sample_1.5 | ecosystem: Environmental > Terrestrial > Soil > Wetlands | place: USA...
TGTGGAGGTAGAAACGGCCGATGACGACCAGCGCGGCAGGTCGGTCCGGCTGACACGCGCCGGGCAGAAACTGCGCGATCGTGCCATTCCGCTCTGGCGCGCTGCCCAGCGCGACGTCGCTAGTAGCTCGTCACAGTGATTTTGACGGTTTGATACCGAGCCAGCTTAGGATCGGCAAGTTTTCTGGAGGCACGAGAATTTCGATGCTTCTGGGCGCGCCGGCTTGACGGCGAATGAGGCCGTTACGTTCGAGGGTGACGATCATCTGATGGACTGAGGGCGGGCTGACACCGAAATGGCGCTGCATGTCGGTTTCGGCGGGTGGCCGTCCGAACATGTGCGAGTAGGTATAGATGAAAGCCAGATAGTGGCCCTGCTTCTCGGTGAAGCGTGCGCCTGATTTTTGACTCATGGATCGATTCGTCCGGAGCCTCCGATAGGGAGGCGAAGGATGAATGTACGGTACCGGGTCGAATTGAGCCAAGCCGAGCGAGAGGAACTGACAGCGATGCTGAGCGGCGGCAAGCATGCCGCTCGCAAACTCAAGCGGGCCCAGATTTTACTGGCGGCCGATATCGGCAGCCGCGACGAGGAGATTGCCCGGACCGTCAGAGTAAGCGCCTCCACCGTCTATCGGACCAAACGCCGCTTCGTGGAAGGCAATCTGGATCGGGCCTTGAGTGAGGAGCCGCGTCCCGGTGCAGAGCGCAAGCTGACCGGCAAGGAAGAAGCCCTGCTGGTGGCGACTGCCTGTGCCAAGCCGCCTGCCGGACGCAGGCGCTGGACGCTGGCGCTGCTGGCCGATGCGATGGTCAAACTCACCGATCATGACAGCCTGTCGGGCGAGACCGTGCGCCGCCGGCTGGCCGATAATGACCTCAAGCCGTGGCGCAGGGACATGTGGTGCATTCCCCATGTCGATGGCGAATACGTCGCCCGCATGGAAGATGTGCTCGATCTCTACGCCGAAGCGCCTGATCCCGAGCGACCACTGGTCTGCTTCGACGAAACCCCCGTCCAACTCATCGGCGAGGTGCGCCAGCCGATCCCACCCGAGCCGGGAAAGCGCGAGCGCTACGATTACGAGTACCGTCGCAACGGCACCGTCAATCTCTTCGTCGCCTTCGACCCGCATCGGGCCTGGCGCAAGGTCAAAGTCACCGAACGGCGCACCGCCGTGGATTATGCTCACTGCATGCGCGAACTCGTCGATGTCCATTACCCCAATGCCGCCTGCATCCGTGTCGTGCAGGACAACCTGTCGATTCATGCCCCCGGCGCCCTCTACCAGGCCTTTGCCCCCGCCGAGGCTCGCCGCATCCTGCGCCGCCTCGAGTTCCACTACACCCCCAAACACGCCAGTTGGCTTAACATGGTCGAGATCGAGATCGGCGTGCTCCAAGGGCAGTGTCTCGGTCGCCGGATTGACGATCCAAAGCGCCTTAGAAATGAGATCGCAGCGTGGGAGCGGCAGCGAAACAAAGCTCGCGCCCGCATCAACTGGATGTTCACAACAGACAAAGCTCGCGCCAAAATGGGGCGGGCCTATCCAGACACGCTCAAAGAGTCAAAATCACTGTGACGAGCTACTAGGCAACTTGGTGGCGTGGAGACCGCAGAGAAATTCCGCAGGCAACTCGCCCTTCTCGACTGATTCAGGATTGGCTATGCCGGGCCCGCTCGCGGTCGCGCCATAAACACCGCGTCGCCATCGCCAATATTCGACTGATAGCCTCGACCAGCGCGGCACACTGATTCCGGACAGCGACAATGTCTCGCGTGGCGCCTCGCGCCGCCGGCAGGTTCGTACCGATCCGGACCTCACTACTTATCGCGATCGGGCCTGCGCCTGCGGCGCCCCAAGGAGTGAGCACGTTCGACGTTGCCGCAACGCGGACGACGCAATGCCGTTATGCTGATCATCCCCTCGCGTTTGCGACCATAAACGGCGCCGGCGTAGTGGGACTGCGTGCTATCGATCCCCTGCCCTGCGGCCGCCGCAACGTCTTCACCGCCGCCCAGCGTCTTCTTGAAATCAGCAATGAGCTGATGCCGGAAGACGTAGGGCGTCAGCATGACGTTGCCGAGCTCCGGCAAGGCGCTTTCCGATCTTCGCCATCGCCTTGCGGACCGCATTCTTGGACTCGGTGCAGATCACGGTGGTGCCGCCGGCGGCCTTGCAGCGCGCGGCCAGATAGCGGGCTGGCTCCCCGTAAGCCACGGGATCGACCCGGATCTCCGTCAGGCCCCATGATCTGTAGCACCATGTCGTAGGAACGAGACGATATCGCGCGTCGCCGCGAAGCCAAGGCCCATCACCTTGGGGTCTTTCGCGACGTAAACAAATTCATAGATAGCGCCGGCATCGAAGCCGGCTGGCCGGGTGATGGAAATCCGCTCCGCATCCACGAAACTGAAGGAAAGACCGTCCGGCGTTGCCCTCGCATCTCCCTCGCGCTCGCGCACGGTGAGCTTGGCATGCGTCGGGTCGAGGTCGGCCACAGCATAGCTCAGCTTGACGGTGACCGGATTCTCAGTGTGATCAAAGACAAATTCGTCACGGGCGTTTCCGGTCGCTTGAGCGACGACGGGCGGCGAGAATGTGAGGCGCCCCCCGCCCGGAGCGATGTCGCCCTGCCAGCCACTCCACACCACCGTATAGCCATGGTTCATCAGAAATCCGTTGCCCGCGTCGGCGGCCTTGGCCAAATCATTGGCAACGCCCAGATCATCAAGAATGTCATAGGCAAGCTTATTTCCGCGGTTCAGCACCTCATAGAACAGGGTCTTGTTGCCGTTCGCTGCCACGGTCGGCTGCAGGATTTCAACATCGGTCACAGCCTCGACGAGGCCCTGTTCATTGCGGGGCGCGTTGTCAATATCGACGATGATCGTGTTGTGGGGATCACTTGGCGCGACCGCGATGGTGGCGCGGGCGATGATCCGGTCATAGGTTCCGACAGCGCCGAATGTCTTTCCCTCGAACGCCGGTGACTCTTTCCGGACAATCTCGAACTTGACGACCTTTGCAGCCAAGGGCTGAGCGAGACCCATGATACCGATCGCCGATACGATCCCTACCAGCAAATACCTCATGGGGTCCTCCTTCGCGGCCACGGCCTGGATGTGCAAAATAGCGATAGCTTAAAAAAATTTTCTAACCGGCAAAAGGGCCACGATGTCCACACATGGCCCTGAACGACATGTTGCACCGCGACGCCAAATCGGTCGAGGCATAGCGGATGTGCGGCCGTCTATCGCAAAGGGTGAGCGGCCGATGAAAGGCCCGCTGATCAATGTAACTTCATGCTATGATGCTGGAAAGCTGCCTCCACAGGTTCGCTGTGCTGTTTGGGAGACCTCCGATGCGCAAAGATAATTCCGAGTTAGCGCTCCTCGTTCCGCTCTTCCCCATATCCTGGGCAGTCGATGTCGGACCCCACCGCAGTCAGCCGGAAGCTCGTCGCAGTCTTCGCAGCAGATGTCGAGGGCTATAGCCGCCTCATGGGCGCTGACGAGGTCGCCACGCTCAAGGGGCTGACCGAACGGCGCGCGATCCTCGACAGGATCATTGGGGAACACAGGGGCCGCATAGCGAACACGGCGGGCGACAGTGTTCTTGCGGAGTTCGGGAGCGCCGTAGATGCCGTGCAGTGCGCGGTGACGGCACAGGCTGCTCTTGCTGAAGCGAACGCCAGTGTCGCCCCTGACCGCCGCATTAGCTTCCGCATCGGGGTTCACATCGGCGACGTGATAGTGCGCGCGGGGGACCTGTTCGGCGATGGTGTGAACATTGCCGCGCGATTACAGACATTGGCGGCACCGGGAGCCGTGTGTATCTCAGGGGCGACGTATGATCAGGTGCGCAAGGTCTTGCCCATGGCCTTTATGGACCTCGGTGCTCAGCAGGTGAAGAACATTCAAGAGCCAATCAGGGCCTATCAGGTGAGCCCGACGAGTGGAGCGCGAGAGGCTGCTCCTGCGCGTGTTGCTGACGCTGAGAGCCCGCCTCCGTTGCCCGATAAGCCTTCCATCGCGGTCCTGCCGTTCGAGAACATGTCCGGTGATCCCGAGCAGGAGTATTTTGCGGATGGGATGGTTGAGGAAATCATCACCGCGCTCTCGCATTTCAAATCGTTGTTTGTAATCGCACGTAATTCGAGCTTTGTCTTCAAAGGCCGAGCCGTCGACATCAAGGAAGTCGGGCGTACGCTCGGTGTGCGATACGTCCTTGAGGGGTCTGTGCGTAAGGCCTCGAGGAAAATTCGCATAACGGGCCAGTTGATTGACGCGGTTACGGGGGCGCACATCTGGGCGGATCGGTTTGATGGTGCAACCGACGACGTGTTCGATCTTCAAGATCAGGTAACCACCAGTGTTATTGGGCAGCTAGTCTCGCGAGTGCAGCTTGAGGAGGAAGAGCGGGCACTCCGAAAGCCGACCACCAGCCTTGCGAGAATATGAGATGTTCGGACACTACAAGCGGAAGTATCTTGTCGTGCAGCAGTCGAGCATCGTCGGCGCTCAGGTCCGCAAGGAGCCGCAGCGATTGCAGGCTGAACGACCGAGGCTTGCGAATTTCGTTGGCCAGAATTTTGGCCCACAGCGATTGGATATCCGCGTCTGACTTCGAGCTGACGTGCTCGTTGAACGCATTCAACCAGTCGTCATCAATGGCGCTCGGAGCATCAGGCCCCGGATCAGCTCCCGCCTTTGCGGTCGCGTTGAGGTGTTCGAGTGCGAGCCGCCCAACCTGCTCGCGGTTCTTCTGTTTCAGAATGGAATCCCGGAAGGTGTACTCCACCGCCCTCTCAGAGAGGTGCGGGTCTGTCTTCATCTTCCCGGCAAGCTGATTTGCTGCGGCCTCAATCGCCCTCACCTCGGCGTCTTGCTTCGAAGCGCGGATCGCAGTGTCCCGGTCCATGCGGCCTGCGAGATTATCGGAACCGGCGGCGATGAGCCGACCGAGGGCCTTGTCGGCGTTCTTTATTGTCTGCGGCAGCGCAATCTTGGGAAGGGCGAACGGAACACCGAAATAGTCGGCCAGCCATTCAAGCAAACTTGGCTTGGCCTCGGCGGCCACTGGAAGATTGTCGTCGTCCACGGTCGGTCCCCCTCTTGGGCGGTCGGGTCTTATGGCGCAACCTCCGCTGCTCGACAACCCGCTATCGGCCAGAAACGCTCCCTGAGAACCGAGGAAAAGACGGAGACGTTTATACCAACGCCGTTTCGGAATCCCAACGATTCCGTTTTGCATGGCTGAGCGTTGCGCCTGCCCTTGGGGAGGGGGGTTGGTGGATAGGCGAGAGCCGAGCGTCTCGGGGGCGCAATCCCCCCGGCCAGTTGTCTCGATTTTTATAGCACAGCAACGCACCAAATGGCTGATGCATTCATTTTATGACACGGAGCTAAATCTTGGGCGCTCCTTTCGCCGAGCGCAAACTTGCCATGGCAAGCGGTTCACAAGAATAGAGGATGCGACCATGCGACGGGTCAAGCAAACTTCGGGGAAGAAACGCACAACCAAGGCTGCCACCGTGAACGTGCTAGGTGCCGCCGGGCTGGGTCTTTCGCTGTCGAGTAGTGCATCCGCATCCACGATGCCCGCTGCCGGTATCCCGCAATCTGACAATACCTCGCCCAATCAGCGCTTCGTCCTTGGCGAAGAGGAAATGGCCGATGTCAGTCTGGCCACGTTCCATCTCTTCGATAGGGAAAACGTTGGCAGCGCCATGCAGCTAGCCCGCGGCGGGTGCGGTGGGTGCGGCCATGGTGGTGGAGGCGGGTGCGGCGGGTGCGGCCATGTTGGTGGCGGGTTCGGTGGTTGCGGCCATGTTAGTGGCGGTTGCGGCCATGTTGGCGGCGGGCTTGTTGGCTGCCGAGGTTGTGGTGGCTTCCGTGGTTGCCGTGGCTTCCGTGGTTGCGGTTGCGGCGGCTGCGGGTTCGGCATCGGGTTCGATGACGACATCTGGTTCGGTGGCTGGGGATGGGGGTACGGTGGCTGTTGCGCATCCTGGGGAGCGTGCCGCTTGTGCTAAGTCCGACGGCCTAACGACCGGCCTCACCAAGGACGCTGTTATTGGGCTTGAGGCTCCACAAGCTCCTAAGCGGCGACAGCGTTCGTAAGTATTGTCGTTGCCTGGAGCGACGCCCGACGGAAGCCGGTGCGTGTTGTGTGATCCGGGGCCTTGATGTCATCCGAAGCTCGTGTTCGCCGCGCCGTCGACCGCATCATCCTCACTTGGTCGCTGATCAAACTGGTGCCAGAGCAGAGCAGTTCTGGCACACGCTCGTCGGTCACGAAGTTGCTCCAAGAACATCCCCACCTGACGGATGATGAATTGGTCGCGGTCGGCCTCAATTATCTTCATCAGACCGACGGTCCGAAGAAGCAGCAAGAACGCGACTTCGGAGTAGATGATAACTCTAAAGACAGCTTCTCGGACGAACAGGTCTTAGAGTGCTTAGCGAAAGCCTTGGGAAACCGGTAGGCGATTAACGAGATCACTCATGAGCGACAGGGATGCTGCCTTCAACAATGCACGCGGCCAGTTGCCAGCGCCGTTCTGTTATTGTTCTTGTGTCAATTTTGTCAAAATACGGATAGAGTTGACGACGTTCGAGCTATCTGGCTGCCTTGATGGCCACGCCCTGTAGGGCTTTTCCCAAGACATCGCTGGGTCGAATTTGCTCACATGGATTGTGAGTTAACAAACGCATTGGTGAGTATTACTGGAGACGGACAATGGCAACGGGTGTTGTGAAGTGGTTCAACGGCCAAAAAGGCTTTGGCTTTATTCAGCCGGACAACGGTGGAGCGGACGTATTTGTTCACATTAGCGCCGTCGAGCGTGCGGGCCTTCATGCATTGGCCGAAGGGCAGAAGGTCTCCTTCGAGGTCAAGGCCGATCCGAGGCGCGGAAAGACGAGCGCTGAAAATCTGAAGACCCTATGACATCGGTCAACGCTTCGGTTTCACGGATGTACTGAGATTGAAGCCGAGGAAGCCCTGTCAGAAATGACGGGGCTTTCATCGTTTTGGAGCGCCCATCGATCCTGCTCGGGCCAGTGGCGCACACGACACACTCGTCCGGGCTCTCGGGTCCGGCCTATCGGCATTCGGCGAACAGATCAATGGATCGGGCTCGACGCTTTCGGCGAACAGATCAATGCGGTGCTTTCGGCGGGCTCCGATACACGCACACCAGTTGCCCCTGTCGCTCCTTTTGCCGACGACCCGCAAGGGTACTGGCTCGCCGAAGAACGAGCTGCATCTGCGCCATCCTGTCGCAAAGCATCATTCGCTCAACCAGTGTGTCCATTTCCTCCAACTCGGCCTGTTGGGCCGCCATTTCCCCACGAAGGTTCCGCACTTCGGCCCTCAGGGCGTCGATTTCATCGGCCTGACTGCGCCACACCACCATCGCCTACCTCCTTCGCTGAAATTGCAAGCGCCTTGCCACAACAATGCGGCCCCGCCGAGGCTAAGCTATGGGTGAGGAAATCGCACACTTCTTGCCGACAGCCGACGCAGAGCGCGCCGATGCCTAACGCTAAATCGTCGTGAGGTTGGCTTGTGGCCCCGCAGACCTTTTCGGTGGTAGCAAAACGTGGTAGCAATCCCAAAGCAGCGAAGCTGATTTGTGCTTGTTTTTCAGTGGCTTCCGGCAGTGCCCGCGCCCTCCGCTAGGGAGCGCCAATAAGATCAATGGCCTAGCAAAAAACCCTCATCTCATGTCCAACAACTGTCCAATATACAGGACTGGACTAGCATAGAAAATGCGCAGGACCGAAGCCCCGGGAATATTTTGGCTGCTTGGCTGATCTTGATCCCGCCGAATTATCGACGCGGGGGGCGCCATGATGGGCGACAATACGTGGCTTCTGTTTTCGGCGGTCTGGATCGTCGCTCTGACCGCGGCAATGATTTATGTGGCATTTGGGTAAGAGCGCGAGACCGAAGCCCCGCGCCCTCTCTCTGAAAAATGCCGAGGCAAATGTGAACCGCTTCACATGAGCGCGGCGGCGAGCCTGCTAGATACGGTGGCGCTGGGGGATTTCAGGGGCCCAGTTTACAGGCGCCGCCGGGACACGACATTTCGAGCCCGACGGCGTAGCTTTTTGGGCGGCTGGCTTCTCGGCCGCCGCATGGCGCGCTAGCGTTGCTCCCCTTGAGTCCGATACCGAACAGACAACGCTTCTGCAAATCTGTTGTGTTCTGCACCGCGAAATGCAGTGGGGGATAAGATGCAAGACCTTGAGAGGATGGCTGCCAAGCTTTTGGAAACGGCCCGCAAGCTCCCGCCCGGAGCCGAGCAACGTGCTCTAGTTGAACAAATTACGACATTCTGCACTAAGTTGAGCGCGGTCGCCGCGAAGCGAAAGGAATTTCAATCAGCCGGCCAGGTAGGGAACTAGCGCGGCAGCATTCCTATCCGCATCGGTCAAAGTAAGACGGCGGGACCGAAGCCCCGCGTCAAATAGAAAGGCCCGCCGGCGGTGATTTGAGGGGCAGGACACCGGCGGGCCAGTTCTAGGCCGAAGCATCACGGAGGTCGAATTCCATGATGCGCCATTTGAGGCCGGACTTCGTTAAAGTCTGGTTACCGCCTCAGCCGGCGGGCATGAGTGGCCAACCGCTGGCAGTACATTGCTCAATGACGGCCGTGCCGGTTAGCCAGCGCTTGCTCCACCGCTAACACGCAGTCGTAGCAATACTGGAACCCGGCTCGTCCATCGAACCCGAAGGCAGATAAGTTTGTGTCGGTATTCTTTGAGCCCCAAACATATGCCTCAAGATCATTGAGCGGCTTTCGACCGTGCACCCATTCGAACATGGCCACCATGGCTTCGAACGCCTCCTCATCGGCAGCAATGCTTTCCAACCCCGCCGCCTGCGCCCGCGTAAATCTGGTCGGAAGGTCATCGTCGTCAGACATTGAGCCCCTCACCTTTAGGAATCAGCGATTGTGAGACTGGGCGGCGCCGAAGCAAGACGCCAGCGCCGACCGAGTTGTGGATAAAACTAGCGCCTCAGCCGCCGGGCATGTGTCGCCAGCCGCTGGCGGTTTCGCTTTCTCAGTCGCCGCCGGCGCTTTCATGGGCTGGGTCTGCCTGGCCGCCAGCGCCTGATCAGCGCGCCGATACGTTTTCTCGAGAATGTCGAACACCTGGGCTGTCGTGAAGCCCATGCTGAATTGATGCTCGAAATAGGCCCTCAGCCCCATCAAAAAGTCAGTGAGCGTCGGTCGGCGGAAATCCATCCCCTCCAGGGGCGTCTCGGCGCGTCCTCCCTTGCCTTCCGGCCCAGGTCGCGGTTGGATGCTGGCGGCTTGGGGGAATCGATGCGTGTTTTGGTGATAATCGCACTTTGCGGTGCGCTAGGCGGCTGTGCTGCTTCGAGGCAAGAAGTCGCTGCGCGGTTGGGACAGGAATACGTCGGGAAGAACGTCGACGCTCTTGTGGTCCGATGGGGGCCTCCCACGAATACATTCAAGATGAATAGCGGCGAGACCTCGTATCTCTGGCAGCTTTCAGCCGTGACCGATATTGAGACCGACCGAGGATCCGGCACTGCTCACACCAGATACTGCAAAGTCAGCGTCATCGCCTCACCGACCGGAATTGTGAACCAACTGAACACCGAGGATGCCAACGCTGGCGGCGGTCTTATCGGAGCGGTCGGTGGATTTGGAAGCATGTGCGCCCAGCGTCTCGGCATGAAGCCGCAAAGCTGATCCGCCGGGCTGGTCGAGATCGGACTCAGGGGGGAAGTTCAAATGAGCGACGCCAGCTGGGTGGAGGGAACGCGAGAGCTCTGCGACGATCTGGACGGCATAATAGAGCTCGCGAAACGGGGTCGTGTCCCGGTACGCGCAATCTTGCTAGTCGAACGGGCGCGCGCTGATTTGGAGCTCTATCTTGATGAGATCAATGCAGCAACATCGGCGGTTGCATGGTCGGGCTTGGGCTGAAGTCGATGAGTGAGCCCAGCTATGCGCTCGGCCTTTATGGCGGATAAGCGCTTGCGCGCGCCCTCAGTCCGCCCGAATCACAGCCGCATTTGGCGCTGCCGAGCACAGCTTGCGCTGGCCTCTGGCACCCGCTCCATCGTCATCATCAGCCGCCAGTACCCAGGGCGATGGAGCGGGACACAAAGTAGCCAGGCCCTTACGGGGCGGCCTTTGCCGGCTGGTCGAGATCGGGCTGAAGTCCAAGAGCCCAGCATGTTGCGACTGGCACAACAACAGGCAGAAGATTTTCATCAACGATATCGAGCGCGCCACTTGATCTCAAGGCGCGTGCTCGAGCTGAGCGCGACTGATGATGGCCGACAGAGGTGGTATCGCGGGCGTCTTTGTTTTTAGCCTTGCCTTTACGGCGTCCCTGACGGGAGCTTCAAGAAAATAGAAGAGGAAGGCCGAAGAGGTGAGCGTAATCGTCGTAACGAGTAAGAACGTGAGTGATAAAGACAGTCCGCGAATATGGGGCAAGATGCCGAGGTTCACGACTTGGTGCGTCATGTAGATGGAGTAGCTGATTTCTCCGCCGATCACGAGCGGGCGGAAACTGAGCAAACGGGACAGCCAGCCGTCCCTCGCGAGCGAGGCTATCAGTGCGCCGCCGCCAATCACGAGTAGGATTTCCCGCACTGCCGTCAAGGCAAGTGGGTCATTCCCGATCCCTGGGATGGGCGGAATGAAGCCCCCAAAGACCGCCGTCGCCGCCGCCAAGCCGATCACTTGAGGTATGCGCAGGTTCATACGATAGATTACGACACCCGAAACAAACTCGATCAATCGTGCTGGCGGGAACTGAAGGACTAAGAGGTTACAATGCGGGCTGCCCGCAGTGCTTCCGGGGCTATCGACCGGGAGAAAACAACCATGGGCAATTGGCAGGGCCGCGCCGATAGCGATAGGAACGAGGACGACGAGTATTCTCAACCAGCGCCGAGGAGCCAGAATACGATCAGGGGTCGCGCCGTGAGGGCAGCCAGGCCCTTCGCGTGGAGCGCGCCAGCATTGCCGCCGGCGCTCTGCGCGGCCGCAATCTCCACGGCGCGGGCGATCGGAATGCCGTTCCAGTGGAGGAGCTCGACGCCCCTTCGAAACGTGGGGTGATGAAACCAGCCCGCAACGCTGGTCACCAGATACCTACGATGCTCGGGAGCGCAAGCCGGATCCCCGCCCGGATGGATGCCGCAGTAGGATTCGACCTTGAACGGGAGCCAGGCGTTTGCGTCCTTGAACGGCGCAGGCAGGCAATAATTCGTGTGCAAATCGTGCAGTGATGTAAAAATGCTGGTCATCTCCCGATGAAAGCTTGCCGCGCTGTTGAAAGTATGGAGCCTTTGCCGCAGCAGTCGCAGCCGCTGCAGCGGGTCCAAAGCATACATTGCGCGCTTGAGCGGCAGATGCGCATAGAACCCCTCGAGCATCATGATGGCTTGATCGATAATGCGCGTCTGCTGGCTTCTGCTCAGCCCTTCAGCGCTTGCAAGGAACTCAAAAACGCCGACCGACGACTTGAGGAGCGGACGGACGGCGGGGTGCGCCCTTTCTTGAGATATGCTGGGTATGGCGACCCGCGCGATTGTGCGCCGCGTGCTTTTCCTGGCCATGCGCTAGCCCGTCTTATTCATGATTTTCGGGTGTGACAGCTGGAACATTTGCAGCTAACGGGAAGGCGCGCGCGAGCGCTTCGGTTTTTTCGCCGCTTTTTGGATCCGACTTTAAGAACGCGTTGGAGGATGACGATGGGTGAGCGGGGGCTGCATGCCCCGCGTGTCAAGGTCCTCGGGGCATGAGTGCGTTGGCCAAGCCACGGAACAGATCGGCCTCGGGACAAGCTGCCGCGAAGGCGAGACGGACGCGGCCAGCGGTTTCGATGACACG
>Ga0335071_10006687_pt1 | contig 11896 bp, 10 predicted proteins | sample Lox_Sample_15_FD_206724 | JGI IMG/M metagenome (GOLD analysis project Ga0335071, IMG submission 206724) | Soil microbial communities from Loxahatchee National Wildlife Refuge, Florida, United States - Lox_Sample_1.5 | ecosystem: Environmental > Terrestrial > Soil > Wetlands | place: USA...
GCGTAGCCGCGGCGGATGCAGAACCCCGTCGGACGAGCGACCCCGGGCCGCCCCGCGGGGTGCGTGCAGCCGGGTAGCGCGGGGGTTGGGAGGTCGGCGGTGGGGGGACGAGCGAGTCCCGGCCGCCCCGGGGGCGCGTCGGGGGTTTCAGGGGACCGTCAGTGGACCTTGAGGGGGGCGTCCGACGGTTCGGGGGTACGCCGGAGCCGCCGGCGACGTCTCTTACAGGAGGACCCCATGAGCACCACCCACGTGAGCCGCCGGTGGCTCGCCGCGGGCGTCCCGGCCGTCGCGCTCGCGGTGGGCGCGGCGTCCCTGATCGCCCCGACTGCCGCGAACGCGGTGACCAAGTCCACCCTCGGGGTGGCCACGGTCTGCGTGACGGCGCCCGACGCCACCGTGTTGGCGAACACCCGCGTCGTCTCCTACGTCCGACTCCCCGGCCACGCCTGGCACGTGACCGACCGGGCGAAGGTCGACTCGAACGGCTGTGCGGACGTCGCGTACCGTCGTGCCGGGGCGGTGCTGTTCCGCGCCGTCGGGCAGGAAGAGGTCACGGGGGCTAACGAGGCGGGCACGAACTGCCGAGTCAACGTCTACCGGACCCACTTCGGCCCCTACCGCGGGGCGAAGCTCGCCGGCTCGCTGAGCCGTTCGGGTGCGCTGCACCTCGCGGTGACCCGCTGGTACTGCCCGAAGAACTAGCGGGCGTACGGCCGTACCCCACGTGACGTCGAGGAGCCGCCGTGCCCGTTCCTGCGGTCGATGGGCTGACCGCATTCGAGGAGATCGGGCGCGGCGGCTTCGGCGTCGTCTACCGGGCCCGCCAGGACGCGCTTGGCCGAGAGGTCGCCGTCAAGGTGCTCCCCGGGGTGCACCGCGAGACCGAGGCCTATGCCCGCTTCGAGCGGGAGTGCCGCGCCCTGGGCTCGGTGGGCGCCCACCCGAACATCGCGACCGTCTACGGCTGCGGGATCACACGCGACGGCGAGGGCTACCTCGCGATGGAGCTGCTGGAGGGCGGCTGCCTCGCCGACCGGGTCGCCGCAGCGCCCCTGCCGTGGCCGGAGGTCGCACGGATCGGGATCGCGCTCAGCGGCGCGCTGGAATCGGCCCACCGGCTCGGGGTCCTGCACCGCGACATCAAGCCGCAGAACGTTCTCTTCGACCGGCTCGGCACCCCGAAGCTGCTCGACTTCGGCATCGCGTCGGTCCCGGGGGCCTACCAGACGCGGACGTCCGCCGGGTCGCTGACCCTCGCCCACGCCGCCCCTGAGGTCGTCGCCGGCGGGCGGGCGAGCGTGGCCAGCGACATCTACGCGCTCGGCTCGACGCTGTGGACCGCGGTCGCGGGTGCGGCGCCCTTCGTGCGGGACGGGGAGGACAGTCTCGTCCCCCTGCTCGCCCGCATCGCCGCCTCCCCGGTCCCGGATCTCGAGGGCGTCCCTCCGATGCTGCACGCCCTGCTCGCCAAGGCGCTGGCCAAGGACCCCGTGGAGCGCCCGGCGTCGGCGGAGGAGCTCGGGACCGGCCTGGCCTACGTGCTCCGCTCGGCCGGCGAGGTCGTCGACGGGCCGGCCGTCCTGACCCCGAGTGCCCGGGCCGCGGGCGTGCCGGCGCCGGAGCCGGTGGCGGAGTCCGCCGAGCGAACGCGGGCGCGGGACGCGGTCCCCGCGCTGCCCGTACCCGTCCCCGCGGCCGTCGAGGAGGAGCCGCGCCGGCGGCGCCAGGCGATGCTGGCGGTGGCCCTGGTCCTGCTGCTCGGGATCCTCGCCGTCGCCGGGCTCCTGGCGGCCGGTCGGGGCGCTGGTGACCCACTGGCCGCGGCCGCCGACTCCAGCGAGCCGGGGTCGCTGTCGCACACCTCCGCAGCGGCTCGCGGTACGTCGCCGACGCAGAGCGCGGCCGGCAGCTCGCACGGGGGAGCTGCCGGCCGTTCCAGCGGCCCCGACACCCACCGGAGCAGCGGCGCGGGCGGGACGGCGCTGCAGGGCACGACGACGCCGGGCGGCGGGACCGGTGAGACCCAGCGATCGGCCACCTCCCCGGCTCACCCCTCGTCCGCGCCGTCGCGCACGTCGACGGCCACCCCGTCGACCAGCCTCGCGAGCAGCCCGACGCGCAGCCCGACGAGCAGCCCGACGAGCAGCCCGTCGTCACCGTCGTCCAGCCCGTCCACGAGCCCGCCGGTGGCGCCTGGCGTCCCCCTCGCCGGGTCGGTGCGGATGGTGCGTCGGGCGACGTCCTCGATCCGGCTCGAGCTGGCGTGGGGGGCACCGACGACCGGGGGCAGCGCGGTGTCCTACGACGTGCGCCGCACGCTCATGCACGGGACCAGCGCGGCCGCGGCCCCGGCGGTGGTCGTCCACGGCTTCGGCGGTCTCGACCTTCGTCTGTCGGCTCCGCTCGTGCCGGACACCCAGGGCTGGTACCGCTGGCAGGTCCGTGCACGCGGCCCTGGCGGCCTGTCGGCCTGGCACCTGCTACGGGTCCGGCTCGTGACACTGAGCGGTCGCGGCTGCTCGCCCGCGGTGCTCGGCATGCGTTCGTCCGGTCTGCGCACCACGGCGCACCGCCTGGCCGGCGGCCAGGGCGTCGCCTACTACGTGGCCGGGCAGTCGCTGGGTGCCGGCCTGCGCCGCCCCGGCAAGGCGCTCGTCCTGACCTGTGCCAAGGCCTGACCCATGAGCGCCGCACGTGCCCGCTTCGGGGTCCTCGGCCCGCTCGAGGTCCACCTCGACGGGGCGCTGGTCCCCATCGGCGGCCCCAAGCAGCGCACCGCCCTCGCGGTCCTGCTGCTCGAGCCGGGCAGGGTCGTCGCCGCGGAGCGCATCGCGGAGTGCATCTGGGGAGAGGAGCTCCCCGAGCGCTGGTCCGCCACCCTGCAGGTGTACGTGTACAACCTGCGGCGGGCGCTGCGCGGCTCGGACTGCGTGGACTCCGACGACGGGGTCCTCCTCGGACGTCGGCCCGGCTACGCCGTCGAGGCCGACGCGGCCACCCTCGACCTGCTGCAGCTGGAGGAGCTGACCGCGCAGGCCCGCGAGCGCCGCGACGCCGGCGACGGGGCGGCCGCAGCGCACCTGTACCGGCTGGCCCTGTCGCTGTGGCGCGGCCCCACCCTGGCCGACCTCGTCGTGATGCCGCGCGTGGCCGCGCTCACCGTCCCGATCGAGCGGCGGCGCACGCACCTGATGTCCGAGTGCTTCGACCTCGAGCTGGCCCTGGGCCGGCACCGTCAGCTGCTCCCCGAGCTGGAGGCGGCCTGCGCGGCCGAGCCGCTGGACGAGCGCCTCGCCGGGCAGCTCGTGGTGGCGCTGTACCGGGCCGGGCGGCAGGCGGATGCGCTGGTGACGTACCGCCGGACCGCACGCCGGCTGGTCGAGGAGCTGGGGATCGACCCCGGCCCCGACCTGCGCTCCCTGGAGGCGGCGGTGCTGCGCCAGGATCCGTCGCTGGACCTGCCCGCCCCGGCGGCCGATCCCGGCGTCACCCTCCAGCGCGACGACCGGGGTCTGCGCGGCGCGGTCCTCGTGCTGCCCAACGGGGTCGAGCTGGAGCTGGCCGCCCGCACCTGGCTGATCGGCCGGCATCCCGACTGCCAGGTGGTCCTCGCCGATCCGGAGGCGTCCCGCCGGCACGCCGAGGTACGTCCGGTCCCGGGCGGCTACGTCCTCGTCGACCTCGCCTCGACCAACGGCACCAGGGTCGGGGACCGGGAGGTCCGCGAGCACCGCCTGGAGGACGGCGACCGCATCGGCGTCGGCACCACCACCCTGGTGTTCCGCGCCGGGTGAGCCTCGGCCGGGGGCCCTCGGATCTGGGGCGGCCGGTCCCCCGCGGCGGCTACCCTCCCCGTGTGATCGGGACGGCCGCCCTTCGCGTGCTCGATCAGCATGACCGGGCCGCGGCCGAGGAGCTGCTCGCGCGCGACCCCCTCGTCAACGTCTTCGTCGCCTCCCGCTTCCGGCCCGGGTCCGGCCTCGGCGGCGAGCTGTGGGGCTGGACGGTCGACGGCCGGCTGGACGCGCTGTGCTACTCCGGCGCCAACCTGGTGCCGGTCGACGCCGGGACGGAGGCGATCGAGGCCTTCGCGGACCGCGCCCGCCGCCAGGGCAGGCGCTGCTCCTCGATCGTGGGTCCGACCGAGATGGTCGAGCCGCTGTGGCGCCTGCTCGAGCCGACGTGGGGGCCGGCGAGGGCGATCCGCGCCCGGCAGCCGTACATGGCCATCGACGCCGACCCGCTGGTGGAGCCGGACCCGCTCGTGCGGCGGGTACGTCCCGAGGAGCTCGACCTGCTCTATCCGGCCTCGGTCGCGATGTTCACCGAGGAGGTCGGCGTCTCGCCCGTGGTGGGGGACTCCCGGGCGTACCGCTCCCGCGTCGCCGAGCTGATCGACGCCGGCCGCGCCTATGCCCGCATCGAGGACGGGCGCGTCGTCTTCAAGGCCGAGGTCGGGGCGGTCTCGCGCCAGGCCTGCCAGATCCAGGGGGTGTGGGTCGCCCCCGAGCAGCGCGGCCGGGGCCTGTCGGTGCCGGGGACCGCGGCGGTCGTGGCCGCTGCCCGCCGAGACCACGCGCCCGCCGTCACCCTCTACGTCAACGACTTCAACCTGGCGGCCCGCCGGGCCTACGAGCGGGTCGGCTTCGTCGAGCTCTCGACCTTCACCTCCGTCTTGTTCTGACCCGCTGCTGTCTCACCCCCACCTGTTCGACCCCGGAGGCGGCACGGCGCGAGCGAGCCGCCCCGCTCGGCGACGGGGCCCAGGGAAACCTCGCTGAAACGTCGGCGCCGGCGCGGATATCCTCGCCAGGCGCGCGTGAGCGCGCCTCGCCCGCCTCCCGACCCAGCCGAGGGGACTCGACGTGGTCCTGCGTCTGTCCACGCTGTTCGTGCGCACCTTGCGCGAGGACCCGGCGGACGCCGAGGTCCCCAGCCACCGCCTGCTCGTGCGCGCGGGCTACATCCGCCGCGCGGCCCCCGGCGGCTACACCTGGCTGCCGCTGGGCTGGCGCGTCTACTCCAAGATCGAGCGGATCGTCCGCGAGGAGATGGACGCCATGGGCGCCCAGGAGGTGCACTTCCCCGCGCTGCTGCCGCGCGAGCCATACGAGCGCAGCAACCGGTGGACGGAGTACGGCGACGACATCTTCCGGCTGCAGGACCGCAGGGGGGCCGACCACCTCCTGGGGCCGACCCACGAGGAGATGTTCACGCTGCTCGTCAAGGACCTCTACTCCTCCTACAAGGACCTGCCGGTCTGGCTGTACCAGATCCAGACCAAGTTCCGCGACGAGCCGCGGCCGCGGGCCGGGCTTCTGCGGGGCCGCGAGTTCGTGATGAAGGACTCCTACTCCTTCGACGTCGACGACGCCGGCCTCGACGCGAGCTACCAGGCGCACCGCGACGCCTACATCAGGATCTTCGACCGGCTGGGCCTGGACTACGTCATCGTGTCGGCGATGTCCGGGGCGATGGGCGGCTCACGCAGCGAGGAGTTCCTGACCCCGGCGGAGCACGGCGAGGACACGTACGTGCGCTGCACGGCCTGCGACTACGCCGCCAACACCGAGGCGGTGCGCGTCGCGGTGCCGCCCGCGATCGGCTACGCCGGCCTGCCGGCGGCCCACGTCGAGGACACCCCGGACACACCGACCATCGAGTCCCTCGTCGCGCTGGCCAATGCCCGGCCGGACCTGCGCCGCGACGACCGCCCCTGGGTCGCCGCAGACACGCTCAAGAACGTCGTGGTCAAGCTGAGGCACCCGACCGGACGGACCGAGGTGCTCGCCGTCGGCGTCCCCGGCGACCGTGAGGTCGACGACAAGCGGCTGGCCGCCCAGGTCCACCCCGCGGTGGTGGAGCCATTCACCGAGGACGACTTCGCGGCGCACCCGGGGCTGGTGCGTGGCTACATCGGACCGGGTGCGCTCGGGTCCGACAAGCCGGCCGGCGTCCGCTACCTGCTGGACCCCCGCGTGGTCGACGGGACCCGGTGGATCACCGGCGCCGACCAGCCCGGCCGGCACGTCTTCGACCTGGTGGCCGGGCGCGACTTCGCCGCGGACGGGACGATCGAGGCGGCCGAGGTCCGCGTCGGCGACCCCTGCCCGAACGGCGACGGTGTGCTCGAGATGGCGCGCGGCATCGAGATGGGCCACATCTTCCAGCTCGGCCGCAAGTTCGCCGAGGCCCTCGACCTCAAGGTCCTCGACCGGGACGGGCGGCAGGTCGTGGTCACCATGGGGTCCTACGGCATCGGGGTCTCCCGCGCGGTGGCCGCCATCGCCGAGTCCACCCACGACGACCTCGGCCTGTGCTGGCCGGCCGCGGTCGCGCCGGCGGACGTCCACGTGGTGGCCACCGGCAAGGACGATGCGGTGTTCGCGGCGGCGGACGCCCTCGTCGACGAGTTGGCCGGCCGGGGCGTCGACGTGCTCTACGACGACCGGCGGCAGGTCTCGCCGGGGGTGAAGTTCGCCGACGCCGAGTTGATCGGCGTCCCGTGGGTCCTCGTCGTCGGCAAGGGCCTGGCCGAGGGGGTGGTCGAGCTGCGGGACCGGCGTACGGGGGAGCGGGTCGACGTACCGGTCGCCGACGCCGCCGCCCGGTTCCTGCAGCTCGCCGGGGCGGCCTCGGGGTGAGCGACACCCCGCCGTCGACCCGGCCCCGCGCGGTGATCTTCGACTGGGGCGGCACGTTGACGCCCTGGCATGCCATCGACCCGTACGAGCAGTGGCGCCCCTACGCGCGCGTCTACGCCCCTGACGACGCCGATGCCCTGGCCGCGCGCCTGGTCGCGGCGGAGGACGCCTCGTGGGCGCGAGCCCGACAGGAGTCCCGCGCGAGCACCCTCGACCACGTCTTCCGCTCCGCCGGCGTCGAGCCCTCGGGGGAGCGTCACACGCGTGCGCTGGCCGCCTACCACGCGGGCTGGGAGCCGCACACCTACGCAGACCCGGACGCCGCCGACGTCATGACGGCCATGCGCGACCGCGGCCTCGCGGTCGGCGTGCTCTCGAACACGCTGTGGACGCGGGCCTTCCACGAGGAGGTCTTCGCCAGGGACGGGCTGCTCGCCCTCATCGACGGCGCGGTGTACTCCAGCGAGCTGCCGTGGACCAAGCCGCACGCGGACGCGTTCACGGCGGCCATGGCGGCGGTCGGGGTCACCGACCCCGCGGCCTGCGTGTTCGTCGGCGACCGGCCCTACGACGACATCCACGGCGCCAAGCGGGCCGGCATGCGCGCCGTCCTCGTCCCGCACAGCGCGATCCCGGCATGGCAGCGCGGGCACGTGCAGGGTGAGCCCGATGCGGTGATCCAACGGCTGTCCGACCTGGTCCCGCTGGTCGACGGCTGGCTCGCCGGCTGAGCCGGGCCTGCTCAGCGGCGCTCGGCGAGACCCGGGAAGGCCACCGGCGTCCCTCCCCAGCGCACCGAGCGGACCGCGGCGTCGACCAGCCAGCCCGACGCCGCCGCGCGGACCTCGCCCGTCGCGACGGTGACGAGGTCGGCGTAGGGACCGGCCAGCCGGGCCTCGACGGTCGCCGCCAGCGCGCGCGCCTCGGCGGGCGTGGTCACCGGGCCGCCGACGTCGTAGCCGGCCAACGGGCCGACCGGCGTCCCGCCCGCCGCCACCACCAGCTCCGCGACTCGGTCGCGGCGGTTCTGGTGGAGCGCGTACGCCTGCCGCGCCGCGGGCTCCTCGCGCGTCCCGCCCAGCTGGGCGCCGACCAGGCCGTAGGCGTAGACGGCGGCGTGCTCACCCGCGAGCACCTCCTGGAGCGCCTGGAGCAGGGTCACCGGGCCACCAGGGCGGCGGCCAGCGCGGCGTCCGAGGCGGCGACCGAGACGAGCAGGCGGGCGAGGTCGGGCGAGGCCTGGGCCGCTGCCGCCCGGTGGGCGTCGGAGGTGTCGAGCAGCGCGGTGGCGAGCGAGCGCGCCGTCGCGACCCGGCTTGCGCCCGGGCCTCCCGAGCCCGTTGCGCTCGAGGAGGGGAGCCGCGGCGCCGCGGAGGCGGCGCTGCCCGAGGGTTGTGCGCTCGGCGAGGGCGGCAGGGTCTCCGACAACGCGGTGGCGTGCTCGGCGGAGAAGCGTACGGTCCGCCGCGCGGCGAGGAAGCCGGGGAAGGCGGCCACCGCCGCCGAGGCAAGCTCACCCAGCTCCCGCTCGCGCGCCACCGCCGCGACTCGGCGAGCCTGGTCGGGCGTCAGCGTCGGGGTCGGCTCGGGCTCGGGCGACGAGCCGGCGGTGCAGGCGGCTGCCGCGCCACCGGCGAGCAGGCCCGCAAGGACGGCGCGGCGGGTGAGGGGTGCCGGCACGCCGGGACATGCTGCCATCCCTTGCGGTCGTGACCGGTGTTCGGGGCGCCGATCCGGGCCGCCGGGAGGTCCGCCCAGGGTGGTGGCGGCGTTACCCTTGCTGCACCGCGAAGTCGCGGCAGAGCAGGGCCAGACAAGTGCACAAGGGAGCCGCCGTGAGCGCCGCCGACGACCGGGTGCGAGGCGTGGTCGGCCCCGTCGTGGCGGCCGCCGGTCTGGACCTGGAGAGCCTTCAGGTGAGCGCCGCCGGCCGTCGGCGGCTGCTTCGTGTGGTCGTCGACGCCGACGAGGGGGTCTCCCTGGACACCGTCGCGGAGGTGTCACAGCGGCTGTCACAGGCGCTCGACGACACCGACGCCATGGGCGGGCAGCCCTACGTCCTCGAGGTCAGCTCGCCGGGAACCGACCGGCCGCTGACCGAGCCCCGGCACTGGCGGCGGGCCGTGGGTCGTCTCGTCGAGGTGCGCCTGGTCGCCGGTGGTGCGCTCGAGGGGCGGGTCGTCGGGGCCGACGACGACGGCGTCGACCTCCTCGTCGACCGTCAGGCGCGCCGGCTGGCGTACCCGGAGGTCGCGCGGGCCGTCGTCCAGGTCGAGTTCTCGCGCCTGGGGGCGGCCGACGACGGCGCTGACGCGAACGGGGAGGGGTAGCGATGGACGTCGACATGGCGGCCCTGCGCGCGCTGGTGCGCGAGAAGGAGGTGTCCTTCGACCTGCTCGTGGAGGCGATCGAGCAGGCCCTGCTGGTCGCCTACCACCACACCGAGGGCGCTGCTCCCCGGGCTCGGGTCGAGCTGGACCGGACCACGGGGCACGTGACCGTGTGGGCGCGCGACGTCGACGACGAGGGCGAAGTGCTCGGCGAGCACGACGACACCCCTGAGGGCTTCGGGCGGATCGCGGCGACGACCGCCAAGAACGTGATCCTGCAGCGGCTGCGCGACGCCGAGGACGAGCGGACGTACGGCGAGTACCTCGGCAAGGAGGGCGACATCGTCGCGGGGACGATCCAGCAGGGCCCCAACCCGCGCGACGTCCTGGTCGACCTCGGCAAGATCGAGGCGATCCTGCCCTCCCAGGAGCAGGTCCCCGGCGAGAAGTACGTCCACGGCGAGCGGATCCGCTGCTACGTGCTGGCCGTGCGCAAGGGTCTTCGAGGGGCGTCGGTCACGCTGTCGCGGACCCACCCCAACCTGGTCCGCAAGCTGTTCGCCCTGGAGGTGCCCGAGGTCGCCGACGGGACCGTGGAGATCGTGGCCATCGCGCGCGAGGCCGGCCACCGCAGCAAGGTCGCGGTCCGCTCGACCCGTCCCCAGGTCAACGCCAAGGGCGCGTGCATCGGCCCGATGGGGGCGCGGGCCCGGGCGGTGATGAACGAGCTGCACGGCGAGAAGATCGACATCGTCGACTACTCGGACGACCCGGCGGACTTCGTCCGCGAGGCCCTGCAGCCCGCGCGGGTCAGCTCGGTCGAGATCGTCGACCCCGTCGCCCGCTCCGCCCGCGTGATCGTCCCGGACTACCAGCTCTCGCTGGCCATCGGCCGGGAGGGCCAGAACGCGCGGCTCGCCGCCCGGTTGACCGGCTGGCGCATCGACATCCGCTCCGATGCCCCGGTCGGGGCCGGCGAGGCGACGCCCGAGGCAGCGGCGCCGTCCGACCCGGCCGAAACGGTGGGCTCGGAGCGCTGACGGAGGCGCTAGACTTGGAACAGGTCGGTCCGGCCACGGGTCGTTCGCGCCCTCGACGCCTCTGTGTCGGGTGCCGGGTGTCCGCGGACAAGGCCGACCTGCTGCGTGTCGTGGCCGTCGGGGGCGTGCTCTTGGCGGACCCACGGGCGCGGCAGCCCGGGCGAGGGGCGTACGTGCACCCCGACCTCGGGTGCCTCGACGCCGCCGTCCGACGGCGGGCGTTCCCGAGGGCACTACGCGTCCCGGGGCCGCTCGACCCAGCCGGGCTGCGGAGCCTCCTCGAGGCGAGCACTCCCAGGAGCAGCATTCCCAAGAGCAGCACCCCCCAAGCGCCGGAAAGCAGGTCCGACGTCGATGAGCGCTCGATGAACCGATGAGCACGCCCAGGTAACGACGGTCCGCGCACGAGCCCGGACCAGGTGAAGGAGAACAGTGGCCAAGGTCCGGGTCTACGAGCTCGCCAAGGAGCTCGGTGTCGAGAGCAAGGTCCTCGTGACCAAGCTCCAGGAGATGGGGGAGTTCGTCCGCTCCGCCTCCTCGACGGTGGAGGCGCCCGTCGTCCGCAAGCTGCGCGAGGCCTATCCGGCGCAGCAGGGCAATGGCGCGACGCCCGCTGCCGCGGCGCCCAAGGCGAAGCCTGCCCCCAAGCCCAGCCCCACCGAGCCGGTCGCGCCACAGCCGCGCCCTGCCGCCACGCCGGTCTCCGTCGTGGACGCCGAGACGGCGGCCCCTGCCGCCCCGGCTGCCCCGGCGCCCGCCGCTGACGGCGGCGAGGCGGCGCCCCGCCCGGCGGCGCCGGCCGCCGGCGCCCCCGCACCGGGGCGCCACGTCGGCCCGCGCCCCGGGAACAACCCGTTCAGCTCGCAGGCAACCGGGATGGGCCGTACCCCGGCGCCGCGTCCGCCGGCTCCCGGCGCCCCCGCCGTCCCGGGTGCGCCGCGGCCGGCCGGTGCCGGTGTCGCCGGTCCCCGGCCTCCGGCGGCGGGGATGCCCCCGCGTCCAGGGGCTCGCCCCAATCCCGGGATGATGCCGGGGCGGCCCACCGTGGGCGGGGTTCCCGCACGACCCGGTGCCCCCGGTCGCGGCGGGCCCGGCGGCGCCGGACGTACCGGCGCGCCGAGGCCCGGCTTCGGGGGCCGCCCGAGCGGTGGCGGTGGTGGCGCTGGCGGTGGCTACGCCGGCCGTCCCGGCGGTGGCGGCGGCGCCCCGGCGGGTGGCGGTTTCGGCGGTCGTCCGGGTGCCGGGGGACGTGGTCGCGGCGGGGGCACCGCCGGGGCCTTCGGGCGTCCAGGTGGGCGGCCGACCCGGGGACGCAAGAGCAAGAAGCAGCGGCGCCAGGAGTTCGACAACATGCAGGCGCCGTCGATCGGCGGCGTGATCGCACCTCGCGGCAACGGCGAGGTCGTCCGGCTCCCCCGCGGCGCCTCCCTGACCGACTTCGCGGAGAAGATCAACGCCAACCCCGCGTCGCTCGTGCAGATCCTGTTCAACCTCGGCGAGATGGTGACCGCCACCCAGTCGGTCAACGACGAGACGCTGCAGCTGCTCGGCGCCGAGCTCAACTTCGAGGTCCAGGTCGTCTCGCCCGAGGACGAGGACCGCGAGCTGCTCGAGTCCTTCGACCTGGAGTTCGGCGAGGACGAGGGCGAGGAGTCCGACCTGCGCCCGCGCCCGCCTGTCGTGACGGTCATGGGCCACGTCGACCACGGCAAGACCAAGCTGCTCGACGCGATCCGCAACACCGACGTGGTGCGCGGCGAGGCGGGCGGCATCACTCAGCACATCGGTGCCTACCAGGTCGCGGCCGAGCACGAGGGCGAGGAGCGCAAGATCACCTTCATCGACACCCCGGGTCACGAGGCGTTCACCGCCATGCGTG
>Ga0335071_10006688_pt1 | contig 11896 bp, 11 predicted proteins | sample Lox_Sample_15_FD_206724 | JGI IMG/M metagenome (GOLD analysis project Ga0335071, IMG submission 206724) | Soil microbial communities from Loxahatchee National Wildlife Refuge, Florida, United States - Lox_Sample_1.5 | ecosystem: Environmental > Terrestrial > Soil > Wetlands | place: USA...
GCTTCGATCAGTTTTCCCTCCGACTTGAACAGTGCAATACGATCTTCCAGTTCCTTCTCGATATCGGCAATCGATTGTTTCATGCGGTCGGCATCGGTGAGGTACTGTTTGGCAGGATAGATCGAGACTTCCTGCGGCTCATCGAAAATTTCGCCGGTTAATGGATTGAACTGGGTCAAGCGTTCCACCTCGTCACCGAAGAACGTAATTCGGAAGCCGCGCTTATCCTCGTAGGCCGGGATGATCTCCAGCGTGTCGCCACGGACGCGGAAGGTGCCGGGGCGCAATTCCATGTCATTGCGTTGATATTGGGCCTCGACCAACTGGCGTAGCAGCGCATTGCGGCGATACAACTGACCCACCTGCAGGACGACCGTGCCCTTGCCAAATTCCTCGGGGCTGCCCAAGCCATAGATGCACGAGACCGAGGCGACGACGATGACGTCCTTGCGGGAGACCAGCGAGGTGGTTGCGGCGAGGCGCAGACGTTCGATCTCCTCATTGATCTCGGTCTCCTTCTCGATATACAAATCATGACGAGGCACATAGGCTTCGGGCTGGTAGTAATCGTAGTAGGAAACGAAGTACTCCACGGCGTTTTCGGGGAAGAACTCCTTGAATTCCGCATACAGTTGGGCGGCGAGAGTCTTGTTATGAGCCATGATCAAGGCGGGCATTTGAAGTTCCTGAATGACAGAGGCAACGGTAAAGGTCTTTCCGGTACCCGTCGCACCCAGCAGGACCTGATTGCGCATCCCCTTGCGGACGCCGTCCACAAGTTGAACAATCGCCTCTGGTTGATCGCCGGTAGGTATGAATGGGGCTTGAAGTTTGAAGGTCATATGATTTTATCCAGTAAGAACGTGCGTTCTATTATATCACCAAACCAACCAAAGGAGTTTTGAACCCCCCGCCTCCAATGAGCAGATCCAGAGCCCTTCTTGAGCGCTACACGAAGAACTTGCATCGAAATTCAGAACAAAATATACGTAGGATGAGTACGGTCACTTATCAGGCGATTGTGAAATCCTTATCGAGTGTATAGGATGTGTATAGGATGCGTAAAGGAAGTGTATAAGATGAGCAAAGGAAGCGGTAAGCAATTGGCGGTTAGCAAGTATCAGGTGCCAAGTGTCAGGTGTCACGAATGCCACTTTGGCAGGGGATGTATGAAGGATTTACGAAGGATGCACGAATGAAGTGCGACTGAAGTACGACTGATGAGCCTGAATTTTGTGTCAAGTACCTTGGCGCCATGAGGCCACCGGCTTGGCCTATGAAGGATCTACGAAGGAAGTGCGACCGAAGTCTGATTGAACCCCTACTTCGGAGCTACGAGGGTGCTACTCGGAAAAACACCGAGTAGGTGTACGCGAGAGCCGCTTCAGCCAGCGACTGATGAGCCTGAAATGCGTGGTTTCCTGACCGGCAAGTTCATGTTTTGTGTCAAGTACCAAGTATCAGGTGTCAAGGATGCCGCATCAGACAGAGATACACGAATGTATCTTCAGCAATCACCATCCTTATTTCCCAGCGGAAACGAACGGCTGAGCCTCTACGCTTTGCACCTTCGCTACGCTTCGGGGGTGCTGTGGAAAGGTGTTACTACGTTGGGTGATAGTGGCTACCCGCAGCAAACCTCCATCCCTGGAAATTCTCTAGTCTTGATTCCATACCGGCAGGTCGATCATGCAGTCGGTTCCTTTACCTTCTTTACTCTGAATCTCAATATGCCCCCCGAACCGCTTCAACAGTTCATTGATAATGCTCAGGCCCAAGCCTGTTCCAGGAATCCCCTGGTGGTTGGCATTCTTGGCCCGATAAAATTCCTCCCCCAGGTGAGGCAGATCATCCGCGGGGATGCCAATCCCGGTATCGGCTACGCTGACCCTAATCAAGTCCTGGTGCTTTTCGATTCCGATGCGAATGGTTCCCCCCGGCAAAGTATATTTACAGGCATTCTCGACCAGATTGCTGAGGATGGTATCGAGACCATCCTCCGTTGCCGAAACCATGAATTCCGGATCCGTCGAGGGGAAAATCAGCGCGATATTTTTAGCATCCAGCTTATCCTTCACGCGTTCGATCACGCGCTGTAGAACCTTATCCACGTTCACTGCCTGCAACGGCCTATCGGTCTCCAAGGATTTACTTGCAGCCAATGTCAGCAAGTCGTTGGTGAGAGCGAGCAGCTCACTCAACCGGACATCCACCCGCCTGAGGATTTCAGTCTGCTTTTGATTCAGATCCCCTGCCAAACCATGCAACAAGGTCCGAACGAGACTCTGGGCCCCGCCCACGGGAGAGCGAAGTTCGTGAGCCACCTTGGTGGCAAAGAAGGATTTGAATTCATAGAGCCGTTCGGCCTCCTCCCTCGAACGAACCAGCTCGGCGGCCTGTTTTTCAAGCGTCTTCAATCTTTTCGCCTCGATGGAGAGGCGCCGCTTCTGCAAACCCCGCTCGACAGTCATCAGGAGCATCAGCGCGGAGAAGGGCTTCGAGATGAAATCATACGCACCGCGTCTCATCGACTCAACCGCCGTTTCGACGGTCGCATACCCCGTGATCAAAACCGAGACAGCCTCGGGGTCCCGTTTGTGGATCGGCTCCAGTAGGTCAATGCCCTGTCCATCGGGCATCTTCACATCCAGCAGCACCAGGTCGAATTGACCCTGTTCGACCTTTTGCAATCCCTCCCGAAAGGTGGCGGCGGTGTCCGTAACATAGCCCTCGGGCTGGAGAACCCGGCAACAACCCTTGCGAACACCTTCCTCATCGTCAATGATCAATATTCTTGCGGGGTTATCATTCATAGGTCTTCATCCAATCATCAGGTGATAATATCTGTCCCGGGAGTAGAATGACGACTGACCTGTCCAACGGGAAGTGAAACAGGCAGGGCAATAACCACGGTGGCACCCTGCCCGGGCCGGCTTTCCACGCGGATCTGACCCCGGTGGATTTTTACAATTCCATACACGATCGCCAGTCCCAAACCCGTGCCTTTCCCAGCGGGTTTGGTTGTAAAGAAGGGAGTAAACAATTTGCCCAGATTCTCCGGTGCGATCCCCGAGCCGGTATCAGAAATCCGGACCTCCACGGACTGCCCGCCCAGAGTTTTTGTGGAAATAGTAATCGTGCCCGTCCCTTCGATTGCATCGGCGGAATTGTTGATGATGTTGATGAAGGCCTGGCGTAGTTGCGCCGAATCCGCCTGGATGATGGGTAAACGAGGGTCCAGCTTCCAAGCCAAATCCAACCGTTCGAAGCGGGGTTCCCTGCGGGCGTTATCGACGACCTCCTTCAGGAGGGTGTTCAAATCCGTGTCCTGGGCCATCAGCTCCTGGTCGCGGGCGAAATTCAACAGCTCCGCCACAATGGTTTTGCAGCGGTAGGCTTCGTTGATGATCATCTTCAGATCGTCCCGGCGGGGATCGCCCTCAGAGGCATCGCGATACATGACATCCGCATACAATAAAATGGTGCCCAAGGGGTTATTTAATTCATGAGCCACACCGGCTGCCAGTTGTCCCATGGAGGCCAGCTTGTCCTTCTGCATGAGCTCCCTTTGCGTTTCATCGAGGGTCTCGACCATGCTGTTAAAAGACTGACCTAAAAGGGCAATTTCACCTTTTCCGAGGGGATGGACGCGCACACTTGTATCCCCCTTTTGCAGGCAGCGATTGGCCTCGACCAGCTCAACAATCGGGCGGATAATAATCCGGGCAATGGGGATCGCGAGGATTCCCGCGACGAAAATGCAGATCATCGCGATCACTGCGACGCGGCTGGTGAATGTATCCACCAGGTTCGTGAAATCTGCTTCGCGCTCACCCACATAGATCATGCCGACGATGCCGTCCCGATGATTCCGGAGGGGCACATAATCGCCCGTGTACCAATCATTGACAACGAAAGCCCGTCCGGAGTAGGTTGCTCCCTTTAAAAGAACCTGATTGTAAACCGCCTGAGAGACCCGGGTCCCGACAGCCCGCGACCCATCGGCATCCAGGACATTCGTGGAAATTCGCAAATCTCCAAGGAAAATCGTGGCCGTTTCGATACGGGCGATGTGGGTCAGGAAATCCACAAAGGAAAAGTCGTTATTAAACAGATAAGCAGTGACCACCACGCCCATCAAGTCACTCGAGCCATTGCGCAAAGGATCCACGCTCATCAACGCCAATCCGGCCGTGCCCTCGCCTGTATCATATGGCTGGGCGGCGGCTTCCGCAGTTTCCCGCAAATCGACATGCGCCTGTCCGTCCAAGCCAATCTGGGCGAGGAAGGAGAACGGAATCTCTTCCGTACCCGCCAGGGATTTGGCGGAGGACAAGGCATCGGCGACGATCGGCAACCCATCCCAATTTCCATTTACAAGAGGAGTGGAAAGCCTGCCATTGGAGGAGAGTGTTCGTCCGACCAGGACATTTCCATTCCGGTCCAGAATCAGAATCGCCTGGGAACTCCCGAGGTGGGGAGCGGTGATCTTCCGGCTGATCAATTGATCGAGGGCCGCCAGGGCGGAAGGATCGCCCTGAATGGCAGCAGGCATGTTTGTAAAAGCCAACGTATCGGTTGCCGTACTCTCCCCGATATCCTGCACCTCCGTAAGCTTTTGCCGGTAAAGCCCATTTGCAAGGTCCAAATCACGGGAGACGCGATCCGCTTGAGAAGCAGCCAGATAATCATTGATCCCACGCGAAATCACGACGGCGTTTAATGTCACCGTAAACATTGCCACAAAAACCAAGGAGGTGATCAGCACCCAAAGCAAGCGACCACCCATCAAACGGGCTAGAAACCGGCTCATTCGATCATCTCCACCACCGACCTCTGGTGCAACATAGCCCATAATACGCCCTCGGGAATCGGAAGCGCCAAGCTACATCCTGTTTCATATCCGAATCGTACCCGAAAGACGCGAAGGCAATCACGCCTTTTGCCGCTCGAGGATCCAATTCACCTTGCCGATCAGGTCATCGGGATCAATCGGCTTATCCACGAATAATTCCACCGACAGGTAGTCCATATCGGGCTCGTAGCGGAGCGGGGTTGTGCTATGGATGGCAGACAACATCAGAATCGGGATATTTCTGTATTTCTTCCATTCCGAGGCGGGGTCCTGACTGTGCAACTTAAGCGCGACCTGGAACCCTTCGGTCATGGTTTCCATCATGACATCCAGGATGATCAGCTCGGGGGATTCAGCCTTGACCTTCTGAAGGCCTTCCTTGCCGCTATTCGCAGAACTCACCTGATGACCGGCATGCTCCAGGGTCATTCGAACCGCTGTAACAATATCGGGATCGTCATCGATAATTAGAATCTTAGCCATGTTATTTTCCTTTTCCATTGAATTTGTATCAAATTCCAACCAGCGAGCCGGCCGGGTTTCGAACCAAATCCGCCAACTCATCGACTACAGCTTTTGCCGCCTGCATTACAGGGGAAGTCAGCGGAGCGTCTGCAAAGGTCTGCCCGGGCTGGATGCCGATCAACTTCAACTCACACCCCAATTCCGCCGTCAAGTAAGCTGCCAGCAAGTTCAACGGCAGGGTATGTGTCGAGGCACTCATGCCTTCCACCTCTTCCCAGGGGAGACAGCGCACCTCCCCGGGTAATGCATCGAACAGAGCTGCATCCACCAGCCAAACCTGGTCCGGTTTAAAGCGCCTGAGGAGACCCGTGAAGTTTTCAGGTGCCGGCCCGGCCTCAATGATCAGCATCTGCGGATTGTCTCCCACCGCATCATGGAGCATCCTTGCAACCTGCAGCCCCACGGCATCGTCGCCGCAAAGCTCGTGGCCGATCCCCATGACCGCCAGCCGAACCGGACGGTCAGCTGTGCTTTTCTTCTTCAGACACATTCTCAGGTTTCCCTGCCACGGTTGTTCCTGCATTGCGGGTGTCTCCAATCCTCATCAAAAAGGGAGTTTTATCCAAAGCCGCCAATTCCCATTCATCGCTCGACATGCTCAAGGCCCCCTGCCGGCAACTCTCGAGACATTGGCCGCAAAACGTGCAGCGATCCACATGATAGTCAAAGGTAAAACTCCGGGTTTTACGATCCAGCATGTTTATCTGGATGGCGTTGGCCGGGCAGTCCATTGAACACAAACCACAGCCGGTGCACGAGGCCAGCTTCAGATGCAGAAGGCCGCGCAATTGTGAGGGGGCAGCCTTTCGGACTTCCGGATAATTTTCGGTCGCCGGTTTACGAAACAAGGAGCCGGTTACATCGGGGAACATCGTACCAAGCGATTTCATAAAGTCACCTCAATCCAATCATTAGGCAAACGCCATAAAGAACCATTGGACCAGCACCAGCAAGGTCCCATAACGCCACCACAAACCGATGGTCTGATCGATCCGCAGACGAGTCAGGAGGGATTGCAGTCCAATCATGACGAAGAGCAGGGCTAGAGTTTTGGCAATGAACCAGGGCAAACTGGCCACCCCCCCCAGATAAAAGGAGGAAACCAAGGTCAGACCCACTATAAGCTCTACAGCCCGGCCCAGGTCAAAAATCGCCAGACCCCGCCCACTATATTCGGTCAATGCCCCGGCAACTATCTCGGTATGCGCCTCAGGAGCATCGAACGGCGGCATTTCGAGCTTCCCCATCAACCCAATCAGAGCCACGATGAAACCAATGGGCTGGGTCAGGATCAGCCAATGATTCACCGCATAGGTCGTGATCTTTCCGACCTGCCAGCTGCCGGCAACCAATGCAGGGCCCAGCAATGCCAGAAGAAAAGGCGCTTCATACGAAAAAAGCTGAGTCAGGGTTCGGGTCGCACCGACCAACGAGAACCGATCCAGGCTATTGGCCCCTGCCAGACCCATGCAAAGGGTCAGGAGGCTCAGGAGATAGAGAACGACAACCAGATCCCCCGAAAACCCATATGAGGGGGCGACCCCAGCCACGGGAACGTAGAGAGCGGCGGTCAGGGCGCCTGCCAGGGCTACCAACGGCAAACCGATGAACAAATATGGATTCACCCCGTTGGGTATGACCTCTTCCTTGGCCAACAACTTGATCGTATCGGCAAGAGGCTGGAACCAACGCGGTCCGATGCGGTTCTGCAGCACAGCAAGCAACTTCCGGTCGAACCACTGGTAGAACAGACCGGCGAGCACCAGGAAGAGACCTCCGGGAAATATCAGCATGGAAACCAGGGTGGAGATCGTGTTCATTTTCCGACCTGCTTGTAGAAATCAATGCCATGCTGGCGAAGTTGCGGCCAGGTCATCAGCCGTTCGCCTTCATTATGGGCATCCGTTAGGGTTACCATGCGATCATTACAGGAGAAACAAGGGTCGATCCCCGCCAGGATCATCGGCACATCCGCCAGCTGATGGCCGACCGCCAGACGAATCACAGAGTTCAAATTGCAGATCGTGGGTGTGCGCACCTTCAAGCGCTCGGGTTTATCGGTGCCATTGCTCTTGATATAGTAAAAGACCTCACCGCGCGGCGCCTCAAGGCGCACCATCGCCTCACCCGCCGGAATGCGCCGAGGCAGACGGACGCTGAGCTCCCCAGAGGGAAGATTATTCAATATCTCACGAATCAGGCGGATACTCTCGAATAATTCATGGACACGCACTTCAAACCGGGCTTCCAGATCGCCGCGATCATCCAACACCATTTGAACTGGAAATTGCCGGTAGGCCGAATACGGAGCGGTCAAGCGCATGTCCCTCGGAACAAACGAGGCGCGGGCAGTCGGGCCAACCGCGCCCAACACTTCCGCTTCAGTACGGGTCATGACGCCGATCCCGCGTGTACGCTGCAGAAACATGGCATCCTTGCTCAGGACCTGCAGGTAATGGCCGGCACGCTCCTCAAGGAAGTCGAGCCCTTCACGAATGGCTTTTGCCTGAGTTGCATCGATATCAAACTTGACGCCGCCCAACAGGTTGGCAGAATAATTCACCCGGTTGCCGGTAAGGCCCTCCAGGATATCCATGACCTTCTCGCGGTCACGCCAGGAATACATAAAGAGCGTATCGAATCCGGCTTCATGAGCGGAAACGCCCATCCACAGGAAATGACTGTGAATACGTTCCAATTCCGCCACCAGCACCCGGATCGCCTCAGCCCGAGGTGGAGCTTCCACATGGGCAAGCTGCTCGACGGCCAGGCAGTATGCAAATGCATGAATGTGCGAACAAATTCCACAGACGCGTTCCAGCAAGTACAGGTCCTGCACCCAATTGCGGGATTCGGCAGCCTTTTCAATGCCACGATGAGCGTATCCCAACCTGACGTACGCCTGTGTGACCACCTCCCCATCCACAGTAAATTGAAAATGGCCGGGTTCCTTTAAAGCCGGATGCTGCGGTCCGATCGGAACGGTAAAGCTTTTGGAAGTAACAGTGGTTTCCATATTGATTAAACCTTTTCACCCTGAACCGGCAGGGCTGGTAATTGGGTATCCTTAAGCATGGGAAAAACGCCATCCGGCCAGTCTTCGGGCAAATATAAATGTTCGATCGTCTTCAAACCGACGATATCGATGCCGAACATCTCCCGCAACTCACGTTCGAAGACCTCGGCGCTGGGGATGATCTCACAGAGACTGGGCAGGCTGGCATTTACACGGGGGGTGTGGACACGCAGGACAATGGCCGAATTTTTCTCACAGAAATAATACAGAATCTCGAACTGATCGGCCGCCGATCCCAGGTCCAATCCGACAATGGCGGAGAGATAACCAAGCCGCTTGACCCGCAAGCCGACAACAATCGGGACCAATTCCTCAAGTTTCAAAACCTTGACGTCCAATTGGTTGGGCTGGGAGCGGGAAACCTCGGTGGTCCAATTCCAGGATTTGACAATCTGTTCCGCCAGGGACAGAATCTCTTCGTTGTTCATCAGGCAACCACCTTTTCCCCTTCAGTCCCGGGTATCTCAGCCATTTTCCTGGCTGGCTCGAGGCTCGAGAGCAGTTTCACCACGCCGTCAATGATCGCTTCGGGTCTGGGCGGGCAACCGGGAATGAAGGCATCGACCGGAATCACCTGATCGATACCACCCATCACGTTATAACAGCCCTGGAAAACACCGCCCGAAACGGCGCACGAACCAATCGCAACCACAAACCTGGGTTGAGGCATCTGCTCGTAGATGCGGGCCAGGCGCTCACGAGCCTGCCGGGTAACTGCACCAGTGCACAATAAAACATCGGCGTGCCGCGGACTTCCCTGCAATTTGACGCCCATGCGCTCAAGGTCATAGCGCGGGGTCAGAGTGGCGAGGATCTCTATATCGCAACCATTACAGGAACCGGTATTGAAATGTATGACCCAGGGCGAATTAACGCGTGCCCAGGTCTTCAATCCATCGACGACATCCCGCCAAAGGTTCTGTTCGCTCATTCATTAATCCTTTCAACCCAAAATCAATGCCAATAAGGCAAGCAATAATCCACACAGATAGATCAACATAACCGGAGAAGCCAAGCCGCTGCCCAGCACCAAAACGCCAAGATGAAGCACCGCGAAGAAAAGGGCCACCACAAAGAAAGGCCGATATCCAGGTGCAGCAGTGATGGTCGGGGCCTGTTCACCGCTGGAATACGTGCTGGATTTAAGCGGATTCGATTTGGACGGACCGGCAAGATACCTGCCGAAAAGACTCAACAGGCCAGCCAACGCCAAATAAACCAAAAAAGCCAACGGAGGAGCAAAAAGAATCTGCATATCTATCCTTGTCAACCGCCAAGATTTCGCAGGAATGCCTGGGCTGCAGGAAGTGTCAGCCAATTCATCAAGGCCGGCCACACGCCCAAGGCAATCACCGCCAGGCTCAGCACCACCAACGGAACTCCCATCACCTTCGGCATATTCACTCCGCCCTCCACGCGGGCGGAAGGTTCGAGGCGATACATCGCATTGATCAACGGCATGTAATAAGCCAGCGAAAGAACGCTGTTCAGCGCCGCGAAAACGACGAGCCATTCCAACCACACATTGCGGGTCTCGAAACCGGCAGAGAAGATCTGCCATTTGGACATGAAACCCGCCAGCGGCGGCAAACCGCCCAATCCCAGCACAGCCAGGCTGAGAGCCAACGCAGCCAACGGATACCGTTTCGCAGCACCCGATAGTTCGTCTATAAGCAATGGCCGATGATCCCCCCTGCCTGTATGCAGGGAATACAAGAGAACGCCTGCAGAAAGAAAAGCCAGGCCTTTCATAAGGCCATGATTGAACAAATGGAAGAAACCGCCCTGGGCGCCATCGGCCTGACCGCTATAGAGGGCAATCCCCAAACCAAGAAGCATATAACCGATCTGGGCGACGCTCGAATAAGCCAGGAGCCGCTTGACCTGCTTCTGACGCAGGGCCATCAAGTTGCCAACCAGCATATTCACCGCCCCGAAACCCATCAACAAGACAGACCATGAGGAACTGACCGCGACCAGCGCTCCCAATGTCCGCATCAAAACAACCAAACCCGCCTCGATCACTACTCCGGAGAGCATGGCACTGATACCGCTGGGAGCCTGCGAATGTGCATCCGGCAGCCAGGTATGCATGGGTACCAGAGCCGTCTTTACCCCAAAGCCGACGATAAAGAGTGCCCCAGCCGCAATCAATTCAGCGGACGGTTTTGCCACCTGCCGGAGGAGGTCCAAATTGACAGATCCCGTCGCCGCAAAAACAACGGCAATCCCGGTCACAATCAATACCGAGCCGGCGGCACTCTGGACCAGATATTTGAAACCGGCCTCCAGCGCGGCAGGTTGATTACGATAAAAAGCCACCAAAAGATAGGAAGTGACCGCCATCGTCTCGAACCAAATCCACATATTGAACAGATCCGTGGCGCAAGCCAAACCGATGATCATGCTGATCATCAGAGGCAGCATCGCATAGAACTTTTCCTGACCCGTCTCCCTCGCAAGATCGGGCCCTGAAAATATCACAACCAGGGTCCCCAGGACAAGGGCAACAGCGGTCAACAAAAGACCCAGCCCGTCCATCCGCAAGGTTAATGAGCCAAGGGTATACTGTTCCGCCACACCCTGAGCCAGGGCTCCGGCAGTCTGCACGAAAGGCACCCATGCACCCATCAATCCCATCAAGGTGATCACACACGGCAGGTACCAGGCTTTCGCTCCATGAACGATGCGACCCACCAGATAAGCCAGAACCGCAGCCAAAGCCGGTATGAGCATCAACCAGACAAATGCAGGCAGGTTCATCGAATGCCTCCAGAGAGTATCAATAAAACCAGGCAAAGGCCCAACAAAATTCCAAGGATGTTCCAATTCACCTGACCGGTTTGAGTGGTCTGCAAGAATTCCGCGGCTTTATCCGTCACACGGACAATTCCCCGGTTTAGTTCATCGAAACCAAAACCGCTCATGAGCAGGGGCTTGACGGCCCTGGCCACTGGAGATAACCGGGCACGCAAGAGCCAGGTCCCCAACCCCAGTGCAATCACTCCCAGAGCGACCCAGGTGGACGGAGATGAAGCCACATTCTGAACAATGGTCAACGTCGACTCGGGTTCCAAACGATGAAACGGCAGTGTCTGGCCGAGCAATCGGCTCAACCCACCCGCCAACAACCAACTGGTCAGGGTACCGAACGTCAACAAGACAAGTGAGACGCGCATGGCTGGTTGACCATCATGGACAGGCTGGGAGCCATGTGGTTCCCCCATGAACACCCTGTGCCACAATCGAACGGTATAGAGGGCAGTCAGGCCAACTCCAAACAACATGATCAGATAGAGCCAGAATGGGCCATGGCTCAAACCACTTTCGAGTATCAATTCCTTGCTGAAAAATCCATTGACGATGGGCAGACCCACCAAGCCAAAACTGCCAACGATGAATGCGGCGTGGACAAACGGCATACTGCGACCCAGCCCACC
>Ga0335071_10006689_pt1 | contig 11895 bp, 10 predicted proteins | sample Lox_Sample_15_FD_206724 | JGI IMG/M metagenome (GOLD analysis project Ga0335071, IMG submission 206724) | Soil microbial communities from Loxahatchee National Wildlife Refuge, Florida, United States - Lox_Sample_1.5 | ecosystem: Environmental > Terrestrial > Soil > Wetlands | place: USA...
CGTGCGTCCTCGCAGCCCACCACCACGGTGAAGCACCGAGTCTCCGCCAGCCGCTGCAGCTCGCCCTCGGGCGGGAAGGTCGCCACCAGCTGCGTGTGCGTTCCGAGGGAGCCCAGGATGGCGGAGGCCCAGGTGGCCGGGTCCGCCTCGCCCTCGTCGAGCGCCAGCTCGAAGCGGAGGATCTTGAGTCCGCGGCGCCGGAGCGCCCGGATCTTGATGAGGTCGTACTCGCCGAGCGCAGGCTCGCTGCCGTTGCCGTGCTGAGTGCGCTTCGCGTCGCCGGGCACCCACAACGACAGCGCCTCGGCGACCGCCTCTATCTCCTCGGCTTCGGGCTGGCCGCTCGCCACCAGCGCCACGTCGCTGCGCAGCGCCTTGACCGCGGCGAACAACGCGTCGAAGACCTCGGGCGCTGGCGCCATCTGGCCGGAGCGGAGCGCCTGCAGGACGTCCTCGAGCTCGTGGGCCAGAGCCGCCGCCCGCTCCAGCCCGGCGGTGCCGGCGGCGCCCTTGAAGTTGTGTGCGACCCGCAGCGCGTGGTCCAGCAGGTCCCGGCTCTCCGGCGCTGTCTCGATCCGCAGCAGCACCTCGTCGAGGGCCTCGAGCTTCTCGCTGCCCTCCTGGCAGAACAGCTGGAGCACGGCGTCGAGCTGGCTCATGGCAGGCTCCGCAGCCCCCTCAGTGCATGTAGCGGCGGATCTTCGCCATGAGGTCGAGCTTGCCGAAAGGCTTGGTCAGGTAGTCGTCGCAGCCCGCTGCGAAGGCCTCCTCCACCTTCTCGGGGTTGCCCTTGGTGGTCACCATCACCACCGGGATGCCGCCGGTGCGCGGATCGGCCTTGAGCCGACGGCAGGTCTCCACCCCGTCCATCTCCGGCATCATGATGTCCATCAGGATGAGGTCGGGCGCCTGCTCCTCGACCCGCTTGAGGGCTTCCCTCCCGTTGCGGGCCACCACCACTTCCGCCGCCTGCCCGGCCAGCATCATCTTGGTGAAGATGAGGACCGTCTCGGTGTCGTCCACGACCAGAATGAGCTTCCGTGTGCCGGCGCTCATCGTTCCTCCCGTAGAAGCCATGGCTCAGGGCCTCTCATCACTGACGGTCGCCGGTCTTCTCGCCTCGCCCTCCAGCGCCGTGAAGCGCAGGGCGGTCGCCGCGTGCATCGCGAGCAGGTCGAAGAGGGCGAAGTCGACCTCCTCCAGCCCTGGCTTGTGGGGTAGCAGGCGATAGACGACGATCGCGCCGGTCACCAGACCATCGAAGCGGAGCGGGATGCAGGCGGTGACCTCGGCGTCTCCCCCGCTGGCCGCCGATCCGTTTCTCACGTAGAGCTCTCCGGTCTGCGCTGCCCGTCCGATCACTCCCGTCCCGAAGTGGATCGCCAGATCGCGGCTGGCGTCGATGCCGACGCCGTCGATCCGCGTCAGCACGGGCTCGGTCCCCTCGCGCTCGAACACGGCCAGCTCCTCGCAGCCGATCAGGTTGATGACGATCTCCTCGATCGCCCTCAGCACCTCCGCACGTTTCGAGGTGCCATGGATGCGGTGGCTGGCCACGTAGAGGTTGGCGAGGTTCGAGTTTTGGCGCTCCACCTCCTGGAACTTCTCTGCCAGACGGCGGTTCTGCTCGTCGGCTTGCATCACCTGGGCCTGCAGCTTCTCGTCCTCCTGCCGGAAGGACGAGAGCTCCCGCTTCAGCGCCGCGATCTCCTCCCGGTGGCCCAGCCTCTCGGCTTCGAGCGACACCAACAGCGCTTCCAGGCGCTGGTTCTGTTCCATCAGATCCTCGACGAAACGCCGGGTGCCTTCCTGGACCTTCCGCACGTAGCCGTCGCCTCGGTCCTCGTTCGTCGGTCTCTTCCCGGTCTGGTCGGCGCTCATGTCTCGCTCCTGTTGTCTCCGCCGTCCCGGTACGCTCGTCTGAGCAGGGTCCACACCGGGCCTGCTCCAGAGCGAAGCCACGCGTTCCGGGCAGACGACCCAGGGGCGGCGGCCGCCGCCGTCCACCTCCCGCTGGCTGGCCTGGTCGCGGCAGTGATGACATTGATTGGGACGCAGCGCGCGTCTCCCGGTTTCTGGACAACCCGGCACGCCTGCGGGCCTCTCGTCGGCCCAGCGAGTATGTCGAGCAGGATCAGATCCGGCCTATGGGAGAGACCGTCTGCGATCGCCTCGCGCCCGGCCGCGCTGGACACCACCTGGCGGCCCCGCTCGCGCAGGGTCTCGGCAGCCACGAGCAGCACCGTCCTGTCGTCATCGAGCATCAGGTGTTCTCCCTGTCCGTCATCCCGACCCTTTTCGCGCGGCGAAGAGCCGATTCGCCGTGCCACCGACACGCTAGGCGGCCGCGCCAGCCGGCACAATCGGCGTTTGCCGCCTCTGGGGGTGGGATCGTTCTGACAGGACATCGGGCCGGGCCAGACGCCCGCCGTTCAGCACGCCGGTCCGCCTTGCGGAGGCGCGCCTCGGGGCGCCGATAAGCCGGCGCTCTCGGGCCAGGGTCAATGCGAAAAGACGGCACCGCTGCTGGCGAGCAGCCCGGTGTTGCCCTTGAAGATGTTGATCACTGGGGCGAACAGCTCCGCCTGGGACTTGACCAGCACCTGGTTGGTGAAGACGATCAGCACGACGAAGGTCCCGCCGATCGCGTACGCGCCGGCCACGCCGAAGACGCTGCGGACGCGGTGGGCTTGCACGAAATCCTGGGCGGAGATGACCTTCCGGCCCTTGTGGTCGACGGCCGTCGCGGCGTCCGGTACGTAGAACACGCCGGAAATGCGCCCGCTGGCACGGACCACGATGTTCGTGTCGCCCTTCGAGATCCAGTCGAGCCCGAGGCCGACCTCGTTGAGCAGCCGCGACACCATCGGGATCCTGTCGATGAAGTCGGCTGAAGCGAGCGGGATGCCGACGTGCCCGTCCGATCTCCGGCGATCGTTCCAGGCCGGCTGCCGACCACTCGTGCCCACCAGCGACAGGATTGCCGTTTCATCTTTGACCAGCGTGGTGATGTTCTGAGCCTTCGCGAGCTTGGCCACGAACGCCTGGTTGGCAGCGGGCAGCTCGCCATACGGGACGGTGGCAAACATGCGCGCCAGGACGATCTCGTCCTTGAACGCCTCGAAGAGAAGGCGCGTCGTGACCTGCGCCGTCTCCTCCATGGTCCGGCAACCCTCCGTCTTCTTCTTGAGATCGTTCAGGACCGGGTTGAGCGCCTTGACATCCAACTGGTCGAGCCGGCTCATGCGTCCTCCCTGCACCGCGACGAACGGTCATGGTCGCCGCGCGACTCTAGCGTGGGTGCCCGGCGGCCGGTATCGGAGAAGACCGAATCCGCTGTCGGAAGACGCTGACCGCGTGTAGGACTCGACCGCGAACTACCGCTTTTCTACGGCAGGAGATCGTGATGTACGGCGTACTGGACCAGCTCGGCATTGCTGCGCATCCCCATCTTCTCGAGCAGCCGCGTGCGGTGGGTGGATACCGTCTTCACGCTCAAGTCGAGCTCGGCGGCGATGTCCGTGAGCGGCCGGCCAGTGACGATCCGGACGAAGACCTGGTACTCGCGGTCGGACAACCGGTCGTGCGGGTGCTCGGCACCGCTGCCGAGATGGACGGCAATCTGCTCGGCCAGGTCCACCGTCAGGTATCGGCCGCCCCGGGCCACCTTGCGGACCGCAGTGATGAGCTGCTCGGGAGCACTCTCCTTCGTCAGGAATCCCGCAGCTCCAGCTCTTAGCGCGCGGATCGCGTACTGGTCCTCGCGATGCATCGTCAGGATCAACACCGGCAACTCCGGCTTGTCGACCTTCAGCTCCTTCAGCACCTCGAGACCGGGCCGGTCCGGCAACGACAGGTCGAGCACCAAGACATCACAAGTCGTCGTCCGCAGCCTCGCCAGCGCCTCCCCGCCGCTCGCCGCCTCGCCCACCACCACGAAGTCGGGTGCCCCGGCCAGCACCTGCTTCATGCCGCGGCGGACGACCTCGTGGTCATCGACGAGGAACACGCGGGTCATGGCACCTTCTCCTGCTGCTGCGAATCCGGGGTCCCCTGCAGCGGCACGACCACTTCCACCCGCGTGCAGCCCGGACCGGTCCGCACCGTCAGCCGGCCGCCCACTGCGGCCGCTCGCTCTTCCATCGACAGCAGTCCGAGGGACCGCTCGGAGCGGCGGGCGGGCATCTCGAATCCGCGGCCGTCGTCGGCGACGGCCATCGTCAGCTCGCTTCCGGACAGCGACAGGGTGAGCCGCACGGCCGATGCACGCGCATGGCGTTCCACGTTGGTGAGCGCCTCCTGCGCCACCCGGAACAGCGCTCGACCCACTGAAGCGGGGACCTCCAGGTCCTCCGACGAGCAATCGACGCTGCAGCGCAGCCCCGTCCGCCGCGCGAACTCCGCCCCCAGCCATTGCAGCGCGGCAGCCAGGCCGAGGTCCTCCAGCACCAGCGGCCGCAGCTCACGCGAGATGCTCCGGACCGATTGCAGCGTCGACTCGATCAGCTGGAGCATCTCCTCGGCCTTGTCACGCAGGGCCGGTTGGGTGTCGTCCAGCCGCGCGCGGATCCAGACGGCGTCCGTCTTCAGTGCCGTCAAAGCCTGACCGAGGTCGTCGTGGACGCGACGAGAGATGTTCCGCGCCGACTCCTCGGCGGCCGTCTGCAGGCGAGCCGACAGCTCGCGCAGGCGCTCCTGCAGCCTCCTGGCCTCGTCCTCCGCCTCGTGCTGCGCGGTGATGTCGCGGGTGCTGATGACGACGTTCGCCAGGGAACCGCCGTCGTAAACGAGACGGACGATCGACTCCAGCCACCGGACGCCTCCCGCGGGATGCCGGTAAGGATAGGTGACGCGCACGGACTCCTGGCCGGCAGCGATGGCCTGCTGAATGGGCGTGTCCATCCCGGCCACGACGTCGGGATCGATGAGCGTCGCCGCGGGGGCGCCCACCAGCGCAGCGGGGTCGACCCAGAGCTGGGTCCGGTGCGAGGGGCTCAGGTACTGGAAGCGCCCGTCGGGAGACAGCACGCTGATCATGTCGACCATGTTGTCGGTCATGAACCGCAGCCGCGCCTCGCTTTCGCGCAGAGCGGCTTCGGTGCGTTTGCGCTCGCTCACGTCCCGCACCACGGCCGCGCAGCGGCCCGGGCCGGTTCGGTAGATGAACGTCTCGATGTCCAGAGGAACCGTCACCATCCGCCGTTCCACGTAACGGGGCACTCCGGTCCGCTCCACCTCGTCGAACACCTCGAGCCACCAGGGGTCGTCGGTGGGCAGCGTTCGCCTCGACAGGTGGCCAACGAAGGTGGCGGCCTCCTGGCCGACCATGCGGAGGAAGCTGGGGTTTGCGCCCAGACAGCGAACGTCCTGGATGGCGCCATCCAGCCCTCGGAGGACCTCCACCAGGTAGACGCCGTCGAACATCGACTCGAAGAGCGTCTGGTACCGGCGCTCCAGGCTGCGCGCCCGGGTGATGTCTCGGGCGATCACCACCACGCCCTCGACCCGCCCGGCAACGGTCTCCGGAATCAAAAGCGCCTCGAACTCGCGCAGGCGGCGGCCGCGTGCGACAGGGAGATCCACGGTGACGCTTCTGCCTCCGCTGATCACCTCCGCGACGCTCTCCTCGATCCTTCGCTCCAGTTGCGGTGTCAGTCCCAGGTCCTCGCAGCGTCGGCCGACGATCTGCGCCGGACGCAGTCCGAACAGGCGCGCGGCGCAGCGGTTGCCGAATCGGATCCGGGAGCCTGCGTCCAGGCGCAGGACCGCGTCAGGCACGCTGTCGAGGAGCTTCAGGTGATCGGCCCGGCTGCGTGCCAGCAGGTGGGTCAGGCGCCGACGGGGCGTGACATCCCGGAGGATGAGGAACGCCGGCGCCGTACTCCAGTCGCCACCGGACAGGCTTCCGACGTCGACGTCGAACCAGCCAGGCTGATCGCCGGGCGTGCGTGCCTCGAGGCCGATCGTGACCCCTTCGACCGAGTGGCCGACCCGCCGGGCCCGGGCGAGCGGGTCCTCGCTCTCGCCGAGCGCGGAGTCGTCATCCGCCAGCGCGGGACCGCGTGCTTCCCTCCAGGGCAGGCCGACCGCGGCCCGGCCATGGCGGAGGATCCGGCTCGCAGCCGGGTTCATGTAGGTCACGCGGTCACCACCATCGACGCACACGACGGCTGTCGCGGTGGCATCGACCAACCGCGCCGCACCACCGACGACACCGTGCATGCCGTTCGTCTCGAACAGGGCGTTTCCGTCCGATCAGGCGCATGAGGCCGCAACGGCGACCGGTGTGGGCCTGCGGGCCGCTGGCCGCTCTCGCCGCTTCCGCAGGATGACCTCCGTCCCGCCGTCCGCAGCCGGGCGGAAGGTGACCTCGTCCATCAGCAGGCGCATGAAGAAGATCCCTCGCCCGCACGGCCTGCACAGGTTGTCGGTGGCCAGCGGATCAGGGACGGCCTCGGGATCGAAGCCTCGGCCCTGGTCCTGGACGCGCACCTCGAGACCCGCGGCAGTGCTCGCGACCCGCAGCCGCACCCGCCGAGATGGGTCGTCCCCGTTGCCGTGAACGATGGCGTTGATCACCGCTTCGTGGACGGCGATCTGGATGTCCTGCGCCGTGTCGAAGTCGAATCCGGCGCCCTTGGCGACCTCGCTGACGAACACGTCGACCGGCTCCATCAGCCAGGCACAGCTCGGGAACTCGACAGTCGCCCCCTGAGCGGCCGGAGACGCTTCCGACCCGGCCGACCTCGATCCTTCCATTACTGCACCCACTGCGCTCCTCCTCTCGGAGCCCGCCATCCGTATCGGGAGCAGCGGTCGTGCCAGCTCCGGCGCTGGACCAACCGAAGCCGCTGGACCGCTGCTGTCGCGGCGCTTACGCGCGCCGAACAGCCCAGCCGACGCAGGACCCGACCGTCGCACCGCGACGATGCAGCAGAGGCGTACGGGCCGTTTGTGGACACTGGAACGTCTCCGAACAGCAGCGCTTGCGGCGCACGCCCTCCGGTCCGCGCGATTCGCCGCAAGGCAGGCACCGGCGCGCGGCATGGAACTTGCGATGCGAAACCGCCCGAAAGGAGACGCCATGGAGAGCTTGCTGCCGATCATTCGGGCCGCGCTCGTTCTCGTCGCCGGAGGCGGCGTCCTCGCGCTCGTCATGTCCCGTCGACACCGGGACACGCCGGTGCACGACCTCCGGCTGTCGTCCAGGCCCCGTGGAAGCCGGAGGTGACCGATGTCGCAGCAGGTCGTCGAATCCGTGATCGGCCGGCTCGCCTGTGACGAGGAGTACAGGGGCCGCTTTGCACTGAACCGCGCCGCATTCCTCGACGAGCTCGCCGGCAGGGGTCTGGCGCTGACCCCGGTGGAGCGCCGAGCCCTGCTGGCCACCGATTCCAGGGCGTGCGAGGAGTTCGCCGCACACCTGGACCCTCGCATCCAGAAGCTCGACCTGCGCGGCATCGGGGAGCGGTCGTCCGTGTCGATGCGCCCGGCCGAAGTGGACGATCGCCCCGCTCGTCCGACGCTCCGCGACGTCGTTGCCTTCATCGACGGTCGTCCCGACAACGCCGGCGTGGCCGAGCTCGCGGGGACGATCGCCTGCGACCACCAGGCCCACCTCACCGCCGTGTTCATCGCGCCCGAGCGGCCCTTGAACCCACACGACGCTCTCGTCATCGGCGACGCCGTTCAGCAGCTGGTCGCCGAGGAGGAGGCCTGGCGCACGCAGACGGAGGCCGCGCGCCGCCGCCAATTGGAAGTCGTCGCTGGCTCCTTCGGGATCGAGGCGGAGTGGAGGGTGATTCCGCGCTTCTCGAACTACGACGCCACCGTTCACGCACGCTATGGAGACGTCGCCATCGTCGCCCGCTCCGAAGCCGGCGAGGAGCACTGGGGCGATCACGAACTCCTGGACGCCCTCATCCTCTCGTCCGGCCGTCCCATCGTCGTCCTTCCGCCCCGCTGTCACGCCACGCGCATCCGCCGAGTGCTCGTCGGCTGGAACGCCGGGCGGGAGGCGGCCCGGGCGGTGGCGGACTCCCTGCCGCTCCTGATCAAGGCAGAAGCCGTCCTGGTGCTGGCGGTCGACGCCGAGCCGGGCAGGGGCGGACACGGACAGGAACCGGGCGCAGACGTGGCTTGCCATTTGGCCCGCCACGGAGCGCAGGTGGACGTTCGCCGGCTCTCCTCAAACGGAGACGACGTCGCTCGCCTCATCCTGGCCCAGGCCGACGCCTTCCGGGCCGATCTCGTGGTCATGGGCGCGTACGGTCGGTCCCGCCTCGCTGAGCACGTGTTCGGCGGCGTCACCCGCACGATGCTGCGCGACGCGGCTCTGCCCGTCCTGCTGTCCCACTGACGCAACAGGAGACCGGCCTGATCACCCGGCGGCGAGGTGTGCTACGTGGTCCTGGCACCACCACAGTCGCCCGCGCGTGCGGCATGGGCAGCAGCTCTTCGACGCGCTCACCCGGCTCGACGCGTAGCGGCCAGCCCGTGCTTCCGCAGCCGGCGGTAGAGCTGCGGCCGGGTGAGCCCGAGCAGCCGGGCGGCCTGGGTGCGGTTGTCCCCCGTCGCTTCGAGAGCCCTCACCACCAGCTCGCGCTCCGACCTGTCGAGGTCGAGCTCGTCGCCGGCGGCAGCGCCCTTGCGCTCCACGCCAGCGGCGGCCCGGACGGCCACGTCATGGGGCAGGTGATCCGTCGTGATCAGGCCGCCGTCGCAGAGGATCGTCGCGCGCTCGAGCACGTTGCGCAGCTCGCGCACGTTGCCGGGCCAATCGTAGGAGAGCAGCCACCCCTCTGCCTCGCGCGAGATGCCCTCTGCGGGCCGTGCGACGCTGCCGGAGATCTCCTGCAGGAAGGCCTCTGCCAGCGGAAGGATGTCCTCCCGGCGCTCGCGCAGCGGCGGCAGGTGGATCTGGAACACGCACAGGCGGTAGTAGAGGTCCTCTCGGAAATCCCCCCGGGCCATCGCCTTTTCGAGGTCGCGGTTGGTGGCGGCCACGATGCGGACGTCTGCCTTGATCGGCCGCGTCCCGCCGAGCCGCTGGTACTCGCGCTCCTGCAGGACCCGCAGGAGCTTCACCTGAAGCGCCGGTGTCGTCTCCCCGATCTCGTCCAGGAAGAGCAGGCCTCCCTCGGCCTGCTGGATTCGGCCGGCCTTGGCGGCGGTCGCGCCGGTGAAGGCGCCTCGCTCGTAGCCGAACAGCTCGGATTCCAGGAGCTGCTCGGGAAGGGCTGCGCAGTTGAGGGCGGTGAACGGGCCGTTGGCCCGCGGCGAGCCCCGGTGGATGAAGCGCGCGATCACCTCCTTGCCGGTGCCCGACTCGCCGGTCAGCAGCACCGTCGTCTCCGCCCGCGCCACCTTCGCGGCCTGGGCCAGCACCTCGGTCCAGGCCTTCGACCGTCCGACCACGCGCGCGGGGCCCCGGCTGCCGTCGAGCTCCTGCCGCAGCCTCTCCACGCGGTCCTCGAGCTGCGAGGCCCTCTCCCGCACTGCCGCTGCCCGGCGATGCTCCTCGGCGAGGCGCTGGTGGGAGAGGGCGAGGCTCACGTAGGCGGCCACCTTCTGCGCCACCGGCAGGTCGTCGTCACAGAACTGGCGCGGCTGTCGCGAGAGGAAGACCAGCGACGCGGAGCCGGTGGGCTCTGCCCACAGCCGGACGAACAGCCCCGAGCGCATCTGCTCCACCGCACCGACGCGCCGGAGGCTCTCGTCGGTTTCCTCCTCGAAGTCCGGCACGATCCTCCACTCCTCGCGTGAAGGGCAGGGCCCGGCGCCGAGGTCGATGACCGACGGGATCTCCACGTCCGGACCGCCGGCCGCTGCATGCACGGTCGCCGTCCGCCCGTCCGCGGTCTGCGAGGCGAGGACGATGCGGTCGTGGCCCAGCGCCGGCTGGACGTGCTGCGAGACGCGATCGAAGACCTCGCGGACGTCGAGGGCCGTCGCCAGCGTGGGCAGCAGCTGGTCCACCGCGTCGAGGCGCCGCCGTCGCGCGAGGTCGGCGACGGAGAGCCGCTCGTGCTCGAGCGCGAGCGCGAGGACGGTAGCGATCGAGCCGAGAGCCACCTCGTGGGCGGGTCCGAACGCACCCGGTGACCTGGACGTCACGTACAGGAAACCCTCCGTCCGGCCGCGGAACTCGATAGCCGCCCACGCTGCCGACCGCAGGCCCTGCTTGCCCCACCAGGCGTCGACCTTGTGGGCCGGCGAGAGCACCGGTTCCAGGTCGTCGATCCGCTTACGCCCGCCCCGCTCTGGGCGGATTCCCGGCGAGAAATCGTCGAGGGAGACCCGGCCCTCGCCGCTACCGCGAGGCAGAGTGCCTGCCAGCGAGTACAGCATCAAGGACTGGGGTCCGTCGTACAGCAGGACCGCGATGCTGTCGAAGGGCAGGACCGCCACGGCCGCCTCGCCGACGGCAGTGACGAAGTCTCGCCGCTCGAGAGTCCCCGGGGCGGCCAGGGCGATCCGTGCCAGGGCTGCACTCAAGTGATCGCGCACGAAGCCCGCACCCCCCGTCGCTGTCGCCCCCTGTGCCGACGCTCCGGCGTCGTCCACTGGCGATATCGAGGGAATCCCGCTTTCCATACGCTCTCCGCGTCCGCCTCTGGCATTGGATGAGGCAAACCCGGTTCCACCTCACCGCCGGGGCGGCTATCCTCTGAGCCAGTTGAAGTTGCGTCTTCCTGTCGTCAGGAGCGGACGGCCGCCTGGTGACGAAATGCAGGCAGGTGCCCGTCGGTGATCGCGCGGTGGGTCCGCCTAGACGGACATGACTCCCGGCCAGCGGCGCATCCAGCCGCGCCGCCGCGCGCGCTTCTGCCACTCCGGGTCGTCGCGGTCGACGCGCTTCGAGTGCTCGAGCAGCCGATCGATGTCCGACTCCAGTCTGGCGGCGGTCGGCGGGTCCTCGGCGATCAGGACGAGCTCGTTTTCCCAGTAGCCTGCCGTGACGTCGAGGTTGGCGCTGCCCACCGAGCACACGCGACCGTCGACGCTCATCACCTTCGCGTGCACGTGCGGGTGGAGGGCGCCGAGTCCGCGTTCCCACCTCGGCTGTTCCGGCAGCACCAGCTCGTACGCCTCGGCCCCTGCCGCCACCAGGTCGTCCATCCGCGAGTGCACCAGTTGCGTCGCCTCCGTCCGCGCCGCGGCCCAGGGACCGCTGAACGGCTTGCCGCCGTGCGTCGGAGTGAGGTTGCCGAACAGCGTGCGGACGCGCACGCCGCGGCGCCGCGCGCGCAACAGCGCGTGCTGGATCTCCAGGATCAGCGGGAAGCCGTTCACGGTGTAGACGTGTGACTCCGCCGTGTCGATCATCGCCACGTAGGCGTCCAGCGTGCGCGCATCCCGCAGGCCATGGTGCACGACCACACGGACCGGGACGGTCCCGGCCGGGGGCTGCTCGGCGATGTCGTACGTCGGGCCGCCTGCCGCCGTCCAGGCGTCCAGGAAGGAGCGCTCCAGCTCGGCCACCGCCGGGCCCTCCACCCGCGCACCGGCGTCGAGCCAGGGCACCTCACGCCAGCGCGATGCCGCGGTGAGACGGACCTCGTCGAAGCCGGCATAGTACTCGTGCGACAGGTTCCGCCCGCCCACCAGCGCCACCCCGCCGTCGATCACCACCAGCTTCCGGTGGTCCCGCTGCTTCAGTTCCTGGAGCGACGGCGGAGAGGTGATGGGATCGAGGACGCGGAGGTCGATTCCCGGCCGGCGCCCCAGGCGCTCCAGCAAAGGGTTCCGCGCGCCGAGCGAGCCGTGGAGCCCGTGCAGCGAGTCGACCACCACCCGCACGGTGACGCCGCGCGCGCCGGCGTCGGCCAGCGCCGCCTCGACCGCGCTCCCCACGTCGTCGTCGAGCGCCATGTAGATCTGCAGGTGCACGCG
>Ga0335071_10006691_pt1 | contig 11893 bp, 6 predicted proteins | sample Lox_Sample_15_FD_206724 | JGI IMG/M metagenome (GOLD analysis project Ga0335071, IMG submission 206724) | Soil microbial communities from Loxahatchee National Wildlife Refuge, Florida, United States - Lox_Sample_1.5 | ecosystem: Environmental > Terrestrial > Soil > Wetlands | place: USA: Florida...
GGTTTGATTCGCTGATACGGAGGTCTGATCCTCCAGTTGTGTGCGAAGGCCCTCCATCTTCATGTCTGCATCGGCCTTGACTCGGCCTGCATCCATCTTGAGGGCCTCGAGCTCCTTGGCGCGTTTATCCTTGAGTTCATTCTCAAGGGTTTCCAGCTTCTTCTGAACGATCTTCTGAACCTGGCTGATGTGTTTGCTCGAAACTTTATCGTTGGCGTCCAGGATCTTCTCGCCGGTTAATTCGAAAACAACCTCTTTCTTGGCGGGCTGGCCCATCTGGTCCTGCAGAAGTTTCTCCTGCCTCTGGCCTTCCCGGATGACGGGGTCGAGTTGTTCGGCGATGTATTCATCGTAACCCTGCTCGAGGGACGATTTTTTCTGGTTGATTTCATTCAGGCGATGGTCGCGTTTGGTCTTGATCTCGGCGATCTTGGCATTGATGTCCGCAGCTTGTTCGCGTTCCGAGACGGAGATCTCGTCTTCGATTCGCTGCAAAGCCTTCTTGCGGGCCTCTTCATCCACATACGTAACGATGTATTGGGCGAAGTACAACACGCGGTCCAGGTTGCGCCGTGAGACATCCAACAGCATTCCCAATTGGGAGGGAATGCGGCGCGTATACCAGATATGCGCCACCGGCGTCGCCAGCGCGATATGTCCCATGCGCTCGCGGCGCACCGCGGAGCGTGTCACTTCCACGCCGCACTTTTCACATACGATGCCCTTGTAACGGGGATTCTTGTATTTCCCGCAGTAACATTGCCAGTCACGGGTCGGGCCAAAGATGGCCTCGCAGAACAGGCCGTCTTTTTCCGGGCGCAGACGACGATAGTTGATCGTTTCCGGTTTCAGTACCTCACCATAAGACCACGACAAAATCGTTTGGGGGGATGCCAAGCTGATGCGAAGTGCGGTTAATCCTTTAGTTTCCACTGGACTCTCTCCTCATCATAAAGATATGAAGTTTCATTGAATGCCGACCTCTAGCGTGTAGTCGGCATGAACGAGAGACAAACAAAGGCAAGCGCTTTGAGACTTTTCTTCTCAAGCGCTTGCGGCTTTCTGATTAATTTTCAAGATTGACAGGGGTAATTATACGCTAAATTGTCTTGGAGTCAAGCGGTGAACTCGCGGGACCTTAAATAAATTTAAGGTTTGACCGCACGGTTTCGGTAGAGACGCTCGTTCGGAACGGCCAGCATCTTCGAAACGTCCACCGGCACGGCGATGAAGTCGGCGATGGCCTGGCAGGTGTCCTCCGGCCCCGCCATCATTTTGTTGTAATTCACGTACAGGACATCCATGTTGGGCTGCCGGGCAAGCCAGTATTTGATCGCCGCCAGGTGCTTTTGGAACTGGTCCCGCATTTCGGCGTCGCTGACCCCCGACTTCTGGTCCCGGTTCGCAAGCATCTTTTGCTGGGAGGCCAGGATCTCGCCCGGCTCCCTTTCCATAAAGACGATTTTATAGCGATAGGTCGCGGGAAGATGCTCGAGCAGGGCGGAAATGATCTTCACCACCTTGTGGTTTGCATCCGCAAGCCATGCGGTCTGTCCCTCCGGCAGCTTTTTTACGGGTTCGAACTCATAATATCCGTTGGGGTTGTCATTGTCCGCCTCGCGGATCGCATCCGTCAGGACCGGCAGGCCGCCTTCGGCGAGCATCTTCATCATCATCGAGGTTCCGGAACGGGGCAGGCCGGAAACAACGATGATCGCTTTTTTCTCTTTCCCTTGGGACGGTTTTGTGCTGAAAATGTTTTTTAACATCACGATTGCTGCAGGCGGTTCGGAGGAACCCTTCCTCTAAAGATACCCCAGGCCTTTCAGCCTCTCTTCCAGGTCCTTCTGTCCGTGCGTGCCGGTTTGGGAAGGAGGCTTGATGTACGACTGGTCGAGATGTTTGCCCAGGGCAAGGAAGGGCACATCCCGGAATGAAATCCCCGGCATGTTGCGGATGTCGCGGTTGGCAAAGATGACACCCGGCACCATGAGTGAATCGATGCAATGATCGGCGCCCCAATGACCCTGGTTTGCCTCCATCGAAACGGCGGCGGATTTTCCAAGGCCGGTTTCGGAAGAGGCGCGGAACCCGGGCGCATAACCGATCACAAGATCCGGACCGAGCCGCGTGTAGGGACCGTTGAAGGCTTCATGTTTCAACAGGACACGGCTGATGATCTGTCTGCCGTCCGGGGCCTTCCAGCTCAATAATTTGGTCTTGATCTCCTCCAGCAGGGGTTCGATTTCTTCCGGTTTGACGATGCCCTGGCCTTCCCGGCTGGCAATGTTGAGATAAAGGCTGTTAAGGCCCACGGCATATGCCCTGGTCCTGCCCCAATCCACATCGCCGAGCTCCGGCGTTTCCGTTTGACGCGACAGGGTCATATATCCGTTCTCGACCAGCCAGCGGTTGACGTGCACCTTTTGCTCGAAGACGCGGAAACCGTGATCGGATAGGATCAGGAACCGGTATTTCTGCAGGCCAAGCTTTTCGATCCTGGCGTGAACTTCACCCACAAATTGGTCGAGCTTTATGTACCACTGTTCCACGATCTCCTGACTGGTTCGCAGGAACATGTGCTGGACACGGTCCAGGTCATCGAAGATCCCCGCCAGCACGCCCTCCTTGAAATTGTCCAGGAGCCGGAAATAGATTTTCTTCCGGCTCTCGAAGATCGATTCGCACAGGCTCAGGAATTGTTCGTCGCTGATGCAGCCGTCTTCCAGTGCGTTCGTATCCTGCGGCCAGCCCAGCGTCAGGAACGGGCCGATCTTCTTCCACGAATCTTTTACGAGCGAGGACGGCGTGGCATACAGCCATAGCGAATGCAAGGGGTGGATTTGCAGCGGCAGGAGATACAGGCTGACCCTGCCCTTCACTTCGGTCAGGACGGCTTGGGTAATCGCTTGAATGGAGAATGCAAAGCCCGCCGCGAATTTGAGCTCGATGATCGGACTCCATTTGCCCTGTGATAATTGGAGCTTTTGATTGTCGATCGTCAACGCCGCGGTTTGATCGTCCAGGATCTCGATCGCCACCGGGAGGGTCGCGGAACGCATCCCGTCTTTCGACTTGATGCTCGGCCCCTCGATCGTGGCGGTGAATTTCCTGTCTCCCGCCGGTTCGAGCCGGAGAACTCTAACCTTCTTCTTCTCCGTCGGTTCGGTGGTCAGGTAGATGCCGACGCCGATTTGACCGCGAATATCCGGCGTGCCCAATCCGGGAATTGTGGCAACCGGGATATCGGGTCTGGCCGGAAACAAGGCCGGCCACCATAAGGCGGTTGCCGGATATCCCATCTCCGCCGCTTCCTGGAAGAAGGTCTTCGTGGTGTAGGGCGGCTGGTATTGCTCGCCCAACGCGGTCTGTTTGGTCGGCAGGATCGACACGTAGGGAATATAGGTTTCCGGGTCGCGATGGACGAAATCGAAGATCCCGTGCGAACCGGGATCGACCCCGGTGGCAATGGAAGTCCAGGAGACTTCCGTTTGGGGCGGCGAACAAACCTCAAGCCGCGAATAGCCGCCCTGATCCACAAGCTTTGTTAAATTGGGCATTCGCCCGGTGCTTTGAAGCCGCTCGAAGGTCGCTGGATCGAATGAGTCAAAGCCGAGAATGACCGTTTTCATTTATTCTTGATCTTCAGTTTTATCTTTTCGCATCTTTCGGCGTATCTGGGCAAAGAAGCCTCGGATCTTGCCTGAAAATACAAGCAGAGCGCCTGAGATTACAACCAGGGATGCAGCCAGAATCTGGAACAACATTCCGCCGGTATTTGGATCGATGTACATTTTGCCTCACATTCCTTGAGAATTGCAGCACTACTACGTTGACGACTGGTAATTCTAACAGTATTTTAAATGCTGCCAATCCATAATTATGAAATTTCTATTAGAAGTTCCTATTCGAATCGGATCGATTGCAGGACATCTTCTAGACAGGCGGAGAAAACTTCGTGCATGATGTCATCTCCGGCGCGATAGGCGCCCCCAAAGGAGCCGTCCCCGTAAACCTGGCGCGCCGTCCTGGAATCCATGATCGCACTCGGCACCCTGGGGGGAGGTTTGTTCCCTTCGGGCATGTCGCCCACCACCGTGAAGGAGAAGGCCTCCAGCCAGTTCGCATGGGCCGGCTTGAGGTTGTGTTTCTGTGCCACCGCTTCCACGGAATGGGACAGCCACCAGTCATACCAGTTCAATTTCAGATCGGGCAGGTCGTTGTTGACCTGATGCAGGTGATTCCGCACCGGCGAATTGCCTCCGTGCCCGTTGAGGATCAGGATGCGGTGAAATCCGTACCCGTGCGCCGAACGGATGATGTCTTCCGCCGCCGCCATCAATGTGCTGACTTTCAAACTCAGGGTGCCCGGATAGGACAGGAAATACGGGGAGACGCCGAAGTTCAACGGCGGCGCGACCAGCACGCCTGTGGCCTGCGAAGCGGCATCCGCCAAAGCCAGCGGAACTTTGATGTCGGTCAACAGGCTGAGATAACCGTGCTGTTCGGTGGCACCCAGGACCAGCATCAACCGGTCCTCGTGCTGGAGATATTTTTCGACGTCCATCCAGTTCAAATCTTCAAAGCGCATCTTGGACTCCCTTTGTGAATTTACGGAGTACTGCGTAAATATCGAAACTCAAGCTTCCTTGTTTCACCTGTAAAAACATATCCAATAATTTGGAGATTTATGCGGGAGGCAGGAAAACCGTCACGGCGTGGCTGTATCTGTCGGGATATTCGTCGGCGCGGAAGTGGCCGTTGGGAACCCGGTCGGCGTGGCGCTGGGGATCGTGGGGATGGCCGTATAGGTGGGCAGGGGCGGGCTCGTATCGGTGGGGGACGGCACCGGCGTGAGCGTGGGCGGCGGTGGCGGGGGCGGCGGTAGCTGGACCGAGAAGTGAATGACCTTTTCAGCATGGCCGTTTGCGCCCGTCACATGCAGGCGCAGGGATATCGTGTTGCCCGATAGGTTCGACAAGTCCCAGGTATAGAGAATATTGTTGTTCACCGGCTGATCCCCCTGCACCAGCGTGGTCCAGCTGGGGGGATTGTTGGTCAATCCAAAATCCAGGGTCCACGATTTGAAGTCGGCGGTCGCATCCGCGGTGCCGATGATCGATAACGAACTTTGGGAGATGGTGCTCCCATCACTGACGTTCAGGTCCAGCTCGGGACGCGGGTCGTTTTTCGTGCATTCACGCTGGGGTGCATAGACCGGCGGGATGGGAAAATCGTTGGCGCTTAACCAACTCTTCCCGTCCTTGGTGCTGAACCACTTCTGCGCCCACGGATCGGTTACATTCATGACGGTCTGGCTTGGAGCCGTAAAGTCATTGCAATCCGGGGAGGCTTCGAGACCCGTCCAGGTATCCAGCGTGACGTTGCGGCGCAGGTCCTGGCCGGCCGGCAATGGCAATTGATCGGAGGCGAAGATCTCGGTGCGCGTCCCGCCCTTGCACCATTGTGACGGCAGGGTGCCTGATATTGAACAGATGGTTTGATCGACGATCCCGGCCGGGCGTGCAAACCACGATGGATGGCCGTTGGAGATGTACGGGACGGCATACGTCATGAACTGCGACCAGATCGGCGCCGCACCGGATACCCCCGTGGTGTTCACCATGGGCGTGTAATCCGCATTGCCCACCCAGACCCCGGTCACCAGGTCGGGTGTGTAACCGAGCGTCCAGTTATCGCGGAAATCGTTCGTGGTTCCGGTCTTGGCTGCCACCGGGAACGATAAATTCAAAACCGAGTGGGTCCCGAACATGGGTGCACGCGCCTGGTTGTCGGATAGGATCGATGTGATCAAATAGGCATGTTCGGGGCGGATGACTTGCTCGCCCTGCGGCGGTTTGTATTGATACACCACCTTGCCCTGGTAGTCCACGATCTTCAGGATGGAGACCGGCGGGACCCTCACTCCGCCGTTCGCGAATACGGAATACATGCCCGTCATTTCCAGCACGCTGACATCGCCGCCGCCCAATGTTAAAGAAAGTCCATAATCGTTGCGGTTGAGCGAGGTGATGCCGAGCCGTCTGGCCATTGCGGTCATGCCGTGATCGCCGTACACCCCCACGAATTGCAGCGTCTTCACCGCCGGGATGTTGTAGGAATTGGAGAGCGCAGTGCGGACCGTGACCGGCCCGTGAAATTTGTTGTCGTAATTGTTCGGGATATAGGGCGGGCGCGGATCGTTCGGGTCGCCCGACGGTGGAAATTCCGAAGGCACATCCCATATTAACGTGGCCGGGGTCCAGCCTTTTTCGAAAGCCGCCACATAGTTGACCGGTTTGATGGATGAGCCGGGTTGGCGCGTCTCGCTGACCGCCATGTTGACCTGCCCCGAGATCGCGGTGTTGTTGAAATCGGCGGAGCCCACCATTGCCAGGATCTCGCCCGTGGACGGGCGGATCGCCACCAGCGCGCCGTCGCTGGCATGGTTGGACGCCAGCGCCGCCACCTGGTTCGCCACCAGTTGTTGGGCCTGGTCCTGGAGGGCCGGGTCCAGCGTCGTATAGATCGTAAAGCCCGAACGATAGATGGTTTGAGGATCGTAATTGGTTTCCAATTGGGAGCGTACGTAATTGACCCAATGCGGATACCGCATGTTCACTGCCGGCGGCTGGAAGTTGGTGTTGTGCGTTTCCGCTGCGGCAGACGCGGCGTTCGCCGGCGTGACACACACCGGCTGGCTGCTGTTGCTGACGTGAATGCAGCCCTGTTCATAACTCACAAGCGTCATTAAGTTCAACACTTCCTGCTGGCGCATCAGGGTTGCATCCCGGTTGGTGTAGATATCGTAGACGGCGGGCGACTGCGGCAGCCCCGCCAGGAACGCTGCCTGCGCCAGGGTCAGTTGATCGGCGGCCGTCCCAAAGTAGGTCTCCGATGCGGCTTCGATGCCGTAGGAAAGGTTCCCGTAATAGATTTCGTTCAGGTAGATCTCGAGGATTTGATCCTTGGTGTACCGCCGCGTGATCTCCGCCGCCAGGATGATCTCGCGCGCTTTGCGCAGGTAGGTGCGCTGGTTTCGTTCCTGCGGCGAAAGCAGAATGAGGCGCGCGATCTGTTGCGTGATCGTGGATGCGCCGGTCACCGTTTCGCCCTGGGTGTAGTTCTGCCAGATGGCCCGGACGATCGCCCACACATCGTAACCGGGGTGGCTGTAATAATCCTTGTCCTCGGTGGCGATCGTCGCCGCCAGTACCGCGGGGGATATCTTGTCGAGCGGCACATAGGTGCGCCGCCCGGCGTTCGGATCGAGGATTTCGTAGAGCAGATCGCCCTTGCTGTCGAGGATGCGCGTGGTTTCGAATTGGGAGGTCTGCTGTCGCAGGTCGTTGACGGACGGGAGCGAGCTCGCAATCGAATAATATTCGTAGACCCCCAGCGAGAGCAGGCCCAGGCCGACCAGGACGACAAGGAACAGGAGCGCGATCAGGAGTTGGACGATGCAGCCGATGGTCCCGTAGCGCGTGAACCAGTTTCCGCTTCCTTTCCGGGCCGCCTGCCGGTTCGCACTTCGGCGCCTGGTCGTCGGCTCGAAGGCCGCCGGCGTGACGCGCGTGCCTTCCATATCCACTTGATTCACGCGGCGCGGCAGGGGCATGTTGTCTTTGTCCAGCAACGGGCGCGGCCGCATCGGCTCACCGGAGCGCGGCGTCTGCGACGGGATCCCGGCGTTGGTATCCCCCTCCGAGTTGATCAATCTGCGAATTCGTTTTTGTTCCTGATCGTCGTTCATCATGACGTTTTGAAATGCAAAATGGCGGTATGGCGCCGCACGCTAAAGCCGCGTACGCGAAGAAAATTTGAAATCTTGGCGTTCTCACCTGCACTGCACCAAGCGCAGTGCGGTGCAAGTGTCGCGCTCTTTGCGGTTAATTTATATGGATTGCTTATTTCGGCTTCGACAAAACTAGGATGTTCCACGAGCCTTTCATGCAGACCTCGTCCTTTTGGTTCTTCAGGTCCGCCTCCAGCGTGACGGAACCGCCGCCGATGCGCGGCAGGGCCTTCGTCTCCGCAATGCTCAACTCGGCATGGACCTGGTCGCCGATGAAGATCGGCTTGATGAATTTCCATTCGTTCACTTCACGGAATGCGATCACCGTCCCGTCCAGGATGCCGGTCTGCCAGGCCAGCCCCGAAGCCAGCGACAACCCCAGAAGTCCGTGTGCGATGCGCTGGCCGAAAGGCGTGGTCTTGCTGAACTCCGCATCCGTATGGATGCGGTTGTTGTCGCCGGTTAAATCTGCAAACTTCATGATATCGTCGGACGTCACGGTTCGGTTTCCCGTCACGATCTTTTTTCCAACACTGAACTCCTCGAAATACATTCCCATGGCCGGGTCTCCTGATTTTTTGGTTTTGTAGTTTTCTGGTTTAAAAATCCTTTCCGGAAAACCACCGAACTATCCAACTACCCAACTACTGAACTATCGAACTACTCAACTACCCAACTACTGAACTATCGAACTACTCAACTACTCAACTACCCAACTACCGAACTACCCAACTACTCAACCACTCAACTACTGAACTATCCAACTACTGAACTACCCAACTACCGAACTACCCAACCAAATTATACCCTTTGACCTTACGCTCATCTAACCGTACAATAGAACCATGCGCGATTGGAATCTTCGCCCCGGTGACCCATTGTCGCTCACCCTGGCCGCCGACTTCCGTCTGTCGAAGCCGGATTACGTGAACGATCATATTTGGGAATTGGAGATCGGGGGAGGGGAACCTGCCGGCCTGGCAATCCATACCACCTATGGGATGCGGGCCCGCCTGATGCGCCTCTTTTACCGCTTCAGCGAGTTGGGAAAGATGGTTGTCAGCCCTGCTGAATTTTCGGCCTCGCCCTACCTGCGAAGGTTTTATCCGAATTATCTCTGGCTCGAATGTTCCCCGTTTGAGGGCCTCGAGCTGGCTGTCGAATATTGGGTCCCCGAATCCCATGCCCTGGCCGGAAGGCTGACCCTTAATAACCGCACCACTTTTGCCCGCAAGATCACCATCGATTTGTGCGGGATGCTCATCCCCATCGAAGGCCAGCCTCTGAAAGACTCTCAACAACAGATGGTCAATGTCCTTGAGGGCGGCACCGGCGGCCTCTTCCCGGTCGTCTTCATGACCGGCGGTACACAGGCGGGATCGGGACCGCATCCATCGCTGACCCTCCCATTGGATTTGGACCCGGGTTCGAGCCGTCAGGTCAGTTGGGCGGTTGCATCGACCGATTCCGTCGAAGCGTCATTCGAGTTGGCGCGGCGCGTGGCAGGCCGTTCCTGGGACGCGGAACGCGCTCATATTGAACTGCTCGATGTGGGCGATACGCTGGATATCCACACCGGCGATGTGGATTGGGATGCGGCTCTCGCCTTCAGCCAGCGCACGGCTCTGGGATTATTCTTTGACCCTGAGAATCAATTGCCCCATCCCTCCTTTGTCCAATCCCGCCAGCCCGATCACGGCTTCTCCTATAAGGGGGACGGAGGCGATTATCCGTCCGGCTGGAGCGGAGGGACGCCTCTTGAAAGTTATTACCTTGCCAGTGTGCTTCCGGCCGCCCCCCAATTAACGCGGGGGTTGATCGAAAATTTTCTTTCCATACAAACCGGGGACGGTTCGATAGATCATAAGCCCGGCATTGCCGGCCAGCGCGGCAGCTTGTCCGCCGCACCGCTGCTTTCGAGTTTAACCTGGAAGTATTTCCAGGGGACCCACGATAAGGCGTTTCTGGAACAGGCCTTTCCGGGCCTCCTGGCCTTTTTCAGGAACTGGCTTTCACCGCAGCATGACCCCGACCGCGATGGCCTGCCGTCGTGGGATCACGTTCTTCAAACCGGTTTTGAAGATAACCCCCTTTTTGATGTTTGGCATCCGTGGTCGCAGGGCGCCGATATTTCCGTGCTGCATGATCCCATGCTCGAAGCCATGTTGTATCGTGAAGCCCAAAGCCTTGTTCAAATCGCCGGGCAATTGGGCCGGGACGGTGAAGCCGCGGAATTGCAGGCCGCGGCCGGGAACCTCAAGGCCTCCGTGGAGGCGTCCTGGGATGCACGCGCCGCATTGTACGGGTATCGGGACCGGACCACCAAGGTGTGTCAATCCGGAAAATTGATTGCGAAACATAAGGGGCCGGGTGATCTGCGGCCGAAGTTGGAGTTTGAGCAGCCGCTGCGCCTGCTGATCGAGATGGGGATCAAAAATCCGGCGGCCGGACTGCCCACCGTCGAAATCAGTGATCTTGCCACCAAAGGTCGGGGAAACGCTGAGTTGATCGAGGGGGATCGCTTCCAGCGGAAAAACGGCGGGTTGGTCGCCACCACTCACCAGGTCTTTAAGAAAATCGGCCGCATCAGCATCCGCGGCCTGGACAAACAGGATCAGGTGGCGGTCCACATTGTAAATATGACGGGCGAGGACATCACGCTTTTTACGCCGCTTTGGGCGCATATTCCCGATGTGCAGCGTGCACAGGTCATGATCAGCCGTTCCCTCAAGGATGCCGAATATTTTGGACGGCCGTTCGGCGTTCCGGCCCTTCCATCCCTGCCCGATCCTAAAGCGGAGGCGGTTGCAATGAGCATCCACCTGCCCTGGAATCTCTTGATCGGTGAGGGCCTGCTGACGTATGGACAAAGGAACGAAGCCGCCCGACTGGTGGTGCATCTCATGAACGCAGTGATTCAGAACCTCAAGCAGAATCATGTTTTTTATCATTGCTATCACGCCGAAACCGGGAACGGCCTCGGTGAACGCGGCGCCTTGAATGGGCTGGCCCCCGTCGGCTTTTTCATGCAGACCCTGGGGTTGACCGTCCTCTCCGATGAGAGCGTCCGGCTCGAAGGAAAGAATCCGTTCCCATGGCCCGTGACCGTTTTCTATAAAGGGTTGAAGGTCGTGCGCGGGCTTGACCGTACCGAGATCACGTTTCGAAACGGCAAGACCATCACGATCACGGACGACAATCCGTTGATCGTATCGATGACCTAGAGCGGGAAATAAAAAGTAGACATGAATCACCCCGAATTTATTCTTTCAAGCTTTTAGCCACGAATTTCACGGATTTACACGAAAAAAGCCGACCCAGTTTGGAGGATCGGCTTTTCGTTTAGCGCATTTCAGAAGAGAATTGCTCTAAATCCGCGATAATCCGTGTAATCAGTGGCTGAATCCTTAAGCTTGGGGTTAATCATGCCTCTACGAACCGTGTTGCCTGTTTTGGGGCTTTCAATGGCTCGACTGGGCCCCTGAATTTGCAAATTGCGAAAGATCGATGAACGGCGTGGAGTTGCCCGTCACGACGCTGGGCAGGTGCCCGTCCCATTTTTGAATGGAAAGAAACTCGAGATATTCCGGCGTCAATGAGCCGGCATCCTTCAATGCCTTTTGAGCGTCGGCTTGTCCCTGCGCCTGCGCCACGGCGGTCTGGGCGTCCACCTGCGCCTTGGCCAGTTGTTGCTTGGCCGTCTCGACCTGCTGCTCGGCAACCTGTTTCTGCTCGATCGCATCGTCGAATTGCTTTGAGAAATCGAAGCTGACAATGTTGAAGTTCAGCACGATGACGTGGTATTGGGCCAGTTGTTGCTTGAGGGCCTCCTCCGCCTGTGCCCGCACGGCCTCACGCGAGGTGATCAATTGCTCGGCCGTGTACTTGGCCGTGGTCGCCTTGAAGATGTTCTGGATGGCGGGGGCGATCAGGATGTCCTGGTAACTCGTGCCGACGGTCTGGTACATCTGCCCCGCATATTGCGGATCGAGGTTGTAGTTGACCGCGATCGTGCTGGTGACCTGCTGCAGGTCGCTCGAGGCCGCAGTGGCATCGGTCTGGTCCTTCTGTGTGCGGACATCCATCCTGACCACGTCT
>Ga0335071_10006692_pt1 | contig 11892 bp, 15 predicted proteins | sample Lox_Sample_15_FD_206724 | JGI IMG/M metagenome (GOLD analysis project Ga0335071, IMG submission 206724) | Soil microbial communities from Loxahatchee National Wildlife Refuge, Florida, United States - Lox_Sample_1.5 | ecosystem: Environmental > Terrestrial > Soil > Wetlands | place: USA...
GGCAACAAGCTCTCGTTCACGATCAAGACGATCAGCGGCTTCTCGGACTGGGACGCGTCGCTGGCGATCATCAAGCAGAACCTCAAGAAGGTCGGGATCGACGTGACCATCCAGGACGAGAACACGGGCCCGTACACGAGCGATCTGCAGAGCGGCAAGTACCAGCTCGCCTACGGCGGCAGCGGCGGCCCCTCGGCGACGCCCGGGCCCAGCCCCTACTACGAGCTGCGCGGCCTCCTCTTCAGCGGCAACATCGGCTCGACCAACTACGAGCGCTACAAGTCGGCGGCGACCGACTCGCTGTTCAACCAGTACTCCGCGGCGAGCTCCTCCAAGCAGGCGCAGCTCATCGATCAGGTCCAGAAGACGATGGTCGACCAGGTCCCGTTCATCCCCGTCACCGAGGGCGTCGACTGGTATCAGTACGACACCTCGAACATCGAGGGATGGCCGACCAAGTCCAACCCGTACGCGCAGCCGTCGCCGTATTCGGCTCCCGACCTGGCCGTGGTGCTGACCCATCTGTATCCAATCCACTGACGAGGCAGGCTCTGAGCGCGACTGAGGCGCGGCGGCTCCGGCGATGAGATACCTCGCGCGGCGAGGCGGACTGTTCCTGGTGACGCTCTGGGCCGCGCTGACGGTCAACTTCATCATCCCCCGGGTCATGCCCGGCAACGAGGCGGCCGCCGTCCTCGGCAGCTTCCGGGGCGTCAACCCGGCGGCCCTGCACGCGCTCGAGATCCAATTCGGCGTCAATACCCACCGGGGCTTGGTGGCCAGCTACTTCGTGTACCTGCACAACCTGGCGACGGGCCAGTTCGGCGTCACCGCGCAGGGCGTGCCGGTCATGACCGAGATCTCGTCGAAGCTGCCCTGGACGCTCGGCCTGGTCGGGGTGACGACCGTGATCGCCTTCGCGATCGGGACGATCGTCGGCGTCGCGAGCGCCTGGTGGCGCGGAGGCCGGCTCGACGGGATCCTGCCGCCGACGCTGTTCATCGTCTCGAGCGTCCCGGTGTTCTTCGTCGGCCTGCTGCTGATCTACGTCTTCGCGGTCAAGCTCGGCTGGTTCCCGCTCGGCTCCAACTACAGCCTCGGGGCCACCCCGACGCCCACGCCCTCGTTCGCCTGGGACGTCCTCGACCATGCGTTCCTGCCGGCGCTCAGCCTGGTGATCGTGACCGCCGGCCTGTGGGTCTACTCGATGCGCAACAACATGATCACGACGATCGCGGAGGACTACGTCAAGACGGCGCGGGCCAAGGGCCTGACGGACCGGCGGATCATGTTCGACTACGCGGCGCGCAACGCGATCCTCCCCAACCTGACGGGCTTCGCGATGCAGCTCGGATACGTGATCGGCGGCGCGATCGTGATCGAGTACCTGTTCTCGTATCCCGGGCTCGGCTACCTCTTCTACACGGCTTCGACGGACCACGACCTGCCGCTGATGCAGGGCCTGTTCCTCTTCTACACGATCGCCGTTCTGGTCTGTGTCCTGATCGCGGACCTGATCACCGCGGTCCTGGATCCCCGCACGCGGGAGGCGTGAGGGTGGCGACCGGGTTCTCCGCCGACATCGAAGCGGCCGACGCCACGAGCGACGCGCAGGCGCAGGTCGAGCCGCATCGGTTCCTGCGCGCCGTCCGCGGCAACCGCAAGGCGGTCGCGGGGGTCGTCATCCTGCTCGTGATCGCGTTCGCGGCCGCGTTCCCGGGGCTGATCGCGCCGGACGACCCCCAGGCGACGATCTACCCGCCGAATCTGCTGCCATCGTGGAACCACCTGCTCGGGACGACGCAGCTCGGGCAGGACGTCTTCTCCCAGCTCATCTGGAGCACGCGCCTGACGCTCTGGGTCACCCTGATCGTCAGCGTGATCGCCACGTTCCTGTCGATGATCGTCGGGGTGACCGCCGCGTACGCCGGCGGGGTCACCGACCGCGTGCTCACGGTGGTGACCGACGTCTTCCTGATCCTCCCGGTGCTGCCGCTGCTGATCCTGCTGGCGTCCTATCTGCCCCCGGGGGTCACCTCGCTGGTGCTCGTGCTGTGTATCACCAGCTGGGCCTTCCAGGCTCGCCAGCTCCGGTCCCAGGGGCTCTCGGTGCGCAGCCGCGACTTCCTCGTCTCGGCGCGCGTGCGCGGCGAGCGGCCGATGTACATCATCCTCGTCGAGATCGTGCCCACGATGACCTCACTGCTGGCCGCCTCCTTCCTGGCGCTCGCCGTCTACATCGTGGGATTCGCGGCCAGTCTGCAGTTCCTCGGGCTGGGCAACAGCAGCGAGCTGATGTGGGGCACGATGCTCTACAACGCGCAGCAGGCGGCGGCGCTCGAGGCGGGCAATCCGTGGTGGGCGCTGGGTCCGGGCGCGGCGGTCGCGCTGCTGGGCGCCGGCTTCGCGCTGCTGAACTACGCCTTCGACGAGATCGGCAACCCGGCGCTGCGGCCCGTGAGGAGGGGGAAGCGTGGCCGAGCCGCTGCTTGAGGTCGACGAGCTCACGGTCGACTACCTGACCGAGACCGCAGACGTGCGCGCCGTGGACCGGGTCAGCTTCAGGCTGGACGCCGGGGAGTTCCTGGGGATCGTCGGCGAGTCGGGCTGCGGGAAGTCGACGCTGCTGTTCGGGATGACGCAGCTGCTCTCGCCGCCCGGCGAGGTGACGGGCGGTAGCGTCGTGTTCCGCGGGCGCGACATGGTGCGGCTCAGCCCCGGCGAGCTGCGCAACACGCGCTGGCGTGACTACTCGGTGGTGATGCAGAGCGCCATGAACGCGCTGAACCCGATGAAGAGCATCGGCGCGCAGTTCAAAGACGCGCTCGAGGCGCACGGCGATCCGTCGGCGGAGCAGATCCGGCAGCGGTCGGTGGAGGTGCTCGGCCTGGTCGGCATCGACGCCGCCCATCTGCGCAGCTATCCCCACCAGCTGAGCGGCGGGATGCGCCAGCGGGCGATGATCGCGATGGCGCTGCTCTTCACACCCCAGCTCGTGATCATGGACGAGCCGACCTCGGCGCTGGACGTCGTCGCGCAGCGCTCGCTGATGAGCAAGATCAAGGACCTCCAGCGCAGCCTCGGGTTCGCCATCATCTTCGTGACCCACGACATGTCGGTGGTGAGCCGCTACTCGGACCGTGTGATGGTGATGTACGCAGGCCAGACCGCTGAGGAGGCCCCGACCGACGCGATCTTCGAGCGCCCGCTGCATCCGTACACGCGCGGGCTGATGACCGCGTTCCCGTCGGTCACCGGCCCGCGCCGCGAGCTGGCCGGCATTCCCGGAGCGCCCCCCGACCTGGTCCGGCCGCCGAGCGGGTGCCGCTTCAATCCGCGCTGCCCCGAGGTCATGCCGGTGTGCCGCAGCCGCGAGCCCGAGCTGTACGTCGTCGACGACGCCGACGTGCGCTGTCTCCTCTACGCCGAGCGGCCGGCGGAGGCGCGCTGAGCCATGGCCGACGAGCCGCTCCTGCGAGCCGTTGACCTGACGCGGCACTTCCGCCTGGGCGGCATGTTCGAGAAGCAGGTGCTGCACGCCGTCGACGACTTCGACCTCACGATCCACGAGCGCGAGATCGTCGCGCTCGTCGGCGAGAGCGGCAGCGGCAAGAGCACCGTCGCCCGGCTGCTCGCCCGTGTGTATCCACCCACGCGGGGCGAGATCTACTACCGCGGCCGGCCGATCCACACGCTGCGCTCCCGCAGGGCCCTGTCCTGGTACCGGGGCGAGGTCGCCATGGTCTTCCAGGACCCGTTCAGCGCCTTCAACCCGGTGTTCCGGGTCTCGCACGGCGTGATGCGCAACATCGCGTTGCACCGGCCGGAGCTGAAGCGCGCCCAGCGCCAGCCGGAGGCCGAGCGGGTCTGTCAGAGCGTCGGGCTGGGCCCGAAGATGCTCACCCGGTTCCCGTACGAGATGAGCGGCGGCGAGCGCCAGCGGATCGGCTTCGCGCAGGCGCTCGCGGTCCGGCCGAAGCTGATCCTGGCCGACGAGCCGGTCTCGATGCTCGACGTCTCGATCCGCGCCGGCGTCCTCAACATGATGGCCGGCCTGCGCGACCAGGAGGGCGTGTCGATCCTCTACATCACGCACGACATCGCCAGTGCCCGCTATGTCGCGGACCGCGTGATCGTCATGTACGCGGGTCATCTCGTCGAGTCCGGCCCGACGGAGGCGGTCCTCGGCGATCCCAGGCATCCCTACACGCAGCTGCTCCTCTCGGCGGTCGGCGACCCGCGCGAGAAGGTGGAGCTGATCTCCTCGGACACTGGAGAGCCGCCGCGGGTGATCAACCCGAGCGAGGGCTGTCGCTTCCGCTGGCGCTGCCCGCACGCGATCGAGATCTGCGGGCAGGTCACGCCGCAGCCGATGCCGGTCGGATCGACGCAGGTGGCCTGCCACGTCGCCGCTCCCGCGCCGCAGGGCCTCACCGGCCCCGCGGTGACCACGAAGACCTGAGCGGTGCCGGTCGAGCTGGTGATCTTCGACTGCGACGGCGTGCTCGTCGACAGCGACCGCGTGGCGGTCAAGGTGGACGTGGTGGTGTTCCGCGAGCTGGGCTGGCCGCTCAGCGAGGCGGAGCTGATCGAGCGGTTCGTCGGGCGCTCCGATCGCGACGCCGAGTCGGCGATCGAGGCCCACCTGGGGCGCAAGCTGCCGGTTGGCTGGAAGCAGCGGTTCGAGCCGCTCTATGAGCAGGCGTTCGAGGCCGAGCTGGCTCCCGTCGACGGCATCCTGGAAGCGCTCGACCGCATCACGCTGCCGACCTGCATCGCATCGAGCGGCACGCACGAGCACCTGCGCTACACGCTCGGGCTGACCGGTCTGTACGAGCGTTTCGCGGGCCGGATCTTCAGCGCGGACGACGTGGCCAACGGCAAGCCCGCTCCCGACCTGTTCCTGCTCGCCGCCAGGCGGATGGGGGCCGAGCCGGGCGGATGCGTGGTGATCGAGGACAGCCCGTTCGGCGTGCAGGCGGCGCGGGCCGCGGGCATGCGGGTCCTGGCCTACGCCGGCGGCCTGTGTCCCGCCGAGCTGCTCGAGGGGACGGACACGGTCGTGTTCGATGACATGCGTGAGCTTCCGGCGCTTCTCGCCCAGCAGGATCGCTGAGCCGTCGGCGAGTCAGCCGACGGCGCGCTTCACGAGCGCCGTGATCCTCGCCTCCTCGGCCGCGGTCAGCTGCGTCAGCGCGAAGGAGGTCGGCCACATGGCACCGTCGTCGAGGTCTGCCGTGTCGCTGAAGCCGAGCGTCGCGTACCGCGAGGTGAACTTCTCGGCGCTCTGGAAGAAGCAGACGACCTTGCCGTCCTTGGCGTACGCAGGCATGCCGTACCACGTGCGCGGGGAGAGGGAGGGCGCAGTGGCCGTGATGATGGCGTGGAGGCGCTCGGCCATCGCGCGGTCCGGCTCGGCCATCTCGGCGATCTTCGCGCGCACGTCGCGCTCCCCGTCCGCCTTCTTGCCGGCGCTCCTCAGCTCCCTGGCGCGCTCGCGCATCGCAGCCCGTTCCGCGGCCGAGAAGCCCGCGGCCGACGAGCCGGCCGTGCTCCGGGCGGGCCGCTTGGTGGTCTTCTTCGGCCCTTTCTGCTCAGGCATGCCAGAACCCTATCCGTGGCCGGTCGGCGGCTCCGGCCGGGCCGTCAGAGGGGCAGGGCGGTGCGAACCGCGCGGCCGACGCGCGGTAGGAGGGCACGCTGCGGATCGCTGGCGCGCAGCGCCCGCAGGTAGGCGATCTGCGCCTCGACCTCGGCCTTCACGACGTCGCGGCACTCGGCGAGCGCGTCGGGATCGCCGGCGCGGCCGTTCCACGGGCTCGTCGCGATCGGCGCGCCGAAGCGGAAGTACAACCGGCCCGCGCCCGGGAGCAGGCCGAGCGCCGAGCCCTTGATCAGCACGGTGCCGACATCGGTGCGACCGACGCGGCGTGCGACGGCCCGCAGCGGTGCCGCGAGCGTGTCGTCCATGTCCAGCACCACATCGACCCGGTCCTCGGCGCCGACCGCGCCGAAGGGGACGATCGGGCAGCCCGCCTCGATCGCCATCCGCGCGAAACCGGTGCGCTTGCCCCAGAGCAGCTCGTAGCGCTGGCCGCGGCGCTTGTAGACCTCCCGCGCGCCGCCGGGGAACACGAGCACCGGCTCACCCGCCGCCAGCAGCGCCGCGCAGTTCTCCCGCGTGCCCGGCACCGCGCCCAGGCGCGCAAGCAGGTCGCGCCACAACGGCAGCTGGAAGTGGAAATGGTCGGCCATTCCCCGCACGCGGACGCCCCGGCGAACCTCCAGTTCGCGGACGAGCGTCGGCAGGTCCTGCATCCCCAGGAGCTGGTGGTTGCCCACAAGGACGAACGGCCCCTGGGTGGGAACGTTCTCGACGTCGAGGAACGCCGGCCGCGTCACCGCGTGAGCGGCGTCGAGCGCGCCGCGCAGCGCATCGGCGACACGAGACTGCGGAATATCGAGCCGAACCCTCTCCATTGGGCAGAGTACATCACGTACTGATGATATTGTCAATATCGAGACGATGATCTGAACTGGCGTCGCACTCACTCCTGATGGGCGTCATCAGTGGGTGCTACCGTTGACGAGCGTGAAGGAGAACCGGCAGACACGTCGCCGTGAAGCGACCCGGAGCAAGCTCGTCGAGGCGGCCAAGTCGCTGTTCGCGCGCCAAGGGGTGGACAACACCCGCATCCAGGAGATCACCGAGGAGGCCGACGTCGGTTTCGGCTCCTTCTACAACCACTTCGAGAGCAAGGACGCCATCGTCGAGGCCGTCCTGGAGGAGACCGTCGCGGCGCAGGGCGCCGCCATCGACCGGCTGACGGCCGGCCTCGACGATCCGGCCGAGGTCATTTCGGTCGCCCATCGCCATTTCGTGCGGCTTGCGCGCACGGATCCTGAGTGGGCGCTGCTGCTGATCCGCCTGGACGGCTCGCACGACGTCATGGTCCGTGCGCTCGCGCCGCTCGCTCGCCGGGACCTGCGGCGCGGCGTCAAGAACGGGCGGCTCAGCGTCCCGAACGAGACCGTCGCCCTGCACGGATCCGGAGGCGCGATGCTCTCCGTGATGCGCGCCGTGCTCGACGGAATTGCGCCCAAGGACGCCGACGTCCACCACGCCGAGTGCGTGCTGCGCATGCTCGGGCTCCCGCGTGAGGACGCCGCCGAGGTAGCGCGACGGCCGCTTCCATCCTGACGAGGCCCCGATCGACTCGAGGCAGCGCTGCCCGTCGACCACGAGCGCCAGCCGGTGCGACGTGCTCGCTGCGAAGGACGCGCGCAACTGGCCCATCGGCCTGACGGTGACAGACGCCAGGACGCCGCGAGCGGCTGGCAGTTGACGCGCCACCCCAATCCGGCGATGGTGTCACCGGTACCCCAGATGGTCACTTCGACGGCAGGAGGTGTGGCATGCCCACAGTGATCGGCGCGTCCAGTGGATGGACCGCCGGACTCGTCCTCGGCATCGTGGTCGTGCTCGTGGTCGCGGCGATCGTGATCACGATCCTCGTCCTAGCCAAGCGGATCGCGCGCCAGGCGCGCACCGCCGTGCGGGGGCTCGAGGTCGTGCGCACCCAGACCGCGGAGCTGTCGGGCATCGCGCGCATCAACGACTCGGGCGTGCGGATCCTGCACTCGGCGCGCGCGCTGCGGAAGGTGGCGGTCGGGAAATGACCTTCGAGTTCGCCGCATCCGCCACCACGCTGTGGACGGTGGCACTGGTGATCGGCCTCGTCGCGGCGCTGATCGTCGCCGTTCTGCTGGGCGTCCTCGTCCGCACCGTGGGCGACATCGACCGCTCAGCCGACGCGCTGCTCACCGTCGCGGGCGACATCGCGGGCAACACCGCGAACATCCCGCAGCTCGAGGCGACCGCGCCCGTGCTGGCGCTGATCGTCGACGAGGCCGTCGTCCAGGACGGCTACATGAACGCGCTGACCGACGGGTACGGTGCGGCATGAGCACGACCCACTGGCTGGTCCTGCTCAGCGTCCTGCTCGCCGTCGTGGTGATCGCGGTGGTCGCCGTCGCGCTGATCCTCGTGCGGCGCGGGCTCGAGTCGATCTCCGTGAAGCTCGCCACGCTCGCGTCCGCGCTGACGACCGTCGAGGCCGAGCACCTGCGCCCGCTCGAGCCCGCAGTCACCGCGATCAACGCGCAGTTCGACACCATCCTTGGCGCCCTTCCCGGGATCGCCTCGAAGGCGGCGATCGTCGCCGAGCGGAGGCCGCGATGACGCTCTACTGGATCGGGGACGCCGTGCTGCTGCTCGTCGTCCTGCCCGTGGTCGTCTACCTGCTGCACGGCGTGCTGCGCGCGGCGCGCAGCATCGTCCCCAGCGTCGACGCGATCAGCGCCGCCGCGGTCGCGGGGTCCAAGGACCTCGACGCGACGGCGCTGCTCCTGACGACGCAGGATCAAGCGGCGCGCACGATCGCGGGCGTCGCGAAGTACGGCGGCTCGCTCGACGTGATCCTCGACGACGCGGACGCGGTCTCATGAGCGGCGCCGGCGTCGTGCTCATCGTCGCGGTCGTCCTGATCGTGGCTGCACTCGCGTGGTACCTGATCTGGACGATCGTCGCGCTCGCGCGCATCACGAAGGGCCTGGACCGCACGATCGCCGCGGTCGGCGAGATCATCGACAAGACCGCGCCAGTCGGAGCGGTCGTGACGACGATCAACACCTCGCTCGATGCGGGCGTCAGCGCGCTCGAGGGCCTGCTCGTCAAGAAGGCCGGCGTGTCCGATGCGATCGGCCTCATCGACGGGCTCTACCCGGGCGCGGGCGCGGACGGCCTGCGCGACTTCCCGGGCAGCGGGGAGACGACGGCCCCGCGGATTGCCGAGGTCTACACACGCGGCGTGCTGACGCTCGCGCGGCTCGGCCGCGAGGCGCCGATCGCGGCCGCCAGCCCGAACGGCCCAGCGCTGCGCGACCCCTCGCGCGGCGCCGGCGCCGCGATGGGGCTCTACCCGGAGCTGCGCCAGTCGCGGCCCCAGAAGATGCCGCGCTCCCCCGTGATCGGCACGGACGCGCCGGTGCAGTACGAGCCGAGCGAGTCGCCTGGCGTGCGCCGACGGATGCCGGGCGCCGCGGCCGTTCTCGACCCCGAAGCGAGGCCCGATGCAGACGCCGGCACCGTTTGACTACGAGCGCGCGACGAGCGTCGACGGTGTGATCGCGGCGCTCGAGCGGCTGGGGCCGGACGCGCGGATCATCGCGGGCGGGCACAGCCTGCTGCCGATGATGAAGCTGCGCCTGGCGAACCCCGGGCACCTGATCGACATCAACGACCTCGACGAGCTCGCGTACATCCGCGCCGACGGCGACGAGCTGCGCATCGGGGCGCTCACCCGCCACGTCGACCTCCTGAAGTCCGAGCTGCTCGCCGAGTGGTTCCCGGTCTTCCGCGACGCCGAGCAGGTGATCGCCGATCCCGTCGTGCGCAACCGCGGGACGATCGGCGGCTCGCTGTGCCAGGCGGACGCGGCCGAGGACCTGTCGGCCGTCTGTGCGGCGGCGAAGGCGACCGTCGTGATCCGCGGGACCGGCGGCGAGCGCGTCGTCGGGATGGGCGAGTTCCACCTCGGCCCGTACATGACGGCCGTCGGTGCGGGCGAGATGGTCACCGAGGTGCGGCTGCCCATGCGCCCCGGCGGCGGGAGTGCCCACGAGAAGGTCGAGCGGCGCGCCGGCGACTTCGCGATCGCGGCCGCCTCGGCGGCGGTGTGGATCGACGGCGGGACGATCGCGGATGCCGGCATCGGCCTCAGCGCCGTCGCGCCGATCACCGTCGAGCTCACCCGGGCCGAGGAGCTGCTGCGCGGCAAGGCGCCCTCGGACGAGCTGTTCGAGCAGGCGGGGCGGATCGCCGCCGAGGACTGCGCACCCACCGCGGACGGCCGCGGCCCCGCCGACTACAAGCGCCACCTCGCTGGCGCACTGACCACACGCGCCCTGCGGCGTGCCACGGCACGAGCACTGCACGAGGAGGCCTGATCATGCAGGTGACGATCACGATCAACGGCGAGCCCGTGACCCGCGACATCGAACCGCGCCTGCTGCTCGTGCACTTCATCCGCGAGACGCCGGGGCTGACCGGGACGCACTGGGGCTGCGACACGTCGAACTGCGGCGCATGCGTCGTGCTGATGGACGGGCAGCCGCTGAAGTCGTGCACCACGCTCGCGGTGATGTGCGAGGGCCACGAGATCCGCACCGTCGAGTCGCTCGAGGTCGACGGGCGGCTCGATCCGGTGCAGCAGGGGTTCCACGAGAAGCACGCGCTGCAGTGCGGGTTCTGCACCCCCGGGATGCTGATGACCAGCCGCGCGCTGCTCGACGAGAACCCGGACCCGACCGACCTCGAGATCCGCACCGCCATCTCCGGTGCGATCTGCCGCTGTACGGGGTATCAGAACATCGTCGCAGCGGTCCGCTGGGCCGCCGAGCACGAAGCGTCGACGCGACAGGAGGCCTGAGCGATGGCCACGGTGGAGAACCTTCCCAGCCCCGGAGCCGAGCGGCCGGTCGGCTTCGGCCGGCTGAAGCGCAAGGAGGACGCGCGCTTCATCCGCGGCAAGGGGCGCTACCTCGACGACATCACGCTGCCCGGCATGGTCCACGGCGCGATGCTGCGCAGCCCGTACGCGCACGCGCGGATCCTGTCGATCGACACGTCCGCGGCGCTCGCGCACCCGAACGTCGCGGCGGTCGTCACCGCGAAGGACCTCGAGACGCTCGGCCTCGCCTGGATGCCGACGATCTCCTACGACACGCAGGCGGTGCTCGCCGGCGACAAGGTCCGCTTCCAGGGGCAGGAGGTCGCGTTCGTGATCGCGACCGACGAGTACTCCGCGCGCGACGCGCTGCAGCTGATCGAGGTCGACTACGAACCGCTGCCGGCGATCGTCAACGCGCGCAAGGCGCTCGACCCCGACGCGCCGCTGATCCGCGACGACAAGGTGGGGCAGGTCGACAACCTCGCCAGCCCGACCTGGGAGGCCGGGGACGAGGAGGCGACCGAGCGCGTCTTCGCCGAGGCCGACACCGTCGTCACCCGCGACATCATCTACCCGCGCTGCCACCCCGCGCCGCTGGAGACGTGCGGGATGATCGCCGACTTCAACCCGCAGACCGGGCAGCTCGACATCTACAACGGCAACCAGGCGCCGCACGTGCACCGGACCGTGTACGCCCACGTCGCCGGCCTGCCCGAGCACATGATCCGGATCATGTGCAACGACATCGGCGGCGGCTTCGGGAACAAGGTGCCGATCTACCCGGGGTACGTGTGCGCGATCGCCGGCTCGATCGTGGCCGGCGTCCCGGTGAAGTGGGTCGAGGACCGCTCGGAGAACCTGACGTCGACCGGCTTCGCCCGCGACTACATCATGCACGCGTCGATCTGCGCCAAGGGCGGCAAGATCACCGGCCTGAAGGTCGACGTGATCGCCGACCACGGCGCGTTCGACAGCACGGCGCAGCCGACGCGCTTCCCCGCCGGGTTCTTCCACATCTGCTGCGGCTCATATGACCTGCAGGCCGCGCACGTGAAGGTCAAGGCCGTCTACACGAACAAGGCGCCGGGCGGTGTCGCCTACCGCTGCTCGTTCCGCATCACCGAGGCGGTCTACCTCGTCGAGCGCATGGTCAACGCGCTCGCGATGGAGATGGGCGTCGACCAGATCGATCTGCGGATGAACAGCTTCATCGCCCCCGAGCAGTTCCCGTACGAGACCACGACCGGCTGGACTTACGACTCGGGCGAATATGCGAAGACCATGCGGGTCGCGATGGACATCGCCGGCTACGAGGACCTGCGCCGCGAACAGGCCGAGAAGCGCGCCCGCGGGGAGCTGATGGGCATCGGCGTCACGTTCT
>Ga0335071_10006693_pt1 | contig 11892 bp, 3 predicted proteins | sample Lox_Sample_15_FD_206724 | JGI IMG/M metagenome (GOLD analysis project Ga0335071, IMG submission 206724) | Soil microbial communities from Loxahatchee National Wildlife Refuge, Florida, United States - Lox_Sample_1.5 | ecosystem: Environmental > Terrestrial > Soil > Wetlands | place: USA: Florida...
CCTACCGCGAGCTGTTCTCGGCCATATTCTCCGACTTCCACCTTTTCGAGAGGCTGCACGGGCTGCAGCAGGTGGCGCCGGAGCGCGTCGAGGCGCTGCTGGAGGAGATGGGGCTGTCCGGCAAGACGGCGCTCGAGCAGGGACGCTTCACAACCACCCGCCTCTCGACCGGGCAGCGCAAGCGGCTGGCGCTGCTGGTGGCCCGCCTGGAGGATAAGCAGGTGTACGTGTTCGACGAGGTGGCGGCGGACCAGGATGCGCACTTCCGAGGTTACTTCTACGAGACGCTGTTGCGCGAGCTGAAGGGGAAAGGCAAGACGGTCGTGGTGGTCACGCACGACGATCGCTTCTTCCACGTCGCGGACCGGGTGCTGGGGATGGAGTACGGCAAACTCCAAAGCACCTTCCCCGAGGCCGGCTGAGCCCCTCTCCATCCGATTGCCGGGGCGGGCTTCGTACTGGATGGGCGGGGGTCGAACCAGACCCGTCCGCTCATTTACTGCGAGGCGATGCATAGTCTGCGCCGCCGCCGACAGGTCGCCGGCACCGGCATCGCCGCGGAGTAAATCGCTCTTCCTGCTTGCGCACCGCGTTGCGGCGTGACGAGCGGACGATCGTGGCCTCGCTTCGGGTGAAGTGGCGACCCCTGCTCGCCGACGTTACGGAGATGGCGAGCGTCGTCGGGCGGGCGCGGCAGCTCGGGGCATCGAGCGAACCGGCCCGGACGGCTTCGCTGGTCGATAGAGGGCACCGTGCCGTTCACCGGGGGGGATTATGAGCCGCGACCATGGACACCCCCATCTCCCTCCGCACCATCATCGATCCCGTGATCTCGCGGGTCCCCTCGCCGGTTCTGCGCGATACACTGCGCCGGGCCTTCGCAGCGGAGCAGGCGGCTGAGGAGAGCATCGAGGAGCTGTTCCGGCTGCTTCCCGCGTCCGCGTGGTCCGGCGAGCTGCTAAGCACCTTCGCCGGTTCCTGGAAGGCGACCCATCTGAAGATGCTCGCCATCTACGGCCTTTCCTGCCGGCTGCAGAGGCTCGCCGAAGGCCCGGGAGCGCCCGAGCGGAACGACCTGTGGATCGCCGCGGCCAGGAACGCCTCGACCAGCCACGAGGACCTCGGCCTGGACTTCGACGGTCACACGCACGCGGAGCTGTACGACGACTTCGCGGAGGCCCTGACCGGCGGCGACCTCTGGCAGCTGCGGAGATATCGCCTGCCGGAGGCCTACGGGTTCGGGAGCTGGGTCTACCGTAATATGGTGGTGGAGGCCATCTCCGACGGCCTGCTCACCAACATGTTCTCGGAGATCTACAATCACGGTGAGTACGCGATCGCCCTGCCCTCGGCGACCGCCTACTTCCAGCGGCATACGACCCTCGGCGCTCGGGAACGCGACAAGGCTGTCAGCTACATCGCGGCTCACGTCGAGGACGACGTCGAGGCTGCTCACTTCCTGGTCGTGGTCGAGGCCCTCGATCGCTACCTGGCGGCCAGCGGGACGGACCTCGACCCGGCGCGCGCCGAGTCCATCTTCCGGACCTACCTGCGCAGACTCGGGGAGGTGATGCGGAGGCTGGGGGGGATGATGCGCGTGGAGCTGGTCGGCCGCGCCGAGCGCCCCCCGGCGGGAGGCGAGGCGTGACGCCCGCCCCAGGGCTCGGCCCGGCGGAGTGGGCACTCGAGGCGCCGGTGCGGCGATACGCGCACTGGCAGGACGCGGTGCGGGCCATGACGGACTACCAGGCGGCGCTGTGCGAGGGCGCCGCCTGGAGGCGCGCCAGGGGCCTGACCGTCACCGACCAGGACCAGCCGGAGGAGGTGTTCTGTCTCCTCCCGGCCCGGCCTCGCCATCCGCCGCTGGTTATCGTCGGCGGCATGGGACCCTTGGCCGGCGCCCTGGCCTTCCGAGGGGCTTGCTCGCGTTTCCGGGACTCTCGGGCCGTTGTGCTGCACCAGGCCTGCTCCATGCCGGACCGCTCCACGGTCATCCTGTGCGAGGGTCGCCCGAACGCCGCCGCCTGCCACGCGATGGCCAGCAGGCTGGCCGGCGCCGTGCGCCGGGGGGTGAACCTGGTCCCCTCCTCGGCCGGGCCGGCGCGCTGCCTCGTCGCCTGCAACTCCGCCCACTACTTCTGGACGCTCCTGGTCCAAGAGTTGCGGCGGACCGCTGCGGGGCCAGGTGAGGTGGAGATGGTCTCCCTGGTGGAGTCCTCCCTGGAGACGCTCGGGAGCCGCTCCTGCGGGAGAGTGCTCCTGCTGGCCACCGAGGGCGCCCGGGTCGGTCGGGTGTATTCGGCGCCCTGCCGCGCCTCCGGCATCGTCTTCGACGAGCCGACTCCTCCGCTGAACCGGCTGCTGATGCGCGTCATCTACGAGGGCGTGAAGGCGCTCGACGAGCGGCGGACGGTGGAACTCGGCGACGAGTTCTTCCGGGCCGTCCTGCGATCTGGGCGGGACTATGAGTGCGTCCTGGCCGCTTGCACGGAGATCCCGCTTGCCGTCGACCTCCTCCGGCTCCGCGGCAGCCCCGCGGTGCGCGGCTTCCTCTCTCGCGTGGTGCTCGTGGATCCCCTGGAGGAGGCCCTGGGCCATGTCTGAGCCGTGGCAGCCCCGGGTGCCGTCCTCCGCGCCACCGATCGGCGCGAACCGCCCTGCCCCTTTGTTCGTAGACGAGGCGGAGCGGTCCATCCCGGAGCGGTTCGAGCGGCAAGTGCGCCTGCATCCGGAGCGAATCGCCGTGGCGGACGCCCGGGAAGCCCTCACCTACCGCGACCTGAACGGCCTCGCCAACCGCATCGCGCACGCCATCCTGGACCAGCGCGGCGCAGCGGCGGAGCCGGTGGCGCTGCTGGTCGGGAACGGCGTTCCGGTGGTGGCAGCGATGCTGGGGGTACTGAAGGCGGGGAAGTTCTACGTCGCGCTGGAGCCGGCACAGCCGGCGGCGCGGACGAGGGCGATCCTGGAGGAGTGCCCGCCGGCCGTATTGATCGCCGATGCCGAGCGGATGGGGCAGGCGGAGGCGCTGCGTCCTGCCCATCCGGCCGGGCGGATGGCCCTGCTGGACCTGTCCGCCCTGGACCCGGGGCTCCCCGAGGAGGATCCGGGCCTGGCCATCTCCGGCGACCGCCTCGCCTACGTCGTCTTCACCTCGGGCTCCACGGGACAGCCCAAGGGAGTGATGCAGGACCACCGCTACGTGCTGCACCTGACCCGGGTCTACAGCGAGAGCGGATCGATCTCGGCCGCCGACCGGCTGGCGTTGCTCTACTCCGTGAGCTTCGCCGGTGCGGTGCGGGACATCCACTGCGCCCTCCTCAACGGTGCGGCGCTGATCCACTTCGACGTGAAGCGCGAAGGTCTGACCGGCCTGGCGGACTGGCTTCGACGCGAGCGGATCACCGCATTCTTCGCCGTCGCCAGCATGTTCCGTCACTTTTGCCGCCTGCTTTCCCCCGAGGACCGCTTCCCGGCGGTTCGGCTCGTCGAGCTGGGCAGCGAGGCCGTCCGGGCCGGGGAGGTTCGCCTCTTCCAGCGCCACTTCTCGCGGGACTGCCGGATGGTGGTGAACCTGGGCGGGTCGGAGGTGAGCCCCATCTGTCAGTTCCAGGTCGGCCCCGGCACGCGCATCGAGGGCAGCACCGTGCCGGCGGGCCATCCGGCCGAGGGGATCGAGCTGCTCTTGTGGGACGAGCAGGGAAAGCCGGTGGCGGCAGGCGCCGAAGGCGAGATCGTGGTGCGGAGCTCCTACCTGTCCCGCGGTTACTGGGGCCGGCCCGACCTGACCACGGCGGCCTTCCTGCCCGACCCGGAAGGCGGCGATCGGCGCCTGTTCCGCACCGGCGATCGCGGCCGGCTGCTGCCCGACGGCTGCCTGCTACACCTGGGCCGGCGCGATTTCCAGATCAAGATCCGGGGTTACCGGGTGGAGCCCGCGGAGGTGGAGGCGCTCTTCACCGCCACCGGGCTGGTGAGCGAGGCGGCCGTGACCGCCTGGCCGGACTCGACCGGTGAGCAGAGCCTGGCCGCGTTCCTCGTCCCCTCGCACCCTGACGCGCCGCCCTCGCTCCAGGAACTGCGCGCTCGCGCCGCCGCGGCCCTGCCCGACTACATGGTGCCCGCCCGCCTCGTGCTGGTGGACTGCCTGCCGCTCACGGCCGGCGGCAAGCTCGATCGCCGGGCACTACCCGACCCACGCCTGGCCGATGAGCCGCCCGACGCCGACCACCGGCCGCCTCGCAGCGCGGTCGAGCGGCGCCTGGCGGAGATCTGGTCCGGACTGCTGGGGAACGAGCGGATCGGCCTCGACGACGACTTCTTCGACCTGGGCGGCAACTCCCTGCTGGCCTTGCAGGTGGTGACCCGGATCCGTGCCGAATTGCGCCTGGCGCTGCCGCTCCATGTCGTGTTCGAGCGCCCCACGCTCGCGGGGCTGGTGGAGGCGGTGGAGAGCGCGCGCAGCCTCGAGCCGGACGAGCGGATGGAGCCGACGTCGCGAGGGGCGGAGACGCCGCTCTCCCCGGCGCAGCAGCGGCTGTGGGCCCTGGCCGGGATGGACGAGCCAGGCGACGCCTTCGACCTGGTGCGGGCGTTCCGCCTCGAGGGCGCCCTGGACTGGGCGGCGCTGCGGCGGGCGCTCGAGGCGATCGGCCGGCGGCACGAGATCCTGCGCGCGTCGTTCCCCATGGTGGGCGGCAGGCCGGTGCAGAGGATCTCCCCCGCTTGCCCGGATGTGTGCTCGTTCGTGGACCTGCGACACCTGCCGGAGGGCCGGCGCCAGGCCGCGCTGGAGAGGGCCCTCGGCGCGGGCAGCGGTCCGCACTTCGATGTGGCCAGTGGTCCCCTGTGGCGGGTGCGGGTGATCCGCCTGGCCGGGAGCTGCCACGTCCTGCATCTGGCCATGCACCACCTCATCTCAGACGACTGGTCGGTCCAGGTCCTGCTGCGCGAGCTCTCGGCGGCATATCGGGCGGCCGTCGCCAAAGAGCGCGATCCCGACCGCGAGCTGCCGCCCTTGCCCGCGCAATACGCGGACTACGCGGCCTGGCAGGAACGCTGGCTGGCCGGGGAGCGGCTTTCGCGGCAGCTCGGCTATTGGGTGGAGCACCTGCGTGGCGCGCCGCCGATGCTGGCGCTGCCCTTCGACCACCCGGGCCGGAGAGCCGGTGAGTTCCGCGGCGGGCGAGTTCCATTACGCCTCGGTGGCGAGCTCACCGGGCGGCTGCGACGTCTGAGCCGGGAGTCGGAGACGACCCTCTTCATCACGCTGCTGGCGGCGTATGCAATCCTGCTCTCGCGTCAGGGCAATCCGGAGGACGTCGTCGTCGGGACGGTCCTCGCCAACCGGCACCCGGTGGAGACCGAGGGGCTCATAGGCTTCTTCGTGAACACGCTCGCGCTCCGGCTGCGGTGGCAGCCGGGGGCGACCTTCCGGGAGATCCTGGCCTGCGCCCACCGCGCCGCGGTGAACGGGCACGCTCATCCGGACGTCCCCTTCGACCGCGTGGTGCAGGCGCTGCGGCCCGGGCGGAGCGCCCTCCACGTCCCCGTGTTCCAGGCGATGCTCGTGCTGCAGGATGGCTCGAGGCAGGAGCTGGCTCTGCCCGGGCTGACCGTGATGCCCATGGATCTGGCGCGGCCCTCGGCCGGGGCGACTTTCGATCTGACGCTCTCGCTGAGGGAGGCCGGTGGGGAGCTTCGCGGCGCCCTGGAGTTCGATGCCGGCCTGTTCGATTTCTCGACCGCCGCGCGCATGGCCGCGCAGCTCGAGACCCTGCTGGCTGGGATCGCCCGCGACCCCGACGCGATCGCGGCCTGCCTGCCGCTGGACGCCGCGGGAGAGGACCTCCGGTCCATGCCATGAGGTCGCTCGCGCGCCGCGCCCGGGGGTACGGATCCGGCAGTGGGGGCCGGGCCGGCCGGGCCAGACGGCGTTTCCTGACCTCCGAGCGCGCCGGGCGTGATGGCGACTGGTGGCGGGCCCGGCTCGATGGCCTGGTCGCCTCGGGCGGCGAGGCATTCGACGAGCTCCCGCCCGACCATCGCCGCGCCGCCGGCGCCGCGGAGAGGCCCGCCCAGCTCATCCTCGAGCGGCTGGAGGGCAACGTCGCCGCCGCGCTAGCTCGGCTGGCTCGGTCGCAGCGGGTGGAACGGCACGCGCTGCTCTTGGCGTTGCTGGCGGCCGAGGTGCGGCGGCGCACCGGCCGGTCCTGCGTGATCGTCGGCAGCCATGATGGGCCCCATCCGCCCGGGCCGGACGGCGCCGCACACCTCCTTCCCGTGATCCTGTCCGGTGGAGCGGCACAGCCGGTTGCGGCGCTGCTGCAGGCCGCGCGGGCGACCCTGGCCGAGGCGGAGGAACACGGCGGCGTTCCCGCCGCTCTGCTCCACCGGGAGATGTGCAGCCGACGTCCCGAATCCGCGAGCGCAGGCCCAGCTTCGCTGGGGCGGAGCGAGCGGGGAGCGGGCCGGCCCGGGACTGGCATCGGCCCGTTCGACGTGTGTCTGATGGCGGGCGCCGCGCGGAGCTTGGTCGGCTTCGGCGCCGGCCTCGCCCTGGCCTTCGGCCACGAACGGCGGGGCGGCGACCTGGAGCTGTCGCTGGCGTGGGACCCGGACCGCTTCCGCCGCAGTACCGCCGAGGCGTGGCTCCGCTCCCTCGCCGCGTGGGCGCGCTGGCTGGCCGAGGACCCCGGCCGCGTTGGCGGTCCCCTCCCGCCGCTCTTGCCCGAGGAGGAGAGGCGCCTGGCGGAATGGGAGCGGGGCTCCTCACGCCCGCGGCCGCCCCTCTGTTTCCACGAGCTCTTCGAGCGGGTGGCGGACGCGCAGCCGGACCGCCCGGCTGTCGTCACCCAGGCCGGCATTGAGAGCTACGCGGAGCTCGAGCAGGAGGCCAACCGCGTCGCCCGGCACCTGCGCGACCACGGCGTCGGGCGCGAGGAGCCGGTGGCCGTGCTGACGGAGTGCTCTCCCCGCCTCCCCGCGGTGATCCTGGGCATATGGAAGGCGGGAGCGGCCTACCTGCCCCTGGCCCTGGAGCAACCGCAGGATCGGCTGGCCCACATGGCGCGGGACGCTGGCGCCCGGACGCTGGTCGTGCTCGATGGGCACGCCGTGCCGGCCGCACTGGCGGACGCGGTGCAAGCCGTCCTGCGACCCCCCGACTGGGAGCGGGGCGCCGATGTCGGGCGGCCCGCGGGCGAGAGCGACCCGAGAGACCTCGCGTACATCATCTACACCTCCGGGACCTCGGGGCCGCCCAAGGGCGTGCTGATCCAGCACGACAGCCTCGTCAATTCGATCCTGATGACCGGGGAGGCGTGTGGGCTCAACTCCGAGGATCGCGTCTCGCTGGTAGCCACGCCCGGGTTCGACGCCTCGCTCTGGGAATTGGGCCTGGCGCTCTTGCAGGGCATGGCCCTCGTACCGGTGCCACGGGCCCTGCGCGACGACCCCTGGGCGCTGAAGCGCTGGTACGGGGCGCGCGGGGTGACGGTCGCGTTCCACACGCCCTCGTACCTCCGCCTCGCCCCGGGGACACCCTTCGGCGGCCTGCGCGTCCTGATGACCGGGGGCGAGGCACCGACCCACGATGACGCCCGACGCTTGGCCGGGAGCCTCGCCCTCTGGAACTTCTACGGCCCCACGGAGACCTGCATCGTGGTGTCCGCGGAGCGGCTCACCGATCACCCGGTCGAAGATCGCCCGCTGGCCGTGGGACGACCACTGGCCAATACCCGTGTCTCCATCCGGCGCAAGGGGGGCGAGCTCGTGCCGCCGGGGGTCGTCGGAGAAGTCTGGCTTGGCGGGGTGGGCCTGTCGCGCGGGTACCTCAACAATCCGGAGCTGACGCGCCAGCGCTTCGTCGACACGCCGGACGGGCGGTTCTATCGATCCGGCGACCTGGGCCGCTGGACGGAGGACGGGCGACTGGAGCTGGCCGGACGCATGGACGACCAGATCAAGCTGCACGGGCAGCGTGTCGAGTTGGGGGAGATCGAGCAGGCGCTCCGTTGCCACCCTAGCGTCGAGGAGGTGGTAGTGCTGGTGGACGCGGCCGCGCAAGGGACCAAGGTCCTGCGGGCCTTCGTCCGCCTGTCTTCCGGGGCGGCCGCGCCGGAGGACGGCACGTGGCGCGCCCATCTGGCCGACCGCCTGCCGGCGCACATGGTCCCGGCCTCGGTAACCGCCTTGGCCGCCATCCCCTTGACCGCGGCCGGGAAGGTCGACCGGGAGGCGCTGCTGTCCACCCCGAGGCCGCAAGGCGTGGGCCCCGCGGGGACGCCGCCGCGCGGCGAGCTGGAGACGAGGATCGCCGCGCTTTGGAAGGATCTCCTGCAGGACCCGGGCACGGCCATCTCGCGCGAGGACGACTTCTTCGCGCTGGGTGGGAACAGCCTGCTGGCGGTCACCATGGCCCACCGGCTGGCGCTCGATCTGGGGCGGCCAGTCGCGGCGCGCGAGCTCTTCGCCGCGCCGACGCTGGCCGGCTTCGCCGAGCGGCTGGAGGCGCCGGTCGACGCGCTGGCCCCGGCGCCGGCCACCAGCGATCTGGCGACGGAGGGGCAGGGAGAATTCCGGGTGGCCGAGGCGGCCGGTCTCGACACCCGCACCTTCAACATCCCCCTGCTCCTGGCCGTCGAGGGCGCGATGCCCTCCCGAGATCGCTGGAACGAGGCCTGGGCAGCGCTGGTCGAGCGGCACGAGGCCCTGCGGACCTCGTTCCACGAGGACGCGGAGGGCCGCTTGCGCTTCGCAGTGACGCCGGCCTCGAGACCGGCGCTCGAGTCTTCGATTCAGCCGGACCGGACCACGGCGCGGGCCTTCGTCCGGGAACAGCAGTCGCAGCCTTTCCACATGGGGGTGTCGCCGCTGTGGCGGGCGGGCCTGGTCGAGGTGAAGGACTCCGGTGAGCACCTGTTCTGGCTGGCGCTGCATCACTCGGTGGGTGACGGGCGATCCCTGGCGATCCTCGTCGAGGAGCTCGAGGCGCTGCTGCGGGGCGAGCCGCTCGCCCCGTCGGCCTGTGCCTTCGGGGAATCGGCAGGCCGCGAGGAGGACTACCTCGCCGGGCCCGCATGCGCCGCCGACGCCCGGTACTGGCGCGATCTTCTGCTCGGGCTGCCCGGGGAGGTCTTCGCCGAGGGGCCGCTAGAGTTCCCGCGCTCCGTCGCCGACCGGGCCGGAACCCACCGCCTCGAGACACGCCTCGACGCCGCCACGGCCCGGGGGCTGCGCGCCGTCGCGAGGCAGCACCAGGCCAGCCTGCAGGCGGTGATGCTAACCCTGCTGGCCCTGGAGGCGGGCAGGCGCACGGGGCGGGAGCAGGTGCTGGTGGGCGTCACCGCCTCGACCCGGGAGACGGCCGGGGAGGCGAACGTCGTCGGCTACTACGTGAACATGCTGCCCGTGCCCTGCCGGCTGCCGCGGGGCGGCTCCTTCGGCGCCGCGCTCCGCGAGACCCAGGCGTCGCTTTCGGGAGTGCTGCAGCACGCCCGCTATCCGTTCGCGCGCATGTACCACGACTTCTGGGGCGAGCGGCCTCAGCACCACCACCCCGCCCGCTATCCGCTCTTCGATCTGGCGGTGACGGAGAGCCCCGCGCCCGGGACGTCAGGAAAATTCCCTCGCCTCGCGCCCGTCGCCGCCCCCGCCTACGAGCTCACGGGTACCTCGCCCGGAGAGGACATGGTCCTGGTCCACGAGGCCCAGCCGGACGGCAGTCTGCTGCTGCAGTGGCAGGTGAACGCCGCGCTCTACGGCTTGGAGACGGCGAGGTCCTGGTTCGAGGCGCTGCTCGGCTGGGCGGGGTGGCTGGCGGAGCAGCCGGCGCGGGCGGGGTCCACCATCCCGGTCCTGCTGCCGGCCGAGGCGGTCCGGCTAGCGGCCTGGGAGCAAGGGGCCACGATCGTTCGCCCGGCCTTGCGCTTCCATGAACTCTTCGAGCAGGTTCTCGACAGGCCCGGCCAGCGCGACCGCCCCGCCGTCATCACCAGGGCCGGCATTCTCGGCTATGGCGCACTGGAGGAGGAAGCCAACGCCCTGGCCCACGGCCTGTTACGACGCGGCGCTAGGCCGGGGAGCGTCGTCGGCGTCCTGACCGGGCGCTCCCCGGGCCTGCCGGCGGCGCTGCTGGCCATCTGGAAGGCTGGCGCGACCTACCTGCCGCTGTCCGCAGACCAGCCGGAGGAGCGGCAGGCCTTCATGGCGCGGGACGCCGGAATGGCCGACCTGATCGCCCTCGACGGGCTACCCGTGCCCCCGGCGCTCCCGCCCGCGCTGCGCCCCGAGGATCTGGATGCCTCGTTCCGCCGGGCCCATCGCCACCGCCCGGCTCCCGCCGGCGCGGCCGAGGTCGCCTACATCATCTACACCTCGGGTTCGACCGGCGAGCCCAAGGGAACGGCAATCGGCCACGAGGCCTTCCTCAATTCGATGCTGGGATGCGGCGAGGCATACGGCCTGAACCCGGACGACCGCAGCCTGATGTTCGCGTCGCCGTCCTTCGACGTCTCCCTCTCGGACATGGGGCTGCCGCTGGCCTTCGGCGCGGCCCTGTGTCCAGTCCCGGAGGACGTCCTTCAGTCCCCTGGCCGGTTCCGGAACTTCCTCTCCGACCTCCAGGTCACGGTGGCCGACCTCTCCCCCGGCTACCTGCGGCTCCTGGAGGGCGCACCGCTGCCGTCGCTGCGCATCCTTGTCACGGGTGGTGAAGCGCCTTTCGCGGCGGACGTCGAGGCCCACGCCGGCCGGCTCGGGTACTTCAACGCGTACGGGCCCACCGAGAACGCCATCACCAGCACCCTGGGCCGGCTGCTCCCCGGCGACCGGGGGACGCTTCCCGCCGGCCGTCCCCTGCCCAACACCTGCGTGGAGGTATGCGACGCGGAGGGCGACCGTGTCCCTCCAGGCGTCGTGGGGGAGATCTGGCTCGGCGGCGCCGGCCTGGCCCGCGGTTACCTGGGGCGGCCAGAGCTGACCGCCGCGGCCTTCCGGGATACGGCCCGGGGTCGGCGCTACCGGTCCGGCGACCTGGGCCGCTGGCGCGCCAGCGGCGTGATCGAGGTCCTCGGGCGGATGGACCAGCAGGTGAAGCTGAACGGCGTCCGGATCGAGCTGGGGGAGATCGAGCACGCCCTGGAACGCCACCCAGATGTCGCCCAGGCGGTGGCAGTGCTGGACCACGAGGGCACGGGTCACGACAGCCTGTGGGCCTTCGTGCGGCCCTGCCCGGGGGGTAGGCCCCCGGAGGACGGCTGGCGCGAATACTTGGCCGACCGCCTCCCCGCCGTCATGCTCCCGTCGGCGGTCATCACCGTCGAGCGGATTCCGCTGACCGCGGCCGGGAAGGTGGACCGGGCGGCGCTGAAGCGGCTGCGCACCGGCCGCGCGCCCCGGGGCGTCGAGGCCGAGCCCCACGCCGGCCTGGAGGAGCAGATCGCGCGCGTGTGGAACGATCTCTTGGGCGTGGGATCTATCCACCGCGACGACGACTTCTTCTCGCTGGGCGGCCATAGCCTCTTGGCCATCGCCGTGGCGCAGCGGCTCGAGCAATCGCTCGGCTACCCGGTGTCGGCCCGCGAGCTCTTCGCCGAGCCTACCTTGGGTGGCTTCGCTCGTGCGGTGCGCCGGTCGGGTGAGCGGGCTGCGCAAGACCAGGCCTGGAAGGACGAGGTTCCCTCGGATCGGGCCACGGAGGGGCAGCGTCAGTTCTGGGTGGCGGCGCAGGCGGGCCTCGACCCCCGCGGCTTCACCGTCCCCCTCACCCTGGTCCGCCGCGGCGAGATCCCATCCGACGAGGGCTGGCGCGCCGCATGGGCGGTGCTGGTGGCGCGGCACGAAGCGCTGCGCACCGGTTTCTACGAGGATGGGGACGGCGTGCTGCGGTGC
>Ga0335071_10006695_pt1 | contig 11891 bp, 8 predicted proteins | sample Lox_Sample_15_FD_206724 | JGI IMG/M metagenome (GOLD analysis project Ga0335071, IMG submission 206724) | Soil microbial communities from Loxahatchee National Wildlife Refuge, Florida, United States - Lox_Sample_1.5 | ecosystem: Environmental > Terrestrial > Soil > Wetlands | place: USA: Florida...
CGACGTCGTGCTCTTCGATCGCCTCGTCGCGCCGGCGATCCTGGAGCGCGCACGCCGCGAGGCCATCCGGGTGTTCGTCGGCAAGGACGTGGGCGAGTCCACCCTGTCGCAGGATCGGATCAACGAACTGCTGGTCGATCACGCCCGCCGCGGACTGAAGGTCGCACGGCTGAAGGGCGGCGACCCGTTCGTGTTCGGGCGCGGCGGCGAGGAAATCGCCGCCCTCGCCCGCCACGGCATTGCGGTCACCGTGGTTCCGGGAATCACATCGGCGCTGGGAGCGGCCGCTGCGGCCGCAATTCCCCTCACCCTGCGCGAAGTGTCGCAGTCGGTGACCTTCGCCCCGGGGCATGTGGCGGCGGCCGACACCCTGGACTGGCCCGCGCTCGCCCGGTCGGGCCACACCGTCGTCTTCTACATGGCCATGGCCCAGCTCGACGGATTGACCGCGCGCCTGCGCAGCGCCGGGGCCCCCGCCGAGCGGCCCGTGGCGCTGATCGCCCAGGCGACGCTGCCCACGCAGCGCGTGGTGCATGGCACACTGGCGGACATCGCCGACATCGCGCGCACCGGGGGATTCGAGGCACCGGCATTGCTGTTCGTGGGTGAGGTCACCCGCCTCGTACGACAACAGGTGCTCGAGAGCCTCGAGCCGTGCCTGGAGGGTGTGGCCTAGCCGCATCCGGAGCAACATTCGCATGGGCATCACACACGGCTTCACCGGCACCGTCGGCAACACTCCGCTGATCCGCCTGCGCGGCGTCAGCGAGGAAACGGGGTGCGAAATCCTCGGCAAGGCCGAGTTCATGAATCCGGGCGGCTCGGTCAAGGACCGCGCGGCGCGCGCGATCGTCGCCGACGCCGAACGCCGCGGTGAACTGCGCCCCGGCGGCAGCGTCGTCGAGGGCACCGCGGGCAATACCGGTATCGGGCTCGCCCACGTGTGCAACGAACGCGGCTATCACTGCATCATCGTGATGCCCGACAACCAGTCCCCGGAGAAGTACCGCCTGCTGGAGATGCTCGGCGCGCAGGTCTACAAGGTTCCGACCGTTCCCTACAGCAATCCCAACCAGTACCAGAAGGTCTCGCAGCGCCTGGCCAGCTCGCTGCGCAACGCCATCTGGGCCAACCAGTTCGACAACCCGATCAACCGGCACGCCCACCTCACGACCACGGGACCGGAGATCTGGGAACAGACCAATGGCCGGATCGACGCCTTCGTCGCAGCGAGCGGCACCGGCGGGACGCTCGCGGGCACCTCGGAGTACCTGAAGAGCCGTAACCGGGCGGTGCGCTGCGTGCTCGCCGATCCGCCCGGCAGCAGCCTCTACGAGTTCGTGCGCAACGGCACCCTCAAGGCGACGGGCAGCGGCTCGATCACCGAGGGCATCGGCATCGCCCGCATCACCGCGAACTTCAAGGATGCGCCGCTGGATGACGCCGTGCACGTCGAGGACGGCGACACGGTGCACCATGTCTACCGCCTGCTGCGCGAGGAAGGCCTGTTCCTGGGCAGCACCAGCGGCATCAACGTCGCCGCCGCGGTGCGCGTCGCGCGCGACCTCGGGCCGGGCCACACCATCGTGACGGTGCTGTGCGATGGCGGTGCCAAGTATCAGTCACGTCTTTTCAATCGCGAATGGCTCGAGCAGAAAGGCCTGGCGGCGCGTGCCGTGCCGGCCCCGCAGAGCGAGCCGATACACCTGGAGAATGTCCTTGTCGCTTGATCGATCCAAACTGGCCATCGTCACTGACGTGGTCATCGTCGGTGCCGGCCCCTGCGGCCTGTTTCAGGTATTCGAGCTCGGCCTGCTGGGGCTGAAGTCGGAGCTCGTGGACTCGCTGGCGCAGGTCGGCGGCCAGTGCACCGAGCTGTATCCGGACAAGCCGATCTACGACATCCCGGCCATCCCGGTGTGCACGGCCCGCGAACTGATCGAGCGCCTGCAGGAACAGATCAGGCCGTTCAACCCCGGCTACCACCTCGGCCAGGAAGTGACCGAGGTGAAACCCCGCCCCGACGGTCGTTTCGACGTGGCCACCAGCCGCGGCACGCGCTTCGACGCCGGAGCGGTCATCATCGCCGGCGGCGTCGGTTCATTCCAGCCGCGGCGCCTCGCCGTCGAAGGCAGCGACCGGCACGAAGGCCACAGCATCCACTACCGCGTCAAGGATGCCGCGAGCTTCCATGACCAGGACCTCGTGATCTGCGGCGGCGGCGACTCGGCGCTGGACTGGACCCTGGAACTCATCGATCGCGCGCGCAGCATCGTGCTGGTGCATCGCCGGGCCGAGTTTCGCGGCGCACCGGCTTCGGTCGAACGCATGCTGGCGCTGGTCGAGGAAGGCCGCCTGGATTTCATCGAAGGCCAGGTCCAGTCCATCGTCGAGCAGGGTGAAAAACTCACCGGCCTTAAGGTGACGGCCCGTGACGGCGTCACCCGTACCATTGCGACCGACCAGGTGCTGGTGTTCTGGGGCCTCTCGCCGAAGCTCGGGCCCATCGCCGAATGGGGGCTCACGCTGCATCGGCGCACGATCGCCGTCGACACGCACCGCTTCCAGACGAACATCCCGGGCATCTACGCCGTCGGGGACATCAACGATTACCCCGGCAAAAAGAAACTGATCCTGTCCGGCTTCCACGAGGCGGCGCTCGCGGCCTTCGCCGTGAAGGAGCACCTGCGCCCGGGAGAGAAGATCCACCTGCAGTACACCACCACCAGTCCGCTGCTGCAGAAGCGCCTGGGGGTGGGCGGCGATGCCGGGGACAGCGCCGCAGAGGGCGCCGGGGCCCGCCACAGCGCCTGACCGAAAGTAAGCCCGCACCGGCCCCGCCGTCCCGCGCCCGCTGCGGCGCGCGCGGGCTTCGCGCCCCTGGAATTGCTCAAGCTGAAAAAGCCTTGACAATATTTGCTTCGGCAATTATTGTTTGGGCTATGAATTGCGGTGGCGGGGAGCAGAGAGCGCACTTGGCGGATGTGTACAGCCTGGATACCTACGAACCGCGACGCGGTCTCGGGAACCTCATCGGCCGGGTCCGTGGGCAGCTGCTCGCGGCGATCGATACCGAGCTCGCCCGCGACGCGTTCCTGGGGCCTCTGGAGGTCACCGCCGCGCAGCTCATCGTCATCGTGAGTCTGGCGGGCCGCGAATGCGCATCTTCCGCCTCGGAGCTGTGCAAGGGCATTTCCTACGACGCCGGCGCCATGACCCGGATGCTGGACCGCCTTGAGGCCAAGGGCCTCGTGCGGCGCACGCGCTCCCCGGATGACCGGCGGCTGGTGAACCTGGAACTGACCCAGGATGGCCAGTCCGCCTACCCGCGGCTACGTGAAATCTCGATGCGGGTGCTGAATCACTCGCTGCGCGATTTCTCGCAGGATGAGGCGAAGACGCTCGAGAGCCTGCTGCTGCGCATGGCGCATAACATGGCCGACTGATACCCCCCTTGGGCGCGGAATCGAATCATCGAGACCGCGCCGATTTTTTGCGTCGGTGTGCAGATTCATGAGAATTCCAGGAGCCAGACTTTTCGCCACCTTGGCCGTGCTTTGGCTCACCGGCTGCGCCAGCACTCATCAGCTGCGACCACAGTCGGCACTCGTGCCGGCCGACGAGCTGCAGACGGCCCGGTCGCTGGGCACCGTCCGCATCGATGCCGTCGCCTGGCCCGGGACCCGGTGGTGGACGGCGTATGGGGATGAGCAGCTGAATGGCCTCATCGAGGAGGCGCTCGCCGGCAATCCGGGACTGCGCATCGCGGCGGCGCGTACCCGCGCGGCCCTCGCGCAGGTCGCCGCGGCTGACGCCGCCATCGATCCCGGCGCGAGCCTCAGCGCCCAGGGAGTGCGCGGGCGTTTCTCCGAGCATGGCTTCTTCCCGGCGCCGCTGGCCGGCAACTGGGACACCTTGGCGCAGCTGACCGCGACCCTGTCGTGGCAGCTGGATTTCTGGGGCAAGAACCGCGCCGCCTACGAAAGCGCGGTGGGTGCCGGGCGCGCCGCCGAAGTGGACGCACAGGCCGCACAACTGTCGCTCGCCGCGAACATCGCCCATGCCTACGCGCAGCTGCAGTCACAGTGCCTGCAGCTGCAGGTCGCGCGCGACACGCTCGCGCAGCGCGAACAGGTGCTCGCCCTGACGCGGGAGCGCAATGCCGCCGGCCTCGACTCACGCCTTGAACTGACGCAGGCGCAGGCCGCGTTGCCGGCCGCCCGCGAGCAGATCGAGCAGCTCGCCGAGGGCGCCGCCCGGACCCGGCAGGTGCTGGCGGCACTGGTCGGCGCGGGCCCCGATCGCGCCCTCGGCATCCACGACCCGGTGCTGAACGTCACCGCACAGGCCGTGCTGCCCACCGCCGTGCCCGCCGAACTGCTCGGCCATCGCCCGGATCTGGTGGCACAGCGCTGGCGGGTCGAAGCCGCCTCACAGGGCATTCGCGAGGCCAGGGCCGGGTTCTATCCGAATGTGGACCTGCTCGCCTTCGTCGGCCTGCAGAACCTCGGTTCGGGCAACCTGCTCTCGGCGCCGAATCGCCAGTATGGGCTGGCGCCGGCCTTCACGCTGCCGCTGTTCGATGCGGGCAAGCGCCGCGCCGCCCTCGCCCTGCAGGATGCGCAGTACGACGCCGCCGTTGAGCAGTACAACCTGCTCCTGACCGGCGCCCTGCGCGAAGTCGTCGCGGCGCTGACTTCCATCGACAGCCTGGGCCGGCAACGCGCCGCCGAGCGCGATGCCCTGGCGAGCGCACGGGAGGCCTACGACCTGTCCGTCCTGCGGTATCGCGAGGGCGTCGGCAATTACCTGCAGGTGCTGAGCGCCGAATCGCAGCTGCTCGCGCAGCGCAGCCTCGAGGCACAGCTGCAGGCACGCGCCCTCGACCTGTCGGTGGACCTGGCACAGGCCCTCGGCGGCGGATTCTCGCCGCCGGCCCCGCAATGACGCTCCGGAGACGACATCATGAACACTGAAGCCACTGGCCGACGCAACCGGATGCTGCTGGGCTTCACGCTCGCCATCCTGGTCATCGCCCTCGGCTACGGCCTGTACTGGCGCAACGTGCTGCAGTTTCGGGAGTCCACGGATGATGCCTATGTGAACGGCAACATCGTGCAGATCACGCCGCAGATCGCCGGTACCGTCGTCGGCATCAACGCGGATGACACCCAGTACGTGAGCACCGGGCAGAACCTCGTGCGGCTGGATCCGGCCGATGCGAAGGTCGCGCTCGATGAAGCCGAGGCGCACCTGGCGCTGACCGTCCGGTCGGTGCGCGGCATGTTCGCGACCACGGCGCAGCTGGCCGCGGCCCAGAACCTGCGGCAGACCGATCTGGACGCCGCCCAGCAGGACCTGGCGCGCCGCGAACGCCTCGCCGGCAGTGGCGCGATCTCCGGGGAGGAACTGCAGCATGCGCGCGATGCCGTATCGGCCGCGAAGGCCGCGCTGCTCGCGGCCCAGCAGCAACTGGCTGCCGACCGCGCCCGCATCGACGGCACGCGGATCGAGGACCATCCGGAGGTTCAGGCCGCCGCCGCGGCCGTGCACAGCGCCTTTCTGCAGCTCGCACGAACGCGCCTGCCCGCCCCCGTGTCGGGCTTCATCGCCCACCGCAACGTCGAACTCGGCCAGCGCGTGAGCCCGGGGTCGGTGCTGATGGCCGTGGTGCCGCTCAACCAGGTCTGGGTGGACGCCAACTTCAAGGAACTGCAGCTGGCGAATATCCACGTGGGGCAGCCCGCCACCGTGACGGCCGACCTGTACGGCGGCTCGATCAGGTATCGCGGCACCGTCGTCGGCTTCAGCGCCGGCACCGGCGCCTCCTTCGCACTGCTGCCGGCGCAGAATGCCACCGGCAACTGGATCAAGGTCGTGCAGAGATTGCCGGTGCGGATCGCTCTGGACCCTCAGGACCTTGCCGCACATCCCCTGCAGGTGGGTCTGTCCACGCGCGTGGTCGTCTCGACCCTCGAGCGCAATGGGGCGCGCCTGCCGCAGACGGCGGCGAAGGCTCCCGCCTACGCGACCGGCGTGTTCGATGACGCCGACCGGCAGGCGAACGACCGGGTCGACGCCATCATTGCGGCCAACCTGCCCGGCCCGGTCCACGGCCGGCTCGCCCGCCGCCAGACCCAGGTCGCCAGCCGCCCCGCGACATGAGCCAGGCGATTCCACCGCTGGAAGGCGCCGCACGGATACTGGGCACGCTGGCGCTGTCGCTGGCGATCTTCATGAACGTGCTGGACACCTCCATCGCGAACGTCTCGATCCCGGCGATCTCCGGTGACCTCGGGGTGTCGCCGGATCAGGGCACCTGGGTGATCACCTCCTTTGGTGTGGCCAATGCCATCTCCGTGCCGCTGACCGGATGGCTGACCCGGCGCTTCGGTCAGGTGAGGCTGTTTACCCTGTCGGTGTTCCTGTTCGTGATCGCATCGTTCCTGTGCGGCCTGGCCCCCTCCATCGGATTGCTGATCTTCTTTCGCGTCATCCAGGGCGCGGTGGCCGGGCCCATGATTCCGCTTTCCCAGTCGCTGCTGATGTCCAGCTACCCGCCGGGCCGCCAGAGCACCGCGCTCGGGCTGTGGTCGCTGACGAGCCTCACCGCCCCGGTTGCCGGACCGCTGCTCGGTGGCTGGATCACGGACAATATCTCCTGGCCGTGGATCTTCTACATCAACGTGCCCATCGGGCTGTTCGCGGGCACGCTGACCTGGTTCCTGTACCGCCGGCGCGAGACCCCGACGCTGCGGGTGCCGATCGATGCCGTCGGTCTGGCCCTCCTGGTGATCTGGGTCGGATCGCTGCAGGTGCTGCTCGACAAGGGCAAGGACCTGGACTGGTTCGGTTCCCCGCAGATCATCGCCCTGGCGCTCATCGCGGTGGCGGCGTTCGTGTACTTCCTAATCTGGGAAGTCCACGAGCAGCATCCGATCGTCGACCTGTCGCTGTTCAAGCTGCGCAACTTCACGGTGGGAACCGTGTGCATGCTGCTTGCCTACGGCGTGTTCTTCGGCAACCTGGTGCTGCTGCCACTGTGGCTGCAGCAATACATGGGCTATACCGCCACCAACGCCGCCATCGTGATTGCGCCGGTCGGGCTGCTGGCGGTGATCGTCACCCCCTACGTGGCCAAACTGACGAACCGGGTCGACCTGCGGTTGATCGTGACGGTTTCATTCACGATCTTCGCTTCGGTCATGTTCCTGCGCTCGCGTTTCGAGACGGATGTCGACGTGTGGACACTGCTGGTCCCGACCTTCATCCAGGGGGCCGCGATGGCGAGCTTCTTCGTGCCACTCGTGACCTTGAGCGTCTCCGGGCTGTCACCGGATCGCATCCCCAACGCATCGGGCCTCTTCAACTTCGCACGCATCACCGCCGGCTCGTTCGGCACGTCCATCGTGACGACCCTCTGGGATCGGCGGGCCACCCTGCACCACGTCAGGCTCGTCGAGCACCTGAGCCCGGACAATCCCGCGGCAGCCGCGGCGCTGAGCGGACTGCAGGCCGGCGGCCTCGGCGCCGCCCAGGGCCCGGCGGCGCTCAATCACCTGGTTGATGTCCAGGCCTTCACGCTCTCGGCGGATGAGCTCTTCTTCGGTTCCGGACTGATATTCCTCGCGCTGATCATGGTGATCTGGCTCGCGAGACCCGGTGGACGCGGGCCGGGCGCGGCGGCGGACGCCGCCGGTGCGCATTAGGCAACGTGCCGGGCGCCTGCCGCTATAATGGCGGCCAGCTGGAGCGTCTTCACGGAGACTGAACGTGCCGGGATCACCGCGACCGGGCGCCGCGCGCCGCATCATCTTCTGGGGAGCGATCGGCTTGGGTCTGGTCGGCGCCTACGCGGCCTTCGGCTTCTACGGCGTTCCGGCCCTGATCCGCTCCCAGGGCGCCGCCTTCGTCACGGACAAGTATCAGCGGACCCTGCAGCTGGGTGAGGTCCGTTTCAATCCCTTCACCCTCGAACTGGTGCTGCGCGACTTCGCCTTCCCCGACGCCGACGGCAAACCCATGCTGGGCGCGCAGCGCCTGTACGTGAACCTGCAACTGGCCAGCATCTGGAACCGGGGCGCGACCTTCAAGGACATCCGGCTCGATCAGCCGTTCGTGCACGCGCAGTTGCGCACCGACGGCTCGCTCAATCTCGCCGATCTCGCCAAACCCTTCGCGAAGGAACCGCCCTCGCCGTCCTCGGGACCGGCGCGGGTGTTTCTGGCGCACCTGGCGGTCGCCGCCGGAGAGTTCACTTTCCTGGACCTCGGGCACCCGGCGAGCCTGCACGCCGAACTGAAACCCGTGGATTTCGAACTGCGCGATTTCAATACCGTCGGCAACGGCAGCAATGGCTACACCCTCAGCGCCGCGACCACCGCCGGGGAAGAGTTCAACTGGTCCGGCACCGTCGAGGTGGCGCCGGTCGCCTCCACGGGACAGTTCACGATCAAGTCACTGCGCCTCAGCACGCTGACCCGATTGGCCGGATCCGCGGTGCCGGTGACCGTGTCCTCCGGAGTGATCAATCTGAACGGGGGCTACGCCTTCAAGCTGCACGACGGCGCCGCGGGCCTCAAGATCGACGTGCAATCCCTTGCCCTGACCGATCTGGCGCTGCGCCCGCGCAACGGGGCGTCGGACTACGTCCTCCTGCCGCGCATCGACATCGACGGAACCCACGTCGACTTGACCGGGCGCAGCGTCCTGATCGATTCGATCAAGGTGTCCGGCGGTGAGATCCATGGCTGGTTGAAGGAAAACGGCGGGCTCAACCTCGCCGAGCTCGCCGGGCCCGCCACGGTCGCGTCACCGGCTGCAGCGCCGGCAGCGGCGGTGCCGGCGAGCGCGGCCGCGACACCGGGCTGGACGATCAGGATGCCGAAGATCGGCCTCACCGCCATGGCGGTGGACCTCCAGGACCGCACCCTGAAGCCCTCGCCCACCTTTACCCTCGCGCCGCTCGACATCAGCGTCGGCCAGGCCCAGTGGCCTTTCGGGCCGCCGCTCGATATCCAGGTCCGCTCCGGTCTCAACCGCTCCGCGACGCTCACCGCGCAGGCGCAGGTGAGCCTGCCGGATGCGGCGGCGAAGGCGCACGTGGAGCTCTCCGGGTTCGATCTTCCGGCGCTTCAACCCTACGTGGCCCGCTACACCGGGATCACGCTGCTCAGCGGCCGGCTCGGCACGAAGGCGGACATCGAACGCGACGCCAAGGGCCACCTGAGCGTGAGCGACGACACCGAGGTCGCGCACTTTCGCACCGTCGATGACGAGCTGCGCATGGATTTCATCAAGTGGGACCGGCTGACGGTATCGGGCATCAAGTACCGCAGCGCTCCCGCGGCGCTCAGCATCCGCAATATCCGCGCCCAGGCGCCCTACGCGCGGGTCATCATCGACCCGAACCGGCATCTGAACATCACCGCGGCGCTGAGGCCGGCGGGCGCCCCGCTCGAGGAACCGGTGCCGCCGCCGGCACCGCAAAAGCCATCGAGCACGACCCGCACCGCGCAATTGCCGCCTCCGGCGCACGTCAGCACCATGCCCCTGTCCATCGGCACGGTGATCCTGACGAACGGCTCGGCGAACTACGCCGACCAGTGGATCCAGCCGCATTTCGCCATCGGCATCCAGCAGTTGAACGGGACGATCGACGGGCTGTCGTCGGAACCGGCGTCGCGCGCGAAGATCGAGCTGAAGGGTTCGGTCGACCGCTACGCGCCGGCGCATATCTGGGGCGAGACCAACCTGCTGTCCCAGGCCGCCTATACCGACATCAGCATGAGCTTTCGCGGCGTCGAACTGAGCGGCGTGACGCCCTACTCGGGCCACTTCGCCGGCTACAAGATCAACAAGGGCAAGCTCACGGCCGACCTCAAGTACCACATCGAGAACCGCCAGCTCACCGCCAGTCACCACATCGTCGTGGACCAGCTGCAGCTCGGCGACAAGGTCGAGAGCCCCGACGCCGTCAGCCTGCCGCTGAAGCTGGCGGTCGCGCTGCTCAAGGACCGCAACGGTGTCATCGACCTGGATCTCCCGGTCACCGGAACGCTGGATGATCCGAAATTCAGGATCGGCCCGATCATCTGGAAGGTGTTCGTGAATCTGCTCGAAAAGGCGGTGACGGCGCCCTTCACGCTGCTCGGACACCTCTTCGGCGGCGGCGATCAGGTCAATGTCGTGGAATTCTCGCCCGGCAGCGCCGCCCTCGATGCCACCGCACAATCGCGCCTCGAGAGCGTCGCCAAGGCGCTCGATGCGCGGCCCGGACTCGAACTGGACGTTCCGAACACCTACTCGACCGCGATCGATGCGCCGGCGCTGGCCCAGCAGCAGTTGCAGGCGCTGCTGCACAAGCGCAGCGGCACCCCCGTGGACTCACCGCTCCCGACGGATCCGGTGGCGCTGTTCAAGCTGCAGCTCGCCGAGTACCGCGATGAGCTGGGTGCGAAAGCGCCGTTGCCACCCGCGACGCTCGCCGTGACGACGGCGAAGAAGGGCAAGGGCGAAACTCCCGATTACGCACCCGCCAGTGCCGAGCTCACCGCGGCGCTGCTGCAGCGGATCAGGATCGACGACACGCAGCTGCAGCGCCTGGGCACCGAGCGCGCCCACGCCGTGCAGGATGCGCTGCTGCATGGCACGAACATCGACCCGACCCGTATTTTCCTGATCAATGCCACGACCCAACCGCCCCCCGGGAACACGGTGCGGCTGGAACTGGCGCTCAAGTAGCGGCGCGACACACAGAAGAATCAAAGGGGGATAGGAACATGCCATTGTCCAGGCGATTGGGTGCGGAGTTCATCGGAACGTTATGGCTGGTGCTGGGGGGCTGCGGAGCCGCCGTGCTGGCCGCCAAGTTTCCCGCGGTCGGCATCGGCCTGCTCGGCGTGTCGCTGGCCTTCGGCCTCACCGTGCTGACCATGGCGTTCGCCATCGGCCACATCTCCGGCTGCCACCTGAATCCGGCCGTGTCGCTGGGCCTGGTGGTGGGCGGCCGCTTCAAGGCGGCCGAACTGCTCCCCTACTGGGCGGCGCAGGTCCTGGGTGCGGTCGCCGGTGCCGGCATCCTCTATCTGATCGCCAGCGGCGAGAGCGGCTTCGAGCTCGCAGGCGGGCTCGCCTCCAATGGCTTTGCGGATCATTCGCCCGGCGGGTATTCGCTGCTTGCCTGCTTCACCTGCGAAGTCGTCATGACGTTCATGTTCCTGATCATCATCCTGGGAGCGACCGACGCCCGGGCGCCGCAGGGCTTCGCGCCCATCGCGATCGGCCTGGGGTTGACGCTGATCCACCTGATCAGCATTCCGGTGACGAACACCTCCGTGAATCCGGCGCGCAGCACCGGGCCCGCCATGTTCGTCGGCGGCTGGGCGCTCTCGCAGCTGTGGCTGTTCTGGGTGGCGCCGTTGCTCGGCGCGGGCATTGCCGGCGTCATCTATCGCTGGCTCGGATCGGAACAGTCCTGATCAGGGGTGCTCCACCAGCAGCACGATCTTGCCGATGTGGCCGTCGGACTCCATGAGAGCGTGGGCCTGAGCGGCGGCGCCCAGGGCGAAGCGCGCATGAATGGGCGGCGGCAGCAGCCGCCGCTCCGCGAACAGCGGCCACACGTCATTGCGCAGGTCCTGCGCCAGGCGTCCCTTGGCGGCGATGGACTGCGGCCGCAGCGTCGCGCCCATGATCTTCAGCCGCTTGACCATGACCTGCCGCAGATCGATCTGCGCCTGGGCGCCGCCCTGAACCGCAATCACGGCGATCCGGCCGTCCGTGGCCGCGGCGCTGATATCGCGCTGCAGATACTCCCCGCCGACCATGTCCAGGATCACGTCGACGCCGCGTTCCTGTGTCGCCTCGCGTGCGGCGGTGACGAAATCCTC
>Ga0335071_10006696_pt1 | contig 11890 bp, 12 predicted proteins | sample Lox_Sample_15_FD_206724 | JGI IMG/M metagenome (GOLD analysis project Ga0335071, IMG submission 206724) | Soil microbial communities from Loxahatchee National Wildlife Refuge, Florida, United States - Lox_Sample_1.5 | ecosystem: Environmental > Terrestrial > Soil > Wetlands | place: USA...
AACAGATAATTTTTGGGGGGCTGTCCCCCTAGATTTCGAGGTCAACGAAGCTGACCTCGAAATCTAAGCAAGGGGGACGCCCCAAGGCGATAATCGGTTATAAGCTTGGGGCTGTAGCTCAGCTGGGAGAGCACTTGCATGGCATGCAAGGGGTCAGGAGTTCAATCCTCCTCAGCTCCACCACTGCAAAGGGGACGCTTCTCTTGAGGGAAGCGTCCCCTTATGGTATAATCCATACATTATGCGACTGGGTGTGCATGTTTCTTTGGCGGGCGGTAAGGTCTATGAGGTTTTCAGCCGGGCCGCGCAGCTTAAGTGCAATACCCTGCAGTTCTTTTCCCGCAGCCCCCAGCGCTGGCGGGACAGCAAGCTTGACCCTGCGGAGATTGAAGAATTCAACCGGCAGCGGGAGAAATACGATATAAAGCCGGTTTTTATCCATATATCGTATCTGATCAATCTTGCCTCTCCCGACCGCAGGCTTTACGACGGCTCGGTGAGGGCCTATGTCGAAGATATCCTGGAGGCCCAGGCGCTCGGCGCCGATTACATCGTTACGCACATGGGTAGCCATAAGGACACCTATGAATCGGCAGGCCTGAAGCGGCTGACCCGGGCTTTGAACCGGATCCTCCAAAAGACCGCGCTTTCCCAGGTCGGGATATTGCTGGAAAATACCGCCGGTTCGGGCTCCTGGCTGGGGTATAAATTTTTACACCAAAAAAAGGTCTTGGCAGGCTTAAAATCCCGCCAGCGGGTCGGCCTATGCCTTGATACCGCGCATGCGTATCTGGCCGGCTACGATATTGCCACGGAAGAAGGGCTGGAAAAGATGCTCGGCGAAATAGACCGGCTGGTCGGCCTGGACCAGATTAAGCTCATTCACCTTAATGATGCCAAGGGCGAGTTGGGCTCGCACCATGACCGGCATGAGCATATCGGCAAAGGCTCTATCGGCGCGGAAGGGATGCGCCGGATCATCAATCATCCGCGATTAAAGAATATCCCGCTGATCCTGGAAACCCCGAAAGATTCAGAGCGGGCAGATGCGCTTAATTTGAGTGCGGTCAGAAGGCTGAGGAAAGTATAGTATGTATCCTTTTAAGGAAATCGAAGAAAAATGGCAGAGGTTCTGGCAGGCGGAAGGGGTCTTTAAGGCCACCTGGCGCAAGGACAAGCCCAAATACTACTGCCTGGAGATGTTTCCCTATCCTTCCGGCAAGATCCATATGGGCCATGTGCGCAACTACACGATTGCCGACGTAGCCGCGCGTTTCAAGATGCTGCAGGGATTTAACGTTTTGCACCCCATGGGGTTCGACGCCTTCGGGCAGCCTGCGGAGAACGCCGCAATTAAAAACAAGACCAAGCCCGACATCTGGACGCATAAGTGTATCGATTGGATGCGTATCGAGCTTAGAAAAATGGGTTTTTCCTACGATTGGGACAGGGAAATTTCTACCTGCGACAGCGACTATTACAAATGGAACCAGTGGATCTTCCTGAAGATGTTCGAGCAGGGCCTGGCCTACCGTAAGGCCTCTGCGGTCAACTGGTGCCCTTCCTGCGAGACGACCCTGGCTAACGAAGAAGTTATCGACGGCGGGTGCTGGCGGTGCCACGCAAAAGTGGAACAGAAAGAGCTGGAGCAATGGTATCTGAAAATTACGGCATACCGGCAGCGCCTCCTGGAAGACCTGGGGCAGTTGCGGCAGTGGCCGGAGCGGGTCATCGCCATGCAAAACAACTGGATCGGCAGAAGCCAGGGGGTGGAGATCCACTTCCGGCTTAAGGATTCCGGTGCCATAATCCCGGTTTTTACCACTCGCGTGGATACGATTTTCGGCGCAACGTATATTGTCCTGGCGCCGGAACACCCGCTGGTCAAAGAGATCATTAAAGGCAAACCGCAGGAAAGGCAGGCTCTGGAATTCATCGAGAAAACGGCCAAGGAGAGCAAGGTCGTACGCTCTTCTTCCGACGTAAAGAAAGAAGGCGTCTTTACCGGCGCCTACGCCGTAAACCCCGTCAACGAAGAAGCTATCCCGATCTGGATCGCGGATTATGTGCTCATGGAGTACGGCACGGGCGCGATAATGGCGGTGCCTACGCATGACCAGCGCGATTTCTTATTCGCCAAAGAACACGGCTTGCCGTTGCGCATAGTCATTGCACCCAAAGAGAACACGCCTGTTTCGGCGCAGGCGCTGCAGGAGGCCTATGAAGGAGACGGCTTCCAGGTCAATTCCGGGCAATTCAACGGCTTGCCGAACCAGGAAGCAAAGCTTGCTATTGCCCAGTGGATGGAAAAGGAAGGGATCGGCAAGATCCAGACGCATTGGCGGCTGCGCGATTGGCTTATCTCCCGCCAGCGTTACTGGGGTACGCCCATTCCGATGATGTATTGCCCCGCCTGCGGCGTGGTGCCCGTGCCGTATGCGGACCTTCCGGTTGAGCTGCCTGCGGATGCGCCGTTTACCGGCAAAGGGGGAAGCCCCTTAAGTAAGGTCAAGAAGTTTGTCGACGTAGTTTGCCCTGTGTGCAAGGGGCCGGGCCGCCGGGAGACCGATACCATGGCGACTTTTTTTGATTCCTCCTGGTATTTCTTGCGATTTTGTTCCCCGCGGCTGGATTCGGCACCTTTCGGCAAGGAGGAAGCCAAATACTGGATGCCGGTCGACCAATACATCGGCGGGATAGAGCATGCGATCCTGCATCTTCTGTATTCGCGCTTTTTCACCAAATTTTTCAAGGATCTCGGCCTGATTGATTTCGAGGAGCCTTTCCAGCGCCTCCTGACGCAGGGCATGGTGCTAAAGGATGGAGAGGTCATGTCGAAATCGCGCGGGAATACCGTTGATCCGGATTCCATCATCGCTGCATACGGCACGGATACCCTGCGGCTCTTTATCCTGTTTGCCGCGCCGCCGGAAACCGAACTGGAGTGGGACGACCGGGGGATAGAGGGCGCGTTTAAATTTCTAAACCGGGTCTGGCGCATCCAGGAAAACCTGGTTGAAAAGTCAGAAGAGTCCTTAACGCGGGCCCTGCACAAGGCGATCAAGCGCGTCACGGAAGACATTGCGGAGTTTAAATTCAATACCGCGATCGCCGCGCTGATGGAGCTGGTCAATGCCATATACCAGTCCGGCGCGGATAAAGAGGTATTTTCAAAGCTGGTGCTCCTGTTGTTCCCTTTTGTGCCGCACTTCTGTGAAGAGCTCTGGCAGATACTGGGGAATAAAGAGAGTATCTGTAACGCCGCCTGGCCGCAGCATGATCCGGCCATGCTGGTTGAGCGGTCCCTTGTTATTGTGGTACAGATAAACGGGAAGGTGCGCTCGAAGATAGACGTAGACGCGGATATCGCCGAAGATTCCCTTAAGGCGCGCGTGCTTGCCGATGAAAAAGTAAGGGAATGGATGCAGGGCAAGCCCGCCAAACACATCGTCGTTGTTCCCAAGAAGCTGGTCAATATAGTTATCTAAGGCCAGGCGTACGTTAGGGCAGAAAGACAGAACGCTTCTCCTTAAGAGAAGCGTTCTGTCTTTTTTTGTTAGATTCCGTCTTCCCCGGCGTCAATTAAGCTAGGAGGAGCACGGCTATGTTTAATTTTACCGGCGATGAACGCCGCATCATCCTATGCGTGACCGCCTTCGCGCTTCTGGGCGCCCTTATCAGCGTCGTCTTAAAAACAAACAGCCGGGCCGTTGCGGCTTGGTGCGCCGACGAACGCCTGGGGAAGGTCGACCTTAACCGGGCTGATACGCATACGCTCATGAGCGTAAAAGGTATTGGCGCCAAGCTCGCTGAACGCATCGTTGCCTATAGGCAAGAGCAGGGAGGTTTCTCTTCTACCGAAGAGCTAAAGAACGTCGAAGGCATATATAACTGGCGATACGAAAAGATAAAAGATGCGGTTTTCATTACCTCATCCCGTTAACCGGCCGCTGTCGGTTTTAGCGGCAGCGTTTTGCGCGGGCGTTGCCGCTGCCGAATGGTTCCCGGCACATTTTTTTGCCGTATACCTGTTTGCCTTGGCCTGCTGGGTAGTCATGTACGGCCTGCGCAACAGGCCCTTGCTCTTCGGCATAAGCGCCTGTGTGTGTATTTGTTCTATCGGATGCCTCTGGTGTAAGGCCAGCCAGGTATATCCGGGGCACCACCTGTCCGCTCAAAAGATCATCATGCGCGAGGCAACCTACACCGTTAAAGGTTTCGTGGATGACGAGCCGGCCAACGCAGACGCAAAGATGACCTTTGGTTTCCGCGTCCAGCAAATAAGTGATGGCGTTTACCCCCGCACCTGTAGCGGCAGGCTCCTTGTTTGTATCGGCGATGGTAAAGATATTGATTACGGCCAGCAGCTTCTGTTGCGCGGCAGGCTGCATACCCCCTTTGGCGCCGGCCGGTTCAGGCGCGCCGGGTACGGGCAATACCTGAGGCGCCAGGGCATCTGGTATATCCTGAACGTTCAATCAGAGGCTGACGTGGTGCGCTTGGCTGATAACAAGGGTAGCCGCGTTAAAAAATTCGCCCTGCAGGTGAAGCGCAAGATGCAGGAAGCCATCTTTGAACGCGTTTCATTCTCGGCCTCAGGCCTGGTAGCGGCAATGATCCTGGGAGACAAGAGCCGGCTGTCCAGGTTCATCTATGAGAGTATGGTTAAGACCGGAACCGTGCATATCCTGGTTGTCAGCGGCTCCAACGTGGGCATCGTTAGTTTTGCGCTGAATCTGCTTCTGAAGTCAATGCGCCTGTCCAGAAGGATACGGTTTGCAGCGCTTATCCCGCTGTTAGTATTGTATTGCCTGGTCACCGGCGCTTCCACACCGGTTGTCCGGGCAACGGTCATGGCCATTGTTTTTCTATCCGCTTACTTTGTACGGCGTCAGCCTGATATATATAACGCCATGGCCCTGGCAGGGTTGCTTATCGTTGGCTTTAATCCCGGCCAGTTGTTTGATATCGGATTCCAGCTTTCTTTTGCCAGCGTCTTCGCTATTGTCTGTATATATCCCAAGTTGAAGGCATGCATAAAGCCCGGCTGGCTTAAGATAAAGGGGGCGAGGTATCTGCTTGAGGCAGGCCTTGTCTCTTGTTCTGCCTGGCTGGCTACGGCAGGGCTGGTCGCCTACTATTTCAAGATCTTTTCCCCGGTTACCGTATTGGCCAATCTTATTATCGTGCCGTTGGCCGCAGTGATCACCCTGTGCGGTTTTATCCTTATCGCCTCAGCCTTCTGTTGTCCAATCCTAGCCGGACTCTTCGGATTAAGCGCTGAGCTGTTCGTGAAGCTCCTTTTGTGGTGCAACGCGCTCCTGTTGGCGCTTCCCGGCGCCTCTTTCCGCTTCGCCTGAAAGCCTCCGGCCTTAATTCGGTTGACAAAATTCGGTGCGTATGTTACAGTAAACACTGATGAAAAACCGAAAATTAATCCTCGCAGCCGTTATTGTCGGCTTGGCGATAAGCCCTGCCTACGCGTACTGGATCTGGACTCCTAAGACCGGTAAATGGATAAATCCTAAAACCGTCCCCAAGGCCAGCCCCCAGGAGCAGCTTGAGTACGCCAAGGTCTTTTATGAGACCAAGAAGTACGAAGACGCCAAAAGGGAATTCAAAAAACTGATCAAGGTCTATCCCAAGGCTGCGGAGGCCGCAGAAAGCCAGTATTACCTAGGGCTTATCGAGGAAGCGCAGGGCGATCTCTACGAGGCATTCAAGGCCTACCAGAAGGTTATCGACAAATACCCGTTTTCCGAACGGATACAGCAGATTATCGAGCAAGAATACAAGATCGGCGAGGCCTTTACGTCGGGTGAAAAACGCAAGGCCTTAGGGATTGTCTTGCCGGTCGAAAACCCCGCGATCGAGATATTTACCAAAGTGGTGGATAACTCTACCTACGGCCCCCTGGCTCCCAAAGCCCAGTATAAGCTGGGCCTGGTGCTCAAGGAAGTAGGCAGGAGTTATGAGGCAGAGGAGGCGTTCAACAAGGTCATCGCCAATTACCCCGAGAGCGAATGGGTGGAGCCGGCTAAGTTCCAGCTGGCTTCTTGCCGTGCCTCCGAATCCCAGGGGTCTGATTATGACTACGGAGCCACAAGAGAGGCTAAGGAGAAGTTCGAAGCGTTTGTCCGGGAATATCCCGATGCGGTGTTGTCTAAAAAAGCGCAAGAGAACATCCGGGCCTTAAGCGAAAAAGAGGCCAAGAGCAGTTACGATATCGCGTTCTTTTACGAAAAGCAGAAGAACTGGGAATCAGCCAAGATATATTATAATGACGTTATCACCAGGTACAAAGGCACCTCCTGGGCGGCAAAGTCCATGGAGCGCCTGAACATCCTGGAGCGCAAAGAGAAGAAGCGCTAGGAGAGCCTTGTGATGAAGCCCGTTGCGGCGGCGTTGTTGTGTATGTGTTGCGGATTGGCCGGCTGCGGTTATACCACCCGCTCCATGATCGCTCAGGAGTTCAGGACTATCCATGTGGTGCCGTTCGTCAACAAGATCGACATCACCCTGGAAAATAACGCGGCCTCGAAATACAAGATCTATAAACCGGGCCTGGAAACGGATATCACCCGCGCGGTCGCCGATAAATACCTTTTTGACGGCAACCTGAAACCCTCAGAACAAGCTGTAGCAGATTTGACCTTGAAGGGCGAACTGGTAGAATTCCGCCGTGACCCGCTTCGCTATACCGATAACGACGAGATAGAAGAATACCGGATCAATATCGTGGTTAACTTAAGCCTTTTTGATAACCGCAAGCAGCAGGTGGTCTGGGAAGAAAAGAACTTTACCGGCGATACCACCTATTTTACCAGAGGGGCAGCGGTAAAATCGGATGACGTTGCCGTCAGTGACGCCGTAAAAGACATTGCCCGCAGAATCGTAGAGCGTACGGTGGAGCAGTGGTAAAGAGTCAAAATCCCGTCTATCTACTCATCGGCCAGGACAGCCTCTCCAAAGACGTAAAAATCAAGGGTATAAAAGAAGAATTCCTGTCCAGCGATACCGCAGATTTCAACCTGGATGTGTTATATGGCCCGGACCTCAACCTGAAGGGCCTGCAGGAAAAGCTGTTGTCCCTCCCCCTTAAGGCAACCCGCAGGATCGTGATCATCAGGCAGGCGGATGAGCTTAAGCCGCAGATCAAGGATTTCCTTTCCGCATACGTAAAAAAGCCCTATCCTTCCGTGCTCCTGATTGTCGATATCGAACGGTTTAGCCCCAAAGACAGTTTTGCAGCCGGCATTGCGCCGTATGCGCAGGTGTCCCGCTTCAAAGAATCTGGGCGCCTGGATGCTTTTATGCTCGGCCGCCAGATCGATGCGGGCAGGCCCGGGTATGCCCTCGCCACACTGCATCAGCTTTTGAGTAATGGGGAAAAACCAGAACGGATCCTTGGGGGGTTACGGCACGCTGTGGAAGCCGCACGGGTCAGCGGCCCTCAAGCCAGAAGAAGGCTTAAGGCGCTGCTTGTCTGCGACACCGATATCAAGACAGGAAAACTGCGGCCGGATTTTGCGCTAGAAAGGCTCGTAGTAAAACTGTGTGCTTCGGTTAAGCGCTTTTAGCGCCGGCCCTGGCAAGCCCGAGTGCTAAGCGCGATTTTTTTCGGCTGGCAGTCCCGGAACGGATGATCCCTTTTTTGGCCGCCTTATCCAGCTGGGAGAATATTTTTTGCAGTAGAGGTTTTGCTTCGCCGGTATTTTTGCCCGATAGCAATGTTTGGAACTTTTTCAGAGATTTCTTGAGCTGCTGTTTTACCTTTAGGTTCCTCAGGTGCCTCTTTTTAGCTACGCGCTGCCATTGTATGGAACTTTTGCGTCTAGGCATAGTGTGTCTCCTTTAAGGCGGCTATATTAGCATACTTCATTGCCCATGTCAACAAACAAATCCATCATTCGCTCTGCCGGGGTTATCGGCGTGGCTACGCTTTGCTCCCGGCTGCTGGGTTTTATCCGCGATATAGTCATTGCCCGGCTTTTCGGGGTGTATCTGTATGCCCAGGCGTTTGTCGTTGCCTTCAAGATCCCGAATCTTTTTCGCGACCTGGTTGCCGAGGGAGCGGCTAACGCTGCCTTTGTCCCGGTTTTCAGCGAGTATTCGGTAAAACACAGCAAAGAGGAGTTCTGGCAGCTGGCCGGCGTGGTCTTAAACCTCCTTGTGGTGATCTTGATGGCGATTACCATCTTGGGGATTGCGTTTTCTCCGCTGATCGTTCGGCTTATCGCCCCTGGGTTTATCTCTGACCCGCAGAAACTAGCCACTACCGTCACCTTAAACCGCATTATTTTCCCGTATATCCTGCTGATCAGTCTGGCGGTGTATGCTACGGCCCTGCTTAATTCGTTGAAATATTTTACCATTCCGGCGTTTGCGCCATGCCTTTTGAACGCTTCTATCATCGTGTGCGCGCTGCTCTTCGGGGAGGGGGTGCAAGGCCTGGCGTGGGGCGTGCTTGCCGGAGGAGTTTTGCAGCTTGCGGTCCAAATACCGAGCCTTTACCGCAGGGGCTTCCGCCTGAAACTCGCCATTGATCTGCGGCACCCCGAGCTAAAGAGCATCAGCCGGCTGATGCTGCCCCGGCTTTTTAGTTCCGGGATCTACCAGTTGAATAATTTCGTCGATTCGATCTTCGGATCCCTGGCTTTTGTGGTAGGCGAGGGAGGGGTAGCGGTGCTGTATTTTGCCTACCGGCTCATTCAATTCCCTTTGGGGATATTCAGCAACGCCCTTTCTCAGGCTATCCTGCCGACCTTTTCCACGCAGGCCCTGGAGCCCGGCCAGGAGGACCTGAAGCGTACGCTTTCTTTCGGATTGAGGGCGGTCTTTTTTGTGATGTTGCCCGCATCGGCAGGCTTCATGACGCTGGCGCAGCCAATCGTCCGCACGCTCTTCGGAGGCGGGAAGTTCGACGCCTACTCCGTGGAGGCGACGGCCAACGTCCTGCTTTTTTACAGCCTGGGGCTGTGTTTTTATGGCGCCACGAAAGTTGTGCAGTCCTGCTTCTTCGCGCTCAAAGACAGCCTTACTCCCGCGAAGGTTTCGGTAATAAGCCTGGGGATGAACGTGGCGTTAAATACCGCGTTGATGTTTCCCATGAAGGTGGCGGGGTTGGCGCTTGCCACTTCGATATCGGGGATTGTCACGTTTTTGATCCTTGCGTTTATGCTGGACGGCAAGTTAAAAGGGTTCGACCTGCGGCCGGTCGTCGCCGCGTTTGGCCGCATCCTGGCTGCGAGCATCGGCATGGGCCTGGTCTGTTCCTATTTTTCCCGCCACAATATCTTCCCGGGTAATGATATCGCTACCCGCGTACTGAATCTTGTCCTGGCCATTGGCGCGGGGCTGGCATCCTATGGCATATTCTGCGTGTTGTTCCGGGTCAAAGAATTAAAAGAATTGTGGCAGTGGTTAGTCAGGAGGGGGTAATCTATGACGCAACACATACGGGCGAGGTGGAAATCGTTTGCCATATTCACTATTTTATGCGGGCCCATTGTCATTTTATGGGGGCTGGTCGCCCTCACCAACCCTGCGGGCTGGCCGGGGCTGTGCATCAGCGTTGGGCTGCTGGTCGGATTCTGGTTATGGTTCTGGGGATTGGAGATCATCATTGAAGACGACCGGATTATCTACCGCACGCTTTTCTGCCGCAAAGAAGTGGCGTACGCTGCCATTACGAAAGTCCAGATAAGCATCGGAGCGAATCAGAAGGGATATTACCGTCTGCACATCTACGACCGCGGCCGGTTTGCGCAGGAGCCCTTGGCGATCAATATTAAACCGTTCGAACCCCGGGACTTAAGCGCAGCGCTCAATACGCTGGCGGCCAGGGCTCCGGCAGCGGAATTCGACGGCAAGTCGCTTCAGCTCAAGGATGGCAAGATAGGGCCGATTATACGCGAAGGCGTAAGCAAGCTTTGGCCGGTCTTGTTATTTATATTACTGGCTGTATGTATCGCTGTCTTCTTACGGCTCGTAGTTACGTATCCTTCATCGTCATGTCCGCTACGCTAAAACATAAAATTGCGCAGTTGCCCGATGCGCCCGGGGTCTACGTGTTTAAAGACAGCCGCGGCCAGATCCTGTACGTGGGCAAGGCTAAATCCTTAAAGAGGCGCGTGCAGTCATACTTAAGCCGCCTGCTTTCCGCCAAGACGCAGGCGATGGTTGCCAAAATCGCGGATCTTGAATACCGGCTTACTTCTTCAGAGAGCCAGGCGCAGTTGCTGGAGGCCGCGCTGATCAAGGAAAAGCAGCCTCCCTATAATATCAGCCTCAAAGACGACAAGTCTTTCCCCTGGATTAGAATTACCCGGGAGGAATTTCCCGTGGTGTCTGTCTGTAGAAGGAAGAAACCGCAGGCCGGCGATACCGCGGTATATTTCGGGCCCTACACCAATGCGGGTTACCTGCGCCAGGCTATCAAAATCATCCGCAGAATCCTGGGGTTTCGTTCCTGCCGGGTCATGCCGAAATTCGCTTGCCTTTACGGAAAGATCCATCTATGCCCGGCCCCCTGCGTCGGCCGCATCGGCTCGGCCGATTACAAAGAGATTATCAAGAACATCACTTTGATCCTGAATGCGCAATACGACACGCTGCTGGAGAGGCTCTCCTGCCGGATGCGGGAACTTGCCGGCCGGCAGCAGTTTGAAGAAGCGGCCTGCATCAGGGACCAGGTCTATGCCTTAAGCGCCCTTACGCAGGATAAAAAGCAGCCGTACGGCATCGATGCGCTGGAAGGCCTGAGGCTTTTGCTTCGATTGGAGCGCCTGCCGCGCAGGATCGAGGCCTTCGATATCTCCAATATTTCCGGGAAACAGGCGTGCGGCTCCATGGTAAGTTTTTGGCAGGGCCTGCCGGATAAAAAAAATTACCGCCGTTTCCGTATTCGGACCGTCGAGGCTATTGATGATTACGGCATGATCCGGGAAGTGGTCCATCGGCGCTACGCCCGGCTGCTTGAGGAGCGCCTGCCTTTGCCTGACCTGGTACTCATCGACGGCGGCAAGGCTCACCTGGCGGCGGCGCAGGAGGAGATTACGAAGCTGGGTATCGATCTGCCGCTGGCCAGCATTGCCAAAGAGAAAGAGCATATATATACCAGGCATGCCCCGGGCCCCCTGCGCCTGGGCCATGATGAGCCGGCGCTCAACCTGATCCGCCGGGTCAGGGATGAGGCGCATCGGTTCGCATTGAGCTATCACCATATCCTGAGGCGTAAGAAAACGCTTGGAGCATGAAAGTAACCCCTTTTGCCAGAAGAGTATATAGGGCAACAGCCAGTATTCCGCTGGGCCAGGTGCGTACCTATAAGTGGGTAGCCGCAAAGGCCGGCAACCCCAAGGCGGTACGCGCGGTAGGCCAGATTTTGAAACGCAACCCTTTTCCGCTGCTGATTCCCTGTCACCGGGTCGTGCGCAGCGACGGCGATATCGGAGGCTATGCCCGCGGCAGGAGGGCAAAAGCGGTGCTGTTAGATTTAGAGCAGGCGATCCGTAAAAATATGGTATAATAAGCCGGGAGGCAACGATGAGCATAAAAAAATATTTGAAGCTGATGGTGGAAAAAAACGCTTCCGACATGTTCTACCGTGCCGGCGCCAACGTGCGTATGCGCATTGACGGCCAGGTGGTGCCGATAGAGGACCGGACTATCGGTCTGGACGAAGTCAAGGACGCGGTTAAAGAACTGACCTCAAGCGAGATCACCGAGTTCTTCCAGAAGAACCTCGATGTGGATTTCGGCATCTTCATCCCCGAGATGGGCAGGCGTTTTCGCGTAAGCATCTTTATGCAGCGCAACTGGCCGGCGCTGGTCATACGCAGCATCCGTTCCGACACCCAGACTTTCGAAGACCTGGCTTTGCCGACCG
>Ga0335071_10006697_pt1 | contig 11890 bp, 9 predicted proteins | sample Lox_Sample_15_FD_206724 | JGI IMG/M metagenome (GOLD analysis project Ga0335071, IMG submission 206724) | Soil microbial communities from Loxahatchee National Wildlife Refuge, Florida, United States - Lox_Sample_1.5 | ecosystem: Environmental > Terrestrial > Soil > Wetlands | place: USA: Florida...
AGTTCCGCGCGCCGGGCGCACGGTAACCCGACAGGAGGGCCGACCGGTACTCGAGGCGGTCATTGAAGAAGTAACCGCGGGCCATGAAGCCCGTGTCGCGACCGGACTGGTTCTGCAGCGCGCTGGTCTGCACGGTGTTGTAAGCCGACTGGTCGAGCATGAAGGTCGAGGCGCTGCTCGTCAGGATCCAGCGGTTCGTGGGCACGAGGATTTCGCCGAACTGGATGTTGAAGGCCTTGTCCACGCGCCACTCGCCGACGGCGTCCAGGAGGCTGAAGCCCGTGGCCGGCGCCTTGGCGCCCGTGCCCGTGCCTCCCACCGTCGTCTTGCCGAGGTTCGCGTTCTCGGTGTCGACGTAGAAAAAGACGTTCGGAGCCACCTGGCCACCGAGGATGATCCGGGCCCGGCGCAGCAACATGTTCTGCTGGAACCCGCCCGAATCCGTGTTCGTCGCATTCGCGACTTCCTGCCAGTCCGCCTGCGCCTGCAGGAGAAGTCCGACCTTGAAGTTCACGTCATCGTTGACCTTGATGACGGCTTGAGCGCTCGCGAGGGCGGGCAGCAGGGCAACCGCCAGAGCCAGGACGATCAGAGGAATCCGAGAAGTCAGGAATTTTGAACGCAAGCCTTCCTCCTTAAATGTCAGCGCGCCAAAAAACGGCACTCGTAGAGACGCATCTGTATGGAAACGATAGTCACTTGGTTGAATCCGCGTCAACTGTAATCTCTGTCGAGACATGATCTCTTTTGTGGCGGGTTTCTCCGGGGTGTTAACGCTCGTTTAGGTTTCCGCTTGACATCCGAACGGCTTCTGAAAGACTTCCGTCAGATTTAAGACGATTCGGGGGGAGTCAGCGTCCGCGAAAGCTCGGCGAGCAGGCGATGTGATTCCGGAAACGCGCTCGCGGCCGCCGCGAGGGCACCAGGGTAAGTTCAACCGGCCTCAGGCCGTACGACAGGGAGGAATGGGATGAGCACAGCGGCACCCGCGGATTCCGGAAACCGGATCATCAGCTCCGCCGAGGAGCGACGCGTCATCATCGCGTCGTCGGTCGGCACCGTCTTCGAGTGGTACGACTTCTACCTCTACGCGATCCTGGCGCCGTTCTTCGCGGCGCTCTTCTTTCCGCCGGGCAACCAGACGGCGGCCCTCCTCGGCGCGTTCGGGGCCTACGCCGCCGGCTTCCTCGTTCGGCCGTTCGGCGCCCTGATCTTCGGCCGCGTCGGCGACCTCGTCGGCCGGAAGTACACGTTCCTCGTCACGATCTCGGTCATGGGCCTGTCGACCGTCCTCGTCGGCTTCCTGCCGACCTACCAGTCGATCGGTTTCTCGGCCGCGTTCCTCCTCGTCGCGCTGCGCCTCGCCCAGGGCCTCGCGCTCGGCGGCGAGTACGGGGGCGCCGCGACGTACGTCGCCGAGCACGCTCCGGACCACCGCCGCGGCTACGCGACGAGCTGGATCCAGACGACGGCCACGGTCGGCATGCTCGTGTCTCTCGTCATCATCCTCATCTGCCGCGTGAGCATGAGCGCCGACGCCTTCAAGCTCTGGGGCTGGCGCATCCCGTTCTGGCTCTCGATCCCGCTCCTCATCATTTCGATCTACATCCGGTTCAAGCTGCAGGAATCACCGATCTTCCAGCGCATGAAGGCCCAGGGGAAGCGCTCGAAGTCGCCCATCAAGGACAGCTTCTTCAAGTACCCGAACAACAAGTACGCGGCCCTCGCGCTGTTCGGCGCGACCGCGGGCCAGGGCGTCGTCTGGTACACGGGTCAGTTCTACGCGCTGTTCTTCATCCTGATCTACCTCAAGCTCGACTTCGTCTCGACCTACCTGCTGATCGGCCTCTCCCTCCTGATCGGCACGCCGTTCTTCCTCGTCTTCGGTTCGCTGTCGGACAAGATCGGCCGCAAGAAGATCATCCTTGCGGGTTGTCTCATCGCCGCCCTCACGTACATCCCGCTCTTCAAGGGCCTGACGCACTACATCAACCCGGACCTCGAGACCTACCAGGCGAACACGAAGATCTCCGTCGCGGCGACCAACTGCAGCTTCCACCTCTTCGTGATGCCGACGACCGTCTTCACGCCCTGCGACAAGGTCAAGGACTACCTCGGCAAGAACGGTCTCTCGTTCGAGTCGGTTCCGGCCGAGAGCGGCAAGGACGTCGTGACGACGATCGGGAATCTCCCGCCGATCGAGGGCTGGGATGCCGCCAAGTTCGCCGGCGCCATGAAGGCGACGAACTACCCGACGAAGGCCGACCATGCGAAGGTCAACTGGTTCATGGCCGAGCTGATCCTCGTCATCATGCTGGTCTACGTCACGATGGTGTACGGCCCGATCGCGGCGTTCCTCGTGGAGCTGTTCCCGGCGAACATCCGGTACACGTCGATGTCGCTTCCGTATCACATCGGAAACGGGTGGTTCGGCGGCATGCTCCCGCTCATCGCGACGGCCTGGGTCGCGGAATCGGGCAGCATCTACCAGGGCCTCTGGTACCCGATCATCGTGGCGGCAATGACGGTCGTCGTCGGCGCCCTCTTCCTGCGCGAGACGAAGGACGTCAAGATCCACGAAGAGGTCTGACGCTCCGATCCCTGGGCTTTCATCGGGCCGGGCGGGTTCTCCCGCCCGGCCCTTTTCCTTCGGAGAACCTTCGCGCCGGGGCGCCGCCCGGGGGATCGCCGACACTAGACTTCGCACACCGCGCGCCGCCGGCCGGCACGCGCTAGGGAGGAGAAGACCATGAGCTCTGTGGCGCCCGCGGATACCGGGAAACGGGTCATCACTTCTGCCGAGGAACGGCGCGTCATCGTCGCGTCGTCGGTCGGCACCGTCTTCGAGTGGTACGACTTCTACCTCTACGCGACCCTCGCCCCGTTCTTTGCGACGCTCTTCTTCCCTTCAGGGAACGCCACGGCGGCCCTCCTGTCGGCCTTCGTCACGTACGCGGCGGGCTTCCTCGTGCGGCCGTTCGGCGCCCTGATCTTCGGCCGCGTCGGCGACCTCGTCGGACGGAAATACACGTTTCTCGTGACGATCGGCGTCATGGGCGGCGCGACGGCGGCCGTCGGCTTCCTCCCGACGTTCAAGTCCGTCGGATGGCTCGCGCCCGCGATGCTCGTCATCCTCCGCCTCCTCCAGGGCCTCGCCCTCGGCGGCGAGTACGGCGGCGCCGCGACGTACGTCGCCGAGCATGCTCCCGACCACCGCCGCGGCTACGCGACGAGCTGGATTCAGACGACGGCGACCGTCGGCTTCTTCCTCGCGCTCGCCGTCATCGGCATCGCGCGCTGGGCGATGAAGCCGGCGGACTTCGGCAGCTGGGGCTGGCGCATCCCGTTCATCCTGTCTCTCGTCCTTCTCGCGATTTCGATCTACATCCGGCTCAAGCTCCAGGAGTCGCCGATCTTCCAGCGCCTCAAGGCGCAGGGGAAGCGCTCGAAGTCGCCCATCAAGGACAGCTTCTTCAAGTACCCGAACAACAAGTACGCGGCCCTCGCGCTGTTCGGCGCGACCGCGGGCCAGGGCGTCGTGTGGTACACGGGTCAGTTCTACGCGCTCTTCTTCCTCATGATCACGCTCAAGATGGACTGGCTCACGGCCTACGGGCTGATCGCGCTGTCCCTGATCATCGGAACGCCGTTCTTCATCCTCTTCGGCGCGCTCTCCGACAAGATCGGCCGCCTCAAGATCATCCTCGCGGGCTGCGCGCTCGCGGCGATCACGTACATCCCGCTCTTCAAGGGCCTGACGCATTACGGGAACCCGGCCCTCGAGAGATACCAGGACGCGACGCCGATCAGCGTCGCGGGCGCGAACTGCCAGATGCACATCTTCGTCACTCCGTTCACGAAGTTCTCCGCCTGCGACAAGGCCCAGGATTTCATGTCCAAGAACGGCCTTTCCTTCCTGACGCTTCCGGCGCAATCGGACGACGTCGTCATCGAGGTCGGCAGCATCGAGATCAGAGGCTACGACGAGGCGAAGCTCAAGGACGCCTTCAAGGCAACGGGCTATCCGAGCCCGGCGTTCAAGAAGGACGACATGAACTACGGGATGGTCCTCCTGATCCTCGTCATCATGGTCCTCTACGTGACCATGGTGTACGGGCCGATCGCGGCGTTCCTCGTCGAGCTCTTCCCGGCGAACATCCGCTACACGTCGATGTCGCTTCCGTACCACATCGGCAACGGATGGTTCGGCGGGATGCTCCCGCTCATCGCAACGGCCTGGGTCGCCGCGTCGGGCAACATCTACCAGGGCCTGTGGTATCCGATCATCGTCTCCGTCATCACGGTCGTCGTCGGCGGCCTGTTCCTGAAGGAGACCAAGGACGTCAAGATCCACGAAGAGATCTGAAGAGAAAATCTCCTGAGAAGGTGACTGGGGCCGGGCGGGTCATTCCGCCCGGCCTCTTTCTTTCCTGCCCGAAAGCGGGCGCGAAAACGCCGTTAGACTCGCGGCGTGCGCGAAATGCCGGCCGTCCGCCTCTCCCCCTTTCTGAGGAGTTTTCTCCGGTCCGAGGCTCTCTCCGGCATCCTTCTCCTGGCCGCGGCGGTCGCCGCGATCGCCCTCGCGAACTCGCCGTTCAAGGACGCCTACCACCACGCGGCCCACCTCCCGATCCGCTTCGGGACCGGCGCGCTCGCCGTCGACGCGACGCTCGCGCACGCGATCAACGACGGCCTCATGGCCCTCTTCTTCCTCGTCGTCGGGCTCGAGATCAAGCGCGAGTTCCTGACGGGCGAGCTGTCGGGCAGGGGGGCGGCGATCCTGCCCGTCGCGTCCGCCTGCGGCGGGGCTGCCGTTCCTGCCGTGATCTACGCCGCCTTCAACGCCGGGACGCCCGCCGCGCATGGCTGGGGGATTCCGATGGCGACGGACATCGCGTTCGCCGTGGGCGTCCTCGCGCTCCTCGGACGGCACGTAGCGCCCGTGTTCAAGGTCTTTCTGACGGCCGTCGCGGTCGTCGATGATCTCATCGCAGTCCTCGTGATCGCGTTTTTCTACACGTCGGGCCTCGACCTGCGCGCGCTCGCGGTGGTGGCAGCCGCGTTTGCGATCCTCCTCGCCCTGAACCGTGCAGGCGTGCGGGCCCTCGCGCCGTACCTCCTCGTGGGCGCCGTGCTCTGGGCGGCGATGGCGAGGTCAGGCGTCCACGCGACGATCGCGGGCGTGCTCCTCGCGATGGCGATCCCCGCGACCGGCGCTGAGACGTCGCCCCTCCGCCGGCTCGAACACGCGCTTCACCCGTGGGTCGCGTACGGGATCATGCCGGTCTTCGCGCTCGCGAACGCCGGCGTGACGATTCCGCCGGGGCAGGCGGGCGACATGCTCGCGTCCCCGATCGCCCTCGGAATCGCCCTCGGCCTCTTCTTCGGGAAGCAGGTCGGGATCTTCGGGACCGCGTTCGTCCTCGGGCGCCTGGGGATCGGCGCGCTGCCGGGCGGCGCGAGGGGTCGCCGCTCCCTCTGGGGCGTCGCGCTCCTCGGCGGGATCGGGTTCACGATGTCCCTCTTCGTGAGCGGTCTCGCGTTCCGCGTCGAGGAGATGACCGACGTGTCGAAGGCCGCGATCCTCGCGGGCTCGTTGATATCGGGTCTCGCCGGCGCGGCCGTTCTCGCGAGCGTACGGGCGCCGGTGGCGGGAGACGAGGTCGCCGGTTAGACTCCGGGAGCGGCGATGGCGATCTTCGGGAAAAGCCCGCAAGGCCCGGCACCGGCGGGTCACGGCGAGCCGGCGCGCGGGCCGTCCGTCATCGGGCCCCACATTCGTGTCCAGGGCGAGCTTCTCGGCGACGAGGATGTCCTGGTCGAAGGCCGCGTGGAGGGCAAGGTCCTTCTCGCGCGCGAGTTCCGCGTCGCCACCGGCGCCATCGTCGTCGCGGACGTGCACGCCGCCACCGTCGTCATCGCCGGGCAGGTCACCGGCGACGTGAGCGCCACCGAGCGCGTCGAGATCCTGCCGTCCGGGTCCCTCGAAGGAAACATCCGTGCCCCGAAAGTCGCTGTCGGCGAAGGGGCGCGGTTCAAGGGGAGCGTCGACATGAGCGCCGGGTCCCCGCCCGGCGACGGCGCGCCTCGCTGACACGAAAGGAAACTCCGCACATGGCTTCGTCCACTCCCGTCCACGGCAACTGGATTGCCGGCAAGCACGTTCCCGCCCGCGGCGGGCGGACCTTCGAGAACCGCAACCCGGCCGACGTGACCGACCTCATCGGCCGCTTCGCGGACTCCGACGAGCGCGACGTCAAGGACGCCGTCGACGTCGCGTCCGACGCGTTCAAGACGTGGCGCCTCGTCCCCGGTCCGCAGCGCGGCGAGATCCTCTACCGGCTCGGAGAGATCCTCCGCGACCGCAAGGAGCAATACGCCCGCGACATGACGCGTGAGATGGGCAAGGTCCTCAAGGAGGCCCGCGGCGACGTCCAGGAGGCCATCGACATGGCGTTCCTGATGGGCGGCGAGGGCCGCCGCCTGCACGGCCAGACGACTCCGTCCGAGCTCCCGAACAAGTTCGCGATGTCCATGCGCGCGCCGATCGGCGTCTGCGCGTTCATCACGCCGTGGAACTTCCCGATGGCGATCCCGGCCTGGAAGTCCACGGCCGCGCTCGTCTGCGGAAACACCGTGGTCATCAAGCCCGCGACGGACACGCCGCTCTCCGTCGTGAACTTCGCGAAGGCGCTCGAGGATGCGGGCCTCCCGCCGGGTGTCTTCAACGTCGTCACGGGCTCGGGTTCGAAGGTCGGGAACCCGCTCCTCAGGGACCCGCGCGTGAAGGTCGTGTCCTTCACGGGCTCGACGTCCGTGGGGCGGGCGATCAACGAGGCTTGTGCGCCGACGTTCAAGCACGTGCACCTCGAGATGGGCGGCAAGAACCCGATCATCGTGATGGACGACGCGAACCTCGAGCTCGCGGTGGACGGCGCGATCTGGGGCGCGTTCGGGACGAGCGGCCAGCGCTGCACGGCCTCGTCGCGCCTCCTCGTGCACCGCAAGGTCGTCAGGAAGTTCACGGCGATGCTCGCCGAGCGCGCTTCGGCCCTCAAGGTCGGCAACGGGCTCGATGAGAAGGTCGAGATGGGCCCGGCGATCAACGAGAGCCAGCTCGACACCGTCCTCGACTACATCTCGATCGGCAAGGACGAGGGCGCGAAGGTCGTCGCGGGCGGCAAGCGCCTCACGGGCAAGGGCCACGACAAGGGCTGGTTCGTCGCGCCCACGGTCTTCGCGGACGGCAACCGGAAGATGCGCGTCGCGCGCGAGGAGATCTTCGGGGCGGTCACGGTCGTCGTTCCCGTCGGCTCCCTGGAAGAGGCGATCGACGTCGCGAACGATTCGGAATACGGCCTCTCGTCGGCGATCTTCACGCAGGACATCAACAAGGCGTTCACGGCGATGCGCGACCTCGAGGCCGGCATCTTCTACGTGAACCTCCCGACGATCGGCGCCGAGACGCACCTGCCGTTCGGCGGCACGAAGCAGACCGGCAACGGGCATCGCGAGGCGGGCCTGGCCGCGCTGGACGTCTTCTCCGAGTGGAAGTCGATCTACGTGGACTACTCCGGGACGATCCAGAAGGCGCAGATCGACGTGCCGGCGGGCGAGGCTGCGGCGAAGAAGAAGAAGTAACCGAAGGGAAGGGCCGGAGATTTCTTAGAAGGTGAAGAGTGCGGCCGGCTGCGTGAACCGCGGCCGGCCGTCATCCTTCTATGCCTCTTCCTAGAGGCCTCGTGCCTTCCGGTAGGCCGGGAGCGCCTGGGCGATGATCGCGACCGCCTCGTGGAGATCCGCTTCGTTCAGGACGTACGCGATCCGCACCTCGTCCTTGCCGAGACCCGGCGTCAGGTAGAAGCCGCTCGCGGGCGCGACCATCACGGTCTTCCCGCCGAGCGAGAAGTCCGTCAGGAGCCATGCGGCGAAGTCGTCGCTGTCCGCGATCGGGAGGCGGGCGATGAAGTAGAACGCGCCTTCGGGCTTCCGGAGGAAGACGCCCGGGATCTTCGAGAGGCCCTCGAAGAGCGTGTCGCGCCTCTTCTGGTACTCGGTCACGACGCCCCGGTAGTAGTCGGGGCCGAGCTCCAGCGCACCGGGAGCGATGACCTGGGCCAGTCCCGGCGGGGAGAGGCGGCCCTGGGCCATGCGGTTGCAGGCGCCGGCCACTTCCGCGTTCCGCGTCACGAGGGCGCCCAGACGAATGCCGCAGGCCGAGAAGCGCTTGGAAAGCGAGTCGACGACCACGACCTGCTCCTCGAACCCGGCGAGAGAGAGCGCGCTCTCGGACACGCGGCCGTCGTAGAGGAACTCGCGGTAGACCTCGTCGCAGATGAAGAAGAGGCCGTGGTCGCGGCAAAGCTCCGCGACAAGACGGATCTCGTCCTTCGTGTAAGCGGTTCCGGTCGGGTTGTTCGGGTTGCAGAGGAGAACGGCGCGCGTCTTCGGCGTCAGCGCCTTCTCCCATTCGGAGCGTCCGGGCAGGTGGAAGCCGTCGGCGCCGCGCGTCACGATGGGCTTGAGGGCGAGGCCCGCCATCTCCGCGAAGGAGCGGTAGTTCGTGTAGAGAGGCTCGACCGTGAGGATCTCGCCGCCCGCATCCGAACAGGCCATGAAGGCGAAAAGCAGCGCCTCGCTGCCGCCCGTCGTCGCGAGGGCGTCGCCGGGCTTGAGGGCGATCCCGAGCTTCCCGTAATACGCGTTCAGAAACTCGAGGTACTCGGGCGTCCCGTTGGACGGCGAGTAGGCGTAGACCTTGTCCTTGAGGCTCGCGAGACGGCGCCGCATCGGCTCCGGGGTCTCGAGGTCGGGCTGGCCGATGTTGAGGTGGAGGACCTTCACGCCTCGCTTGCGGGCTTCGGCCGCGAGCGGCATGAGCTTTCGGATCGGGGACGAGGGCATGGCGAGGCCGCGTGCGGAGACATGGACAGATGTCCTGACGATACTCATACGGGTCAGATTAGCAGTTTGCGAGCCGCGATGCCGGCGGCCGAAAGGAGGGCCTCCATGTCCGCCGGGACCGGCGCCGTGAACGTCATTTCCGCCCCCGTCGCGGGGTGCCGGATTCCGAGGCGCCACGCGTGCAAGGCCTGGCGCGGGAACGATTTGCAGGCGTCCCGAAGCGCCTCGTCCTTCAGGCCTTTCCACCGCGGCGAGCCGTAGACGGGGTCTCCCACGATCGGGAGGTTCAGCGCCTTGAGGTGGACGCGGATCTGGTGCGTGCGGCCGGTGACGAGGCGGCATTTCAGGAGAGAAAGACCGGAGAGGGGCCCCGAGGATTCCGAGAGAATTTCATAGAAGGTGGAAGAGTCGCGGCCCTCGGTCTTCGAGACGGCCATGCGCTTCCGATCGGCCGGATCGCGGCGGATCTTCAGGTCGATGCGACCCTTCTTCAGCGGCGCCTTGCCGTAAACCACGGCGAGATATTCCTTTTCTAAGAATCTCTCTTTCATCGCTTTCCCGAGCACCGACATCGCCCGCTCGGTCTTCGCGATGATCAGGACCCCGGACGTGTCCTTGTCGAGCCGGTGGACGAGGCCGGGCCGGTCCGCGGGACCGGCCCAGTCCTTCGAACGGTGGAGGAGCGCGTTCACGAGCGTCCCCTCCCGGTGGCCGACGGCGGGGTGGACGACGAGGCCGGCTGGCTTGTCGAGGACGAGGATTTCCGAGTCTTCGAAGAGGATCGAGAGCGGGATGTCCTCGGCGACGATGTCCGGGCGCGGCGGCCGGGGCGGCGGCAGCTGCACCTCGATCACGTCTCCGTTCTTCACCTTCTCAGAAGCCTTCTTCGGTCTCCTCCCCCCGATCGAGACCCATCCTTCTTCAATCCACTCCTGGATCTTCGTGCGCGAGGCCTCGGGCAGGTCGGTCAGGTGCCGGAGGAGGACGTGGTCAAGCCGCTCGCCGACGTCGCCGCGGTCCGCGCGGATCGCCCGGGCCGGCCGCGACGCGTCGCTCACGCCGGCTTCGGGGCGGGCGGGGTGCGGCGGCGGAGCGCGAAGATCGCGAGACCGGCGGCGACCCCGCAGAGCGCGATGAACTGCGACGTCGACATGACTCCGAGAACGGCGCCGCGCGGATCGCCCCGGAAAAACTCGATCGTGCCGCGCAGAAGGGAGTATCCGAGGACATACCGGGCGAACGTCTCGCCCGAGAACGTCCGCCGCTCGAAGCGGACGAGAAGGACGCACAGGAGAAGCGTCCCGAGGACCTCGTAGAGCTGCGTGGGGTGGAGCGGGACGCCGAGCGGCACGCCGACGTTGTCGTGGGCGACCGGGCTCGTGAACGTGACCGCCCACGGCGCGGCGCACTCCCGGCCCCAGCAGCAGCCCGCGAGGAAGCAGCCGACCCGGCCGAACGCCTGCCCGAGCGCGACGGAAGGCGCTGCGGCATCGGCGAACGTCCAGAAGGAAATCCCGCGCCGCCGGAGGAGGATCGCCGTGGCGAGGATCGCGCCGATCAGCCCGCCGTAGAAAACGCCGCCCGCGCGCGCGAGCGACGCGAAATCGCGCCACGAGCTCACGTACGTAGGCCACTCGACGATCACGAGGAGAAGCTTCGACCCGAGGAGGCCGGAAAGGAGGAGCCAGACGCCGACGTCGGACGCGGCGTCGCCGTCGATTCCGAAGGACGGCGCGCGGCGGCGCAGGAGCCAGAGCGCGGCGAGGAACGCGAGGGCCATCATGAAGCCGTAGCTCGGGAGGACGAACGAGCCGATCCGGAAGAGGTCGGGATGCATCGGGTTCAGGTCCTCGCGGCCTTTCGCGCCGGCTCGGGCTCGGGCCGGCGCCAGATGTCCCACGCGAGGAGGACGACGCCCACGGAGATCGCGCTGTCCGCGGCGTTGAAGGACGGCCACTCCCAACGGTCGACGTAGAAGCGCAGAAAGTCCGTGACGGCCGAGAACCGCACGCGGTCGACGAGGTTCCCGACCGCGCCTCCCATGATCAGAGAGAGCGCGGTCTGGAGGAGCCGGTGGTCGGGCGCCGCCGTCAGGGACCAGACGAGGACGGCCGCGAAGACCGCGACGGCGAGCAGCGTGACGAGGAGCGGCCGCGCCGAGCCTGCCGCCGCGAAGACGCCGAACGCGGCGCCCGTGTTCTGGAGGTGCGTGAGGTCGAAGAAGCCGCGGATCACGGGAATCGTCCGGTAGAGCGGGATCTTCGCGATGACGATCGCCTTCGTGACCTGGTCGAGGACGACGACGCCCACCGCGAGGGCGAGATAGGGGAGACGCCGCGTCACCGGTGGATTCTAACCGCCGACGACCGCGCGGCAGCGGGCGCAGATTCCGTCTTCACCGGACTCGACGTCGCGCCGCACCTGCCAGCAGCGCGGGCACTTCGCGCCTTCGGCGGCGCGGGCGGAGACCGTCGCGTCCGGCCCGCCCTCCCGCACGACATAGGAGCAACCCAACACGTCAGCCAGTCTTTCTTCTGAAAGGTGAAGAAGTGCCAGCGCGCGGTCGACGTCCGCGCCGCGCCCGACCGCAGCGGCCGCCTGACCGGCATTGCCGACGGTGCCGTCGCGCCGGAGGGGCTCGAGGGCCTGGACGAACGCAGCCCGGAGCGCGAGGACGACGCCCCACGCCTCTCTTTCACTCGAAGAAATCTCTCCGAGCGTGAGGTCGCTCCAGCTCATCAGGAACAGTTTCGCGGGGTCGGCGGCGCACCCCGGGATCGACTCGAAGATCTCCTCCGCCGTGAACGGGCAGACCGGGGAGAGGGAGAGGGCGAGCGCTTCGACGATCTTCAACGCCGCCGTCTGCGCCGAGCGGCGCATCGGGTGGTTCGCCGCGAGGACGTAGAGCGCTTCCTTGCGGACGTCGCACCAGTACGCCGAGACGTCCACGGTGACGAAGTCGAGGAGGCGGCGGACTCCGGCATAG